>Ga0070741_10001895_pt1 | contig 59398 bp, 57 predicted proteins | sample Coa_R1_4_FD_66440 | JGI IMG/M metagenome (GOLD analysis project Ga0070741, IMG submission 66440) | Surface soil microbial communities from Centralia Pennsylvania, which are recovering from an underground coalmine fire - Coalmine... | ecosystem: Environmental > Terrestrial > Soil > Unclassified ...
TCGGCGATGCGGAAGCCGTCCTCGGTCTCGCGCATGATGGCAAGGCGCGATTTCGCCGTCTCGCCGAGTGGGCCGGCATAGAGCAGCAGGCAGGTCGACTTGGCGGTGCCGCGACCGACCCGCCCGCGCAATTGATGGAGCTGGGCGAGGCCGAAGCGTTCAGCATGCTCGATCACCATCACGGTCGCCGACGGCACGTCAACGCCGACCTCGATGACGGTCGTCGCCACGAGGATCGAAAGCCTGCCGTCGGCGAAGGCCGTCATCGTCGCCTCGCGCTCGGCGCTTTTCAGCCGGCCGTGGATCAGGCCGACCTTGCCGGAAAACCGCGCGCTCAGCAGGCGATGGCGCTCCTCGGCGTTGGCGAGATCGACTTCCTCCGACTCCTCGATCAGCGGACACACCCAGTAGACGCGGGCGCCGGTGCCGGTCATGCGCCCCACGGCATCGACCACTTCGGCAATGCGCTCGAGCGGAATGGTGCGCGTGTCGATCGGCTGCCGGCCGGCCGGCTTCTCGGTGAGCTTGGACACGTCGAGATCGCCATAGGCCGCGAGCATCAAGGTGCGCGGGATAGGCGTCGCCGTCATCACCAGCAGGTCAACGGCGTGGCTCTTGGACGAAAGCGCCATGCGCTGGGTGACGCCGAAGCGGTGCTGCTCGTCGACCACCGCCAGCGCGAGATCGGCGAACTCGACCTCGTCCTGCACCAGGGCATGCGTGCCGACGACCAGCGGGATGGTGCCGTCGGCCAGGCCGGCCAGCGTTTCCTTTTTCTGCTTTGAGCCGTCGCGGCCGGTCAGCAAGGCGATGCGCACGCCGGCCGCTTCGGCGAGCGGCGCCATGGTGGCGAAGTGCTGGCGCGCCAGGAGCTCAGTCGGCGCCATCAGGGCGGCCTGCGCGCCGGCCTCGACGGCGGTCAACATCGCGAGCAGCGCCACCAGCGTCTTGCCCGAACCGACATCGCCCTGCAGCAGGCGCACCATGCGCTCGGGCTTGGCCATGTCGGCGGCGATCTCGGCCGTCGCAAAGGTCTGGCTCGAGGTGAGCTGAAAGGGCAGCGCGGCCAGCGCGCGCTTCTGCAGGACCCCGTCGCCCTTGGTGGCGCGGCCGGCGATCGCCTTGTTGTGATGGCGGACCAGCGCGATCGCGAGCTGGCTCGCCAGCAGCTCGTCGAAGGCGAGCCGCGCCCGCGCCGGATGCATGGCGTCGAGATCGGCCGGTTCGGCGGGCGCATGGGCGCGGGCGAGCGAGCCCTTCCAGTCGCTCCATTTTTGCTTTTTGAGGTAGGCCGCGTCCTGCCATTCGCCGAGCGAGGGTGCGCGCCCGACCGCGGCGGCAATCGCCTTCTGCACGGGCTTCTGAGTGAGGCCGGCGGTCAGGCCGTAGACGGGCTCGACCCGCAGGATCGACTCGCGCTCGGCCAAGGCCACGACATGGTCGGGATGCGTCATCTGCGCATCGCCCTGATAGATCTCGACCTTGCCGCTCACCACGCGTTGCTCGCCTGGCGGCAAGAGCTTCTTGAGATAGTCCTCGCGGCCGTTGAAGTAGGTGAGGCAGAGCCGGCCGCTGTCGTCCGAACACCACACGCGGTAGGGCTGGCGCGGGTTGCGCGGCACGATGTGTTCGTCGACCGTGACGGTGATGGTGGCGATTTCGCCGGCGACGGCTGCCGCGACCGTCGGAGCGTTTCGCCGATCGACCACGGCGAAGGGCAGGTGCCAGAGCAGGTCGACGACCAGCGGGCCGGCCAATTTTTCGACGAGTTTGCCCAGTCGCGGCCCGATGCCGGGCAACGATGTGACTTGGGCGAACAGGGGCGTCAGGCTCTGCGGACGCATGGCTTGCAGGACGTGACTTCGCACCCGCCGCTGCCTATATGCTACGCCCCTTTTTGAGCCGGTTGGGGAAAAGTTGAGCGGCGATTCCGAACTGGAGCTGCGTCGAAAACGTTTGCTCTATCGCAGTGTCTATCGCGGCAACAAGGAGAACGACATCCTCCTTGGCCAGTTCGCGCGCGCCCATATCGCGGAGTTCGATGCAGCCGAGCTCGATCAATACGAACGCCTGCTGTCGGCGGGTGACAACGACATATACGACTGGGTGGCCGGCAAGGCCGAGCCGCCGGCGGACATGGATTGCCCGGTGTTACGCAAGCTGATGGCCTTCCAGGTGAGGTTCTAGTGGCGTCGCTCGCTGAACGTCTGTCCGCGCTGCATCGCAAGCCCGGCCGCTGGACCGTCGCCGGCCTGCCCGAGGGCGCCGATGCGCTGGCGCTGGCCGAGATCGCGCGCACCACTGGCGGACAGGACATTCTGCACGTGGCGCGCGACGGGCAGCGGCTCGAGCGCCTGCAGGACGGCCTGCGCTTCTTCGCGCCCGATCGCGAAGTGCTGGTCTTCCCGGCCTGGGATTGCCTGCCTTACGACCGGTTGTCGCCGCATCCCGACATCGTCGCCGAACGCCTCGAGACGCTGGTCAAGCTCGCGACGCCGAAGAAGGCGGGAGCGCCATCGCGTGTGATCCTCGCCTCGGTCGGAGCGGCACTGCAAAAAGTGCCGCCGCATAGCCTCTATGCCGAGGCGGCGACAGTGCTGCGCAAGGGTTCGACCGTCGACGTGCAGTGGCTGACCAGGTTCCTGGGCGAGAATGGCTACGGTCGCGCCGACACGGTGATGGAGCCGGGCGAGTTCGCGATCCGCGGCGGATTGGTGGATCTGTACCCGCCCGGCACCAACGAGCCGCTGCGTCTCGACCTGTTCGGCGACCAGCTTGAGACGATCCGCTCCTTCGATCCGATGAGCCAGCTCTCGACCGGCGAACGCCAGGAGGTCGTGCTGTTGCCGGTGAGCGAAGTGCTGCTGACGAGCGAAAGCATCGAACGGTTTCGCTCCGGATATCGCGCGCGGTTCGGCAATGTGGCGGGCGGGGACATCCTGTACGAGGCGGTGTCGGCGGGGCAGCGCCATGTCGGGATGGAACACTGGCTGCCGCTGTTCCACGATCATCTCGAGACCTTGATCGACTATTGCCCCGACGCAGTCGTCACGGCCGACCATCAGATCAAGGAGGCGTTCGACGCGCGCTACGAGTTGATCACCGACTATTACGAGGCGCGCCAGAAGACCGGTGCGAAAGGCGGCATGTCGGGAGGCGCCGACTACAAGCCGTTGCCGCCGGCCGAACTCTATCTCAAGCCGTCGCAGTGGGAGCAGCTGCTCGAAGGCCACAGCGTCGGGCAACTGACAAGCTTCGATGCGGCGCCGGGGACGCCGAATTCGATCGATCTGGAAGGGCGCCGGCATGAAGGCTTTGCCCAGGCGCGCACGACGCAAGGCGTGAATCTGTTCGACAAGGTGGCCGAGCATGTGAAGGCCGCCAACGGTGCAGGACGCCGAGTTGTGATCGCTGGCTTCACGGAGGGCTCGGCGACGCGCCTCACGCATCTGCTGCAGGAGCACGGCGCCACGACTCCGGTGCCGGTGGCCGACTACGGGGTGGTGCAGGGCCTGCCGCCCGGCGCGGTTGGCGTCACGGTCTGGCCCCTTGAGCACGGCTTCGTGCTCGACGGTCTCGAGGTCATCGGCGAGGAGGACATCCTCGGCGATCGCCTGTCGCGCCCCCAGAAGAAGCGCCGGCCATCGGAGCGCTTCATCGCCGAAGCCGCAGCGCTCTCCGAGGGCGATCTGGTCGTGCATCGCGAGCATGGCGTCGGCCGCTACGAAGGGCTGGTGACGCTGGAGATCCAGAACGCGCGGCACGACTGCCTGCGGCTGACCTACGAGGGCGGCGACAAGCTCTTCGTGCCGGTCGAGAACATCGACGTGCTGTCGCGCTATGGCGCCTCGGAAGAGGGTGCCGCGCTCGATCGGCTGGGTGGCGTGGCCTGGCAGTCGCGCAAGGCGCGGCTGAAGCAGCGCATCGCCGACATGGCCGACCGCCTGATCCGCATCGCTGCCGAACGCGCCGTCCGCCGCGGCGAGATCATGGCGCCGGCTGAAGGGCTCTACGAGGAATTCTGCACGCGCTTTCCCTATGCCGAGACCGACGATCAGCTGCAGGCGATCTCCGACGTGCTCGACGATCTCTCGTCCGGCAAGCCGATGGACCGGCTGATTTGTGGCGACGTGGGCTTCGGCAAGACCGAGGTGGCGCTGCGCGCGGCGTTCGTGGCCGCGATGGCGGGCAAGCAGGTCGCCGTCATCGGCCCGACGACCTTGCTGGCGCGCCAGCATCACCGCACCTTTGCCGAGCGCTTCCAGGGCTTTCCGCTCAAGATCGGCCGGCTGTCGCGGCTGGTGCCGGCCAAGGAGGCAAAGGAAACCAAGGCGGGCATCGCCGACGGCACGGTCAACATCGTGGTCGGGACGCATGCGCTGCTCGCCAAGAACATCGAGTTCAAGGACCTTGGCCTGCTGGTCGTCGACGAGGAGCAGCATTTCGGCGTCGCCCACAAGGAGCGGCTGAAGGAGCTGCGCGCCGACGTGCATGTGCTGACGCTCACCGCGACGCCAATTCCGCGCACCTTGCAGTTGGCGCTGACCGGTGTGCGCGACATGAGCCTGATCGCCACGCCACCGGTCGACCGGTTGGCGGTCCGCACGTTCGTCACGCCCTTCGACGGCGTCACCGTCCGGGAGGCGCTGCTGCGCGAGCAGTATCGCGGCGGCCAGAGCTTCTATGTCTGCCCGCGCATCGAAGATCTCGCGGGCGTTGCCGCCGAGCTGCGCGAGCTGGTGCCCGAGATCCGCATGGCCATGGCACACGGACGCCTCGCGCCAACCGCCATCGAGAACACCATGCAGGACTTCGTCGACGGCAAGTTCGACGTGCTGCTGTCGACCAACATCGTGGAAAGCGGCCTCGATATCCGGAACGCCAACACGATGATCATCCATCGCGCCGACATGTTCGGCCTGGCGCAGCTCTACCAGCTGCGCGGCCGCATCGGGCGGGGCAAGATGCGGGCCTACGCCTATCTCACCGTGCCGCCGGGCAAGGCGCTGAACGAGGCGGCGTCGAGGCGCCTCGAGGTCATGCAGACGCTCGACACGTTGGGCGCCGGCTTCCAGCTCGCGAGTCACGACCTCGACATCCGCGGCGCCGGCAACCTGCTGGGCGAGGAGCAGTCCGGCCACATCCGCGAGGTCGGAATCGAACTCTATCAGCAGCTTCTCGAGGAAGCGGTGGCCACCGCCAAGGGCAGGGCGGAAGAGGCATCGCAGGCCGATTGGTCGCCGACCATCAATCTCGGCATCCCGGTGCTCATCCCGGAAGAATACGTCGCCGATCTGTCGGTGCGCATGGGCCTCTATCGCCGCCTGGGGGGGCTATCGACGCAGGCCGAGGTGGATTCTTTCGCCGCCGAGCTGGTCGATCGCTTCGGCAAGCTGCCGCCCGAGGCCGAGTTCCTGCTCCAGACCATCGCGCTCAAGCTGCTGTGCCGCGCCGCCGGCGTGGAGAAGATCGACGCCGGCGAGAAGGCGGTCGTGTTCTCCTTCCATGGCAACAAGTTCGCGCGGCCGGACCGGCTGATCGCCTGGATCCAGAAGAACGCGCCGCTCGTGAAGGTCAGGCCCGACCAGCGCGTCTTGGTGCAGCGCGCCTGGAGCGACGAGCGCCAGCGGCTTTCCGGCGTGACCGGGATCGTCTCCGCTTTGGCGCGGCTTGCCTCTTCCTCGGCCGCAGAAGAGGCCGAACCGCGAGCCGTGCGCAGCGCAGCAGCCAGTCGCTGAGGCGCGTGTCGCCGCTCGCGCGGGCGAGCACGACCGCACCGAGGGACAGAATTGCCGCTGTCGTGGCGTCGGCATCGGGCTTGCGGGGCCGGCCGCGCGAAAGTTCGGCGATCAGCCCGTAGAGCGCGTTGGCGTAAGCCAGCCGTGCGGGCAGCGGCGCGCGGGCCACGTCGGAGGGCAGCGCCGCCAGGGTGCAGCCGAGCGCATTGGCGGCAAGATCGTCCTTGGCGAGATAGGCCGTGATCGCGGCCTCGGGGCCAATGGTCCGCGTGTGCGCCAGCAGACCGTGGCCTGCGCGCACCACTTCGGCGAAAAGCTCGTCCTTCGACTTGAAGTGGGCATAGAACGCGCCGCGGGTCAGGCCCGCCGCCAGCATGATGTCGTCGATGTTGGTGGCGGCGTAGCCGCGCAGGCGGAAGAGACGCGCAGCGTGCTCGAAGATTTCGGCCCGAGTGCGGGCCACGCGGGTGGCGCTTTGAGGCATTCTATGTCGATCATCATATCATATGATGATCGACATATGCAGGCGTCAGGCTGTGGATTGCGCCGCACTGGTGGCGGCATCCCGCTCGGCCAGATTGAACACCTCGACGAAGGCCGAGGGCGGCTGCGCGCCGGAAACGGCGTATTTGCGGTTGACGATGAAGCACGGCACGCCGTTGATGCCGAGCCGGCGGGCGTAGACGTCCGACGCGACCACTTCTTGCCGGCCCTCGTCGCTCATCAGGAAGCGATGGGCGGCCGTCGGATCGAGGCCGGCGCGGCCGGCAATGTCGACCAGGGTATGGATGTCGCCGACGTCGAGGCCTTCCTCGAAGTAGGCCTTGAACAGCTCGCCGACGAGCTCGTCCTGGCGCTCGTTCTTGGCGCTCCAGTAGATCAGGCGATGCGACAGGATGGTATTGGGTGTGCGGCGGATGCGCGAGAACTGGAACTCGATGCCGGCTTCGCGACCGGAATCGGCGATCGCCTGGTAGATCTGGCGCGGCCGGTCGCCGCCGCCGAACTTGGCGCGTACATAGTCGTCCCGCGACATGCCTTCCGCCGGCATGTCCGGATTGAGCTGGAAGGGGCGCCACGAGAGCGCCACGTCGTTGCGGCCGCTGATGTCGAGCGCGCGCTCGAAGCGGCGCTTGCCGATATAGCACCACGGACAGATCGTGTCGGAAACGATGTCGACATAAATCATGCGTCGAGCTTACGCCTTTCACGCCAGTGCAGAAAGAGACCGCTGCCGGCCACGATCAACAACGCCGTCGACGTCAGCCAGGCTGCGTTCGGCCAGCCGCCGGCGGAGACCAGTGCCGCCGTGATCGGCGGTCCCATCAGGCCGCCGACGTTCGAGCCCTGCATGAGCAGGCCGGTCGCTGCGCCGACGAGCTGCGGGCGGCCGGCATGGACCGGGATGCCGGTGAACAGGGCGGCCGGCACGGCGCCGATCACGGCCGAATAGAGCCCGGCAAGAAGGAGGCACAGCAGGTCGGGCACGCCGTCAATGAAGATAGCGGCGGCGCAAAATGCCATCGTGATCGCCGCGCCCGCGATCACGACGACGCGTGGCACGCCGCGATGCAGCAGCCAGCCGCCCGCCAGATTTCCCGCCACGTTCACGGTCGCGACGATCGCCGTCACGATCGCGGCCGTGGAGGTCGACAAGCCGAGGCGCTCGATCTGCAAGGTCGGCAGGAAGCCGACGACCGCGAACCAGCAGCAGGAATAGGCGCCGAAGCAAAGCGCTACGGCGAGCGGGCCGCCGCTGGTCGTGACCTCAATCATGTCGTGCAGGATGGGCCGGCGCTCGGCGCGCGTCGGAGCGAGTTCCGGACGATGGCGCGCGCGCAGCAACAGCAAGGCAAGAACGATGGCCGACGCTGCGGCCGCAACGAGCCACGCCACACGCCACGACAGGCGGGGCAGCACGATGGCGCCCAGCAGCATCATGGCGCCGGCGCCGGCCGGCATGTAGGCGCTCCAGAAGGTCATGGCGAGCCGCTGGTCCTCCGGTGCCGCGATCCGCAGCACCAGAGGCGGGATCGCGACCACCACCATGATGAAGGCAAGTCCCTCGACGATGCGCCAGGCCAGCAGCACCGGCACGCTGCCGGAAAACGAGCCAAGTAGGCTGGCGACGAACGCCAGCGCCGTGCCGAGTATGACCAGCCGCCGATGGCCGAAGCGATCGGCCGTCAGCGCGATCGCCATGCCGCCCAGCGCCGTGATCAGGTTCACCGTCGACAAGAGCCAGCCGGCCTGCCGCAGGGAGGCGCCGAGCTCGGCGCGGATCGACGGTAGCGATGGCGGCACCTTGCCGACATGGAAGGCCGCGACGATGCCCGCCGCGATCAGCAGCGCCACCAGATCCCAGGGCGTGCGGCGCATGCGCGCCTAGTATTGCACGCGCGTGGTGATTGCGCCGTCGACGATCAGGTTCGCGCCGGTGACGAAGGAAGAGGGCGCGCCGGCGAGGAAGACGACGCAATTGGCGACTTCCTGTGGCGTGCCCATGCGGCCCATCGGATTGCGCGCCAACGTCCGCTTGTAGCGTTCGCTGTTGGCATCGCGCTGGCGGCCCCAGGTGTTGCCGTCCTCCAAGATCGAGCCCGGCGAGACCATGTTGGCGCGCACGCCCTTTGACGCGCCTTCGATCGCCAGGGATTTCATGAAGGGGACGAGGGCGGCCTTGACCGACCGGTAGGGCATGACCGGACCGGCGCTGGCCTCGACCAGCGACACCGTGCCGATGATGGTGCAGGTGGCGCCGCCCGTTTCCTTTTTCGCGCCGCTCTTCAGCAGATGCGGCCAGACGTGGCGCACCGATTCGACGGTCGAGACGATGTCGATATCGATCGCCTTGCGCCAGCCTTCCTTGGAGTCCTCGGTGCCAAGCGCGCTCACGTTGGCGACGAAATGGTCGATGCCGCCTTCGGCGGCGAAGCCATCGATCCACTTCTTCAGCGCCGGATCGTCGGTGACGTCGAGCACCGCGCCCTGCACGCGGGCCTGCTTGCCGCGCCACTCGTCCTCGCGCTGTTTCACCAGCTTGGCGTCACGCGCGCAGAAGGCGACGACCGCGCCTTCCGCCACGAAGGCGTCGACGATCGCCCGGCCGATGCTCTTGGTGCCGCCGGTGACCAGCACGCGCTTGCCTTTGAGACCCAAGTCCATGTTTCCTCCACGGGGAACGCTCGCTAAGAAGGCCGGTATGAAGCCATTCGATCTCAGCGGCAAGACGGCCCTGATCACCGGAGCCTCGTCGGGACTGGGCGAGCACTTCGCGCGCTGCTTGGGCGAGGCCGGCGCATCCGTCGTGCTGGCGGCGCGGCGTGTCGATCGCCTGACCTCTCTTCAGGCGGAACTTGCGAACAAGAAGGTGCAGGCCAGTTCGGTGGCGCTCGACGTCACGTCGTCCGAATCGATCGCCGCGGCGCTCGAGGCCACCGGTCCGCTCGACATCGTGATCAACAACGCCGGCATCTCGATCGTGAAGCCGGCGCTCGACATGCCGGAGAAGGATTGGGACTCCGTGGTCGACACCAACCTGCGCGGCGCATGGCTCGTGGCGCAGGGCGCGGCCAGGCGCTGGGTCGCAGCCAGGAAGCCGGGTGTGATCGTGAATATCGGCTCGATCCTCGGCCTGCGCACCATCGGGCAGGTGGCGCCCTACAACGCCTCCAAGGCAGGGCTCATCCACCTCACCAAGGCGCTCGCCATGGAATGGGCGCGCTACAACATCCGCGTCAACGCGATCTGTCCGGGCTACATCGAGACGGAGATGAACAGCGACTTCTGGAAATCGCCCGGCGGCCAGCGCCTGATCGAGCGCATCCCGCAACGGCGCATCGGCAGGCCGGAGGAGCTCGACGGCGCCCTATTGCTGCTGGCGTCGGAGGCGGGCTCCTTCATGACCGGCAGCATCGTCACCGTCGATGGCGGCCACACGGTCAGTTCGCTCTGACGCTCACCAGCCGTTGATGCGGTCGTAGACATCGACCACCGACTTGCCGCCGTCGAGTTCGCTGTCCACGACGTAGTACCGGTCGTAGGCCGCCGCGGTGATGCAGGCATGGTTGGGCAGCACCCGCACGCGCGTGCCGATCGGCAGATTGCCGTAGGGGATCGGGTCGGAAGCGCCGACGAAGCCGTGCTCCTGCGAGCAGGCGATCACCGCCATGTCCTTGAGCGGCGCATCGGCGATCGTGCCGTAGCCGACATTGGGCTGGAATTCCTGGGCACTGATGTCCTTCGATAGAGCGAGCGCGCCGGCGTCGATCAGCAGCTGGTTGCGATGCGGATAGTGGCCGATCACCGAAGCAAGCACCGACAGCGCGAGATCCTCGGGCTGACACGAGCCGATCAATGCCTGGTCGAGATCGTTGAAGACATAGACGCCCGGCCGCATTTCGGTGAGGCCGGTGTAGTTGCGCGACCATGTCGCCGTCGGCGTCGAGCCGGCGCTGACGATCGGGCAGGGGATGCCGGCGGCGCGAAGCTTCTCCGCGGCGGTGACCACAGCGAGGCGCTCCTGTTCGGCGACCGCGGCAATCCCGTCGGGCGTATTCTCATGATAGGAGTGGCCGGCGTGGGTCATGACGCCCGCCAGTTCGACGCCGGGAGCGGCGTGCAGCACGCGGGCGATGTCGAGCAAGCCGGGAAGCTCGGGGTAGGGCAGCCCCGCCCGGCCGCCGCCGCTGTCGATTTCGATGAAGACCGAGAATGTATCGCCTTGCATTGAAGCTGCGACTATCGCCCTGGCGACCGTCATATTGTCGGTCACGACCCGGACATTGGCGCCCTGGCGCCGCAATTCGGCGATCGTCGGCAGCTTGGACGGCACCACGCCCACGCCGTACAGGATGTCCTTGAAGCCGCCCTGGGCGAAATAGCGCGCTTCGGCGAGCGTCGAGACGGTGATGCGCCCGTCATGTCCTTCGACGGCCATGCGGCCGACCTGCAGCGACTTGGCGGTTTTGACGTGCGGCCGCAACATCACGCCTGCGGCGCGCAGTCGCTCGCTCATCCGCTTGAGGTTGCGGCGTAGCACGGCCCGGTCGAGAATGAGCGCCGGGGTAGGGAGGTCGTCCAGGATCTGGGTGGCCACGGGGATTCCTTTGCTGGTCCATCATTTCCGCCGTTTGGGGGACGGTCAAACGCTGCATGCCGACGGAGAATGAGCGCAAGTTCGTCCTCAAGAACGACCACGAGCTCGAAGTGCGACTGGCGCAAGCCCCCGGGATCACGCGCAGCCTGATCGTGCAGGCCTATCTCGAATCGCCGGGCGTGCGCATTCGCGCCATCGAGAGCGGCGGCACGCTCGAGCGCATCTTCACCTTCAAGCGGCCGGTCGGAGACGAGGTCGTGGAGATCGAGACGACGCTCGACGCCCAGGATTTCGCGCGGCTCTGGAAGCTGCGTCGCGAGACCCTGCAGAAGGCGCGCTACTCGTGGCCCGACGGCCGCTTCCGCTGGGACGTCGACTTCTTCAAGGACGCCAACGGCTGCACCTACTTCGCGATGGCCGAGGTCGAGATGCCCGAGCACGTCAAGATTCCGCCGCCGGTCCCGGCCTCGCTGAAATCGTTCGTGCTCGGCCTGGCGCCCGACGGCGATCCCAAATTCACCTCGAAGCGCCTGTCCGACAAATCCTACGCCGAGCGGCTGCTGCAACAGATCATGCATGACGGGTACGTCTCGTGAAGATCGCCAAAATCGATACGATCAGCGTCAAGGTGCCGTTCACGTTCGGCGGCAAGCCAGGCGGCTACGTCCGCTGGCCGAGCAACAACATCCTGCTCGTCAAGGTGCAGACCGACAGCGGCATCACCGGCTGGGGCGAGGCCTTCTGCTACAACCTGACCGACGCGGTGACGGCGGCGATCCATTCCACCGTGGCGCCGCTCGCCATCGGCCGCGACGCGCGCGACATCGCCAGGCTGTCGCACGAGCTGCAGCAGCAGCTTCATCTGTTCGGCCGCTACGGCGTCACCATCTTCGCGCTGTCCGGTATCGACATCGCGCTGTGGGACATCGCCGGCAAGGCGGCCAACCTGCCGCTGCACCGCCTGCTGGGCGGCAGCGGGCAGAGCGCGCTGCCCGCTTACGCGAGCCTGCTGAAGTACAAGGATCCCGACTGCGTCGCCGCGCGCACCAAGCTCGCCATCCAGCAGGGCTACCGCCACATCAAGCTGCACGAGACCGGCGAGGCCGAAGTGCGCGCCGCGCGTGACGCGGCCGGCTCCGACATCAAGCTCATGGTCGACACCAATTGCCCGTGGACGCCGGAAGAGGCGGGGCACATGGCGCTGAAGCTCCGGCCCTACGACCTGCACTGGCTCGAGGAGCCGATCTTCCCGCCCGAGGATTTCGCCGCGATCGCGCGGCTGCGCGCCGCCACCGGCATCGCCATGGCGGCGGGCGAGAACAACTGCACGTCCTTCCAGTTCCGCGACATGTTCGCCGCCGGCGCGGTCGACTACGCCCAGCCCAGCGTCACCAAGGTGGGCGGCGTGAGCGAGTTCATCAAGGTGGCGGCGCTCGCCGACGCCGCCGGGGTGACCCTGATGCCGCACTCGCCGTATTTCGGCCCGGGCTTCCTCGCCACGCTTCAGCTCGCCGCCGCGCGTGGCCAGCCGGGCGCCATGATCGAGCGCTATCACATGGACCTCGAGGCGAGCCTGTACGGCAGCGCGATCGATCCGGTGAACGGCGCCTTCGCCGTGCCGCAGGGCCCGGGACTGGGATGCGAGCCCGATCCCGACGTGATCAAGACGTACGCGGCCTGATCCGGGGCAGCATCACCAGCGGCCACGGATCGGGCAGCACGCCGACCGGACAATCGATCAAGGTCGGGCCACCGCGTGCGATTCCGCGCTCGAGCGCCGCTTCCAGTTCGGCCGGCGACCTGGCGCGCTCGCAGGCAAGCCCGAAGCTTTCGCCGAGCTTCACGAAATCGGGATTGTGCAGGTCCGAGGCGATGGTTCGGTTGTTGAAGGATTGCTGCTGGATGCGCCGGACGTTGCCGTAGGCGCCGTCGCTGAAGACGACGGCGACAACGCCGATGCCGTTCTTCGCCGCCGTCGCCATTTCCATCGCCGTGAACAGGAAGCCGCCGTCGCCGCTGATCGACACGACCGGCGTGCCGGGCCTGGCGACCTTGACGCCGAGCGACGTCGCGTAGCCCCAGCCCAGCGTTCCCTGGTAGCCGGGCGACAGGAACGTGCGCGGCCTGTAGGTCGGATAGGCAAAGCGCGCGGCGTAGCCCATCTGCGTCAGCTCGTCGACCAGGATGCCGTCCTCCGGCAGCGCGCGGCGGATCGCGTCGAGATAGGCGATCTGCGGCGCGAGACGCTCGCGAATCGCCTTGGTGGACTGGGCCTTGGTTTCGGCCACCTGCTCGGCGCGGCCGTTGCGCCTGGCATTGTGCTTGCCGAGCCTGTCGGCCAGCACTTTCAGGGTGGGTGCGGCGTCGCCGATGATGCCGATCTCGGGCCGGCGCTGGCGGTCGATCTCCTGGCTGTCGATGTCGACGCGGATGATCTTCATCTGCTCGTCGATGCCCCAGGCCTGCTGCGGCGCCTGCAGCCTTGTGCCGACCGCGAGCACGACGTCGGCCTCGGCCCAGAAGCGGTAGCCGGTCGGCGCGGTGACGCAGAGCCGGTGCCGGCCGTCGATCGCGCCCTGGCCCATCTTGCCGACGACGACCGGCGCCTCGAGCATCTCGGCGATGCGGACGATGTGCTCGCCGGCGTCGAGCGCGCCGCCGCCGACCACGATCAACGGACGTTGCGCGCCGCCCAGCAGCTTGGCCGCCCGCTCGACCGACTCCTCGTCGACCGGGCAGGGGTCGGGCTCGGCCGCCGTCTTGGGCAGCACGACGGGACCTTTGCGTCCCCAGATGTCCATCGGACATTCGAGCGCCACCGGCCGGCGGCGTCCCGAAAGCGCGCGCCGAAACGCCTCGTTCATCAGTCCCGGCGCTTCGCCCGGCGCGGTGATGCGGTCGGCCCACTTGGTGAGGCTGCGCATGATCGCAAGCTGGTCGGGCAATTCGTGCAGCAGGCCGACGCCGCGGCCGATCATCGATTGCTGGATCTGGCCGGACAGCGCCACGACCGGGGCGTTCACGGCATAGGCGGTTGAGAGCGCGGCCGTGGTGTTGAGGAAGCCCGGCCCCGGCACGACCACATAGGCCGACGGCTTGCCGGTCGCCATGGCGTAGCCGAGCGCCATATAGGCGCACGCCTGCTCGTGGCGCGTATGGATCGGCTTGATGGCGTTGGTCCGGTCGTAGAGCGCATCGAAGAACGAGTCGTTCTGGACGCCGGGCAGGCAGAACAGGGTGTCGATGCCATTGAGCTCCAGCATCGACACGACGGCCTGTGCCGTCGTCATGGTCTGAACCGTCATCTAACCCACCCCGTACCCGGATTTCTGAACCGCGGGCAAGGTATGCCACGGCGCGCCACCGGCCGGCGCTGCTCATATTGGACAGCTGGATTGTCGCACTGGGAATGGAAATAGTTTTGCATCCGGTGGCGATGTGCTAGGAGGTCGGCCGGCTGGGCTCGGGGATTGGGCGATAGTCGAGAGAACCGTCGCACCCTTTGGGAAGGGGTGCGGGGTTGCCGAGGGTGGAATGAAATCGACGATGGCGTTTAGCAACGTGCGAAGGCTGCCGCTCGTGGCGGCGCTGGCGATGATGCTCGCCGGTGGGGGCAGCGCGCTGGCGCAGACCAAGGTCGCCGAGAAGCCGGTCAACAGCTCGCTGGCCGATGCGTGCTTCGCACCCTATGGGCTCACCTATGCCAAGAAGATCGCGGTCTGCACCGAGGCCATCCAGTCGGGCACGCTGAAAGGCCTGCAGCTTGGCCTCGCCTACTATAACCGCGCGACCTCGCATGCCAACCAGGGCGAGCCCGACGATGCCACCGCCGACTACAAGGAAGCGCTGCGCAGCTTCACCGACGTCATTCGCGTCTCGCAGGCGAGCGCGCCGCTGCTTTTCCAACGCGGCCTGATCTACCACACGCTGGGCGACGCCGATCAGGCGATCGTCGACTACTCCGACGCCATTCGGCTGGCGCCCAACGAGACCTACGCCTACGTCAATCGCGGCATCGTGCTCTACACCAAGAAGGACAACAACGAAGGCGCGATCGCCGACTTCAACTCGGCGCTGAAGATCAACAAGTGCGAGGTCAACGCCTGGATCAATCGCGGGCTCACCTACAAGCGCAAGGGCGACCTCAGCCAGTCGATCGCCGACTTCACCGATGCGCTGAAGTGCCTGGGCTCCAACCTGACCCCGGTCTCGGCGACGCCGCCGCCAGGCGCAACCGCCGCCTACTTCACCGGCGTGCAGAACTCCTCGCAGGCCGCCGACGCGCACTACCAGCGCGGCCTCGTCTACATCGACAAGGCGTCGAAGGAGCGAAGCCAGGCGAACAAGATGTACGACCTCGCGATCGAGGATTTCAACGAGGCCATCCGGCTCAATCCGACGGCCGCCGCGCACTTCGTCGGCCGCGCGTCGGCGCACATGCTGAAGGAGGAGTTCCGGCCCGCCATCGCCGACTTCACCGAGGCGATCCGGCTCGCGCCGGGCGACGAGTACACCTTCCTGCACCGCGGCATCGCCTATCACTCGGTGAACGAACCCGACAACGCCATCTCGGACTATTCCGAGGCGCACCGCATCAATCCCAAGGACGTCAACCCGCTGATCAACCGCGGCATCGTCTATTACTCGAAGAAGGGCCTGTACGATCAGGCGATCCAGGACTTCACCGAGGCGCTCGACATCGATCCCAAGGAGATCAACGCGCTGATCAACCGCGGCATCAGCTATCGCGAGAAGGGCGATCCCGACAAGGCGATCATCGACTTCAGCGAGGCGCTGCGGCTCGGCATGCTGACCGGCGACGTGCTGCAGTTCGGCTCGAAGGATCCCGAAGCGGTGCGGCACTGGGCGCAGGTCGCGCACGCCCGCTACCAGCGTGGCACGGCCTACGTCGCCAAGAAGGAGTACGACCTCGCACTCGCCGACTTCAACGAGTCGATCCGCATCAATCCGCTGGAATCGCGCGCTTTCGTCTCGCGCGGCGGCCTCTTCCTCTATCGCGGCGACTACCAGAAGGCGATCTCCGACTTCACCGAGGGCATCCGGCTCGACCCGAACTACGCCTTTGCCTACTTCCAGCGCGGCTTCGCCTATCACGCGCTCGAAGAACCCGACAAGGCCTATGCCGACTACACGACGTCGATCCAATACGACCCGCACTACATCACGTCCTACCTGAATCGCGGCATCATCCTCTACACGCGGCGCGGCGAGTTCGAAGCGGCGATCAAGGATTTCGACCAGGCGCTCAAGCTCGGCCCCGACAACATCAATGCCCTGATGCATCGCGGCGTGGCCTACGGCGCCAACGGCGATTTCGAGCGCGGCTTCGCCGACCTCAACAGAGCGATCGAGATCTCGCCAGATTTCGGCAAGGCGTATTACTATCGCGGCGTGCTCTACACGCTGCGCGGCAACGCCGACCGCGCGCTGGCCGACTACGGCGAGGCGGTGCGGCTCGAGCCGCAAAATCCGGAAGGCTTCATCGGCCGCGCCGGCATCTATGTCCGCCTCGGCAATCTCGACGGCGCGATCAAGGATTACGACGCCGCCATCAAGCTGCAGCCCAAGGATCCGGCGCTCTTCTACAATCGCGGCTTCGCGCGCTTCGGCAAGGGCAGCTACGAGGAGGCGGCCGCCGACTACAGCGAGGCCATCCGCCTCAGCCCGAACCTGGCGCCGGCCTACAACAACCGCTGCCTGACCCGCGCCGTCATCGGCAAGGAGCTGAAGGAGGCGCTGGCCGACTGCGACCAGGCGCTGAAGCTCACGCCCAACAATCTCGACGCGCGCGATACGCGCGGCTTCGTGTACCTGAAGATGAACGACTGGGCCAAGGCGCTCGCCGAGTACAACCTCGCCCTGCAGGCCGACGCCAACCATGCCCGCGCGCTCTACGGCCGCGGCATCGCCAAGCTCAGGAGCGGCGACACGGCGGGCGGGCAGGCGGACATCCAGGCAGCGCAGAAGATCGACCAGAACGTCGGCGCGGACTTCACCAGGTTCGGCGTGGCGCTCTAGAACCGGCTGCCGGTCGCGAGGCGGGTCATTTTCTGAGCCACTATTAGTTGAAGGGCTCGTATTAAAATAATACGAAAAAATATGGACTCTTGTGGTCCGCGCGCGCTCGCGCCGAATCGCGCGAACGAATCTTGCGCTCTGGTCCCAACGACCAGTGCGAATCACTAGCGCACTAGCGCTAACTGCGCTAACCGACCCCTCCTGTCGTCCTGAGCGGGCGCAGCGCAGCGAAGGACCTTGCATCGCAGCAACGCGACGTTGAATCCGTAGGTCCTTCGCTTCGCTCAGGACGACAAGGTGGGCGGTGGGCGATCATAGCATCGCCACCATAGGCCCGGTGTTAGAAGGAACCCGATTCTGTCGTATAGAACTTCTCGCGAGCGAAGCTGGCGAGGGCGGGGTGAGCGCATCGCGGAACGCGATGGCGCGGCCCGCACAGGAGCATGGGGACCTCGGCGCGACTCCCCGAGACGGGGGAGGAAAACGAAGGCCAGCCCCCAACGGAGGTTCGCCGATGACAAAAGGATGTGCCAAATCATCCCTGCGTGGGCAGCGGCGGGTACCTTATGCCCGCTCGCAGATGGTCAACCCTGACGGTCGCAACGGCCAGGATCACGCCGCGCTTGATCGTCGCCGGGGCGAGGCCTTCAGACTGGGCTGGCTGCCGCCCAGGCGGGCCAATCGCCGCGCGCTCTCGCGCTCGATGAGGGCTTTGAGGGCCTCACGCACCAGGCTCGACTTTTCCTTCAACCCGGTGAACGCTTCGGCCTTGGCAACGAGTTCATCGTCCAGAGCAAGAGTTGTACGCATCTGCCGAACTCCATCGAGCGGCACGAATTCATCATCGAATAATGCCATATTCAATGCCAGCATCCGATCGCAACCAGAGGGCGAAGCCGAGGATGAACCAGGGCATGACCAGACAGGTTTGGCGGATGGGGTGGGATTCGAACCCACGGTGGGCGTGAACCCACGCCGGTTTTCAAGACCGGTGCCTTAAACCGCTCGGCCACCCATCCCGCACTGAATTTTCCATAAGTGAGGAGCGGCCAGCTCGCAACTGTGCCCCTAGGGCTTCCAGAAAGACACCAGAGCACCACCGATCACGATCAGCCCTCCGCCTGTCAGGACGGGCAACGTCGGGACCGTCCGGAAGAAGATGAAATTGACGAGCTGCCAGACGATGAAGAGCGTCGCGATATAGAGCCCGACGACGTCACGGAATTCCAGGGGCGCGAGGTTCAGGAAGGTCGCATATCCGAAAACCAGCGCCGCGCCGAGAGCGAACAACGCCAGGCGGACAAAGCCAAGTCCCCCGTGGTTGCGCAGCGCGATCCGGACGATCGCATCGCCGCTCACTTCCAAAACAGTCGCCACCACGAGGAATGCGACCGCCATCCAAGCCCCTGTAGCCTGCATTCAGGCACCTCCAACCTTCGCAAGTCGGCCTTGTGGCCTGTCGCTCGTCGCCATCTACCTGGCCGGCCGGTTCTTGAGGAGAACGGCTGCGATGATCAATCCGAACATCACCAGCCGCGGCAGGTAGTAGTAGGCCTCCGACTCGTCGGAGTACCGCGCCAGCGTGAGCACCAATCTGCTCACCCCGTCGATGGCAAAGGCGGCCGCGAACAGCAGGAAGAATGCGTCCCTGGTGCGCATCCAGAATCGAACGAAGAACAGCGCGACCACCAGGGCTAGCGTGGACACCGAACCGGCGAGGACGGAAGCCAAGACGTCCATTATTTTGCATCCCAGATGAGGCCGTAGAGAAGAACGGCCATCGCCCCAAGAGCGACCAGCGTCCGCGGCACTGAAAGGTCGACGGTGGGCAAGGCGATCTTGTCGAGGAACAGCAGGATATTGTTGATCGTCAGGCCGGCGAAGCAGAGACCGCTCCACAGCAGCAGGCGATAGAGGCTTCGCGCGTAGGCTCGCAGGAGGAGGATGGCGCAGGCCAGCGAGACGATCGAGCAGGCGCTGTAGATTGCGATCGCCATTCACTTCTCCTTCCTGAGCCTGAACGCATCGGCGAATCTCCTCAGGCGGCGCGGGTTGCCATGCACGAGGTTGGTCACGGGAATAAGCGCTCGCGAATAGGTTCGCGCCAGACGCTCCACCATTGCCGCCATTTCTTCAGAGCGCGGCGCGTATCGGTAGTCCTGCCCGTTCACGCCGATCAGTCCATCAGTCTCCAATTGACCGAGCGCTGCGGCGGCAACCTCGGTGGGAACATAGAGCTGACCCGCCACCTCGGCGATGCTCCAGCTACGGCCGGCGTGACCATGCAGAAGAAGAAGCGCTTCCAGCTGAACGATCGAGTCGAAATGTGCGAGGATGAAATCACGCAGTGCCTCGTCGACCGGCTCGTCGGGCATACCCAACCTCACTCATACGCTTTGAAATTCGGGCGCGCACATCGCGTCTTGAACTGCGCCGCACGGCCGATGCCGGCCGGGGTCTTCGTCCTTCATGGACCGTAGCTACCCAAATAGCACACCATGTGCAATTCATAAGACGCAGACGATGCCGTGCTATCGTTGCGCATGATCGGCCGACGAAGCTTTACCGCGGGCATGGCGTGCCTGCCCGTTCCGGCCCGGGCGCAAGCGCCCGATAGTCGCTTCACGGCGTGGCTCGGCGCGCTTCGGGCCGAAGCGGCGCGGGCCGGCGTCGATGCCGGCACGCTCGATGCCGCGCTCGGCGGCATCGATCAGATCCCGCGGGTCCTCGAGCTCGCGCACAACCAGCCCGAATTCAAGATGACGTTCGACGAATACCTGGCCGTCGTGGTGTCCGACGAGCGGGTCCGGCGGGGCAGGGCGCTCCTGCCGCAGAACCGCGCGCTGATCGATCGCTTCGCCGGGCCGGCGGGAATTCCGGCGCCGGTCGTCATGGCGCTGTGGGGCATCGAGAGCAACTACGGCACCAAGCTCGGCGACTTCGAGGTCGTACCGGCACTGGCGACGCTCGCCTTCAACGGCTTCCGCGCTTCGTTCTTCCGCCAGCAGCTGATCGCCGCGCTGCAGATCCTGTCGCAAGGCCATGTGGCGCTGCATGCCATGAAGGGATCGTGGGCCGGCGCGATGGGGCAATGCCAGTTCATCCCCACCAGCTTCCTCGCCTATGCGGCCGACGGCGATGGCGATGGCCGCAAGGATATCTGGGCCAACACCGCCGACGTCTTCGCCTCGATCGTGAACTACCTCACGCGGGTCGGCTGGCGGCCAGGCCTCGAATGGGGCGAGGAAATCGGCGCCGGCGGCGCGGCCGGGAAGGGCGGCCGGATCGTGCGGCCCTCGGGGGCGAACGGGCCTGCCTATCGCACGACCGAGAACTTTCGCGCCGTCCTGCGCTGGAACCAGTCCGATTTCTTCGGATTGGCGGTGGGGATTCTTTCCGATCGCATAGGGGCTTAGCGCGACCATCTCCCACATCACCTCAAGGTGATGTATGATCGGCAAAAATGTCGGTCCCCTCTGCCGATCGGTTGCGCCGTCTGCCAACAGGACGGGCGCCAATAAAAATCGTCCGGACCTGCAGTTCGCTGCTGCTGGTGGCGGCGTCTCTTGCCGCGTGCAGCCATCGCGGTGGGGGAGGCGGCGGCCAGTATGCCAGCCGCGGCAGCTACAAGGTGGGCGCGCCGTACACGATCGACGGCGTCACCTACGTGCCGCAGGAAGAATTCAACCACGTCGAGACCGGCGTCGCCTCGTGGTACGGGCCGGGCTTCCACGGCAAATACACCGCCAACGGCGAGACCTACGACCAGCACGACCACACGGCGGCGCACCGGACCCTGCAGATGCCGTCGATCGTGCGGGTGACCAACCTCGACAACGGCCGATCGACCGTGGTGCGCATCAACGACCGCGGGCCCTACGCGCGCAGCCGCATCATCGACCTGTCGCGCGCCGCCGCCGACGATCTCGGCATCGTGCGCAATGGAACGGCCCATGTCCGCATCGACCAGCTGCCGGCCGAAAGCATGGCCGTGAAGCAGATCGCCATGAACGGCGGCAGCACCGCCGAGCAGGACGAAGTGGTGGCGCGGGCCGGCTCGTACAGCCAGCCGCCAGCGGTCATGGTCGCCAGCGCCAATCCGCCGCCGGCGCCGCCGCCGACACCCGCCGTGGAGGTGCAGGCCAGCTATCCGCGGCAGCCGGTCGCTGCCACGACCGATGGCCGCAGCCCGACCATCGCCTCGCTGGCGGCCAGAAATCCGGCGACCGCTCCCGTGGTGCCGCCAACCGGTGGATTCTACGTGCAGGCCGGCGCCTTCTCGACCATGGGCAACGCCGAGCGCCAGCGCAGTCTGATCACCAGCTACGGTGCGGTCGAGATCATGCCGGCGTCGGCCGGAGGGCGCGAGGTTTACCGCGTGCGTCTGGGGCCGTATACGACTTCGGACGCCGCCGGCATCGTGGCCGACCGGCTGAAGCGTTCAGGTTATGGGGATGCCCGTGTCGTGGCGGATTGATCGAGGACGATTTCACGCGCTGACGATTTTCCTGGCAGCGGCGGCCATGACGACGATGGTGGTGAGCGCCGCCTACGCCCAACAATCCGAGCCGCCGCGCAAGGCCCAGGGCGCGCCGAAGCCGCGGCCGGCTGCCAAACCGGGCCAGCCTCCCAAACAGTCGGCCGCCGCCGCGCTCGCCGCCAAGCTCGACGCGGCGGGACCGTCGCAGATCGGCACGTCCACCGTGGCGCGCTGGGCCTGCATGATCGACGCGCAAACCGGCACCGTGCTGCTGGCCAAGGATGCCGAGAAGCCGATGGCGCCGTCATCGATGGCCAAGATGATGACGGTCTATCTCGTGTTCGAGGACCTGGCGGCCGGCAAGCTCAAGATGGACACGCAGTTCAAGGTGAGCGAGCGCGCCTACGCCATCACCCGCGGCACCCATTCCTCGACCATGTTCCTCGAGATGACGTCGACGCCGACCATCCAGGAGCTGCTGCAGGGCATCATCGTGGTGTCGGGCAACGACGCCAGCGTCGCCGTCGCCGAGGGCATGGCCGGCAGCGAGGAGAAATTCGCCGAGCGCATGAACGCCAAGGCGCACGAGCTCGGCATGACGGGATCGGTGTTCAAGAACTCGTCTGGCTGGCCGGCCGAGGGGCAGATGGTGACCGCGCGCGACCTCGCGGTGCTCGCCATGCGCACCATCCGCGACTTCCCGCAGTACTATCACTTCTATTCGGAGCGCGAGTTCACCTACAACGGCAAGACACAGCCCAACCGCAACCTCGAGCTCAAGAGCGTGGCCGGAGTCGACGGCCTCAAGACCGGCCACACCGAGGAGGGCGGCTTCGGCCAGACGACGTCCGCCATTCGCGACGGCCGGCGCCTGATCCTGGTGCTGAACGGCATGAGCAGCATCGCCGAGCGCGCGCAGGAGACGGCGCGGCTGATCGACTGGGGCTTCCGCGAATCGAGCAACACCACGGTGCTCAAGGCGGGCGACACTGTCGCCGAGGCGCCGGTCTGGCTCGGCATGCAGGACAAGGTGCCGCTGATCATTCCCCATCCGCTGGTCGTCACCACCATGGTCGGCCAGCCGGTCGTCATGCCGAAGGTGGTGGCGCGCTTCGACGGGCCGATCCCGGCGCCGATCGTCAAGGGCCAGCCGGTCGGCACGGCGCTGATTACCATGCCCGACGGCCGGACCATGGAGTATCCGCTGCAAGCCGGCGCCGACGTGCCGCGCGCCGGCCTGATCAGCCGGATGTCGACCCTGGTCAGGCATTACCTGCTCGGCTGGACCTCGTGAACGGCGCCACGCCGGGGCGCTTCATCACCCTGGAAGGCGGAGAAGGGGCGGGCAAATCGACCCAGATCGCCCGGCTCAAGGCTCATCTCGAGACGCACGGCCGCAAGGTCCTGACCACGCGCGAGCCCGGCGGCTCGCCGGGCGCCGAGATGATCCGCAAGCTGCTGGTCGAAGGACCGGCCGAGCGCTGGGACGGCACCACCGAGGCGCTGCTGCACTTTGCCGCCCGGCGCGACCACCTGCGCGCCACCGTTTGGCCCGCGCTCGCCGCCGGCACATGGGTGGTGAGCGACCGCTTCGCCGATTCGACGCACGCCTACCAGGGCTGCGGCCATGGTATTGATCGCGACATGCTGCAGCGGCTCCATGGCATCGCCGTCGGCGACTTCCATCCCGATCTGACGTTGATCCTCGACCTGCCGGTCGAGAAGGGGCTGGCTCGCGCGGCGGCGCGGCGCGGCGCCGAGACTCGCTACGAGAGCCTGACGCGCGACTTCCACCAGCGCGTCCGCGCGGGCTTCCTCGACATCGCCCGCCGCGAGCCCGCGCGCTGCGTCGTGATCGATGCCGATCGCGACATCGACGCCGTCGCTCGCGACATCGCGCGCACCGTCGACAGCCGCCTGAAGGGCTGACGCCATGGCGCGCGGCAAGGCAGCAGCCGGCGATCCAGCCGAGCTCGAGAAACTCGAATGGCCTTACGCCTGGCCGCCGCCCTGGCGCAACGACCGCCTGGTCGGCCATGAGCAGGCCGAAAAGACGATGCTCGCCGCGCAGCAGGCCGGCCGTCTCCACCATGCCTGGCTGCTGACCGGTCCGCGCGGCATCGGCAAGGCGACGCTTGCGTGGCGGTTCGCGCGTTTCCTCCTGGCGGGGCAGGAGGGCGGATTGTTCGGCGGCCCGGCCGATGGATTAAACGTCGACAAGGAAGCGCCAGGCCGCGCGCTGGTCGACGCACGCTCGCACCCCGATCTCTTCCACCTGCGGCGCTCGCTCAATCCCGACAGCGGCCGCATCCGCACCGAGATCTCGGTCGATGACGTGCGCGGGCTGGGCGGCTTCATGCACATGACGCCGGCGATGGGGCGCTATCGGGTGGCGATCGTCGATGCCGCCGACGAGATGAATCGCAATGCCGCCAATGCGGTGCTGAAGATCCTCGAGGAGCCGCCGCCGGATGCCGTACTGGTCCTGGTGGCGCACGCGCCGGGCCGATTGCTGCCGACCATCCGCTCGCGCTGCCGGCGGCTCGCGCTGCAGCCGCTGTCGACCGACATGGTGGTGCAACTGCTCGGCGACTACGCGCCGCAGACCTCGGCCGACGAACGCGCGGCGCTGGCCAACCTTGCCGAAGGCAGCATCGGCCGCGCGCTCGAGCTGGCGAGCGCCGGCAGCCTCGCGCTCTATCGCGAGATGGTCGACGTGCTGGCCACTCTGCCCGATCTCGACATGCCGAAGCTGCACGGCTTTGCCGAGCGCTTCGCCCGCCGCGGCGAGGAGGCCAACGCCGACTGGCGCTCGCTCAACTACCTGTTCGACGGCTGGCTGAAGGGCCTGGCACGCCACGCCGCGGTCGGTGGCGACATCGTTGCCGTCCTGCCGGCCGAGCGCGAGCTTCATAGCCGTTTGCTGGCGGCGGCCAGCCTCGAGCGCTGGATGCAGGCCTCGGACAGGATCGCCGAGCTGTTTTTCAAGGCCGACTCGGTCAACCTGGACCGCAAGCAGACGGTGCTCGGCAGCTTCCTGGCGCTGCAATCGGCCATGCGCTGAGCTTGATCGGTTGCAACAGGCGTGGGAAAAGGGCGCCATGTCGACCCGCCCCGGCACCGCCAATCCCTTCGCCAGCAGGCGAATGCGCTGAAACTCGCTTGAGACTCGTGCCCCGGGAAGGGGCGGCAGTTCAGGAGTTCAGTGAATCATGTCGGGCCGAACCTACTACGTCACCACGCCGATCTATTACGTGAACGACGTGCCGCATATCGGCCACGCCTACACGACGCTTGCCTGCGACGTGCTGGCCCGTTTCATGCGGCTCGACGGCCGCGACGTCCATTTCCTCACCGGCACCGACGAGCACGGCCAGAAGGTCGAGGAGGCGGCCGCCGCGGCCGGTCTTGCGCCCAAGGCGTTCACCGACAAGGTGAGCCAGTCGTTCCGCAATCTCGTGGCCAAGATGAATTACAGCCCCGACAATTTCATCCGCACGACCGAGCCTCGCCACTACGCCGCAAGCCAGGCCCTGTGGCAGAAGCTCGTCGAGTCGGGCGACATCTACCTCGGCAAATATGCCGGCTGGTACTCGGTGCGCGACGAGGCCTATTTCGCGGAAGGCGAGACCGAGGTCGGCCCGGACAACAAGCGCCGCGCGACGGCAACCGGCGCCGAAGTCGAGTGGGTCGAGGAGCCGTCGTACTTCTTCAAGCTGTCGGCGTGGGCTGAGCGGCTGCTCGCCTTCTACGACAAGAACCCGAACTTCATCGCGCCGGAGAGCCGGCTCAACGAAGTCGTGAGCTTCGTGAAGAGCGGCCTGCAGGACCTCTCGGTGTCGCGCACCAGCTTCTCGTGGGGCGTGCCGGTGCCGGGCGATGCCAAGCACATCATGTATGTATGGCTCGACGCGCTCACCAACTACATCACCGAGTGCGGCTATCCCGACACGACCAATCCGCTGTGGCGCTTCTGGCCCGCCGATCTGCACATGGTCGGCAAGGACATCATCCGGTTCCATTGCGTGTTCTGGCCGGCGTTCCTGATGTCGGCCGGCATCGAGCCGCCCAGGCGCGTGTTCGCGCACGGCTGGTGGACCAACGAAGGCCAGAAGATCTCCAAGTCGCTCGGCAACGTCATCGACCCCAACGAGCTGGTCGACACGTTCGGCCTCGACCAGGTGCGCTACTTCCTGTTGCGCGAGGTTCCGTTCGGCAACGACGGCGACTTCCAGCGCAAGGCCATGATCGGCCGCATCAATGGCGACCTCGCCAACGCCTACGGCAATCTCTGCCAGCGCGTGCTGTCGATCGTCGCCAAGAATTGCGGCGGCAAGGTCCCGGAGAAGGGGGCTTTGCAGGCGGCGGACACGACGCTGCTCGACCGTGCCAAAAATCTGCTCGCTGTCGTGCGCAGCGAGATCGAGCAGCAGGGCTTCCATCGCGCGTTGACCGCGATCTGGGAAGTGATCGCCGACGCCAACCGTTACGTCGACGCGCAGGCGCCGTGGGCGCTCGCCAAGACCGATCCGGCGCGGCGCGACACGGTGCTGTGGGTGCTGGCCGAGACGATCCGGCGGGTGACCCTGCTGGTGCAGCCCTTCATGCCCGCGTCGACGGCCAGGATCCTCGACCAGCTTGCGGTCGCGCCCGGCAAGCGTGCTTATGCGGCGTTCGACGAGGAACTGGCGCCGGGCATGGCGCTGCCGGCGCCGCAAGGCGTGTTCCCGCGCTATGTCGAGCCCAAGGCGGCGGCGAGCTGATGCTGATCGACAGCCACTGCCATCTCGACTTCCCCGAACTCGCCAACGACGAGGCAGGCGTGCTGGCGCGCGCCAAGGGCGTCGGCGTCGCCGGCATGCTGACGATCGGCACGCGGCTCGATCAGTTCGAGCGCGTGCGCGCGATCGCCGAGCGCCACGGCAATGTCTGGTGCTCGGTCGGCGTCCATCCGCACGAGGCGAAGGAGGAGGGGCAGCGCACGCCCGACCGTCTGATCGAGGCGACGCGGCATCCGAAGGTCGTCGGCATCGGCGAGACCGGGCTCGATTTCTATTACGAGCACAGTCCGCGCGACGAGCAGGCCGAAAGCTTCCGCGCCCATATCGCGGCGGCGCGCCTGACCGGCCTGCCGCTGATCGTGCATACGCGGGATGCCGATGTGGAGACCGGCGACATCCTCGAGCAGGAATACGCCAAGGGTGCGTTCACCGGCCTGATCCACTGCTTCAGTTCGGGGCCGGAGGTCGCTCGCCGTGCCCTGGCGCTCGGGCTCTACATCTCGATCTCGGGCATCGTGACCTTCAAGGCAGCCGACAGCCTGCGCGCCATCGTGCGCGACATCCCGCTCGAGCGGCTGCTGGTCGAGACCGATGCGCCCTATCTGGCGCCAGTCCCGAAGCGCGGCAAGACCAACGAGCCCGCCTTCGTTGCCCACACCGCGGCCAAGGTCGCCGAGCTCAAGGGCGTGTCGCTCGCCGAGCTCGAGGCCAGCACCACCGACAATTTCTTCCGTCTGTTCGCCAAGGCGGAGCGTGCGGCGTGCGCGTGACCATCCTGGGCTGCGGGACGTCGGCCGGCGTGCCGCGCCCGGGCGGACCGGACGGCAAGGGCGAGTGGGGCGCGGCCAATCCGGCGGACCGGCGCAATCGCCGCCGCCGCTGTTCCATCCTGGTGCGCGACCGGGGCAGGACGATTTTGGTCGACACCTCGCCCGACGTGCGCGCCCAGTTGCTCGATGCCGCGGTCGAGCGGGTCGATGCGGTGCTGTGGACCCATCACCATGCCGACCAGGTCCATGGCATCGACGATCTGCGGCCTTATGCGCTGCGCCAGGGCATCATCGACGCCTGGCTCGACCGGCCGACCTACGACGTCCTCAATCGCCGCTTCGGCTACTGCTTCGGCACGGAGACGGAGGGGTTCTACGCACCCATCTACCGCACCCACCTGATCGACGGTCCTTTCCGCGCCGCCGGCCTCGATGTGGTGCCGTTCACGCAGAGCCACGGCCATGTGCCTTCGCTCGGCTTCCGCTTTGGCCCGATCGGTTACGCCAACGATGTTGTCGAGCTGCCGGAAGCGGCTTTCCAGACGCTGGCCGGCGTCGAGGTCCTGATCGTCGACGCGATGCGCTACCGGCCTCATCCCACGCACGCCCATCTCGATCTGGCGCTGGAATGGATCCAGCGCATCGGGCCGAAGCGGGCGTTTCTCACCAATATGCACGTCGACATGGACTATGCGGAGGTCGACCGGCAAACCCCCGCCCATGTTCACCCGTGTTACGACGGGTTGGAAATAGAGGCGGTTTGACAATATGTTAGGCGGCGTTCCTGATAGACGAGATAAAGCAGGACAAAAGGAGTCCGGGCGCCGTTTGTTCCTGATTGCCGGCTTGGCGGCCTGGTGCTTGCCCGTAACCGGGCGCGCCGAAGGCAATCTCGACGCCGGCGGGCTGACATTCCGCGACTTCGCGACTTTCGACAATGGCGCGAGCTTCGCCAAGGTCGATTCGACCTTCGGCGGCAACAGCGCCAATCCGGCGCCGTCCAGGGTCGTGTCGATCGATAATGACGGCGGCTTCGCCCGCATTCGCTTCGAGTCGATCCGCACGGTGGTCGCGCTACCGCTGGGCTGGCAGGCCACGGAGGACTGGGAACGGGGCGTCGGCTTCAGCGCGGACCAGAGCTATCGCGCGATCGTCTGGCGGGTCGACTTTGCCTTTGAGGGCGTGCGCGACGCCGAGCACTATGCCGCCACCAAGGCGGGCGCGATCATGGCGCGGCGGCACGGCGTGCACGCGGAGGCCCGCAAGCTCAGCGACGGCACCTTCCTGATCGCCTATGAAAACGTGCCGCCCGGCCATGGCGACACTGGTCCGCGCTCGGTGTTCGACCTCGTGATGAGCAAGCCGGGGGACAGCAAAGCCGGTGCGCTGCTCACGCTGGGCGTTCCGGCAACGAATGCGGTGCGGGGACTAAAGCTTCTCGCACTCTTGAAGTCGAAATTGGAAATAGACTGGTAATATCATGTTTTCACGTCATATTATGAATTTGTCATAATATATATTATACGATAATCAGATGCGGAAGAGACCCGACCCCGACCGGCTCCCCCAGGATCCGCTTGCCCGGCTCCTGGCCGTGATGGCCTGGCTGCGCAACCGCGAGCACGGCTGCCCGTGGGACATCGACCAGACCTTCAAGACCATCGCGCCGTACACGATCGAGGAAGCCTACGAGGTCGCCGATGCGATCGAGCGCGATGACATGCCGGCGCTCAAGGAAGAGCTGGGCGACCTCCTCCTGCAGGTCGTCTACCACGCCCAGATGGCCAGCGAGGCCGGCGCCTTCAGCTTCCCCGACGTGGCCGCCGCCATCGCCGAGAAGATGATCGACCGGCATCCGCATGTTTTCGGCGACCTGAATATCGCCGATGCCGACGCCCAGACCGTGTCGTGGGAGGCCCGCAAGGCGGCCGAACGGGCCAAAAAAGGCGGCGATCAACCGGCCGGCGCCCTGGATGGCATTGCCAAAGCCCTTCCCGCGTTGCTGCGGGCCGAGAAGATACAAAAGCGCGCGGCAAGAGTGGGGTTCGACTGGAAGACGATCGGCCCGGTGATCGACAAGATCGAGGAGGAGCTCGGCGAGCTCAGGTCCGAAATCGAGGCCGGCAAGACCGACCAGGCCCGCATCGCCGACGAGCTGGGCGATGTCCTGTTCGCGGTCGCCAACCTGGCGCGCCATTGCAAGGTCGACCCGGAAGCCGCCTTGCGTTCGACCAACGACAAGTTCGAGCGTCGCTTCCGTTATGTCGAGCGCCGCCTGGCCGATCAGGGCCGCAAGCCCGACCAAGCGTCGCTCGAGGAAATGGAAGCGCTGTGGCAGGAGGCCAAGACGAAAGCCTAGGACGGTCTCGGCGCCAACAGCGGAAGCTGGACCCTCTCGAACACGGCCCTCACCTCGGCCAGCGTCTCGCGTGACGTGGCGCCAATGATGCCGGCGTCGAGCCGATCGGCCGGCCGGAACGGCGTCCCGCTGAAACGCACGGCAGCGCCGCCCGCCTCTTCCAGCATCAGCGCGCCGGCGGCGTGATCCCACGGCTTGGTCATACGGTAGAGGCAGAAGTCGTAGCGCCCGGCCAGGATCTCGATGTACTCGCGACCGGCGCAATTGAGCGTCGTCAACTCGCCGAGGCGTCGACGCTGATCTCGGGGCAATTGGCGCTCGAACTCCTTGCGAATGCGGTAACCCACCAGCCCTGCCGGAGCGCGCTTCGGCTGCTCACCGCAGATAGACACGCCATCGAGCGTGGCGCCCTGCCCCTTGAGTGCGACGGCCATCCGATCGTTCGGCACATCGAGGATCCAACCGGCGATCGTCTCGGCGTCGCGCACCAGGCAGACAATGATGGCGAACCGATCGCGGCCGGCGGCGAAGTTCGCCGTACCGTCGAGCGGATCGACCACCCAGCACGCCTGCCCTCTCCGCCCGATCAAGTCGATGAGGCCCGGATCGGCCTCCGCCGCCTCTTCGCCGACGACTGGCACGCCGGGCAGTATCCGCGCCAGGCCGGCCGCGAGACGTTGCTCCGAAGCGACGTCGGCCACGGTGACGAAATCGCCGGGCCGCTTCTGCCGGACGTCTTCCGTGGCGAGATTGCGAAAGCGCGGCAGCAGCTCCGCGGCCGCGACCTCACGCATCAGCTCGGCGACCCGCTCGGTATCGCCGGCCTTCAGCACGGCGCTAGCCGAGGACGCCGAACAGGTCCTCTTCCTTGAGGATCACATGATCGGCGCCAGCGAGCTTGACCTCGGTTCCCGACCACTTGCCGTACAGGACCTTGTCACCGACCTTGACGCCGATCTCGAGCAGGCGGCCGTCTTCCAGCCGCTTGCCCTTGCCGACGGCGACCACTTCGCCCTGCATGGGCTTTTCCTGCGCGGTGTCGGGAATGATGATGCCGGCCTTGGTCTTGGTCTCGGCAGTGATCGGCTTGACCAGAAGCCGGTCATGGAGCGGCTTGAATTTCATGATGTTTCCTCTTCTGCGACTGGCGCCGCTTATAGAAAGCAGGCCCTCGAAGTGTCAACGCGGCCGGTTTTCCATGCTTTGCCGCCGCTCGAACTGAGCCGCGGCGGCGTTGTCGAGAGCGACCGTCAGGTGAGCGATCTCGCCCTCGTCATGGCGGTGGCGTACGTCACCGTGACGGTACAGCCACGCAATGGTGGCGCCGTCGCTCAGCGGCACGGAAATCTCCCGTGCCGCACCCGCCTTGTTCAGAAGCTCGCCGATCGCCCCCAGCAGCTCCTCGACGCCCTCGCCCGTCAGGGCCGAGATCGGATACTGTCGCGCGCGCTCGGCGCCGACGGAGCTGCGGGTCTGCAGCACGCGCCTGCGCTCGGCCGGCAGCTCGTCGATCTTGTTCAGCGCCTCGAGCATCGGGGCACCGCCCTCGAGCGCACCAATGTCATGCAGCACGGACTCGACATCGTCCTTCTGCCGTTCGCTATCGGGATGGGCGATGTCGCGCACGTGCACGATAAGATCCGCTTCGGTCACCTCTTCAAGGGTCGCGCGAAACGCCGCGATCAGATGCGTCGGCAGATCTGAGATGAACCCGACCGTGTCGGAAATCACGCAGGGCTTGCCGTTGGGCAGCTTGATCGAGCGCATCGTCGGATCGAGCGTGGCGAACAGCAGGTCCTTGGCCATGACGTCTGCGCCCGACAGGCGGTTGAACAGGGTCGACTTGCCGGCGTTCGTGTAGCCCACCAGGGCTACCGTCGGCATGCGCGCCTTCTGACGGCCGACGCGATTGATCGAGCGCGTACGGCGCACGCCCTCGAGGTCGCGCTTGATCCTGATGATCCGATCGCCGATCAGGCGGCGGTCGATCTCGATCTGCGATTCGCCGGGGCCGCCAAGGAAACCGAAGCCGCCGCGTTGGCGCTCCAGGTGGGTCCATGACCGCACCAGCCGGCCGCGCTGGTATTCCAGCGCCGCCAATTCAACCTGCAGGCGGCCCTCATGGGTGTTGGCGCGCGCGCCGAAGATCTCGAGGATCAGGCCGGTGCGATCGATCACCTTGGCGTTCCACGCCTTCTCGAGATTGCGCTGCTGCACCGGCGTCAGCTTGTCGTCGACGACGACCAGTCCGATGCCCTGCTCTTCCACCGCCTCGTTGATGCGCTCGACCACGCCCTTGCCGAGCAGCGTGGCTGGCGTGAGCCGTCGCAACGGCACGGCTTGCGCCACACGCACGTCGAGATCGATGGCGCGCGCCAGCCCCACCGCTTCTTCGAGCTTGGCCGCGGGGTCGCGCCGGTCGCCACGCGAGCCCGGGTCGTGCGGGCTCAACACGGCGGCCACCATGGGCGCGCGCCGCGTTTCCTGCGGACCTCGCTTTTGTCTGGCGGAGTGGTTGCTCTCGTTGAGCTCTGTCAAATCAGCCTGCTGCCTCGGCCTTGTCCCCATCGAACAACTGGACCGGCGTGACCGGCATGATGGTCGAGATCGCATGCTTGTAGACGAGCTGCGAATGACCGTCGCGGCGCAGCAGCACCGAGAAGTTGTCGAACCAGGTGACGATTCCTTGCAACTTGACGCCGTTGACCAGGAAGATGGTGACCGGCGTCTTGTTCTTGCGCAGATGGTTCAGGAAGACGTCCTGAACGTTTTGTGCCTTTTCGCTCATGTTCTTGGCCTCTTGCTGGGCGTCCGGCGGACCTCGCGACCGCCGGTTGGAGGGTGCGGGTCCTATCCCGCTACCGAGTTACTGCAAATATAGGCGGTGTTGAGGTCAAAGCAATGCCGCCAAAGCATGACAATTGCGTGCGTGCAACCGCGGGGGAAACTCCAGCAAATGGCTCTCCGGATGCTGCGCCATGCCAAAGAGAACGGGCAAAACCCCTGCCGCATGGGCACATTTCAGGTCGGCCGGCGTATCCCCCACCATCCACACGGTCTCGTCAGGAGCAATTCCCGTGCCGTCCAGTGCCATGAAAATCGGATCCGGTGCGGGCTTATCACGCTTGGCGTCCTTGGCGCCGACCGCCTTGGCAATCCACTTGCCCCAGCCCAGATGCGCCAGCTCGGCGCGCAGATTGTCGCCGACCTTGTTGCTGACGACGGCGACGTAGCAGCCGGCATCGCGGCAGCGTTCGAGGAGCGCCGTGGCTCCCGGCAATGGCTCGAGCCGCTCGAGATGTATCCGGTAGAAGGTCTCATAGAATACACGTTCGGCTTCGCCTGCCCTGTCGCCGAACAGCCCGGGGAAGACGTCGCGCAAGGAGCCGTGCGCGCGCGCCCTCACTTCGTCGGCCGTCCATGGCGGAAGCCCCAGGGCCGCGAACGTGTCGCGGTAGCACTCGATGATGGTCGGCCAGGTGTTGACCAGCGTGTTGTCCCAATCGAAGAGGACGGCCCGAGGCGCCTTCAGTCGGGCCGACAGCGTCATGTCACCGCCTCTCCCTCGCCGGCGAAGCGGACATACTCTTCGCGCAGTCGCTTGGCAGTCGGCCCCGGCTTGCCGTCGCCGACGACCTGGCCGTCGATCTTCACCACCGGCGTGACGAACGACGTGGCGCTGGTGATGAAAGCCTCCTTCGCTTTCTTCGCTTCGCTCAAGGTGAACGGCCGTTCCACCAGCTTGAGCTGCAGCTTGCCCGCCAGCGATTTGAGCGTATGCCTGGTGATACCGGCGAGGATGCCATTGTCGGTCTGGCGCGTGATCAGCTCGTTCTTGTCGGTGACGATCCAGGCATTGGTCGAGGCGCCTTCGGTCACTTGCCCTTCGCCGTCGATCAGCCAGGCCTCGTAGGCGCCGCTTTCGCGCGCCGCTTGCTTGGCGAGTACGTTGGGCAAGAGCGCCACGGTCTTGATGTCGCAACGCTCCCAGCGGATGTCGCGCTCGCTCTTCACCGCGATTCCGGCGCCCGGGTCGGTATCGAGCCGCTTGCTGTTCTTCGTCGTGAGCACCAGCGCGGGCTTGATGGGCGTGGTCGGGAAGGCGTGATCGCGGCGGGCGACGCCGCGCGTCACCTGCATGTAGACCAGGCCGTCGCGCAGCCGATTGCGGCGCATCAGCTCGCGTATCACGAAGGACAGCGTGCCGCGGGCCAGCGGCCAGGCGATGCGCAATTCCTTCAATGAACGATCGAGCCGGTCGAGATGCGGCGCCTCGTCGATCAGCCGGCCATCGCGCACGCCCACCACTTCGTAAACGCCATCGGCAAGCTGATAGCCGCGATCCTCGATATGGACGCTCGCCTCGCGGTGGTCGACGTAACGGCCATTGACATAAGCATATCGACCCATCGGATCCGCTCTCTCCTACTCCGCGACCGGCTCCGTGCCGGCGCGCTCTTGGCCCGCGCCGCCGTGCAGGCCGAGCGACTTCAGCTTGCGATGCAGTGCCGAGCGCTCCATGCCGACGAAGGTCGCGGTCCTGGAAATATTGCCGCCGAAACGCGTGACCTGGGCGAGCAGGTATTCACGCTCGAACACCTCGCGGGCATCGCGCAGCGGCAGCTGCATGATCTCGCCGCCCTTCTCCCAGCGCAGCACGGACGGCGCGTCTTCACTGACGTCGTTGGGCAGCACGTCGGCACGAATCGGCCCGCCACCCGAAGGAGCGAGGATCAGCAGCCGCTCGATCACGTTGCGCAGTTGCCGCACGTTGCCCGGCCAGTCATGGCCCTGCAGGGCGGCCAAGGTGTCCTCGCCGATCGTTCGGGTAGCCAAGCCGGTGGCATCGGCGACGCGCTTCAGAAGGTCGGCCGCCAGCTCGGGTATGTCCTCGCGCCGCTCGCTCAGCGCAGGAACGCGCAGCGACACCACGTTCAACCTATGAAACAATTCCTCACGGAAGCGGCCGGCCGCGATCTCGTCCTGTAGCGTCCGGGTCGTCGACGCAAGTACACGCACATCCACTTCCACCCGGGTCTTTCCATTGTCGCGCGTGTAGGACTGCTCTTGAAGCACGCGGGCCAGTCTCCCCTGGATCGGCAGCGGCAGGTCGACGACTTCCTTGAGGAGCAGCGTGCCGCCGTGCGCCAGTTCGAACGCACCGGAGACGTGCAGGGTGTCGCCGTCGCTTGCACTGTCCGTGCCGAACAATTCGATCTCCAGTCGCTCCGCCGGCAGGGTCGAGCAATTGACGACGACGAACGGACCATCGGCGCGCTTGGAGCCCTGGTGGATCAGCCGGGCCACGGTTTCCTTGCCGGCGCCCGACGGGCCGGTCACCAGGACGCGGCTGCCGGTCGGCGCCACCTTCTCGATCTGACCACGCACCGAACCGGCCGCGCCGGAGGCACCCACGAAAGCCACCTCGCCTCCGGCACGCCGACGCAAGCTCGCGTTCTCGCGCTTGAGCCGGTCGGCCTCGATCGCGCGATCGACGACCAGCAGCAGGCGGTCGGCCTTGAACGGCTTCTCGATGAAATCGTAGGCGCCGCTCTTGATGGCAGCGACGGCGGTGTCGATCGTGCCGTGGCCGCTGATCATCACCACGGGGATTGGCGGCTCCTCGCGCCGGATCACCTCGAGGAGCTGCAGGCCGTCGAGCTCGCTGCCCTGCAGCCACACGTCGAGGATCACGAGCGCTGGCCGGCGCTGGCGCACGGCATCGATCGCCTCGCTGCTGTTGTGCGCGCGGCGAGCGGTGTGGCCTTCGTCTTCCAGGATGCCCGCGATGAGCGTGCAAATGTCGCGTTCGTCGTCGACGATCAGGATATCGTGCGCCATGACTCTTCAAATCGTCCGCGTTGCGTGCGGCGGATCATTGGGCGGCTGTGACCTGCGGCCGAGCCGACGCGATTTCCTTCGCGTCGCGCCGGAATACCAGACTGACACGCGCGCCGCCACCCTCCCGGTCATCGAGCACCAGTTCGCCGCCGTGATCCTCCATGATCTTCTTGACGATGGCGAGCCCCAGCCCCGTTCCCTTGCTGCGGGTCGTCATGTACGGCTCGGTAAGCCGGTCCCTGCCCTCTTTCGGCAATCCCTTGCCGTTGTCCTGCACGACGACGCGCACCGTCGCACCGTCATCGACGAGCGATAGCGAGACTTCGCCAGGCGGCAGGGTCTCGCCCGCGGCGGCCTCCCGACCTTCGATGGCCTCGGCGGCGTTCTTCAGGATGTTGGTCAGCACCTGCCCGATCTGACGACGATCGCAGTTCAATGGAACCGGACGATCGGGCAGGTCCTGATGGTAACGGATGTCGGCGTTGCCGCTGCGCTGCAGGAACAACGCCTGCTGGCAGAGCTCCTTGATGTCCTCGGGTTGGACGGTCGGTCGCGGCATGCGGGCAAACGACGAGAACTCGTCGACCATGCGGCCGATGTCGCCGACCTGGCGAATGATCGTGTCGGTGCAGATCGAGAAGGTCTCGGGGTCTTCCTTGATCTGCTTCAGGTAGCGCCGGCGCAGGCGCTCGGCCGAGAGCTGGATCGGCGTGAGCGGGTTCTTGATCTCGTGCGCGATGCGTCGCGCCACGTCGCCCCATGCCGCCATGCGCTGCGCCGACATGAGCTCGGTGACGTCATCGAACGTCACCACCGAGCCGGCATCGGATGCGGCACTGATTCGCACCAGAAGGATGCGGCGCGCGCCGCGCTGGAGGATCTCGATCTGCCCTTGCGTCAGTCGGCCCGGCCGTTCCGCCGCCTGCGACACGAGGGGAGCGATGTCGGGCATGACCGCGATGAGTTGACGGCCAAGCACGCCGTCCTCCGGCAAGGCCAGCAGCTCCAGCGCTGAACGATTGGTGCGCAGGATGATGCCGGCGCCGTCGATGCTGAGCACGCCGGCCGACACGCCGGCGAGAACGGCGTCGGTCAGCCGCCGCCGCGTGTCGAGCTCGCGATTGGCCTCGACCAGCTCGCGTCTCTGTTCCTCGACCTGGCTGGTCATGCGGTTGAAGGAACGCGCGAGAAGGCCCAGCTCGTCGTTGGCTGGCCCTTCCTCGGCCCGGGCCGAGAGGTCGCCCGCGCGGACCCGCTCGGCCGTCGCCATCAGGCCGCCGATCGGCTCGGTCAGCCGCGTTGCGAACAGGATGGCGAGCCACACGGCCGCCAGCAGCATCAGGAACGCGATCGCCCCGCAGGTCACGAAGATGATGACCTGGTTGCGGCGCAGTGCTTGCTCGATCTGGGAGTAGAACTTGCCGGCGAACTCGATCTTCTTGATGTAGTCGACGACGCGCAAGTCGACGGCGTGACCGGTGACGAGGAACAAAGGCTCGTCGATGAGAAGTTGCATGACGAAGTAGGTGCCGCTGCCGGCATCGAATTCGACCGGCCGCTGCTGGTTGACGGCGAGCCACAGCACCTTGGCTGGCGGAACCGGATCGGCAATCGGCTTTGTGTCGGGCGCCACAGCGCGCCCAATCAACCCTTTGTCGCCATCGACCACGTCCGCCTCGATGATCGGCCGGTTCTGGATGAGCTGGGCCAGCATGCGCGTGACGGTGGCCTTGTCGCGCAACTCATCGAGACTGAGCTTCTGCAGCGGGACGGAGATGGCCGAGATGTCGCGCAGGATCTCGTCCTCGCGCGCCCGCCGCACCGGCTCGCCAATGGCGCGCGCCGCCTCGTAGGAGGCCTGCGACGGCTTGACCACGAAATCGGTGAGGTCGCGCATCAGCAGCGCCATGATCACGGTCACGATCAGGGTCGGCGTGATCGTGAAGATGCTGCACATCAGCACCAGCCGCATATGCAGGCGAGAGCCGGCCGCGCCGCGCCGTCGATCGACCCAGAGCTGGGTGATCCTGACCGCGAGCACGGACACCAGCGCAACCGCGACCACGAGGTCCGCCACGAGCAGGCCGGTGAGCCAGCCGCCGGTGGCGAATTGCGCCGGCAACAATCCGGCAAGCCAGGCATAGGTCGTGGCGCCGGCGGCCACGGCAAGCGCCGCGAGGGCAATGGCGGCGCCGCGGCCGCTCAACGCCCGGCCGACGACGCCCACCTTGTCGCCAAAGCGCGAGACGCCCAGCGAGATCGTCACTTGATTCACCCGCCTCGGCGGACCTGCGGCGTTCGCACCACCGGGACGTCGAGGTCCTTGATCTTCTTGCGCAACGTATTGCGATTGAGCCCCAGGAGGCGGGCGGCACGCAACTGATTCCCGCGCGTCGCCCCCAGCGCCAGCGACAGCAGCGGCCGCTCGACTTCGGAAATCACCCGGTCGTACATGCCATCCGGCGGCAGCCGGTCGCCATGGGCCGCGAACAGCGCCTGCAGATGGCGGTCGACGGCATCGGTCAGGGTGAATTCGCCCGTATCGGCACCGTTGCCGGCGGCTTCCGGTTCCGGCGCCAGAATGGCATCGGCGAGCTCGGACTCGATGATCTCGAGGCCGATCACCTCCTCCGAATAGAGCGCCGACAGGCGCCGCACGAGATTGACCAGCTCGCGCACGTTGCCTGGCCAGCGATGCTGCTTCAGCCGCTGCATCGCTTCCGGCGAGAGCACCTTGGTCGGCAGCCCGTCTGCCGTTGCCTGGCGCAGGAAATGGTTGACCAGCTCGGGAATGTCGTCGAGCCGCTCGCGCAGCGGCGGCAAGCGGATCGGCACGACATTTAGGCGATAGAACAGGTCTTCGCGGAACAGGCCCTGCTGGATCAGCCGGCGCAGGTCGCGATGGGTCGCCGCCACGATGCGCACATTCGCCTTGATCGGCGTGCGGCCACCAACGGTCGTATATTCGCCCTCCTGCAATACGCGCAGGAGCCGCGTCTGGGCTTCCGGCGGCATATCGCCGATCTCGTCGAGGAACAGCGTACCGCCGGCCGCTTGCTCGAACTTGCCGGCCGAGCGTTGCACCGCCCCGGTGAAGGCGCCACGCTCGTGGCCGAACAGCTCGCTCTCAATCAGCTCGCGTGGAATGGCGGCCATGTTAAGGGCCACGAACGGCCCTTTGCGGCGCTTGCCGTAATCGTGCAGGGCGCGTGCCACCAGCTCCTTGCCGGCACCCGACTCCCCGGTGACCATCACCGTGAGATCGGTCGCCATCAGCCGCGCGAGAGCGCGGTAAATCTCTTGCATCGCCGGCGAGCGGCCGATCAGCGGCAAACGCTCGCCCTCCTCCGGTGGCGGCACGCTGCGCGAGGCCGAAGGAGGCGGCGCCGACAGCGCGCGATTGACGACCGAGACCAGCTCGTTGAGGTCGAATGGCTTGGGCAGGTATTCGAAGGCGCCGCGCTCGGTGGCGCGCACCGCGGTCAGCAGCGTCGATTGCGCGCTCATCACGATGATGCGCAGGTCTGGTCGGAGCTTGCGGATGCGCGGGATGAGATCGAGGCCGTTCTCATCGGGCATCACCACGTCGGTGATGACGAGCTGGCCTTCGCCCTCTTGCACCCATTGCCACAGCGTCGCCGCCGTGCCGGTGCTGCGCACGGTATGGCCCTGGCGGCCGAGGGCCTGGTGCAGGACGGTGCGGATGGCGCGGTCGTCGTCGGCGACCAGAATGGTGGCTGCGCTGCTCACGGCGCGGCCTGCGGCTGCTGCAACGGCAGCATGACCCGGAACACGGTGCGGCCCGGTTCGCTGTCGTATTCGATGGCACCGCCGTGATCGTTGACGATCTTGGCCACCAGCGCGAGGCCGAGGCCGGTCCCGGTCGGCTTGTTGGTGACGAACGCCTCGAACAGGTTCGGGCGCATCTCGTCGGGCACGCCGCGGCCATTGTCACGCACCGACACGACCAGCGGCAGATTCACCTTGGCCTGCAGGCCGGGAACCGCCAGCCGCAGGCCATGCTTGTAGGCCGTCGACAGTTCGATTTCGCGCTCGCCATCGCCCGGTGCCTCGCAGGCGTTCTTCACCAGATTGAGAAAGACCTGGATGAGCTGGTCGCGGTCGCCATAGACGTCGGGCAACGACGGATCGTAGGTCTCGACGAAGCGCACGGCCTTGCCGAAACCATTCTGCGATATCCGCCGCACGTGGTTCAGCACCTGGTGAATGTTGATCGGCGCGCGTTCGACGGGGCGGCCGTCCTCGAACGCCTCCATGCGGTCGACGAGGGCGACGATGCGGTCGGTCTCCTCGCAGATCAGGTTCGTGAGCTCGCGCTCGCTGTCCGGCACCGACTGCTCAAGGAGTTGTGCGGCGCCGCGGATGCCGGACAACGGGTTCTTGACCTCGTGCGCCAGCATCGCCGCCAGCGCGCTCACCGAGCGCGCGGCGCTGCGGTGGCTCATCTGCCGATCGATGTTGCGCGCAATCGACTGCTCGACGAGCGACACTGCGATCAGACCGTCGCTCTCCGCGATCGGCGAGAGGCGAAGAGCACAGAAGCGGTTGCCGATGCGCGGCGACGCGAGCGTCACGCCGTTTTCGGCGACAGCACCGCCGGTCGCCAGCACCTGCTCGAGCAGGGAGAACAGCGGCGTGTCCTCGGGAACGAACTCGCTGAGCGGGTGGCTCACCAGGCGCGTCCGGCCGACGCCGAAGAACTGCTCGGCCGCGAGGTTGGCGTAGTGGATCAGGCCCTCACCGTCGACGACGACGACCGCCTCCGAGAGCGAATCGAGAATGGCGCTGGGGAATTGGTCTCCTGCCAGATCCGGCCGCTTGAGAGTGCTGACGGCCATGTCAGGCGGCCTGTCTCTCGAGCGCCGGAAGGAAGAACGACGCGAGCAGCGAGAGGACTGCCGACGCGGTCGTCTCGCGATTGACGGCGGCGCGGAATTCCGCCGATGCCGGCAGGCCCTTGGAGTACCAGCCGAGATGCTTGCGCGCCATGCGCACGCCGGTCTCGGCGCCGTAATGCTCGAGCATCGAATCGAAATGCGATCGCACCGCGGCGTACTGTTCGGCGAGCGACGGGTCGGGCAGACGCTCGCCCGTGCGCAGATAGTGGATCGCCTGCTTGAGGAACCACGGCCGGCCGTAGGCGCCGCGGCCGATCATGACGCCGTCCGCGCCCGACTGCTCGAGCGCCTGGTCGATGTCGTCGAAGGTTTCGATGTCGCCGTTGGCGATCACCGGCAGCCTGGTCGCCGCCTTCACCTCGCGGATGAAGCCCCAGTCGGCATGCCCGTCATAGAACTGGCAGCGCGTGCGGCCGTGCACCGTCAGCATCTTGATGCCGCTTTCTTCGGCGATGCGCGCCAGATTGGGCGCATTGCGACTGTTCTGGTCCCAGCCGGTGCGCATCTTGAGCGTCACCGGCAATTTCACCGCTTTCACGGTCGCTTCGAGGATCCTGGCTGCATGTACTTCATCGCGCATCAGCGCCGAGCCGGCATGGCCGTTCACGACCTTCTTCACCGGGCAGCCGAAATTGATGTCGATGATCGCAGCACCCCGATCTTCGTTCAGCTTCGCCGCATCGGCCATGACTTCGGGCTCGCAGCCCGCGAGCTGGACGGCCATCGGGAATTCCTCGGCCGAGTTCTTGGCCATCAGCAGGGTCTTGCGGTTCTCGCGCACCATTGCCACCGAGGCGATCATCTCGGACACGACCAGGCCTGCGCCATTGCGCTTCACCATCTGGCGGAATGGCATGTCGGAGACGCCCGACATCGGCGCCAGGATGACGGGGTCATCGATACGAACCGGGCCGATATCAACGGGGGCGAGACGGGCTGTCGTTTCCATACGCTTGATCAGTTTATGGGCAACTTGTGCAGTGCACAAATAATGGGCGAGCAATAGCGAACCGGGCGGCTTCCCGCAAGCGCCTCCCGTGCACCCCTCTTCCGCCAATGTTATCAACAGGCTGTGACGCGTTGCATCGCCCTGATCGTCGCCGCCGGCCGAGGCAGCCGCTTCGGCGGCGCGCTCCCCAAGCAGTACGCCCTGCTGGGCGGCAAAACGGTCCTGCGGTGCAGCGTCGAGGCCTTCCAGGCGAGCCGCAGCATTGCCGAGGTGCGGGTGGTGATCGCGGCTGGCGACGAAGCGGCCTACGCCGCGGCGATGGCAGGCGTGCGCCTTGCCGGGCCCATCGTTGGCGGCGCCACTCGCCAGCAATCGGTGCTGAACGGGCTCGAGGCGCTTGCTTCGGCGGCGCCCGAGTTGGTCGCCATCCACGACGCTGCCCGGCCGTTCGTGAAGTCGGCCGAGATAGACGCCTGTATAGCCGCCGCGGGCGGCGGCGGCGTCGACGGCGCCGTGCTGGGCATCCCGCTTGCCGATACGCTCAAAAAGGTGGGCGACGGCAACTCGATCACCGCCACGATCCCGCGGGCCAAGCTCTGGCGCGCCCAGACGCCGCAGATCTTCCGCTTCCAGCCGATCCTCGCGGCGCACCGTGCCGCCGCCGCCCTGGCACTCGACGAGGCGACTGCGCTCACCGACGATGCCGCCGTGGCCGAAAAGGCGGGATTGAAGGTCGTCATGGTTCCGGGCAGCGAGCAGAACAGCAAGATCACGACGGCCGACGACCTGGTCCGCGCAGTGGCCATGGAAGCGCGCACGGCGTTCGGCTTCGACGTCCACGCTTTCGGCCCGGGCGACCGGGTGATGCTGGGTGGCATCGCCATTCCCCACACCTGCGCCCTCGCCGGGCATTCCGATGCCGACGTGGCATTGCACGCGCTGACAGACGCCGTGCTGGGCGCGGTCGGCGCCGGCGACATCGGCCAGCACTTCCCGCCATCCGATCCGCAGTGGCGCGGCGTGTCGTCCGACCGCTTCCTGCGTCATGCCGTCGAACTGCTCACCGCACGCGGCGGCAGGCTGGTTCACCTCGATCTGACGCTGGTCTGCGAGGCGCCACGCATCGGCCCACATCGCGAGAAGATGCGCGAGAGCATCGCCCGCATCGCCGGCATTGCCGTCGAGAGGGTCAGCGTGAAGGCGACGACGACCGAAGGCCTGGGATTCACCGGCCGGCGCGAAGGCATCGCCGCCAACGCCGTGGCAACCGTGGAAGTACCGCATGTTCGATCATGAAATCCGCCAGCTGGCCGAGCATGTCCTGGCGGCCTGCCGCAAGCGACGGCTGAAGCTTGTCACCGCAGAGTCGTGCACGGGCGGCCTGGTAGCCGCGGCGCTGACGGCGATCGCGGGCTCGTCCGACGTCGTCGAGCGCGGGTTCGTCACCTACGCCAACGAGGCCAAGCGCGAGATGCTGGGCGTGTCCTGGGACGCTCTGATGGGCCACGGCGCGGTCAGCGAGCCGGTGGCGCGCGCGATGGCCGCAGGAGCGCTTGCCCGTTCGCAGGCCGACCTCGCCGTTTCGGTGACCGGCGTTGCGGGGCCGGGTGGCGGCACGCCCGACAAGCCGGTCGGTCTCGTGCATTTCGCCGCCATCCTCTCGGGCCACCAGCCGATCGCGGAGCGTCACGTCTTCCCGGGCGATCGCGATGCGATCCGCCGTGTCTCGGTGCTTACCGCGCTGTCGATGCTGGCGTCGCTGGCAGAGCGCTAGGCGCGCCGTAGAGCTGACGCGCCCGCGCCTCGAAGGCGGACACCATGCGCCGCACCGCCTCGGCGAACAGCATCTGCATCGTCTTCTGCAGGAATAGTGAGCGGAACTCGAACTCCAGCGTGAACTCGACTTGCGTGCCCTGCCCGTGCGGCCGAAAGGCCCAGTGGCTGGCGAGGTGCCGGAACGGTCCCTCGACGCCGGTTGTCTCGATACGCAACGCCACGGGGTCGTTCCGCGTCAACGCGACGCGGGACACGAACTTCTCGTGGAACGGCCCAAAGCCGATCGCCAGCTCGTCGAGCTGAACGTTGTCGGACTCGCGTCGCCTCACCCGGGCCGCCGTGCACCACGGCAAGAACTCCGGATAGCGCGGCACGTCGGCCACAAGATCGAACATCTGCTGGGGCGTGTACCCCACCAGTCGACGTTCCGAATGCCGGGTCACTTCTGCCGCGCCGCTTGCAGTCGCGCGAAATCGTCGCCGGCATGATAGCTCGAGCGCGTCAGCGGTGATGCCGACACCATCAGGAAGCCCTTGGCGCGCGCCATGCCGGCCAGCTCGTCGAATTCGGCCGGCGTCCAGAAACGGTCGATCGGTGCGTGCTTGGGCGTCGGCTGCAGGTATTGTCCCACGGTCAGGAAATCGACGTCGGCGGCGCGCAGGTCGTCCATCACCTGCAGGATCTCCTCGCGCGTCTCGCCCAAGCCGACCATCAGGCCGGACTTGGTGAACATCGCGGGATCGATCTCCTTCACGCGGGCCAGCAGCCGCAGCGACGTGAAGTAGCGCGCGCCCGGCCGGATCGTCGGATAGAGCCGCGGCACGGTCTCGAGATTGTGGTTGAAGACGTCAGGGCGCGCGGCGACCACGGTCGCGATCGCGCCCTCCTTGCGCAGGAAGTCGGGCGTCAGCACCTCGACGGTCGTGCCTGGCGCCGACCTGTGCAACGCTTCGATCACCGCCGCAAAATGCCCTGCTCCGCCGTCCTCGAGGTCGTCGCGATCGACCGACGTAACGACGACGTGGCCGAGGCCCAGCTTGCCGACCGCTTCGGCGATGTTGGCCGGCTCGTGCGGATTGAGAGCACCTGGCTTTCCCGTGGCGACGTTGCAGAAGGCGCAGGCGCGTGTGCAGACGTCACCCATGATCATGAAGGTGGCGTGCTTGTGCTTCCAGCACTCGCCGATGTTGGGGCACGCCGCCTCCTCGCAGACGGTGGCGAGACCGTACTGACGCATCACCTTCCGGGTCTCGGCGTATTCCGGCGAATTGGGGGCGCGCACGCGAATCCATTCCGGCTTGCGCTGGATCGGATTGTCCGGCCGATGCGCCTTCTCGGGATGGCGCTCGGCGCGGCTGGGCGAAATCTTGTCGACCGTGCCGTCCATGCTGCCTCAGATATGGAGGGTGCGCCCGTACGCCGCCAGTACCGACTCGTGCATCATTTCCGACAAGGTCGGGTGCGGGAACACCGTCGCCATCAGCTCGGCTTCGGTGGTCTCGAGCGTCTTGGCGATGGAATAGCCTTGGATCAGCTCGGTGACTTCGGCGCCGATCATGTGTGCCCCCAAGAGCTCGCCGGTCTTGGCGTCGAAGATGGTCTTGATGAAACCTTCCGGCTCGCCAAGGGCAATCGCCTTGCCGTTGCCGATGAAGGGAAATTTGCCGACCTTGATCTGCAACCCCTTGGCTTTGGCCGCCGCCTCGGTGAGGCCGATGCTCGCGACTTGCGGCTGGCAATAGGTGCAGCCCGGGATGTTGGCCGTGTTCATCGGATGCACACCCTTCACCCCGGCGATCTTCTCGACCACCAGCACGCCCTCGTGCATGGCCTTGTGCGCCAGCCACGGCGGGCCGGCGACGTCACCGATCGCATAGACGTTTGGCTCGCCGGTGAAGCCCCATTGGTCGATCACGATATGGGTCTTCTCGACCTTCACCTTTGTGCCTTCGAGTCCCAGGTTCTCGACATTGCCGACGATACCGACAGCCGAGATCACGCGGTCGACCGTGATCTCCTGGCTCTTGCCGCCCGCCGTGATCGTCGCCGTGACATTGTTGGCACCCTTTTTCAGATTCGAGACCGTGACGCCCGTGAGGATCTTCATGCCCTGCTTCTCGAAGGCACGCTTGGCGAAGACCGACACTTCTTCGTCCTCGACCGGCAGGATACGGTCGACCACTTCGGCGACCGTCACCTCGGCGCCCATGGTGCGATAGAAGCTCGCGAACTCGATGCCGATCGCCCCCGAGCCGATCACCAGAAGCGACTTGGGAAACTCAGGCGGCACCATCGCTTCCTTGTAGGTCCACACGAGCTTGCCGTCGGCCTCGAGTCCCGGAAGGTTCCGCGCCCGCGCCCCCGTCGCCAGGATCACGTTCTTGTAGGTGAGCGTTGCGTTGCTCCTGTCGTTCATCGCCACGGCAAGCTTGCCGGCGCCCACCAACCTGGCCGTGCCGTCAAACACCGTGATCTTGTTCTTGCGCATCAGGCCTTTGACGCCGTTGCTCAGCTGGTTCGCCACTTTGCGCGAACGTTCAACGATCTTCTTGGGATCGTAGGAAACGTCCTTGACCGACAGGCCGAACGACTCGGCGTGCTTGATCAGGCCGAACACCTCGGACGTACGCAGCAGCGCCTTGGTCGGGATGCAGCCCCAGTTGAGACAGATGCCGCCCATGTGCTCGCGTTCGACGACCGCCGTCTTCATGCCGAGCTGGGCAGCGCGGATTGCCGCGACATAGCCGCCCGGTCCGCCGCCCACGACGATGATGTCGAAACTGGTCTCGGCCATTGCCTGCTCCTAAACCAGCATCGCGGCCGGTTGCTCGATATAGGCCTTCAAGGTCTGCAGGAACTGCGCGCCCATGGCGCCGTCGACGACGCGATGATCGACCGCGAGCGTGACGTTCATCATGTTGCGGACCACCATCTGGCCGTTGCGCACCACCGGCCGCTGTTCGCCCGCGCCGACGGCCAGGATCATGGCCTGCGGCGGATTGATGATGGCGGCGAACTCCTTCACGCCGAACATGCCGAGGTTGGAGATGGTGAAGCCGCCGCCCTGGAACTCCTCGAGCTTCAGCTTGCCTTCCTTGGCACGGCTGGCGAGGTCCTTCATCTCGATCGAGATCTGCGCCACGCCTTTCATGTCGGCGTTGCGCACGATCGGCGTGATCAGGCCGCGGTCCGTGGCGACGGCGACGGAGATGTCGACCGCGCCGTACTGGATCATCTCGTCTTCGGCCCACGAGGCGTTGCATTCTGGATGGTCGCGCAGCGCCTTGGCACAGGCCTTGATCACCATGTCGTTGACCGAGACCTTGGCGCCCATCTTGCGTGCCATATCGTTGATCGCCTGGCGCGCGGCCAACAGTGCCTCGATCTCCAGTTCGACGGTGAGATAGAAGTGCGGCACCGTCTGCTTGGACTCGAGCATGCGGCGCGCGATGACCTTACGCACGGCCGTGTGCGGAATCCGTTTGTCACCAGGCGCCGTGAAGATCGGCTGCGCGGGAGCGCTCGGACGCGGCGTGGCCTTCGGCGCAGCGGCAGGCGCGGGAGCAGCGCCCGGTTTGGCGCCCTCGACATCGGCTTTGACGATGCGCCCGTTCGGACCTGAGCCCTTGATGGCTGACAGGTCCACTCCCTTCTCGGCGGCAATGCGCTTGGCGAGCGGCGAGACAAAGATGCGTTGGCCTCCTGATGTCGCCGGCCGGTCTGTTGACCTTGCCACTGGCGTCGGACCTGCCGCGGGCATCGGCGCTGGCGCCGGCTTCGGTGCAGGCGTTGGTGCCGCGGCAGCCTGACCCGGCGCGGGCGCCTTCACTTCCGTCTCGCCCTCCTCCAGCAGGATGGCGATGACGGCGTTCACCTTAACGCCCTCGGCGCCTTCGGGCACGACGATCTGACCGACCTTACCCTCGTCGACGGCTTCCACTTCCATCGTCGCCTTGTCCGTCTCGATCTCGCAGATCACCTGGCCGGATTTGACCGCATCGCCCACTTTCACATGCCACTTGGCCAGCTTGCCCTCGGTCATCGTGGGCGAGAGCGCCGGCATCAGGATGTTGATCGACATGTCTGCTCCCCCGCCCTAGCGATTGCAGACTTCGCGCGCCGCCGCCACGATGTTGTCGGGTTGCGGCAACGCCATCTTCTCGAGGTTCGCGGCATAGGGCAGCGGCACGTCGAGGCCGTGGACCCGCTTAACCGGCGCGTCGAGCCAGTCGAAGGCGCTTTCCATCATCTGCGCCGCAAGCTCCGAGCCGATGCCGGCAAACGGCCAGCCTTCCTCGACCGACACCAGCCGGTTGGTCTTCTTCACCGAGTTGACGATGGTCTCGGTATCGAACGGCCGTATGCTGCGCAGGTTGATCACTTCGGCCTCGATGCCTTGCTTGGCGAGCTCGTCGGCCGCCTGCAGCGCCTTACCGACCATGATCGAGAACGCCGTTATGGTGATGTCCTTGCCCGGCCGCTCGATCTTGGCCTTGCCGATCGGCAGCACGAAATCCTCCGCCTCTGGCACATCGAACTGCTGGCCGTAGAGGATCTCGTTCTCGAGGAAGATCACCGGATTCGGATCGCGGATTGCCGCCTTGAGCAGGCCCTTGGCGTCGGCGGCGCTCCACGGCGCCAGCACGCGCAGGCCCGGCACATGGGCGTACCAGCTCGCGTAGCACTGCGAATGCTGCGCGGCGACCCTGGCCGCGGCACCGTTGGGGCCCCGGAAAACGATCGGGCAAGTCATCTGCCCGCCCGACATGTAATGCGTCTTGGCCGCAGAGTTGATGATCTGGTCCATCGCCTGCATGGCGAAGTTGAAGGTCATGAACTCGACGATCGGCTTCAGGCCGCCAAAGGCGGCGCCGACGCCCAAACCGGCGAAGCCGTGCTCGGTGATCGGCGTGTCGATCACGCGCTTTGCGCCGAACTCTTCGAGCAATCCCTGGCTCACCTTGTACGCGCCTTGGTACTGCGCGACCTCCTCGCCCATCAGGAAGACATTGGCGTCCTTGCGCATCTCCTCTGCCATCGCGTCGCGCAAGGCCTCGCGCACGGTCATCTTCACCATCTTGCCAGAGTATTCCGGCTCGGGCGCCGGCGCGGGAGAATGCGGCGCCGGCGGTGCAGCCTTCTTCTCGGCTGAAGGCCTCGCCGCGGTCGGCGCTTCCTGCGCCTTGGGCTGCGGTTCGGCTTTCGGTGCCGCAGAAGCAGGCGCTGCCTTCATGGCGTCCCCGGCGCTCTCGCCCTCGCCGGCGAGGATCAGGATCGGCGTGTTGACGGCGACACCCTCTGTGCCTTCCTCGACCAGGATCTTGGCGACGGTGCCTTCATCGACGGCCTCGACTTCCATCGTCGCCTTGTCGGTCTCGATCTCGCAGATCACCTGGCCGGATTTGACCGCATCGCCCACTTTCACATGCCACTTGGCCAGCTTGCCCTCGGTCATGGTCGGCGAGAGCGCCGGCATCAGAACAGGAGTGGACATCGATCAGGCCTCGACCAGGACGTCCGTCCAAAGCTCCGACGGGTCGGGCTCGGGGCTGTGTTGCGCGTACTCGGCCGCATCGTTCACGATCTTGCGGATCTCCGCGTCGATCGCCTTCAGCGCCGCCTCGTCGCTCATCTTCTGGTCGATCAGCAGCTTGCGCACGTGATCGATCGGATCGCGTTCATTGCGATACTTGTCGACCTCTTCCTTGGTCCGGTACTTGGCCGGGTCGCTCATCGAGTGGCCGCGATAGCGGTAGGTCTGCATCTCGAGGATGTACGGCCCCTGCCCGCTGCGCGCATGCTCGACCGCGCGCTCACCGGCCGCGCGGACGGCGAGCACATCCATGCCATCCACCTCTTCACCAGGAATGCCGAACGTCTCGCCATGGCGATAGAGCTCGGTGGTGGCCGAGGCGCGCTCGACGGAAGTGCCCATGCCGTAGCGGTTGTTCTCGATCACGTAGACCACGGGCAGCTTCCATAGCGCCGCCATGTTCATCGCTTCGTAGACCTGGCCCTGGTTGGCCGAACCGTCACCGAAGTATGTGAGCGAGATGTTCTTGTTGCCCTTGTACTTGTGGGCGAAGCCGAGTCCCGTGCCGATCGGCACCTGGGCGCCGACGATGCCGTGGCCGCCGTAGAAATTCTTCTCGCGGCTGAACATGTGCATGGAGCCGCCCTTGCCCTTGGAATAGCCGCCGCTGCGACCGGTCAGCTCCGCCATCACCCCCTTGGGGTCCATGCCGGCCGCCAGCATGTGGCCGTGGTCGCGATAGGACGTGATGATCGCGTCGTCCTGGATGATCGTCGACTGCATGCCGACGACGACCGCTTCCTGGCCGATATAGAGATGACAGAAACCGCCGATCAGGCCCATGCCGTAGAGCTGTCCCGCCCGCTCCTCGAAGCGGCGGATGAGCAGCATGTCGCGATAAAGCCCCTTGAGGGTGTCGGCGCTCACGCTGTTGCTGCCGGGCGCCGGGGATGGCGACGGTGACTTCGAATCCGCCGCAAGAGAGACGACTTTCGGCTTGGCGGCCGGTTTTGCCATGGCAATATCCCCTCAACTGCCCCGGAGGCGGCTTATATCATCGCCCATGCCGATGTGGTTGATCTAGAAGCAAAAAACCAGATTGCGCAGGAGTGCGCCGCAGCAATTGAGCGATTGTTTGCAAACGACGCATCGCGCCGGAAAGTTTCTTTCAGGCGACCGCTTGGCGGTGCGCGGTCCAGCCTAGCGGGTCGGCGTGAAGATGATGATGTCGTCCTTGCGGGCGTAGTTCAGCAGCTTGCGTGCGCGCTCATCGAGCATGTCGGGATCGAGGCTCTGATTGCGCAGTTCGGAGACGCGCCGCTCCCAGATCTTCTGCGTCGCCTCGGCTTCGGCCAGGTTTTGATCCGCGATCTTCACTTCGTTCTCGAGCCGCGCCATGGCCAGCAGACCCCGGTCGCCATTCACCAGGTGATAGCCGAAATAGCCGAACAGGGTCGCGAAGATCAGCGGAGCCAGAATCTGACGCGGTCTCAACAACATATGCCGTCTTCCTGACGCCATATGGCAATATATAGTGGCAAATAGTCAAGCTCTTTTGCTCATCGCGGCTGTTCCGTGAGAGAAGGTGCAGCATGCACGATGCGTTTTTGCGCCTGATCGCGAGCAGCCTAAAGGATGAGCGCTTCACTCTGGTCGATGTCGGATGCTCCGGCGGAGTCGATGCCGTCTGGCGGGTCTTCGGGGAACGCTTTAGAGCCCTTGCATTCGACGCCAGCGTCTCGGAATGCCGACGGCTGCAGGCGAACGAACCTTCAGCCAACGTCCATTACGTTCCCGGCTTCGTGGGCATTCCGCTCGATCATCCATTTGCCCGACAGGCGGTCGGCAAACCGTCGTTCGTCAACGATTTCTACGGAAGGACGAGCGCGGCCTGGACGATGGAAATGCGCGCCAAGCGGCTCGCCGAGGCTTCGAACGAAGAAAAGATGCGCCACAATTTGTGGCAGGTGACCGAACTCGCCGAGGCTGACAAGCCGATATTTCTGAAGGACGCACTGCCGGCGCATGGCTTCGAAGCGGTGGATTTCCTGAAGATCGACGTCGACGGACACGACCTGCTTGTTCTCAAGTCCCTCGACGGGATGTTGGACAAACTCGGCGTCCTCGCGGCCCGGCTGGAAGTCTGCATGTTCGGCGGCGCCGACGACACCAATCATACGTTTCACAACACCGATCGGTTCATGCTCCAGCAGGGTTACGCCCTGATGCGCCTGGACAACCGCAGCTACAGCAACCGCGCCCTCCCCGCGCGGTACGCCATCAACATGCCTGCGCAGACCGTGAGCGGCCGAATCTTTCAAGCCGACGCCTATTATGCACGCGATCTTGCGGCCGAGTCGCAAAAGGACATTGCCGCCCAAACGAGCGTCGAGGGGATCGCCAAGCTCGCGGCCATTCTCTCAGTGTGGCAGCAGCCGGACGGTGCCGCCGAGCTGCTCATCAAATTCAAGGATCGCCTCGCATCGTTGTTCGATGTCGACCGCGGGCTCGACTTGCTGGCGGCTCAGACGCAATCGGCCGACGGCGACAAGGATGAGGTCGAGTTCCTGTCATATCGGGACTATGTGAAATCGTTCACGGCCGATGGACCTGAATTCTACCCGCGGCGCGATCCGCCGCCCCCGCCCGAGCCGACATTTTGGCAGCGTGTTGCGGCGGCGCGGGCTGCATGGGACGATTGGGGTTACACGGAGAGACTTTTTGCCACGCGCCGGCGCTGGGAAAAGTTGGAGGAGATGCGCAAGGCCCGAGATCAGGCGCAACCAGTTCCGAAGCCGACTTAGGCGCCAGCCAGTCCGATTCTCACCCGCCTGTTGTGACGGCCCTTGTTGTCGATCTTGAGTATTCGAATCGGCGGCGAAGCGCCGGTCGATGCGAGATGCGTGCCGCCGCATGCCTGACGGTCGAGGCCCGCGATCTCGACGATGCGGATCTTGCCGTCGGGCGTCGGCGGCGGCGCGACCGAGCGGCTGCGGATCAGGCCGCGCTCGGCGTGCGCCTCATGCATGGGCACATAGGCAAAGTTCACGGCGATGTCCTGCCGAATCACGTCGTTGATCGGGCCTTCGAGTGCACGCAGGCGGTCATTGTCGGCGCCGGGAACGTCGAAATCCATGCGCGCCGTGCCGTCGGCCGCCATCTGCACACCGGTGACCAGCGCGCCGTCGAAGCTCTGGAAGACGAAGGCATTCAGAATGTGCGTGCCGGTATGAAGTTGGCGCATCTTGCGGCGGAAATCAGCATCGACTGCAGCTTCGACAGCGCCGGCGATCTCGGCTTGCGTGTCGAGCAGGTGCCAGATCTTGCCGGCGGCGATCTCGAAACCCGTGACCTTGGCCACGCCGCCCGTCCAGCGAATGACGCCGGCATCGGCAAGCTGGCCGCCTCCGCCGGGGTAGAACGGCGTCTCGGCCAGCGCGATTTTTCCCGGCCGCGCGTCGGAAACACTCGTCTGAACCGTCAACGTCTCGGGATGGTCGTGGCAATAGAGGTGCATACCCGCGAGCTAGGCCATTGGGCGTCGCTGCGTATTGGCAAAAATTGAACCTCAGGCGGCTGCGGCCTGCGCGAACTGCAGCGGCGTGATGCCGTAGCAGCGCTTGAAGTGCCGATTGAGGGCGCTCTGGTCGTAGAAGCCCACCGCGGCCGCGACACGGGCGATGGCTTCGGAGTGGCGAAGATGCCGGCAGGCCATGCCGAGTCGCACTTGCACCAGATAGGCGTGCGGCGTCATGCCGATGCAGCGCTTGAACAGGCCGATGAGCTGGAACGAGGTCAGTCCGACGCCGGCCGCCAGATCCTCGAGCCGGAGTTCACGGGCGTAGTCCGAGCGCATGCGCTCCTGCACGCGCCTGAAGATCGTCCAGTCGCGCCTGCCGTCGTCGATGCGCACATGGCCGCTGCCGTGGCGGTTGAACAATTCACCGAATCCACCGACCAAGAGCTCACGTTCCCGAAAGACGTCGCGGCCCTCCTCCAGCGCCAGATGCATGCGCAGGAACGCCGCGATCAGGTCTGGATCGGCGAAGGTGTTGCGCGTGAAGTACGGTACTTCGGCAATGCCGAGCTCGGCCGCCAGCCGATCGAGCGCGCGGCGCGTCAGATAGAGCGATCGGTAGCGCCAGCGCTCGCTCCGTCCCATCCAGCCACCGTGCGGCTCTTCGGGATTGAACACGAACAACGTGGATGGTGTGGCATCCTGCAATTCGCCGCGGCTCTTCACCACCGAGCCGCCCTGCTCGGTCACGGCGATCACCAAGGCGTCGTGCGTGTGCTGCGGGTATTCGTGCGTCGTGAAATCGGCATGCATCAGGCTGAGACCGGCGAGGTGCCGGTCCCACCAATACTGGGTCGAGTTGCGGCGATCGACGCGAGCCATGCGCAATTTTTACCAATAGCGGCGGCAGCCTCGCCACTATCATACGGCATGATTGCCCGCATCTGGCGCGGCCGCGCAACGGCCGCAAAAGCCGGCGCTTACGCGCGCCATTTTGAAATCACGGTCCTGCCCGAGCTGAAGCGCCTGGCCGGCCACCGCGGTGCCTATCTGCTGCGCCGCGAAGAGGGCGGACAAGTCGAGTTCACCGCCGTGACGCTCTGGCAGTCGCGCGATTCGATCAGGGCGTTCGCCGGCGACGACATCTCGAAGGCGCATGTCGAACCGGAAGGACGGGCCGCGCTGTCGGAATTCGACGCGCACGCCGACCACTACGAGGTGGTGATCAGCTCCGCTTCCTAAGCAAGTACGTATCCATGATCCAGCCGTTCGCCTTGCGCGCCCCGGCGCGCATCTTGGCGATCTTGTCTTTCACCTCGGAGAGCCGGCCGGACACCAGGATCTCGTCCTTGGTCCCGAGATAGGCGCCCCAGAAGATGTCGTAGTCGCCCGGCACATGAGCGAAGGCCTGATCGCCGTCAAGCATCACCACGCAGTCGGTATCCGCCGGCAGGCCTGCCGCCGCCTTCCGTCCTGTCGTCACCAGCACCGGCTCGCCGATGCGGTTGATCGCGATCCTGTGCCGGGCCGCCAGCGCCTGGATCGAGGTGATGCCCGGAATCACTTCGATCTCAACGTCGAGGCGCTCGAGGATACGCAAGGTGCTGTCGTAGAGCATGGGGTCGCCCCAGACCAGGAAGCCGCCAACCTTGCCTGCCGGCAGGTGTTCGGCGAACAGCTTCTCGTAGTTGCCAGTGAGCGCTGCATGCCAGTCATCGACGCTGCCGCGATAATCATCGCCGGCAGCACGGCGCTTGGGGATTGCGACGCTGACGGTCGCGTGCCTCGGCGTCTTGACGAAACGCGCGAGGATCGCTTCGCGCAGTTCGCGCAGCTCCGCCTTCTCCGCGCCCTTGTCGGGAATGAAGAACACGTCGACCCGGTTGAGGGCCTCGATCGCCTGAACCGTCAGATAGTCCGGGTTGCCGGCGCCGATGCCGATGACCAGGACCTTGGGCATCAGTGCCCGCGCAGGATCGACTTGCCGGCGTAGCGCGCCTGGGTGCCCAGCTGCTCCTCGATGCGCAGGAGCTGATTGTACTTGGCCAGACGATCCGACCGCGACAGCGAGCCAGTCTTGATCTGCCCGCAGTTGGTCGCGACGGCGAGATCGGCGATGGTCGAATCCTCCGTCTCGCCCGAGCGATGGGACATCACCGCGCCATAGCTTGCGTGGCGCGCCATCGACACCGCTTCCATCGTCTCGGTGAGCGTGCCGATCTGGTTCACCTTGACCAGGATCGCATTGGCGATGCCGTCCTTGATGCCCTGCGCGAGCCGTTTCGGATTGGTGACGAAGAGATCGTCGCCGACGAGCTGGATCTTCTTGCCGAGCTTGTCGGTGATCGCCTTCCAGCCCTTCATATCGTCCTCGGCCATGCCGTCCTCGATCGACACGATGGGATATTTGGCGACGAGGGCGGCGTAGTAGTCGGCCATGCCGGCCTGGTCGAGCGACTTCTTCTCGCCCTCGAGCTCGTACTTGCCGTTCTTGAAGAACTCGGTCGACGCGGGGTCGAGCGCCAGCATGACATCCTCGCCCGGCCGGTATCCCGCCTTCTCGATCGCCTTCATGATGAAGGCGAGCGCCTCGTCGGCGGTGGCGAGATTGGGCGCGAAGCCGCCTTCGTCGCCGACGTTGGTGTTGTGGCCGGCGTCGTGCAGCTGGCCGCGCAGCGCGTGGAACACTTCGGAGCCCATGCGCAGCGCCTCGGAGAAGCGCTCGGCGCCGACGGGCATGATCATGAATTCCTGGATGTCGATCGGATTGTCGGCATGCGCGCCGCCGTTGATGATGTTCATCATCGGCACGGGCAGCAGCGAGGCCTGGCTGCCACCGACATAGCGGTAAAGCGGCAAGTCGCTCTCGGCCGCCGCCGCCTTGGCGACCGCCAGTGAGACGCCCAGAATCGCATTGGCGCCGAGCCGGCCCTTGTTGGCCGTGCCATCCAGCTCGATCAGCGCCTTGTCGATCTTGATCTGGTCGCGCGCCTCGAGCCCCGACAGCAGGTCCATGATCTCGGCATTCACCGCGCCGACCGCCTTCAGTACGCCCTTGCCGCCGTAGCGCTTCTTGTCGCCGTCGCGCAGCTCGACTGCCTCATGTGCGCCGGTCGAGGCGCCGGAGGGCACGGCGGCGCGGCCGCGTGCACCGCTCTCCAGCTCGACATCGACTTCGACGGTCGGATTGCCGCGACTATCGAGGATTTCGCGGGCGCGGACTTCGACAATGGCGCTCATGACAAACTCCGGTTCGGGGGCGCCGTCTCTCTAGCCCCTACTCCGGCGTTTTTCCATAGGCGCGGTTTCAGCGCTCGATCAGCGCCAGGCGCTCTTGAGCGCCTGCTCGGTCTTCCACTTCTCGACCGCGGCGACATCGTCGCAGGAAAACGCCTGCGTGTTCTTGCGCGGGCTGCCCTCGATCCACGCGAAGACGAGGCACTGGCCGTAGGTCTGCTCGCCTTGCCGGGTCTCGAACTTGACCTCGGCCGTCTCGGCGTCGCCCATCTTGCCGTCGCCGAAATCGTCGATCGCGGGCGTGATCGCGCCGATCGTGCGGCCCGCCGCCTTGTTGTCGGCGTACCACTTGGCGAAGCCCGTGAACTGCTCGCCGGCAACGCCCTTGCCGTCGGCCGCGATGTAGGCCTTGAGGTCCTTGATCAACGCCTCGGCGCCGGCGTTGGCCTTAGGCTCGGCGGCCTTGCGGCGCGCAGCCAGCCGCGCCTGCAATGCCTTCAGCGCGTCGGCGTTGGACTGTGGCGCCGCCGGATGCGGCGCGGCCGACGCGGCCTGCGTCGAGGGATCGAGCCGCTTGATCGGCGCGCGCGCCGCCTCGGCATTGAGCGTCTGCGCCTCGGTCGGCGTCAGCTTGCCGACCTGGGCGTAGCCATGGCCCTTCTGCCACTGCGTGATCGCCTTCATCGTCGCTTCGGACTGAAGATTGCCGTCGATCGGGCCGTTGTACTTGTCGAGCGTGCGCAGCGATTCCTGGATCTTGCGCCGGTCGGGCTCGGGGCTCTGGAGCACGGACGTGTAGTCGGGAGCCGGCGCGGTGCGCGAGGCCGTCATCGGCGCGGGTGCGGCTGCCGGAGCCGGCGGGGGTTGCGCGGCGGACGACGAGCATCCGGCGGGGTTCTGGAAGCAGCGCTCGACCTCGCCCGCACTCTGGGCATGAAGCGCAACCAGCGGACACGCGATCAGCGCGCCGAGGAGCAGCCAGCGGCCCATGTCAGATGCCACCATAGGTGCCGGCGGCGAGCTGTGCCGGCAGGCCGATCACCATGACGATCGGCAGGCCGCGTGGCGTCGTGCCATGCGCCACGATGTGGTCGTTGGGCAGGCCGATCCGGCTCTCGTAGCTGCCCTGTCCGGCGAACCGGCCGTTGAAGCATGACAGCGAGAACTTGCCGGTGCTCGGGCCTTCGTTGGTGAAAGTGCCTTCACACACCGGTTCCTGCCGCACGTTCTCGACAGAGAAGGTCACCGAGCGGTCATGCCCGATCAGCGCGCCGTAGCGCGCCACGCCGTTCAGGCGCGCGACGTTGCCGTGATCGTCGCGGTAGAAGATCGAGGCCGGCCCATAGGCCTGGTCCGGCAGGCTGGCGCGCGGCACGACATAGGTCTCGTCGCTGATCACGACCTCGCAGGTACACTGCACGCCGTAATTCTCGCCGAGCGGCCCCAGCTCCGCGAGCCGCCGGTTGCAGGTCGACAGTGCCGTCTCCTGAACTTCGCGCTCGCTCATCGCACCCTTCGTATAGGCATCGGCATAGAGATAGGCACATTGTTTGGGCATCGGCACGGCCACTGCCTTGTGGCTTGCCGCCATGGTCTCGGTGTTGACCCAGTAGCGCTCCGCCATCTCGGGGAAGCGCAGGAAGATCGGATCGCGCCGCATGGCCTTGCCATAGCGCGACTGGGCGGCCGACTGGCCCCATGTCTGGGCCCCGACCGGCACGACGATCAACGCAAGCGTCAGTAGATAGCGCAAGAGCATAAGGGCCCAGTTCAGCGGAAAAACGTGACCGAAATACGACCCTCGCGGGCGGACCATCCCCGCTAGACGAGGCGGCTTTGGGCTTTTGCCGCACCGATGAAGGACGAGAACAGCGGATGCGGCGCGAATGGCCGGGACTTCAGCTCGGGATGGTACTGCACGCCGATGAACCACGGATGATCCGGAATCTCGACGATCTCGGGCAGGATGCCGTCCGGCGACATGCCGGAGAAGCGCAGGCCCACCTGCTCCAGCCGGTCCTTGTAGTTGACGTTGACCTCGTAGCGATGGCGGTGGCGCTCGCTGATCACGTCCTGGCCGTAGATATCGTGCACCTTTGTGCCGCGCCGCAGATGCGCCGGATACGCACCGAGCCGCATGGTGCCGCCGAGATCGCCATTGGCGCTGCGCTTCTCGATCTGGTTGCCCTTGATCCACTCCGTCATGAGGCCGACCACCGCGTGGTCGGTCGGCCCGAACTCGCTCGACGAGGCATCCTCGATGCCGAGCAGGTTGCGCGCCGCCTCGATCACCGCCATCTGCATGCCGAAGCAGATGCCGAAAAACGGCACCTTGCGCTCGCGCGCGAACTTCACCGCATGGATCTTGCCCTCGGTGCCGCGCTCACCGAAGCCGCCCGGCACCAGGATGCCGTTGACGTTCTCGAGGTGGGAGACCGCGTCGTCGCGCTCGAAGATCTCGGAGTCCATCCACTCCAGACCGACCTTCACGTTGCTGCCAAACCCGCCATGGGTCAGCGCCTCGCTGAGCGACTTGTAGGCGTCGAGCAGGACCGTGTACTTGCCGACCACGGCGATCGTCACCTTGCCCTCGGGTTCGCGCACCGAGCGCACTACGCCGCGCCAGCGGTCGAGGTTCGGCTCCTTGTCCTCGAGGCCGAAATACTTGCAGACCTCGCGGTCGAAACCCTGCTCGTGATAGGCGATGGGCACCTGGTAGATGGTGTCGACATCGCGCGCCTCGACCACCCGCTCCGGCTTGACGTTGCAGAACAGCGCGATCTTGCGCCGCTCGTTGGCCGGGATCTCCTTGTCGCCCGAGCGGCAGACCAGCAGGTCCGGCTGGATTCCGACGCTCAGCAGCTCCTTCACCGAATGCTGGGTCGGCTTGGTCTTGAGCTCGCCCGCCGTCGGCACCCAGGGCAACAGGGTGAGATGCACGAACATGGTGCGCTCGCGGCCGAGTTCGTTGCCGACCTGACGGATGGCTTCGAGGAACGGCAGGCTTTCGATGTCGCCCACGGTACCGCCGACCTCGACGAGGACGAAATCCTCGCGCTCGGTGTCGGTCATGACGAATTCCTTGATGGCGTCGGTGACGTGCGGGATCACCTGCACCGTGGCGCCGAGATATTCGCCGCGCCGCTCGCGGGCGATCACGCTCGAATAGATGCGGCCGGTCGTGATGTTGTCGCTTTGCTTGGCATCGACGCCGGTGAAGCGCTCGTAATGGCCGAGATCGAGGTCGGTCTCGGCGCCGTCGTCGGTGACGAACACCTCGCCGTGCTGATACGGGCTCATCGTGCCCGGATCGACGTTCAGGTACGGGTCGAGCTTGCGCAGCCGGACCCGGAAGCCACGGGCCTGCAGCAGCGCTCCGAGCGCCGCCGACGAAAGACCCTTACCAAGCGAGGAAACCACGCCGCCCGTTATGAAGATAAAGCGCGTCATGGAATTACAGCCTACTAAATCTGGTTTCTTGCGGCCATGGGGATATCGCCCCGCCGGAGACGCTTCGGCGGTGGGAACGGCTGGCCATCCATGTTGTTCCTAGCGGGTGGGCGCTGTCGGGGCGGCCGGTGGTGACGGCAGTTGCGGCGCGGGCACATTCGGTGCCGGAGCGACGGGACCGCCGGCGGACGGAGCGGCCGGCGCCGTGGGACTGCTCGGCACGTTGTCCATGATCGAGCGCTGGCCGCCGGCGGGGCCCGCGATGCTCCATGCCATCAGCAGGCTCAGGAAGAAGAACAGGCCGGCGAAGATCGCCGTCGCCCGTGACAGCACGTTGGCCTGGCCACGCACCGAGAACAGCGCATCGGTCCGGCCCATGCCGAGGCCGCCGCCTTCGCTGCGCTGAAGCAGGATGACGATGATCATGGCGGCGGTGACGCCGACATGGATCATCAGCAGCACGATCCGCCACTCGTGTAGAAAAGCCCGAACACTATCCATTTTCGGGGGCGCTTCTAGCCGTTTCAGGCCGCCTTGGCGATAGCCAAAAATTCGTCGGCCTTGAGGCTCGCCCCGCCGACCAACGCGCCGTCGACGTCGGCCGCCGCCAACAATTCGGCGGCATTGCTGCCCTTCACGGAGCCGCCATAGAGGAGACGCACGCCCGCCGCATCGGCCACGAGTCCCGCCAGCACCTTGCGAATATGCGCGTGCGCTGCGGCAACTTCCGGCGTTGTCGGCGTCTTGCCGGTGCCGATCGCCCACACGGGCTCGTAGGCCACGACCAGCTTCGCTGCGGTCGCGCCTGCCGGGACGCTACCCTTGAGCTGGGTCTCGAGCACCGAAAGCGTCTTGCCGGCCTCGCGCTCGGCCAAGGTCTCGCCGATGCAGACGATCGGCAGCAGCCCCGC
>Ga0070741_10001896_pt1 | contig 59391 bp, 54 predicted proteins | sample Coa_R1_4_FD_66440 | JGI IMG/M metagenome (GOLD analysis project Ga0070741, IMG submission 66440) | Surface soil microbial communities from Centralia Pennsylvania, which are recovering from an underground coalmine fire - Coalmine... | ecosystem: Environmental > Terrestrial > Soil > Unclassified ...
CCAGCGGCTCTCCACCAACACCGAGATCTTCGAGACCGGCATCAAGGTCATCGACCTCCTCGCCCCCTACGCCAAGGGCGGCAAGACCGGCCTGTTCGGCGGCGCCGGCGTGGGCAAGACGGTCGTGATCATGGAGCTGATCAACAACGTCGCCCAGCAGCACGGTGGCTACTCCGTGTTCTGCGGCGTGGGGGAGCGGACCCGGGAGGGCAACGACCTCTGGCTGGAGATGCAGGAGTCGGGCGTCATCAACAAGGCCGTCCTCTGCTACGGCCAGATGAACGAGCCGCCCGGCGCCCGGCTGCGGGTCGCCCTGTCGGGCCTGACCATGGCCGAGTACCTCCGGGACGAGGGCGGCCGTGACGTCCTCATGTTCGTGGACAACATCTTCCGGTTCTCCCAGGCCGGCTCCGAGGTGTCGGCCCTCCTCGGCCGGATGCCCAGCGCCGTCGGCTACCAGCCGACGCTGGCCACCGAGATGGGGGCCCTCCAGGAGCGGATCACCTCGACCGACAACGGCTCGATCACGTCGGTGCAGGCCATCTACGTCCCCGCCGACGACCTGACCGACCCCGCCCCGGCCACCGCCTTCGCCCACCTCGACGCCAAGACGGTGCTCTCCCGCCAGATCGCCGAGCTCGGCATCTACCCGGCGGTGGACCCGCTCGACTCGACCAGCCGGGTGCTGGCCCCGCAGTACGTCGGCCAGGAGCACTACCAGGTGGCCCGCGACGTCCAGCAGATCCTGCAGCGCTACAAGGACCTCCAGGACATCATCGCCATCCTCGGCATGGACGAGCTCTCGGAAGAGGACAAGCTCCTCGTCAACCGGGCCCGCAAGATCCAGAAGTTCCTGTCCCAGCCGTTCTTCGTGGCCACCCAGTTCACCGGCTTCGAGGGCCGCTACGTCAAGCTGGCCGACACGATCCGCTCCTTCAAGGGCCTCGTGGCCGGCGAGTACGACCACCTGCCGGAGCAGGCCTTCTACATGAAGGGCGACATCGACGAGGTGGTGGCCGCCGCCGAGCAGGCCGCCTGATGACGGTCCCCGAGCACCCGAGGGGCGCCCAGCCCCACGGCAGCATCGCCGACGAGCTGGCCCGGGGCCAGCAGAACCTCACCGTGACCGTGGTCAGCCCGGCCGGCGCCATCTACGAGGGGGCGGCGCACTGGGTGACCGTGCCGGGCCAGAACGGCCAGCTCGGCATCTGGCCCCAGCACGCCGAGCTCGTCGCCGCCCTCGGCGCCGGCCCCCTGCGCATCGGGACGGGCGGGAGCAACGTCACCCGCTTCGCCGTCCGGGGCGGGTTCGTGCGGGTCGGCCACAACCGGGTGACGATCCTCGTCGACCGGGCCGTGACCGAGGCCAACGTCAACGCCGGCGAGGCCCGCCAGGAGCTCGACGAGACGCTGGCCGCCCTCCAGCACCCGAGGAGCGACGCCGAGTACGCCGAGCTCCTCGAACGCCGGGCCTGGTCCGAGACCCGCCTGAAGCTGGCCGGCACCCCCGCCGGCGGCGGAGGCACCGCCCACCACTGATCCTCCGCCCGTCCCGGCGTCCCCCGTTGCCGAACCGGCGTGCGTGAGCCCGGATACGGCGGCGGATGAACGCCGGTTTGTGAATGCGAACCGGCGTGCGCGAGCCGCCCGGCGGACCAACGGCGGTTCGGTCGCCGTGGGCGAACCGGCGTGCGTGAGCCCGGATATGGCGGCGGATGAACGCCGGTTTGGACGGGCGGCCCGGCGTGGCCGAACCGGCGTGCACCAGCCCGGATATGGCGGCGGATGAACGCCGGTTGGGTCAGAAGCCGCCGCCGGGCCGCCGGGGGTGATCGCCAGCGCCCGCAGGGCGGCGGCGATCGACAGCGGGACGAGCGCGGGGCCGATCCGGGAATAGGTCCCGGCCGAGGGCCGGGCGCCGACCCGGCGGGCGGCCTGGTACCACAGCAGCGCCGAGAGCGATCCCGTCACGGCCAGGTTCGGGCCGAGGTTCAGGCCGAGCAGCAGCCCTTCGGGATGGGCCGGGCGGTGCGGCGCCAGCAGTACGGCGGCGGGAAGGTTGTTGACGGCCACCGCCGCCGCCGTTCCCACCGCCGCCGCCGCGGCCGGCCCCGACCGGGCCACCAGCCGGGCGGGCGCCGTCCAGTTGGTTGCCAGGCTCCCGAGCCCCACGGCGACCCCGTAGACGCCGGCCAGCGCCGCCGGCCCGACCGCCTCCACGACCGCCGGAACCGTGAGCCGCCGGTCCCGCAGCCGCACCGCCACGGCGGCCAGTCCCACGACCAGCACCGGGACGGCGGGCGCCGACACCGCCAGCACCAGCGCGGCGGCGACGCCCGTCGCCACCGTCCCCAACGACCAGCCGATCGCCGGCCCTCTCCCGCCGACGCCTCCGGCGGCGGCCGTTGGCGGCAGTGGCGCCGGTGCCGGAGCGGTTTGCCCCCCGTCAGCGGGGGTAATCCGCTCCGGCTGCCCGAGCCGGCGGCGGGCGCGGCCGGTGGGCGGCGGCCCGGGCGCCCGGGCCAGGCGCCAGAGGAGGACGGCGGCCGTGGCGGCTCCGAGCGCCAGCAGGGCGGGGCCGGGCCCCCGATTGCGGCGGTGCACCGCCCGATCCTGCCCGTCGCCGCCGCGCTCGCCGCTATCGCCGCGGTGACGACGGTGCGGTGGACCCGGTCCGGTCGGGCGTGGATTCGCCGCTATCGCCGCGATGGCGACGGCGCGGCGGACCCGGGCCGGCCGGCTGTGGATGCCCACCACTGCCCGGTCGTGCCGGGCCGGATCGGATCGAACCGGCGGCGTCCCAACCGGCGTTCTTCCACCGCCATATCCGGGCTGAGGAACGCCGGTTCGGCGCCATTGCGCCGGGGGACTGGCTGAGGAATCCAGAGGAGGCAACGCGGAACGGTGCTTTTCCTCGGCGGCCGGGTGTGGTGTGCTGTACGCCGCGATGCACGTACTCCTGGGCCGTCGCTTCATCGCCAAGCCGTTGCTGGCCGCCGTCCTCGTCGGGATCTCGACCTGGGCGGGAGCCTCGCCGGCCGGGGTGCCCCCGCACCACGAGGCCATCGAGGCGGCGTCGGCCGAGCTGCCCATCCCCGTGTCGTCGACGACCACGACGACCGAGGCCCCGACCACCACCACCTTCGCCTCGCCGCCGGCCACGGCGGCGGCCTCCCCGCCCCCGGCGCCCCCGCGCCCGGCGACCACGACGACCACCCGGCGGCCGTCGGGCCCGGCCGCCGACCCGCCCGTTCCCCGGGCGCCGGTGCCCGCCACGCCGGTCAGCGCCCTGCCGCCCGTGTCGCCCCCGCCGGTGCGGGACATCGCCGTCTACAAGGGGCTCGGCACCTGGGTCGACGCCTACGACTTCAGCCCCCAGTTCCAGCCCAACGGCGGGCCGCCGCCGGTCACGCCGGAGTCGATGGACGACATCGCCGCCGCCGGCGTGAAGACGCTCTACCTCCAGGCGGCCAAGGACGACACCCGCTCGCCCGGCGACCTCGTCAACCCCGAGATCCTCGGCCCGATGCTGGTGCGGGCCCACGCCCGGGGCCTCAAGGTCGTGGCCTGGTACCTGCCGAAGTTCTACGACCTCGACTCCGACATGCGCCGCCTCCTGGCCATGCGGGACTTCCGGGCCGAGGGCCACGGCTTCGACGGGATGGGCCTCGACATCGAGTGGACGAAGGACGTCCCCGACCCCGGCGTCCGCAACGCCCGCCTGGTCGAGCTGTCGCAGCGGCTCCGGGCGGCGGTCGGGCCGGAGGCCCTGGCGGCCATCCCGCTGCCGCCCGTCCTCATCGAGACGGTGAACCCGAAGTACTGGCCGGCGTTCCCCTGGCGGGAGCTGGCGCCGCTCTACGACGTGTGGATGCCGATGACGTACTGGACGTTCCGCTCGCAGAGCTCGGGGTGGCGCGACGCCTACCGCTACACCGAGGAGAACGTCCGCCGGCTCCGGGTCAACCTGGGGCTGCCCGGAGCGGCGGTCCATCCGGTCGGGGGCACCGACAACAAGTCGAACGACGACGACTACCGCAACTTCGTGCGGGCCTGCGCCGTGACCAGTGCCCTCGGAGGCTCGATCTACGACTGGCGGACGACCCCGACGGGCAGCTTCGCCATCCTCCGGGGCGTGCCCGGCTAGCAGCGGCGGCAGCCCGGAGCCGAGCCGGTCGGTACTCGTACTCCTCCTACCTGTCCTGCTCCGGCGTGCCGTCGGCCCGGTAGCGCCAGTGGTAGCCGCAGCGGTGCCAGCCGTCCCGGTCGTGGTACCAGCATTCGCCGTTGCCGTAGCGGTCGTAGGGCTCGGGGCCCCGGTAGTAGCGGTCGTGGCGGCCGTGGTCGTAGTAGCCGTGGTTGCCGTACCAGTAGTAGCCCCGGTCCCGGCAGCGGTACATGCAGCGGTAGTGGCTGTCATGGCCGTCGCCGTAGCCGTCGTGGCCGTCGCCGTAGCCGCCGTGGCCGCCGCTGTCGTGCAGGGCGTGGGCGGAGGACGCCGCCACCGCCGGCGGGGCGGCGACGGCCCGGGCCGGAGCGGCCTGGGCGGCCATCGGCATGAGGACGAGCAGGAGGGGCCCTCCGAGCAGGAAGGCAGCGGTCAGTCGTGTACGCACGGTTCCTCCTCCATCAGGGAGGAGCACAACTTACCGCGAACTTACGCGTAATAGATAGAATTTATGCGTAAGCGGACGACTGCAGCGTGAAGAGCTCGGCGTAGAGCCCGCCCTGGGCCATCAGCTCGTCGTGGCTCCCCATCTCCAGGATCCGGCCGCCGCCGACGACGACGATGACGTCGGCCATCCGGACGGTGGAGAACCGGTGCGACACGAGAACGGTGACCGCCCCCCGGGCCCGGGCCCGGCGGGTCGCCCGGGAGATGGTCTCGAACAGGGCGAACTCGGCCTCGGCGTCGAGGTTGGCCGTCGGCTCGTCGAGCAGCAGCAGGAGCGGGTCGCGCATGCCGGCCCGGGCCAGCGCCAGGCGCTGCCACTGCCCGCCCGACAGCTCGACGCCCTCGAAGCGCCGGCCCAGCTGGGTGTTGAGCCCGGCCGGGAGCGACTCCAGCACCGGGCCGGCCCCGGCCCGCTCGGTGGCCATCAGCACCTGGTAGGCGTCGTTGATGCGGTCGACGTCGCCGATGCCGATGGTCTCCCCGAGGAGGAACTCGAAGCGGCAGGAGTCCTGGAAGGCGGCCGACAGGCGGGAGCGCCAGGCGGTGGGGTTGACGGCCGCCAGGTCGGTGCCGTCGACGGTGATGCGGCCGGCCGACGGCTCGTACATCCGGGACAGCAGCTTGACCAGCGTGCTCTTCCCGGCGCCGTTCTCGCCGACGACGGCCACGACGGCCCCCGGCGGGAGGCGCAGGTTCACGTCGGAGAGGACCTCGGTCTCGGTGCCGGGGTAGGCGAACGACACGCCCTCGAAGGCGATGCCGCCCCGGAGCATGTCGGGGGCGCCGATCTCGCCGGCCCGGGCGGCGTGCTGCTCCTTCGAGTAGTCGAGGAGCCAGATGTGGCGGACGGCCACCTGGAGGGTCTGGACGAGCATCCCGGTGGAGTGGGCGATGCCGGCGATCTGGGCGTTGAGCATCGACGTGAGCCGCATGGTCATCACCACGTCGCCGATGCTGGTGTGGGCCGGGTCGTGCTGGGCCCGGAAGACGACGAAGGCCAGGGCGCCCATGTGGGCGGCCACGGCGATGAAGCCGCCGAAGGCGTCCCACGCCGCACCCCGCACGGAGGCCCGGACCATCTTCGTGCGGGCCGCTTCGGCCGCCCGCCGGTGGCGGCCGAGCATCTCGTCGGCCAGGCCGAAGACCCGGACCTCCTTGGAGAAGCTGTAGCGCGTGGCCGTCTGGAAGTGCTCCCGGGCCAGGCGGACGTCGCCGGCGCTGTCCTCCGAGGCGGCCACCATGATCGAGCCGCCCTTGGCGTCGGTGACGAAGGCGATCAGGTTGAGGACGGGCAGGAACAGCAGGATCGGCGAGACCTGGTAGAGCAGGACGCCGGTGCCGGCCGCCTGGAGCAGAGCGGTGAAGTTCTGGACGATGGCGGTGACCGCCATCGAGTACGCCGCCCGCTGCTCCTGGAGGATCTGGATCTTGTCGAGGTACTCCGGCCGCTCGTGGTGCTCGACGCCGGGCAGGGCGGCCACCATGGCCAGCAGCTCCCGCTCGAAGTGGAGGCTGGTGCGCTCCTGGAGCGTGAAGCGGACCTTCGACAGCACGACCACGGAGATGTAGAGGGCCACGATCGAGGCGCCGACGAGCATGGCGTAGAGCCCGGCGGTGCCGGCGTCGCGCTTGACGATGCCGTCGATGAGCAGCTTGAGCCACAGGGCGCTGACGACCTGGGACAGGCCGAGGAGCGGCTGGATGGTGTAGACGATCCCCGCCCGGAGGGGGTCGGCGGCGAAGGCCGTCCGGATGACCCGGCCCATGGCCCGGAACCAGGTCATCGGGTCCCCTCCCCGGCATCGATGTACTCGATCTCGTAGTCGGCCCAATCGTCGGGCTCGGCCGCCACCTCGATCTTCGGGGCCGGCTTCGGCTTCGCCGTCCGGGTCGCCTTGGCCCGCTTGCGCTTGACGGGGGCGGGCTCGGGGGCGGGCTCGGCCGGAGCCGCCGGCTCGGCGCCGTCGCCGTCCTCGCCGTAGTAGCGGGCCTGCAGCTCGAACATGCGGGCGTAGCGGCCGCCGAGGGCCATCAGCTCGTCGTGGGTGCCGGACTCGACGATCCGGCCCCCTTCGAGCACGACGATCCGGTCGGCCCGGCGCACCGTCGAGAACCGGTGCGACACGACGATCGTCGTCAGCCCGGCGGTCAGGTCGAGGAACCGGTCGTAGAGGGCCGACTCGGCCCGCACGTCGAGGTTGGCCGTCGGCTCGTCGAGCACCAGGATGCCGGCGCCGCACTCCAGGGCGAACATGGCCCGGGCCAGGGCGACGCGCTGCCACTGCCCGCCCGACAGGTCGGTGCCGCCCTCGAACTTCTTCGACAGGACGGTGTTCCAGTTCTGGGGCAGACCCTCGACCAGCTCCATGATCCCGGCCCGCTGGCCCGCCCTGATGCGGGTCTCGTAGTCGGCCGCCCGGCCGGGATGGCCGAGGACCACGTTCTCCCGCAGGGTCAGCGGGTACTTGGCGAAGTCCTGGAAGACGGCGGCGATGCGCCGCTGCCAGGCCCGCTTGTCGATGTCGGCCAGGTCGACGCCGTCGACCAGGATCCGCCCTGCGCTGGGCTCGTAGAAGCCGCACAGCAGGTTGACCAGCGTCGACTTCCCGGCACCGTTCTCGCCCACGACGGCCAGTGACTGCCCGGCCGGGATCACGAGGTTGAGGTCGGCCAGGACCGGCCCGTCGGAGCTGGGGTAGCCGAAGCTCACGCCCTGGAAGCGGATCGCCTCGACCGGGGCGGCACCCGGGTGGCGGATTCCCTTGGCGAACGTGCTCTCGGCCTGCTCCACCTGGCGCTCGATGGCCACCACGTGGGGCATCGGGGCCGCCCCCATCCGGAGGATGTACTCCTTTTCGGGGTTGAACCCGAAGCCGCCGAGCGACAGGCCCATCTGCAGGAAGATGAACAGCTCGCCGACGTTGAACTCGCCGTGCAGCGACGCCCGGACGAGCGCCCCGAGCACGACGACGTGGGCGGCGAGGAGTAGGCCGGCGACGAGCAGGGTGCCGAACCGGCCCCGGCGGCGCCCGGCCCACACCTCCCGCATGCCGTCGACCCACTGGGCCTCGAACCGCTCGAGCAGCCAGGGCCCGATCCCGAAGATGCGGGTCTCCTTGGCCGCCGTCCCGCCGAGGATGAGCTCGCCGACGTACTCCGCCCTGCGCAGCGACGGCGTGTTGCGCTCCATCGACGTCACCAGCGACGCCATCTGGACCCGGTACCACACCCGGGAGAAGAGCCAGGCGCCCACCAGGGCCAGCGGGGCCCACCAGCGCCAGGTGAAGAGGATGACGGCGGCCACCGTCGACGACAGCCGGATCGTCATCAGGTCGTTGAGGGCGCCGAGGGCCTGCTGGGCGGAGAAGTTCTCCGAGCCGACCTGCTGGGCCAGGCGGAGCTGGTCGGCCACTTCGGGGTCCTCGAGGTGGCCGATGGTCACCGGCCGGAGCAGCGGGGCCATGACCCGCTGCTGGACGAGGATGGTGAGCCGGTGCTCGAGGCTCTCGATGGCCGGCCCGAGGAACGGGAAGGCCACCCGCTGGACGAGGAAGATGGCGGCCACGATCCCGAGGAACAGCCAGGGCGTGGAGCCGCCGGCGCCGCCGTTCTTGACGACGGCGTTGACCAGCAGGCCGATCGACAGGGTGGCACCGATGGTGGCGGCGGCCTCGAAGAGGCTGGCCAGGAAGATGGCGGCGACCCCGCCCCGGTCGGCCTGCCAGGCCAGCCGGAGCAGTGCCGGCACCGGTCGCCGCGCCAGAGCGGCGCGGACGCCACGAGGGCGGGGAGCGTCCATGAGGGGTTCTTTCTGGGAGTCGGCCCTTCAGTCCTGCCCCGGGCGGGACCCGGCGTGCGAGTCGCCCGTTACGCGAACTTCCGGAAAAAAGAAAGCCGGCCGGGCTCGGGCCCGAAGGCCCGGCGCCAGGCCGGCTCGAAAAAAATTGGCTGCTTAGAAGCCGCCGAACCCGTTGAGGATGTTCAGGATCGACAGGCCGTTGGCGGAGCCGTTCAGCGTGATGAGGCAGACGTTCTTGCGGTACGAGCTGCCGCCCCCGCCGCCGTGGTGGCGCCGGCTGAGCTGAGCCGTCTCGGCAACCGACTGAAGGCCGAGCACGTCGGCACCGGTGGTGAGCTCAAACATTGGTGGATCCCCTTTCGCACATGCGAGGTATCGCCCGGCGTCCCGAGCGTTGTGTTCGATCGGGAGGCACAGGTCCCTCCTATGGGGACCCTGTGCCGCCCGTCGAAATGGTGAGTGGTTGGCGACTAGAAACCGCCGAAGCCGTTCAGGATGTTCAGGATGCCGAGGCCGTTGAGCGAGCCGTTCAGCGTGATGAGGCACACGTTCTTGCGGTACGAACGAGCGCTGTGACGGCGGTGAAGCTCGGCCAGGTCGGCAACCGACTGCAGACCCATAGCGTCCGCACCGGTGGTGAGCTCGAACATATTGTTCACCTCCTTTCGGGTTGGTCTTCCCGAGGCCGCCTGCTCAACGCCCCTGCTGCTGGTGTACTCGTTGGGCAGGCGTTCTCGAATCCGGAAGGCTCACCACGAACGTGGTGATCTCCCGATACCACTGCTGGAGAACAGGGCGACCGGACATGTCATGACCTTGGCCGTCCATCTCGACGAACTTCACGTCGTGTTCCCCAGCTCCATCTCTGCCCCGCAGCGCCCGGGCCAGAGCCCGGGACTCCGCTGCGGGAATCCTGATATCCGCGGTGCCATGAGAGATGAGCACCTTGCCCCGTATGGTTCGGCAGGCCGTCAACAGATTCCTCCCAAATCCGGACCGATTTCCCCCGTCGAGGAGGCTGAGCAGGTCACGGACCTCGGGTGAGCCCGTCTGGCCGAGCGTTTCGAACGAAGCGAACGGCGCCCAGGCGATGACGCCCTCACAGGGCCGTACGGCGGCCGTAGCGAGGGCCAGGAAGGCTCCGTAGCTCTCGCCGTAGAGAACGACCCTCCGGCCCTCTGCGGCCAGCCCGTCGACCACTGAGGCGACCGCCTCGACGTCGATGGAGCCGGCCCGGCCGAACAGGGCCCGGATGTACTCGTGGCCCGACCCGGTGCTGCCCGGGTAGTTGAGCGCCACGGTGGGCAGGCCCAGGCGGGCGAAGAGCTGGAACTCCGGCACCAGACCGGCGCCGTAGCGGGCGATGGGCCCTCCGTGGAGGGCCACCACCGCCAGGCCCGACCCCGAGAGCGGCCCGTCGCCGGGCGCCGGTGGGTAGACCAGCGCCGGCATCGGCCCGGCCCCGGAGGGGAACGACGCCGCCCGGGCGCTCACCAGCGGGGGAGCGGCCGTGCCGGGCAGCGGATCGAAGGCGAACGTGCCCGCCCGGACGTCGAAGGAGGCGGGGCGCCACGGTTCGTCGGGGGCGGAGAAGGGAAAGCGCAGCCGCCGGCCGTGGACGACGATCGGCGTACCGACCTCGCCCGGCGGCAGCGGGATCGGGCCGGCCACCTCCAGGCCGACGGTGTCGGCCAGCCGGAGGCGGGTCTCCACGCCGTGCTCCTGGCGCAGTACGACCGTCCGCCCGTCGGGGAGCAGGACGCAGGGCTCTCCGGCCTCGTCGCCGCCGTCGTCGAGGGCGGGGAAGAAGCGGATGCCGGGGGCGACGGTGGGCCGGGCCACGCCGACGGCCGGGTAGCCGAAGGCGTCGGTGGTCACCACCACCGCCCCGGTGGACGGGTCGGCCAGGTCGATGCGGTCCTCGCTGTCGGGCGAGGCCTCGAACAGCCGGGCGAACGTCTGGGCGCCGAAGTCGACCACGTAGACGCTGGACCGGCCGGTCTCGCCCTCCAGGTTGACGGCCAGCTTCTCGCCCTTGTCGTCGAGCCACAAGCCGCCGTTGACCGGCGCGGGGAGGCGCCCGGCCTCCTCGGCCGTACCGGCCCGCCAGTCGATGCGCACCACGGTGGTGGTGTCGTCGAAGCCCACGACGGCCAGGAGTTGCGTCTCGGCCCCGGCCAGCCGGGGGAAGAGGAACGTCTGGGGGGCGGCCAGGTCGGCCACGGTGCGGGCCTCACCGGTCGTGCCCGACGCGTCGAGGTCGAGCGCCACGACCTCGAGGCCGGCGGCGGTGGGCCGGCACAGGCCGATCAGGTCGGCGGCCACCAGCTCCAGCTGCGTGGGCGACGGAAGCGGCTCGGGAAAGGCCAGGCGGCCCAGGCGGCCGGGGGCGGCGTCGTCGGCCCACTCGACCACCGCCTCGTCGATCCAGGCCACCCGGCCCAGCTCGGGGGAGAAGGCGAAGTCGCGCCGGCTGGGCAGAGCGGCCATCTCGGCGGCCAGGGCGTCGGCGTCGAACGGGCGGGGCTCGGCGCTCATCGCTCCGCCCCCGGCCCGGCCGGGAGCCCCGGGGCCCCGGGGGTCGCCCCCACCAGGAGCCCGTCGAGCATCAGCAGCCGGGGGCCGCGGTCGACGAGGCGCAGGAGGAAGGCGCCGGTGCCGGCCAGGCCGGTGCCGAAGCCGGCGCTGACGGTGCCGCCGGAGTCGTCGGCGAAGACGGTCCCCGGCCGGCCGGCGGGGCTGCGGCGCTGGAGCAGCAGCGCCTCGGCGGCGGCCAGCGCCGCCCGCCGGTAGGGGCTGTCGCCCGGGCGCCCGCCGACCAGGGCGGCCAGATCGAGGAGGAGCTCGGCGTCGCCGGCCAGGCCGTGGCACTGGACGGCGCTGCTCCGCCACCGCTCGCGCAGGCCGGCCTTGGCGGCCGCCTCGGCCGCCACCCGGAAGGTCGGGTCGCCGGTGGCCAGGTAGGCCCGGAGGAAGGCGGTGCCCATACCCGACGAGCCGTTGCACCAGGAGGGCCAGTAGCCGGTCTCGGAGATGTCGGAGCCGGTGGCCGGGCTGGCCGGCCAGTAGGCGGCGCCGTCGACGCTCACCGCCTGGGGCAGCACGGTGAGGAGCGCCTCGGTGGCCACCTCGGCGAACTCCGGCTCGCCGGTGGCGGCGGCCACGGCGTAGAGGAAGGTGGCGATCCCGGCGTTGCCGTGGGCGTAGCCGTAGGACACCGTCCCGGCCAGCCGGGTCGGGGCTCCGACGGGAACGGGCCAGGTGACGTGGTGGCCGTGGCCCCCGCCGCCCTTCGACCGGACGGCGGCCCGCAGCACCTGCTCGGCGGCCACGACCGCCCGGGCCAGGAACCGGTCGTCGCCGCCGGCCAGCCACTGGTGGAGCTGGCCGAGGCCGATCCCGGCCGTGCCGTGGGTGATGTCGCTGTTGGGCACCCGGACGGCCAGCGACAGGGCCAGCTCGTTGGCCCGGCGGACGAGGTCGTCGCGGCCCAGCGCCGTGCCCGCCTCGACCAGGAACCAGGCGACGCCCGACGTGCCGAAGTACAGGCCCGGCGGGCGCTGCGGGTTGCGGCCCAGCTCGTCGACGACCCAGGCGGCGGTGCGGGCCAGCGCCTCCCGGACGGCGACCTCGTCGAGGCGGCGCTGGGCCGGGCCGGGGAGGGCCCCGGCGGCCCGCAGCAGGCGGACCAGGAACAGGCCGACGCCGCTGGCGCCGGCCTGGACGGCGATGGGGTCGAGGGAGGCGGCGGCGGCGCCGGCCGGCCAGAGGTGGCCGCCCGGGCCGGTGCCGATGGTGTCGAGCAGCCAGCGGCCGAGGTCGACGGCCACGTCGGCGGCCTGCTCCTCGGTGTCGGTGACCGGGGCGGCCCGGCCGGCGGCGGCCCGGTGGGCGGCGGCGGCCGGGTCGTCGCCCGGGATGTGCAGCGTCGAGCCCCCGCGGCCCGGCGCCATCCTGTTCCCCTCCCCCCGGAGGGCGGACAGGACGGCGGCCGGGCCCAAGCGGTCGTGCGGCCGGGGGGACATCGCCGCCAGGGCGAGACCGGCCAGGGTGCGGTCCACCGTGCCGGCCGACACCTGGGCCTCGATCCACACGGCCAGGCGGGCCGGGTCGCTCCAGGTGTCGTCGGCGCCGGCCGGGAGGAACGGGTCGGCTCCGGTGATCAGGTAGGCGAGGGTGGCGCCGAGGGCGTAGCGGTCGTCGGGCTCGCCGGCCGGGCGGCCCCGCAGCTGCTCGGGCGAGGCGTAACCGGGGGTGCCGGCCGGCCCGAGCGGCGGCTCGCCGGCCGGGCGGGCGTGCTCGAGGTCGATGATCCGCACCCCGTCGGCCGTGACCAGGATGTTGTTGGGGTTGAAGTCGCCGATGAGCAGGCCGGCGGCGTGGAAGGCGGCCATCGTCTCGGCCAGCGCCGTGGCCAGGACCCGCTGCTCGCCGGGCGGCAGGGCCGTGGCCGGGCCGTCGCCGCTGTCGCCCTCGACGATGTCGCGCAGCGACGGGGCGTCGACGTACTCCTCGACCAGGAAGACGTGGCCGCCCTGCTCGAACACCTCGACGAGGCGGGGCGCCCGGCCGAGGGGCTCGGCCAGGGCCAGCAGGCGGGCCTCGTGGCGCACCCGGGCCCGGGCGTCGCCGTGGCCCTCGTCGCCGACGTGGGGCCGGCCCTCCTTGATCACCACGAGGGCCCCGGTGGCGGCGTCCTCGGCCAGGTAGGTGCCGCCCTTGTTGGCGTGGCTCAACGCCCCCTGGACGTGGTAGCGGCCGTGGAGGACGACGGCGCCGCCGGCGCCGGCCGCCGGAGCGGGCGGGGCGGCGGGCCCGCCCGGAGCGGCGGGCTGGAACGGGTCGGCCAGCCACGACGGCGCCCGGTAGGAGGCGGTCCGCTCGTCGGGCAGCGGCCGGCCGTCGGGGCCCGTGATCAGGTGGACGACGACGCCGTCGGGGTCGACGGCCGGGGCCGCCGAGAACCCGCCGTAGCGGTAGTGGACGAGGCTGCCCGGCCGGTAGGCACGGTCGGAGAGGATGACCGGTCCGGCCAGCCCCTCGGTGGCCCGGTGGCAGGCCTCGGCCAGCCGGACGGCCTGGGCGTCGTCGGCCGGGTAGACGGTGAGGAACTTGCCGCCCGACGCCCGGTCGGCGTGGGTGGAGTTGAGGAGGCGGACGATGCGGCCGCCGGCGGCGAACTTGAACGGGACGCCCTCGGCCACCAGCACGGGGACGGCGGCGGCCAGCACCCCCGGCGCCGAGGCGGCGGTGGCCGAGATGTGCAGCTTCCACCCCTGCTCCGGCGACGTCACCCCGACCGGGGTGGCGAAGGCCCACGGACCCCGGACCGAGAAGCTCCACTCGGCACCGGACGACGCCAGGAGGGCGCGGGCGGCGACGGAGAGGTCGTCGTCGACCAGCCGGTCGAGAGGAGCAATGTCCATGGAGGGCGGAATCGCTTCCTGCGGGGAAGGCAGGGGGGGAGCCCGGTGAGCTCCCCAGTTGCCCACCGACCCAGCGGCCCGTCGCATCGAAATACCGCGACGGGCACAACCCTTCTATGGCCCTCCCGCTGATTCCTGCCGGAAGCGGCCCGAACCTGTCACCGCAAGGCTTGCGGCTCCCGTTCGTCCCGGGACGATCCTGGCGAACTAGTCGAAATTGATGGTGGAGTACCGCATCAGCTTCTTCCAGCGGTGGGTGGCGTCCATCTTGCGGATCGTCCCCGACTTCGACCGCATGACCAGCGACTGCGTGTTGGCCCCGTCACCCCGGAAGCGCACGCCCCGGAGGAGCTCGCCGTCGGTGATGCCGGTGGCGGCGAAGAAGACGTCCTCCCCCGAGACGAGGTCGTCGAGGGTGAGGACCCGGTCGAGGTCATAGCCGGCGTCGATGGCCCGCTGGCGCTCGTCGTCGTTGCGGGGCCACAGGCGGCCCTGGATGGCCCCGCCGAGGGCCTTGAGGGCGCAGGCGGCGATGACGCCCTCCGGCGTGCCCCCGACGCCGAAGAGGATGTCGGCGCCCGACTCCGGCCAGGCGGCCGAGATGGCGCCGGCCACGTCGCCGTCGGGGATGAGCCGGATGCGGGCCCCGGCTTCCCGGCACTCCTTGATGATGTGCTCGTGGCGGGGCCGGTCGAGGATGACGGCGGTGACGTCGGCCACGTCCTTGCGCAGCGCCTTCGACACCCACTTCAGGTTGGCCTTGACCGAGGCGGTGAGGTCGATGGCGTCGGCGGCGTCGGGCCCGACGGCGATCTTCTCCATGTAGACGCAGGGGCCCGGGTTGAACATCGTCCCCCGTTCCGACAGGGCGATGACCGACAGGGCGTTGGGCCGCCCCAGCGAGGTCAGCGTCGTCCCGTCGATGGGGTCGACGGCGATGTCGACGGCCGGCGGGTGGCCGTCGCCGATGCTCTCGCCGTTGTAGAGCATCGGCGCCTCGTCCTTCTCGCCCTCGCCGATGACCACGATCCCGTCCATCGACACGCCGGCGAGGACGGCCCGCATGGCGTCGACCGCCGCCCCGTCGGCCGAGTCCTTGTCGCCCCGGCCCATCCAGCGGGCGGCCGCCATGGCCGCCGCCTCGGTCACCCGGACGAGCTCCATCCCGAGGTTGCGGTCGGGCTGCTCCTGGGGTGCCTTGGCCATCGTCGGTGTCCTCCTGGGTGTCCGTCGGATCCGTTCGGGACGGCGACACTACCTCTGCGCCGAGATAGCGTCGCCCCTCCATGATGGGATTCGCCGTTGAACCACCCGCCGTCACGGCGGCCATGGTCGCCCGGTCCCGGGGCCTGTCCGGCCCCCGCTTCTCCCCCGGTGGCCGCCGGTTGGCCTGGGTCGAGACGGTCGCCGGGCGGTCCGACATCGTCGTGGCCCCGGCCGACGGGTCGGGCCCGGCGGTGCTCGTCACGGCCGACGCCGCCACCGGCCCGTTCGGCGCCTTCACCTGGGCCGGTCCCGACACCGTCGTCTACGCCGCCTCGGACGGGCGGCTGGTGGCCGTGCCGGCCTCCGGCGGCCCGCTGCGGGTGCTGTCGGGCGACGGCCAGGCGGCGGCTCCGGCGGCCACCGCCGACGGCGCCCGGGTGGCCTTCGTCGTCGAGCGGGACGACCGCTGCGACATCGCCGTGGTCCCCACCGACGGCTCGGCCTGGCCGGTCCGGGTGTCGGCCGGCGCCGACTGGGCCTTCGACCCCGCCTGGAGTCCCTCGGGCCGGACCCTGGCCTGGCACGAGTGGGACTTCCCGGCCATGCCGTGGGACGCCTCCCGCATCGCCGTCCGCCCGGTCGACGGGCTGGCTCCGGCCGGCCCGCCCGAGATCGTGGCCGGCGGGGACGGGCGGATCGCCTGCGGCCAGCCCCGGTTCTCCCCGGCCGGCGACGCCCTGGGCTACGTCGGCGACGGGACGGGGTGGATGAACGTGTGGGTCGCCGGGCCCGACGGCCAGGGGGCCCGGCCGGTGCTGGAGGAGCCCGCCGAGCACGCCGAGCCGACCTGGGGGCCGGGGCAGCGGTCGTGGGCCTGGGCGCCCGACGGATCGCCGGCCGTGGCCCTGTGCCGCAACGAGGGCGGCTTCGGCCGGCTGGTGGTGGCGGCGATCGGCGGTGACGCCCGCCCGATCGGCAAGGGGTGGCACCACTTCCTCGACTGGAACCGCGCCGGGATCGCCGCCGTCCGCCAGGGGGGCGTCACGCCGCCGTCGGTGGTGGTGGCCGATTCGGCGGCGCCGGGGTCGCGCCGGGTGCTGGCCACCGCCGCCCCCGGGGCGCTGGTGGCGGCCGGGCCGGTCGAGCCCGAGCCGGTCAGCTGGACGGGCGAGGACGGCGGCACCGTCCACGGCCTCCTCTACCGTCCGGCGGCCTCGGCGCTCGGGCCCGGGACGGCGCCCCCGATGATCGTCTACGTCCACGGCGGGCCGACGGGGTCGTCGGCCGTGACGTGGTGGCCCCGCCACCAGTTCTGGGTGGCCCGGGGCTGGGCCGTCCTGGCCCCCAACTACCGGGGTTCGACCGGCTACGGCCGGGCCTACACCCAGGCGCTGGCCGGCCGGTGGGGCGAGGTCGACGTGGCCGACGTCGCCGCCGGCATCCGCCACGCCGGGGCCTCCGGCTGGTGCGACGCCTCCCGGGTGGCCATCGACGGCGGCAGCGCCGGCGGCTTCACCCTGCTGCTGCTCTGCGCCCGGTACCCCGGCCTGGTGCGGGCGGCCGTCGACCGCTACGGCGTGGCCGACCTCTTCGACCTGGCCGAGACCACCCACCGCTACGAGTCCCGCTACCTCGACCAGGTGGTCGGCCCCCTGCCGGAGGCCGCCGGCCTCTACCGCGACCGCTCCCCGGTCAACCACGCCGGGGCGATCACCGTGCCGCTGCTCGTCCTCCAGGGCGACCGGGACAAGACGGTGCCCAAGGCCCAGGCCGATGCCCTCGTCGACGCCGTCCGCCGGGCCGGCGGCACGGTCGAGTACCACGTCTACGAAGGCGAGGGCCACGGCTGGTCGAAGCCCGAGACGGTCGCCGACGAGCTGGAGCGGGCCGAGAAGTTCCTGACCCGCTGGGTCCTCAAGCGGTGACGCCGATGACCCCCCGGTCACCGAGCGCAACATGTTGCGCCGGGGGGCCGTTTTCCGACACCTTTCGCGACGTGTTGCGGTTATGGACCCCCTGAACTGCGACTTCGAGGCCGGCGGGGCCGGCGCCGACCGGGCCGTCCTCCTGGCCCATGGCGCCGGCGCGGGCCGGAACGCCGCGCCGCTGGTCGCCACGGCCGGCGCCCTCGCCGCCGCCGGCATCCCGTCCCTGCGCTTCGACTTTCCCTACCGGGCCGCCGGGCGCAAGGCGCCGGACCGGCCGCCGGTCCTGCTGGCGGCGGTGCGGGAGGCCGCCGCCGACCTCGCCGCCCGGACGGGCCTGTCCCCCCACCGCCTCGTCCTCGGCGGGCGGTCGATGGGCGGGCGGTACTGCTCCCTGGCGGTGGGCGACGCCGGTGACCCACTGCCCGCCCTCGGTCTGCTGCTGCTCGGCTACCCGCTCCACCCGGCCGGCCGGCCCGACAGCCTGCGGGTCGAGCACTTCCCCCGGCTGAAGGTGCCGGTGCTCTTCCTGTCCGGCGACCGCGACGCCATGGCCCCGAAGGACGCCCTGGAGCACTGGGCGGCCACCATCCCGGGGCCGGTCACCTTCCACTGGCTGGCCGGCGCCGACCACGGCTACCGGGTGCCGAAGTCGCTGGGTGGCCAGGGGGAGGCGGCGGTCATGGCCGAAGTGGCGCAGGCCGCCACCGGCTGGGTGGCGTCCCTGCCCGGTTGACCGTAGCCTCGGGCGCCATGCAGACGATCTCCTACGAACAGCAGGGCGCCGTCGGCTGGCTGCGCCTCAACCGGCCCGATCGGCTGAACGCCATGACCGTCGAGATGTGGCAGGAACTGGCCAAGCTCGGCGAGTCGCTGGGCGACGACTCGAGCCTCCGGTGCCTGGTCGTGATGGGGGAGGGCCGGGCCTTCTCCAGCGGCATCGACGTGGAGCACCTGCTGTCGGGAGGCGGAGGCGGCCTGTTCTCCGAGGCCGGCAAGGGATCGGCGGTGGCCAACGCCGACAGCCCGTCCCCCTCGGGGAGCATGGAGGACAAGCTCGTCACCCGGATCAGCGAGATCCAGGAGGCCTACACCTGGCTGGCCGACGCCCCCTACCCGACGATCGCCGCCCTGCGGGGCTACGCCCTCGGGGGCGGCATGCAGCTGGCGCTGGCCTGCGACCTGCGCATCTGCGCCCGGGGGACGAAGCTGGCGCTGCCGGAACACAGGTACGGCCTGCTGCCCGATCTCGGCGGCACCTACTGGCTCCCCCGGATCGTCGGCCCGGCCAAGGCCAAGGAGCTCATCTTCACCGGCGAGACGATCGACGCCGAGGAGGGCCTGCGCATCGGCCTCGTCAACCGCCTCGTCGACGACGGCGAGCTCGAGGCGGCCGTCAGCGCCCTGGCCGCAAAGATCGCCGGCCAGCCGCCGATCGCCGTGCGGGGGGCCAAGCGGGCCATCGACCAGGCCTACCACCAGTCGGTGGGCGAGGGCCTGCGCCACGCCGCCGTCGGCCAGGCGGAGTGCATCCGCTCGGCCGACTTCCTCGAGGCGATGAAGTCGAACCTGGAGAAGCGGGCCCCCGTCTACAAGAACGCCTGAGGGGAATCGCCGGGATCTCAGCATTCCTCAGGTACCCTCGGCCGGACGATGACCGAACCGCCGGCCACCTATTTCCGGGTCCGCTCCGGAGCGCCGCTCGAGGGCGAGATCAAGGTGTCGGGCGCGACGAAGAACTCCGGCCTCAAGCAGCTGGCGGCCGCCATCCTGGCCCCGGGCGTGTCGGTGTTCCACAACATGCCGCCCGTCCTCGATGCCCACGTGATGATCGACGTCATGCGGGCGCTCGGCGCCCGGGTGGAGTGGACGGGGCCCGAGACCCTCGAGGTCGACACCGGCGGCGAGCTGTTCCCCGAGGCGCCCTACGAGCTCGTCAGCCGGATGCGGGCGTCGGTCAACGTGCTCGGCCCGCTGCTCGGCCGGTGCGGGTCGGCCCGGGTGGCCCTGCCCGGCGGCGACGCCATCGGCAGCCGCCGCCTCGACATGCACCTCCGGGGCCTCGAGGCCATGGGGGCCGAGGCCCGCATCGAACACGGGTTCATCGAGGCCCGGGCGTCGACGCTGCGGGGGGCCCGCATCGTGCTGGAGTTCCCCAGCGTCGGGGCGACCGAGAACCTCATGACGGCGGCGGTCCGGGCCAAGGGCCGCACCACCATCGACAACGCCGCCCGGGAGCCCGAGATCACCGCCCTGTCGGCCTACCTGAACCGGATGGGCGCCCAGATCCTGGGGGCGGGCACGTCGACCATCGAGATCGAGGGCGTCGACGAGCTCGTCCCCGTCGAGGCCGAGCTGATGGCCGACCGCATCGAGGCCGGGACGCTGCTCATGGCCTGCGGCCTGGCCGGGGGCGAGATCTCGCTGATCGGGCCCCGGCTGGAGCACATCGAGATGCTGACGGTGAAGCTGGGGGCCATGGGCATGAAGGTCTCGCCCACCGCCGACGGCATCTGGGCCTTCTCCCGGGGCCGCCTGAAGGCGGTCGACATCGCCACGCTGCCCCACCCCGGCTTCGCCACCGACTTCATGCCCACCGCCGTGGCGCTGACCGCCGTCAGCTGTGGCAGCGCCATCGTGACCGAGAACCTCTTCGACGGCCGGTTCGGCTTCACCGCCGAGCTGTGCCGCATGGGCGCCGACATCCGCACCGAGGGCCGCCACGCCATCGTGCGGGGCGTGGAGCGCCTGTCGGGCTGCCCGGTGCGGGCCACCGACGTCCGGGCCGGGGCGGCCCTGGTGCTGGCCGGCCTGGCCGCCGACGGCGAAACCGAGGTCCACGACGTCATCCACGTCGACCGGGGCTACCGGGACCTGCCCGGGGCCCTGGCCGCGCTGGGCGCCGACATCACCCGCATGCCTGCCTGACGCCCCTCCGGCGGTACGCTGAAGCCATGGAAGCAGCCATCCTCGAGGCCATCGACGCCATCCGGCCCGCCCTCCAGATGGACGGCGGCGACATCGACTTCGTCGGCGTGAACGAGGAGGGCGTCGTCCAGGTGAAGCTGTCGGGCGCCTGCGACTCCTGCTCGATCTCCTGGCTGACGCTCAAGGGCGGTGTGGAGCGCATCCTGAAGGACCGCGTCCCCGGCGTCACCGGCGTCGAAGCCGTCTAGCCTCCGCCGCCCGCCTTGCCCCGCACGTACGACCCGGAGGTGCTCGTCGAGGGTGCCCTGGCCGGGGAGCGGGCCGCCGTGGCCCGGCTCATCTCCATGGTCGAGCAGGGCGGCGACGCCGCCCACCGCGCCATCGCCCGGCTCTATCCCCACACCGGGTCGGCCTACACCGTCGGCATCACCGGCGCCCCGGGGGCGGGCAAGTCGACGCTGACCGACAAGCTGATCGCCCGGATCCGCAAGGAGGGCGTCGACGTCGGCGTCCTGGCCATCGACCCGTCGAGCCCCTTCTCGGGCGGCGCCATCCTCGGCGACCGGGTCCGCATGCAGGACCACGCCACCGATCCCGGCGTGTTCATCCGGTCGATGGCCACCCGGGGCCACCTCGGCGGGCTGTCGCTGGCCACACCCCAGGCCGTCCGGGTGCTCGACGCCGCCGGCAAGCCCTGGGTGCTGATCGAGACCGTCGGCGTCGGCCAGGTCGAGATCGAGGTGGCCGGGGCGGCCGACACCACCATGGTCGTCGTCAATCCCGGCTGGGGCGACGCCGTGCAGGCGGCCAAGGCCGGCCTGCTGGAGATCGCCGACCTGTTCGTGGTCAACAAGTCCGACCGCGACGGCGCGGCCGAGACCGTGCGGGACCTCGAGTTCATGCTCGACCTGTCGATGCCGCCGAAGGGGGAGACGCACTGGCGCCCGCCCATCGTGAAGACCGTCGCCTCCCGGGGCGAAGGCTTCGACGAGCTGTGGGAGGCGATCGGCTCCCACCGGGCCTTCCTGGAGTCGGACGGGCGCCTGGCCGCCCGGCGCACGAAGCGGATCCGCGACGAGCTCAAGGCCATCATCGTCGAGCGTCTCTACGAGCGGGCCGGGCAGGTGTGCGGCGGCGCCCGCTTCGACGAGCTGGCCGCCGCCGTCGAGGCCCGGCAGGTCGACCCCTACAGCGCCGCCGAGTCGCTGCTGACCGAAACGCTCTCCTAGCCTCCGGCCTACCGCCGGGCGTGGGGCAGGGGCCCCACGCACCGGAGGAGCCGGGTGCAGGGACCCGGTGGGGAGGAAACCTACCGCCGGGCGTGGGGCAGGGGCCCCACGCACCGGAGGAGCCGGGTGCAGGGACCCGGCAGGGAGGAAACATGGCCGAGTACATCGTCACCGAACGGCAGCCCAACGGCGTCGAGCTGATCCGGCTCAACCGGCCGCCGTTCAACGCCCTGTCCGCCGAGCTCCTCACCGAGCTGGGCGACCACGTCGAAGCGCTGGCCGCCGACCCCGACCTGAAGGCCGTCGTCCTCACCGGAACGGAGAAGGCCTTCGCCGCCGGGGCCGAGATCAGCCAGATCCGCACCGAGACCGACCGCCTCCTCGGCGCCTTCCGCCGGGCCTACGACGGCCTCGAGGCCATCCCCCGGCCGGTGATCGCCGCCGTGGCCGGCGTGGCCCTCGGCGGCGGGCTGGAGGCGGCGCTGGCCTGCGACCTGCGGCTGGCGGCCGAGAACGCCCGGCTCGGCGTCCCCGAGATGCAGCTGGGCGTGTTCCCCGGCGCCGGCGGCACCCAGCGGCTCCCCCGGCTGATCGGGCCGGCCCGGGCCAAGGAGATGACGTGGACCGGCCGCCACGTGCGGGCCGAGGAGGCGCTGGCCATCGGCCTCGTCGACCGGGTCGTGCCCCTCGACGGCCACCTCGACGCCGCCCTGGAATGGGCGGGGTCGTTCGCCTCCGGCGCCGTGGTGTCGATGGGCCTGGCCAAGCGGGCCATCAACGGCGGGCTCGACGGCCCGCTGGCCGCCGGCCTCGACCTCGAGCGCACCCTGTTCGGCCAGGTGCTGGCCACCGAGGACGCCGCCACCGGGATCCAGAGCTTCTTCGACAACGGCCCCGGGAAGGCGGTGTTCCGGGGCCGTTAGCCTCTAGGCCCATGAGCGTCAGGTTCGTCATCGTCGGCGGCGGCCCCGGCGGGAACACCGCCGCCACCGTGGCCGCCCGGCTCGGCGCCGAGGTCACGCTGATCGAGCGCGACCTGGTCGGCGGCGCCGCCCACCTGTGGGACTGCGTCCCGTCCAAGGCCATGATCGCCACCGGCGGGTTCCTGTCGGAGCTGAGCCGGGCCGAGGTCATGGGCCTGGCCGCCGAGGGCCACCTCGACCTCGACGCCATCCGGGCCCGCATCTCGGGCATCGAGGCCAAGCTGCACCGCTCGATGTGCGAACTGCTGGAGTCCCAGGGCGTCCGCATGATCAAGGGGACGGGCCGGCTCAAGGGTCCCCACGAGGTGATCGCCGAAACGGCCGGCGGCGTCGAGGAGATCGAGGCCGACGCCATCCTGCTGGCCACCGGCTCCCGGCCCCGGATCCCCGACTGGGCCGAGGTCGACGGCGACCACGTCCTCACCACCCGCCAGGCCTACCCCCCGAAGGAGATCCCCGGCCACCTGGTGGTGATCGGCTCGGGCGTGACCGGCGTCGAGTTCACCCACATGTTCCGCTCGCTGGGCTCCGAGGTGACGCTGATCGTCTCCCGCCAGCAGGTCCTCCCCGGGAAGGACCCGGAGGTGGCGGCGGCGCTGGAAGCGGAGTTTCTCCGCCGGGGCGTGCGCCTCTACAAGGGCGCCCGGGCGGCCGGGATCGAGCGGAGCGAGGGCGAGCTGCGGGTGCTGTGCGACGACGGCCGGGTGGCCAAGGGCACCCACGCCGTGCTGGCCATCGGCTCCATCCCCAACAGCGACGGGCTCGGTCTCGACGCCGCCGGGGTGCAGACCGACGCCGGCGGCTACGTCCCCGTCACCCACCACCTGCAGTCCAACGTGCCCCACATCTACGTGGCCGGCGACCTGTCGGGGAAGCTGCCGCTGTCGTCGGTGGCGTCGATGCAGGGCCGCAAGATCGCCGAGCACATCATGGGCCTGCACACCCGCAGCCACCGCCACCTCGACTACGAGAAGGCGGCCTCGGCCATCTTCACCGAACCGGAGATCGCCGACGTCGGCGTGGCCGAGGCCGAGGCCTTCGCCGAGGGCCGCAAGCTCCGGGTGACCAAGGTCCCCTTCTCGGCCAACGCCAAGGCCCTGATCGAGGGCGACTCCCGGGGTTTCGTGAAGATCATCTCCGACCCCGCCACCGGCGTCGTGCTCGGCGGTTCGATCGTCGGCCGCAACGCCGCCGAGCTGATCTCGGTCCTGGCCCTGGCCGTCACCTGCAACCTGAAGGTCGGCGACCTCGTCGACTCCGTACTGGTCCACCCGGCCCTGTCGGAGTCGCTGGCCGACGCCGCCGAATAGGCCGGCACCGCCGAAAGAGGCCGTTCGGCCCTAGGCGCCCCGCTCCGAGGGGCGTTCCATGGGGGGACAGGACGAAACGGCCATTTCCTCCGAAACGGGAGACAGCCACGCCATCCGGCGTGGCGTTGCCTGAGGCGCGAGGTGATGCGGGATGATCGAGGATCTGACGCGGCTGTGGCGGTACATGGCCCTGCGGGCGGCGGCCGCCATCCTGTTCGGGGTGGCCACCCTCATCTGGCCCCATGTCACGCTGTCGGTGCTGGTGCTGCTGTTCGGCGCCTTCGCCATGGTCGACGGGCTCGTCACACTGGGCGAGGTCCTGGTCGGCGACGTCCGGGTGCACCGTGGGTTCTGGACGGTGGTCGGGCTGGCCGGGGTGGCGGCGGGCGTCGTGACGTTCGCCTGGCCGGGCATCACCGCCCTGGCGCTGCTCTACGTGATCGCGGTGTGGGCCATCGTCGCCGGGGTGACCGAGATCAGGGCGGCCGTCCGGCTGCGGGAGCTGCTCGAGGGCGAGTGGGCGCTGGGGCTCGCCGGTGTGCTGTCGCTGGCCCTGGCCGGGTTCCTGCTGTTCCGGCCGGGCACCGGCGCACTGGTGGTCACCTGGGCCATCGGCTGGTTCGCCGTGCTCTTCGGCGCCAGCCTGGCGGTCCTGGCCCGGAGGCTGCACCGCGTGACCCGGGGCCTGGAGGCGCAGACGGGGCGGCACGGCCCGACCACCGCCGCCGGCCCCGCCATGGGGTGAGCCGCTCGCCGGGCGTCAGCCGATGACGACGAGGACGTCGCCGGTGCCGACGGTGTCGCCCGCCTTGACGCGCACCTCGGCCACGGTGCCGGCCTTGTCGGCGTTGATGTGGTTCTCCATCTTCATCGCTTCGAGGACCACCACGGCCTGACCGGCCTCCACGGCGTCGCCCACCGAGACCAGCGTCTTGACGATGGTGCCCTGCATGGGGGCGGCCACCTCGCCGCTGCCCGCCGCGCCGCTGCCGCCGCCGGCCGCCGAGCGGGGCTTGCGGGCCTTCGCCCCGGCCGGGGCGGCGCCCCCGCCGGCCGGCAGTTCGGGAGCCTCGGGCAGCCAGACCTTGACCTCGAAGCGGCGCCCGTCCACCTCGACGGGGACGGTGCGGGCGATGAGCTCCTCGCCGCCCTCGGCCGGCGCCGGGGCGGCCGGGGCGGCGGAGGCCACCGCCGCCGTCAGCCGCGCCGGGTCGACCTCCTCCTCCAGCCACTTGGTGGAGTGGCGGCCCTCGATGAAGGCCGGCTCGGCCAGCAGCGCCACCTGGGCCGGGATGGTCGTCTTCACGCCCTCGATCTCGAACTCGGCCAGCGCCCGCAGCATGCGCCGGCGGGCGGCCTCCCGGTCGGGGCCCCAGGTGATGAGCTTGGCCAGCAGGTTGTCGTAGTACTGCGACACGGCCAGGCCGGCGTCGTAGCCGGCGTCGACCCGGACGCCGAACCCGTCGGGCCGGCTGAACTTCGTGATCGGGCCGGGCGTCGGGCGGAAGCCGTTGGCCGGGTCCTCGGCGTTGATGCGGCACTCAATGGCGTGGCCCCGGCGCTCGATCGACTCCTGGGTGAACGACAGCGGGGCGCCCTGGGCCACCCGCAGCTGCTCCTCGACGAGGTCGAGACCGGTGACGAGCTCGGTCACGCAGTGCTCCACCTGGAGGCGGGTGTTCATCTCCAGGAAGAAGAAGTCGCCGTCCTCGTAGAGGAACTCCACGGTGCCGGCGTTGACGTAGCCGCAGGCCTGGGCGACCTTGATGGCCGCTTCGCCCATGGCCCGGCGGGTCTCGTCGGACAGCCCCGGGGCCGGCGCCTCCTCGATCAGCTTCTGGTGGCGGCGCTGCACCGAGCAGTCCCGCTCGCCGAGGTAGACGCCGTTGCCGTGGGTGTCGCAGAAGATCTGCAGCTCCACATGGCGGGGGCGCTCGAGGTAGCGCTCGACGTAGATCTCGTCCCGGCCGAAGGAGGCCTTCGCCTCCCGCTGGGCCGACTCCATGGCCGAGGCCACCGAGGCGGCGTCGCGCACCACCCGCAGGCCCCGCCCGCCACCGCCGTAGGCGGCCTTGATGGCCACCGGATAGCCGTGGTCGGCGGCGAAGGCCAGGACCTCCTCCGGCGTGGTCACCGGGTCCATCGTCCCCGGGACGCCGGCCACCTCGGCCTTGGCCGCCGTCCGGCGGGAGGTGACCTTGTCGCCCATCAGCTCGATGGCGCCCGGCGGCGGGCCGATCCAGGTCACGCCGGCGTCGGTCACCGCCCGGGCGAAGTCGGCGTTCTCCGAGAAGAAGCCGTAGCCCGGGTGGACGGCCGTCGCCCCCGACCGGGCGATGACGTCGAGGATGGCCGCCGTGTTGAGGTAGCTCTCGGCCGCCGTCAGGCCGCCCAGGCTGTAGGCCTCGTCGGCGTGGCGGACGTGGAGGGCGTCGCGGTCGGCGTCGGAGTACACCGCCACCGTCGGGATGCCGAGCTCCCGGCAGGTCCGCATGACCCGCACGGCGATCTCGCCGCGGTTGGCGATGAGGACCTTCGAAGGAAGTTCGGACGCAGCAGAGTCAGCCATGGCGGCCGTATCCTACGGGCCGTGCCTGCGGGAGCGCCTACTTGGCCGATCGACCCGGCCCGGCTGGCCGGGACCCGGTTTTCCGACGTCAGCCTGTTCGAGGAGATCGGCTCGACCAACACCGAGCTCATGGAGCGGGCCCGGGCCGGGGCGCCCGAGGGGCTCGTGGTGGTGGCCGACCACCAGAGCGCCGGCCGGGGCCGGCTGGGCCGGACGTGGTCGGCCGAACCGGGCACGGCCCTGCTGGTGTCGATCCTGCTGCGCCCGCCGCTGCCCATCGGCGAGGTGCCGGTCGTGCTCATGGCCGCCGGCCTGGCCGCCTGCGACGGGGTCGAGGCGGCGGCCGGCTTCCGGCCCCGCCTCAAGTGGCCCAACGACATGGTGGTCGCCGACCGCAAGCTGGCCGGCCTGCTGACCGAGTCGTCGGGGGGCGACGACCCGGCCATCGTCCTCGGCCTCGGCGTCAACGTGTCGGCCGGGGCCTATCCTCCCGACCTGGCCGCCGAGGCCACCAGCTGCGAGGAGCAGGCCGGCCGCCCCGTCGACCGGGCCGAGGTCCTCGTCGGGCTGCTGACCGCCCTGGAGGCCCGCTACGCCACCGTGCTGGCCCCCGGCGGCCGGGCCGCCACGCTCGACGCCTACCGGGCCGACAGCGCCACCCTCGGCCGGCGGGTGCGCGTCGAGCTCACGAGGGGCGAGCCGCTCGAGGGCGAGGCCACCCGCCTGGCCGACGACGGGGAGCTGGTCGTCATCGACGACGCCGGCGCCGAGCACCTCGTCAGCGTCGGCGACGTGAAGCACCTGCGGGGCACGGAGCCCTAAGGGTCGAGGTCGTCGGCCACCATCCGCCGGAAGGCGTCGGCCAGCAGCGTCGTGACGGGCCCGGGCGCCACCGGCAGCGGATGCCCGTCGACGGCCGAGACGCCCTGCACCTCCCGCGTCGACGACGAGATGAACGCCTCGTCGGCGGTGGCCACGGCCGACAGCGGCAGCGTCGCCTCCTCGGCGGCGATGTGCAGCCGCCCGGCCAGCTCGAGGATCAGGGCCCGGGTCACGCCCATGAGGCACCCCGACGCCTCCGGGGGCGTGCGCAGCACCCCGCCGGCGACGACGAAGACGTTGGTGCCCGTCCCCTCGCACAGCTCGCCCCGGGTGTTGGCGAAGATGGCCTCGCCGGCGCCGGCCTCCCTGGCCATGGCCAGGGCCCGCACGTTCTCGCCGTAGGAGATCGTCTTCAGCCCCGCCAGGGCCCCCCGCTCGTTGCGGGGCCAGGGCACGGTGACCACCGCCACCGGTGCGGCGGGGGAGGGCGGCGGCACCTCGCTGGCCGCCAGGATGAGCGTGGGCGTGACCCGGCCCCGCTCCGAGCCCAGCGGCGACGGCCCGCCGGTCACCGTGATGCGCAGCCGGGCGTCGGTGAAGCGGTTGGCGGCGATCAGGTCGAGCGCCGCCCGCCGCAGGGCCGGGCTCGGCGGGATGGCCAGGCCCATTCCCGAGGCGCTGCGGGCCAGGCGCTCGTAGTGGCGTCGCCAGCAGTAGGGCTCGCTCCGGTAGACCCGCAGGGTCTCGAACACGCCGTCGCCGGTGAGCAGGCCATGGTCGAAGGGCGAGATGCGGGCCTCGTGCTCGGGCACCAGCACGCCGTCGACCCAGACGATGAGGGCACCGGGGTCGATCACGCCGGTACGCCGATCCGCCGGCCGGGGGCGGGGGCGCCGGCCACCGCCAGCAGCCGGGCCGCCTTGAGCTCGGTTTCGCGCCACTCGGCGGCCGGGTCCGAGTCGACGGTGATGCCGCCGCCGACGCCGAGATGCGTGCGGCCGCCCACCACCTGGAACGTGCGGATGGCCACGTTGAGGTCGAGGGCGCCCCGGCCGGCGTCGATCCAGCCGACGGCGCCGCAGTACACCCCCCGGCTGACCGGTTCGAGGTCCTCGATGGCCTGCAGCACCCGGGGCTTCGGCGCGCCGGTGACCGACGCCGGGGGGAACGTGGCCCGCACCAGCGCCGCCGTCCCCACGCCGGGCCGGAGGCGCCCGGTGACCGTCGAGACCAGGTGCCACAGCCCGGGATGGCGCTCCGGGGCGCACAGCGCCGGCACGGCCACCGATCCCGGCCGGCACACCCGGCCGAGGTCGTTGCGGGCCAGGTCGGTGATCATCACGTTCTCCGCCCGGTCCTTGGCGCTGTGCACCAGCACCGCCCGCCGGCCGGCGGTCCCCTTGATCGGCCGGGTCTCGACGGCGTCGCCCAGCCGGCGCAGGAACCGCTCGGGGGAGGCCGACACGACGGCGGCGTCTCCGAGGCGCAGCAGGGCGGCGTGGGGGGCCGGGTGCTGGCGCACCAGCGCCCCGAACAGCGCCAGGGGGTCGGCGGCCACGTCGGAGGTGAGCCGCCGGGTGAGGTTGACCTGGTAGCACTCGCCCGCCCGCACCAGGTCGACGATGGCCCGGACGCCGGCCTCGAACTCCGGACGGGTCAGGCCGGAGGTGAACGGCGCCAGCCCGGGAGCGGGCTCCCCGGCGCCGGACGGGCGGCGGGTCGCGCCGCCGCCGGCCCGGGCCGCCCGGGCGGCCGCGGCCAGCTGCGGGCGGGCGGGCCCGTCACCCTCCAGACGGATGCCGGCCGGGCCGACGACCACGCGGACGTCGAAGCGGGCCAGGCACAGGTCGGGGAGGCCGAGGTCGTCGGGGCGGCGCCGCTCGACCCGCTCCACGGCCCGGCCGAGGTCGTAGGCCAGCCATCCGGCCCACCACCCGCCGGCCCCGTCGAGCCGGTCGAGGGCGTCGAGCGCCTCCGGCCCCGAGGCGGTCAGGCGGGCGTCGGGCGCCACGCCGACCACCCACTGGCCCGGGTCCCGCCGCACCACCGCCAGGTCGGCCCCGGTCGGCAGCGCGCCGAGGACGGCCAGGAGGACGTCGGCGGGGGAGGCGGCCACGGCCGCCAACCTACCGGGCAACGGGGGCCGGGCCCTGCGTCGGGGCCGGCGGGACCCCGGCAGTAGAATCGGCCTCCCAGTGAGTACCAACCCTCCCCAGACCTCCCCGTCGGCCGGTCGCGTCTTCCTCTGGCGCCTGGCGCTGGCCTTCGTCCTGGTCAGCATGGCCGCCGCCGTGGGGCTGGGCGGGGGCAGCGTCCTGCTGGAGCACAAGTTCGCCCAGGCCCGGTCGGTCAAGGTCGACCTCGACGCCGAGCTGCCCGGGGCCATGAACATCCTGCTGCTCGGCTCCGACTCCCGGGCCTTCGTGGAGGACAGCGCCGACGAGGGCAGCTTCGGCGACACCAGCCTGGTCGGCGGCCAGCGGGCCGACGTCATCATCGTGGCCCGGATCGAGCCGAAGGCCCGCCGGGGGATCCTGGTGTCGATCCCCCGCGACACCTACGTCCACCTCCCGAAGTACAAGGGCCAGGTCCTCATCAACCAGTCGTTCGAGGACGGGCCCCAGGGCGTGATCAACGCCATCAAAACCAACTTCGGCATCCCCATCAACCACTACGCCGAGATCGGCTTCGACGGCTTCCGGAAGATGGTCGACGCCATCGGCGGCGTCCGCATGTACATCCCGGCCCCGTCCCGGGACAAGCCGCCCCCCGGCTCCCACAACGGCGGCACCGGCCTCGACATCAGGACGGCCGGCTGCCAGGAGCTCAACGGGACGCAGGCGCTGGCCTGGGTGCGGTCCCGCTACTTCCAGTACTACGAGGCGGGCAAGTGGCACGCCGACCCCACCGCCGACCTGGGCCGGATCAACCGCCAGCAGGACTTCCTCCGGCGGCTGATGGCCCAGGCGGTGGAGAAGGGCGCCCTCAACCCCATCCGGGCCAGCCACCTGGCCGACGCCGCCATGGCCAACCTCACCGTCGACTCCACCTTCGACGTGAAGGACGCCCTGCGCATCGTGCAGGCCTTCCGCCCGGTCGGGGCCAACGGGATCGAGATGACGACGCTGCCGACGAAGCCGGTCGGGGTGCACCTGGCGGTCTCGTCCGACGCCGCCCCGATCCTGGCCCGGCTCCGGGGCGAGGTCCCCGCCCCGGCCGGTGGCGAGGCAAGCGCCGTCAACACCGGCCCCCGGATCCTCCCGGCCGACGTCCGGGTGCGGGTCCTCAACGGCTCGGGCGTGGCCGGCGCGGCCGGCGAGGCCTCGGGCGCCCTCAGCTCGGCCGGGTTCTCCCCGGTCGGGTCGGGCGACGCCGACAAGTTCGGCTACGGGAAGACCGAGATCCACTACGCCCCCGCCGCCCAGCCCAAGGCCGCCCTGCTCGCCCGCTACCTGAACGGGGTCGGCCGACTCGTGTCCGATTCTTCGGTCAGGACCACCGACGTCGTCCTCATCGTGGGGGGCGACTGGAAAGGCGTCACGCCGCCGGCCGGCGCCGCCCCGCCGTCGGCCTCGGCGGGCTCCGGCCAGGCGGCGGCCGGCAAGGCCGCCACCACCACCGCCCCGTCCACCACCGCCCCGCCCGCCCCGGCCGGGTCCGCCCCGGCCGGGTCCGCCCCGAAGCCGGCCGGCGGCCCCGCCCAGCCGGCCTGCTGACGTCACGATGGCCGCCTCAGCCCTGCGCATCCTCGTGACCGGTGCCGGCGGGCAGGTCGGTTCCGAGGTCGCCGCCCACCTGCCCCACCACGAGGTGGTGGCCCTCGACCGGGCCACCTGCGATCTGGCCGACCGCGACTCGGTGGAGCAGGCCGTCGCCTCGGTCGCCCCGGCGGCGGTCGTGAACTGCGCCGCCTGGACCGACGTCGACGGCTGCGAGGCCGACCCCGAACGGGCGGTGCTGGTCAACGCCCTCGGCGTCCGCCACCTGGCGGTGGCCTGCGCCCGGATCGGCGCCCATCTCGTGCACGTCTCCACCGACTACGTCTTCCCGGGCGACAAGGACGGCCCCTACGACGAGTGGGACGAGCCCGGCCCCCGCTCGGTCTACGGCCGCTCCAAGCTCGGCGGCGAACGGGAGGTGGCCCGCCACGCCGGCTCGTGGGCCGTGGCCCGCACGTCATGGGTCTTCGGCCGCCGGGGCCGGAACTTCGTCGACACCATCGTCGGCCGGGCCCGGGAGGGCGGCGCCCTCCGGGTCGTCGACGACCAGCGGGGCTGCCCGACGTACGCCCCCGACCTGGCCGGGGCCCTGGCCCGCCTGGCCGTCGAACGGCGCCAGGGCCTGTTCCACGTGACCAACCAGGGCGCCTGCACCTGGCACGACCTGGCCTGCGCCGCCGTCGAGCTGGCCGGGCTCGACCCGGCGGTGGTCGGCACGACCACGACCGCCGAGCTCGCCCGCCCCGCCCCCCGCCCGGCCAACAGCGTCCTGTCGGGGGCGGCCTGGGCGGCGGCCGGGATGGCGCCGTTGCGCCACTGGCGGGAGGCGCTGGCCGAGCGGCTGGCCGAGCCGGCTCCGGCGCCGGCGGCCACCGGAGCGGGGGCCTAGCCGTGCGGGTCGGGCTCAACGGCGAACCGCTCTTCCAGCGCATCCCCACCGGGGTCGGCGTCTACGCCCTGGCGCTGTGCGAGGGGCTGGTGGAGATCGGCCACGGCGACGACCTCGTCCTGTTCCACGCCGACCACGACGAGTCCCCGTCGGAGGTCGGCGCCCTGCCCATCCACCGGGTGGCCTTCACGCTCAGCCGCGACCGCCTCTACGACTCCTGGATGGCCGACCGCCGCCCGGCGCCGCAGTCGATCGTCGGCGACCTCGACGTCGTCCACTCCACCGGCCCGGCCATCCCGCCCCCCGGCGGGGCGGCGCTGGTCGTCACCGTCCACGACCTCGCCCCCATCCGCTTCGCCGACCGCTATCCCCGCCGGGCCCGGGCCCTGCACAAGCGGGGCGCCCACATCGCCGCCGCCGAGGCGGCCCGCATCATCTGCCCGTCCCGCTCCACCGCCCTCGACGTCGAGGAGATCTACGGCGTCGAGCGGGACCGGATCCGGGTCGTGCCCCACGGCGTCGACCTGGCCGCCCTCAACGCCGCCCAGCTCTCGGTCGGCGACGCCGGCCGGCGCTGGGAGCGGCGGGGCATCGCCGAGCCCTACGTGCTGTGGGTCGGCACCCAGGAGCAGCGCAAGAACGTGGTGGCCGTCCTCGACGCCTTCAGCCACCTCGCCGCCCGCCATCCCGATCTGTCGCTCGTCCTCCACGGCCCCAACGGCTGGCTGGGCGACGAGGTGGGGGAGGGGCTCCAGCACCGCGGCCTCCACGGCCGCACGATCGTCAGCGAGGGGTCGCTGCCCCGCAGCGAGCTGGCCGCCCTCTACGGCCGGGCCGAGGTGTTCGTCTACCCGTCGCTCTACGAGGGTTTCGGCATGCCGGTGCTGGAGGCCATGGCCTGCGGCACGCCGGTCGTCACGTCGAACATCTCCGCCCTCCCCGAGACGGCCGGTGACGCCGCCCTGCTCGTCGACCCCCTCGACGACGCCGCCCTGGCCGAGGCCATCGCCCGGATCCTGGAGGATCCCGACCTGGCCGCCGAGCTGTCGGCCCGGGGCCTCAAGCGGGCCCGCACCCTGACCTGGGGCGAGACGGCCCGGCGTACGTGGGCCATCTACGAGGAGGCGAGTGGGCTCGGCGCCTGAGGCGGGGGCGTGGGCCGCCGTGGTCGTGAACTACAACGCCGGCGAGGCCCTGGCCGGGTGCGTGGCCTCGGTCCTCGACCAGGACCCCGCCCCCGAGCTGGTCGTGGTCGACAACGCCTCCACCGACGGCTCGGTGGACGGGCTGCGCCGGGCCCATCCCGGCGTGCGGGTCGTGCACTCCGGCGGCAACCTCGGCTACGCCCGGGCCGCCAACCTCGGGATCGCCGCCACCACCGCCCCGGTGGTGGCCGTCCTCAACCCCGACACCGTGCTCCGGCCGGGGACGGGGGCGGCGCTGGCCGCCCGCTTCGCCGCCGAGGCCGACCTCGGCGCCGCCGGCCCCCGGCTGTGCAACCCCGACGGCACCGTCTACCCGTCGGCCCGGCGGGTGCCGGGCGTGGTCGACGCCGTCGGCCACGGGCTGCTGTTCTTCGTCTGGCCCGACAACCGGTTCACCGCCCGCTACCGCGACACCGGCGCCGACCCCGACCGGCGCCGCGACGTCGACTGGGTGTCGGGGGCGGCGGTCTGGCTGCGGCGGGCCGCCCTCGACGACATCGGCGGCTGGGACGAGCGCTACTTCATGTACGTGGAGGACGTCGACCTGTGCTGGCGCCTCCGCCGGGCCGGGTGGCGGGTGGCCTACGAACCGGGCGGCACCGTCACCCACCTCCTCGGCGTGTCGACCGCCGGGCGGCCCTACCGCATGATCGCCGAGCACCACCGGTCGCTGCTGCGCTTCGCCGCCGCCCGCTTCACCGGGCCGAGGCGCGTGCTCCTGCCGCCGGCCGCCGCCTTCCTCGGCGCCCGGGGGGCGCTGGCCATGGCCCACCACCGCTTCGCCGCCCCCCGGCGTTAGCCTTCCGGCCGTGGGCAAGGCGTCGCGGACCAAGGGCCGGGCCAAGGTCAAGGCGAAGCGTTCCGGCACGGGCTTCGTGGCCGGCGTGGTGGTCATCCTGGTCTTCGGCGTGGCCCTCATCGCCCTGGCCCGCAACGACCACAGCGCCGGCAACGCCGCCGCCCGGAAGGGGCCGGGGGCCAAGATCGGCGACCACTGGCACGCCGCCATCGGCGTCAACATCTGCGGCGCGTGGCAGCCCAACCTGGCGCAGTACGAGCCGAGCCCCAACACCGGCGTCCACTCCCACGGCGACGGCTACATCCACCTGCACCCGTACTCCGCCGCCGGCGCCGGCCGCAACGCCACCGTCGGGTTGTTCTACCGCCAGGCGGGCGACAAGGTGTCGGCCGGCCAGATCACGTTCGACAGGAAGACGCACAAGGACGGCGACGTCTGCGAGAACCTCGACCGGAAGCCGGGGCTCGTCCGCTGGACCGTCAACGGCCAGGAGAAGACCGGCGACCCGGCGGCCTACGCCCCCAACGACCGCGACGTGATCGCCCTGGCCTTCGTCCCCCGCGACGCCGACATCGGCACGCCGCCGGTGGCCCTGGCCGGCAACGGCCCGAGCGACGTCAACCAGTAGGGGGGCCGGTCGCCGGGGCGACTAGGTTCGGTCAGCGATGAAGGCCATTGTCCTGGCCGGTGGGGAAGGGACGCGGCTGCGCCCCCTCACCTGGACCACCCCCAAGCCGCTGCTGCCGATCGTCAACCGGCCGTTCCTCGAGCACCAGCTCGGCTGGCTGGCGGGCCACGGCGTCACCGAGGTCATCCTGTCGCTGGGCTACCGGTCCGACGCCTTCGCCGGCCGGTCGTTCTCCGACCTCCCGCTCCAGGTGGCGGCCGAACCCGAGCCGCTCGGCACGGCCGGCGCCATCCGCTTCGCCGCCGAGGCCGGCGGGGTGACGAGCCGGTTCCTCGTCTGCAACGGCGACGTCCTCACCGACCTCGACGTGTCGGCCCTGGTGCGCTTCCACGAGAAGAACGACGCCGAGGCCACGATCGCCCTCACCCGGGTCGACGACCCGTCGGCCTTCGGCGTCGTCCCCACCGACGGGGACGGGCGGGTGCAGCGCTTCGTGGAGAAGCCGCCCCCCGGGGAGGCACCGACCGACTGGATCAACGCCGGAACCTACGTCCTCGAGCCGTCGGTGCTCGACGACATCCCGTCCGGGCGGGCGGTGTCGATCGAGCGGGAGACGTTCCCCGGGCTCCTGGCCCGGGGCGGGCGGCTCTTCGCCCTGCCGTCCCCCGCCTACTGGCTCGACATCGGCACCCCGGCCAAGTACCTCGAGGCCAACGCCGACCGCCTGGCCCGCAGCGGCGCCGCCTCGCTGGTGGGGCCGGGGGCGGCGGTGGCCCCCGGGGCGGCGGTCGACGGTTCGGTGCTCGGCGCCGGGGCGGTGGTCGAGGCCGGGGCCAAGGTCCTGCGGTCGGTGCTGTTCGACGGCGCCCACGTCGGGGCCGGAGCCGAGGTGACCGATTCGGTGATCGCCGCCGGCGCCCACGTCGAGGCCGGGGCCGCCGTGTCGGGCGTGACGATCGTCGGCCCCGGGGCGGTGGTGGCCCCCGGCGAGCGGCTGACCGGTGCCCGGGTGGAGGCGCCCGGCAGCCCCGGGAGCGCCGGGAGCGCGGGGACGGCCCGGTGAGGGCCCTGGTGACGGGCGGGGCCGGGTTCATCGGCGCCGGGCTCGTCGAGCGGCTGCTGGCCGAGGGCGACGAGGTCGACGTCATCGACGACCTCTCGACGGGATCGCTGGCCAACCTGGGCCCGGCCCGGGCGGCCGCCGGCGGCCGCCTCTCGTTCCACCGCCTCGACATCCGCCACCCCGGGCTGGCAGAGCTGGTCGCCGCCCGCCGGCCGGAGATCATCTTCCACCTCGCCGCCCAGGCCGACGTGCGGGTCTCGGTCGAGAACCCGGTGTTCGACGCCGAGGTCAACATCCTCGGCTCGCTGCACCTCTGCCAGGCGGCGCTGGCCGCCGGCGCCCGCAAGATCGTCTTCGCCGGCTCCGGGGGCACGCTCTACGGGGTGCCCGAGGCGCTGCCGGTGGGCGAGGGGCACAGCCGCCGGCCGGTGTCGCCCTACGGGGTGGCGAAGAAGGCGGTGGGCGACTACCTCCACTACTACAGGGAGATCCAGGGCCTGGACTACACGGTGCTGGCCCTGGCCAACGTCTACGGCCCCCGCCAGGACCCCCACGGCGAGGCCGGGGTCGTGGCCATCTTCGCCGGCAAGCTGCTGGCCGGGGAGACTCCGACGATCTTCGGCGACGGCGACCAGACCCGCGACTTCGTCTTCGTCGACGACGTCGTCGACGCCTTCGCCCGGGCCCGCCACGGCGGCAGCGGGCTGCTGGCCAACGTCGGGACCGGCGTCGAGACCACCGTCAACGAGCTGTTCGCCGCCATGGCCCGCCTGACGGGCTTCGAGGAGCCGGCCGTCTACGCCCCCGCCCGCCCCGGCGAGCTGGCGCGCTCCGCCCTCGACCCTTCCCTGGTCTCGGCCGAGCTCGGCTGGAAGCCCTTGCACACCCTGGAGGACGGGCTCGACCGGACCCTGGCCTGGTTCCGCTCCCGGGAGGGGTAGCCGGCCCTAGGCGGTGGCGGCGGTCTGCGTCGGCACGTAGCCCCGTTCCAGCGCCCAGGCGACGAGCTGGACCCGCGACGTCACCCGCAGCTTGGCCATGACGTGGCGGACGTGGTTCTTCGCCGTCTGGTGGGCGATCCCGAGGGCGGCGGCCAGTGCCTTGTTGGAGTGGCCGTCGACGATCAGCTGGACGATGTCGCGCTCCCGCTGCGTCAGCGTGACCGGATCGCCGACCCGGTGACCGGGCGGGCGGTGCCCGTCGAGCCGGCTGACCAGCAGCCGTTCCCAGCCGAGGGGGAAGGCGGTGCGGCCGGCGGCGACGGCGTCGATGGCCTCGAGCAGCTCCTCGGGCTCGACCTCCTTGTGGAGGAAGCCGGTGGCGCCGGCCCGCAGGGCGTCGAGCAGATCGTCCTCCCGCCGGGACCACGTGAGGACGAGGACGGGGACGTCGGGGATGATCCGGGCCACCGCCAGCGAGGCCGGCGGCGGCTCGAAGCTCACCAGGACGACGTCGGGCTGGGTGCGGGCCACCAGGGCCGGCATCTCCTCGGGGCACTGCGTCGTGCCGATGATCGTGGCCACCGGGCTCTGGCGGAGGATGGCCCGGAGCCCCTCGGTGAAGAACACCGAGCGGTCGCCCAGGACGCAGCGGATTCGGCCCATCGCTCATCACCTCCTGCGCTCGCCCACCGGCCACTGTGCGCGAGGAACGCCGGTCGGGTGACTACCGGCGGGCCCGTCCTCGATGACGGGCCGGCCAGCCCCACCAGGGTAGCGGAGTTAGATCACATGTGCCACTTGAGTGATCAATTCCACCTCAAGGCGACTCACGTACTGGTACCGGGCCCGGTACTCCGAGGGTACCGATGAGCCATTTGCACCGATCGTCCGGTCTGGCACGCTCCGCATGTGGGGCCGGTCCGTGAACACGGATCGTGGTGAAGCGAATCGTGCGGAGGTATCAGCTGATGAAGGTCAGAGACATGAGACTGCGACGCCGGGGAGTCGTGGCGATCGCCGTCCTGGGGCTCATGGCGACGGCCGTCGTGCCAGCGGCTGCCGAACGCGGTGGTGGCGGCGGTGGCGCCGGCGGGCTCGGCCTGGCGAAGGCGGGGGCCTTCGCCCTCGACGTCGACGTCCACGTCCTCGACGCCCTGCCCCTCGACGTCGGCCCCCTGGCCCGGCTGCGCCTGTCGGGCGACGCCGGCCCCCGCTACGAGAACGTGGCCAAGGCCGACATCCCGCCGCTGATCGAGGCCCTGGTGCTGGCCACCGGCGCCCAGACCAAGGTCACCCACGGCGTCTACTCCAAGGCCTCGGCCCGGGTGGCCACCGTGAAGCTCAAGCTCCTCGGCGAGCTGCTCATCAAGCTGGTCAAGTCGGAGTGCGAGGTCTCGAGCGACACGGTCAACGTGGCCAGCGACATCGTCTTCGCCGACGGCTCGATCCTCAACGGGCTGGTGGCCGCCGACCAGGCCGCCCTGGCCGCCCGGCCCAACAGCCGGATCTCCGTGCCGCTCATCGGCGACCTGATCCTCAACGAGCAGAAGGTCGAGAAGACCGCCAGCGCCCACGGCAACGTGGTCACGGTGACGGTCAACGCCCTGCACCTCGTCCTCGACGGCATCCTCGGCAAGGGCGACGTGACCGTGGCCCAGTCGATGTGCCGGGCCGGCGGCAAGAACGTCGGCAAGGACCTGAAGGTCGTGTCGGTGACCAACGGCCACGACACCTCCAACCAGGTCCACGAGGGTGACGGCGACCACGAGGGCGACGGCGGCGGCCTGCTGAGCGGCGTCCTCGGCGGCGACGACGGCCTCCTCGGCGTCAACCACCTCCTCGGCGGCGGCCTGCTCAACGGCGGCGTCCTCTAACAGCTCCTCCGAAAGCGGTACCGGCGGGTCCCACCAAGCCGGAAGAGGCGGGAAGGTCCACGACCCTTCCCGCCTCTTCCGCGTCCGCCCCCCGCCTGCCCGCCAGCCCGCCCTCGCAAACCGGCGTTCTTCCGCCGCCATATCCGGGCGGATGCACGCCGGTTCGGCGGGGCCGCTCAGCGGAACAGGTCGTCGCCGGTCGGACGGAGCAGTTCCTTGATCGAGCCGTCCCGGAACCAGGCGGCGTCGAGGCCCCGGACGAGGGCGGCGGGGATCCCCCGGGCCTTGCCCATCACCAGTTCGGCGGCCGAGGCGACCTCGTCGGCCACGGCCACCTCGGTGACCTGGAGCGGGCGGCCCCGCTCGTCCTCCGTGCCCCGCAGGTCGACCACCGCGGCGAGGCCGGCCACCCCGATGGCCACGTCGACCAGGCCGTGGCGCCAGGGGCGGCCGAAGGTGTCGGAGATCACCACCGCCACCTCCACGCCGGCCGCCGCCCGGATGCCGTCCCGGATGCGGCGGGCCGAGCGGTCGCCGTCCACCGGGAGGAGCGCCGCCCACCCGTCGTCGACGTTCGACAGGTCCACGCCGGCATTGGCGCAGACGAAGCCGTGGCGGGTCTCCGAGATGATGAGGTCGCCCCGCCGGCGCAGGATGCGGACGGACTCCGCCTCGACCAGCCGCCGCCGGGCCTCCAGGTCGGCGGGGTCGAGCTCCACCAGCCGGCCCTCGGCCTTGGACACCACCTTCTGGGTCACGACCAGGCAGTCGCCGCCGGCCAGCGGCCGCCCGGCGGCGGCCGCCGCCTCGACCAGCAACGGCGCCAGCCCGACGCCGGGGCGGATCTCCGGCAGCCCGGGGAGGGGCACGAGTTCGATCACCGCGGTCTCCGTTTCCGTGGGACGGGGTCGGCTCAGGCCAGCAGGTCGAGGGCCCGCCGGGCCAGCCGCTCGGCGCCGTCGACGTCGCCCATGAGGATCGGCGCCACCGCCGCCCGCACGCCGTGGGCCTCGACGTCGCCGGCCCGGTCGGCGTCGGTCTCGTCGACCAGCAGCGTCCCGCAGATGTCGGCGTACATGGAGGCGACGCCGGCGCAGGAGACCTCGATGCCGGCCGCCGCCATGAGCCGGTCGGCCGGGCCCTTCACCGTGGCGCCGTGGATGATGGGGCTGACCCCCACCACCCGGGGCCGCCGGGCCCGCAGGGCGTCCCGCACGCCGGGCAGGGCCAGGATCGGCCCGATCGAGATGACGGGGTTCGAGGGGCAGAGCAGGACGGCGTCGGCCTCGGCCAGGGCATCGAGCACCCCCGGGCCGGGCCGGGCGGTGGCCGCCCCCTCGAAGCGGACGGCGGCCACGGGCGGCTGGGCCCGCTCCCGCACGAACCACTCCTGCATGGCCATGCTCACCCGTCGGGCACCCCCGGACCCCGGCGCCGGGGGGCCGCCGTCGGGGGCGGCGACGTCGATGACCGTGGCCACCCGGTCGTCGGACATCGGCAGCAGCCGGGCCTTGACCTCCCAGGCCAGGGCGATCTCGGCCGTGACCTCGGTCAGGGTGGCGCCCTCCCGGAGGCGGCTGGTCCGGTAGAGGTGGGTGGCGAGGTCGGCATCGCCCAGGCGGAACCACGTCGCCTCGCCGTAGCGCTCGTAGGCGTCGAGCGTGCGGAAGGTGTCGCCGGCCAGGCCCCAGCCGGCCGGGCCGACCGCGCCGGCCAGCGTGTAGGTCACGGTGTCGAGGTCGGGGGAGACGTGCAGCCCGTGGAAGACCTCGTCGTCGCCGGTGTTGCCGATGACGACAACGTCCTCGGCCGGCACCGCCCGCACGAGGCCCCGGAGGAAGCGGGCTGCCCCGACCCCTCCGGCCAGCGCCGCGATCGTCGCCATCGCCGAACTGATAGCGCACCCGGGGGCCCGGTGTCGATGCGGGCCGCTGTGAACGGGCTGGTCGCCCCCTGACGGCCGCCTTGCCAGCGAGCCGCGACGTCCGCTTACACTCACCCCGATGAACAGCGCCGACCACATCGAGGGGCCCGCCGCACCGCGGGTCGACGAGCTGTTCAACCGGGCGCTGGTGGCCCAGCTGGCCGAGCAGCGGGCCCAGCGGGAGACCTTCGCCGAGGTGGAGCGCAAGCTCGAGGGGCTCGAGCGGCTCGTCAACGAGCGCCTCGGCGACCTGTCCCGCCAGCTGGGGGCCGACGGCCAGTTCGAGGGCCGCATCGAGCTGCTGGAGGAGACGCTGGGGACCCGCCTGGCCGGCGTGGAGCGGGCCGTGCGATCCGAGCTCGACGCCCGGCTGGGGCCGATGGCCGAGCGGCTCAACCAGGTGGAGCTGTCGATCGGCGCGGAGGACACCGCCGCCAAGCTCGTGGCCCTCGAGGCCACCGTCCGCCGCCGGCTCACCAACCTGGAGGAGGCGGTCCGGGCCGACGACGTCCCCGACCGGCTCGGCCGCCTGGAACGGGCGCTGGCCGAGGCCCTCAGCGGCGCGGCCGGCGGGCCCGGGGGCGAGGGGTCGGTGGTCGGGCGGGTCGAGGCCCTGGAACGGCTGGTGACCGAGCGCCTGGCCGGGATGGAGGAGAACCTGCGGGGCGCCGACGTCATCCGCCGGCTGGAGGCGCTGGAGTCCTCGGTCGGCGAACGCCTGGGGCTGCTGGAGGAGACGGTCCGGTCGGAGGAGGTCGGGCGGCGGCTCAAGTCGCTGGAGCTGGCCCTCGACGAGCGGTCCGGCCGGATCGAGGAGTTCGTGAAGACCGCCGACCTCGAGGGGCGCATCGACCGCCTCGGCGAAGCCGTCGACGAGCGGCTGGGCGAGCTGCGCACCTCCCTGGCCGACGCCACCGCCGCCGCCGCCCTCGCCGGGCCCGGGGGCGACCCGAGCGGCCCGGTGCCCCGGGTGGCGGCCTCGGCCGCGTCCGACGAGGCCCTGCACCAGCGGCTGGCCGGCCTCGAGGGCTCGCTGCAGCGCCTGCAGGAAGACACCGCCGCCCGGCTCGACGACCTCCGGGCCTCGAGCATGGCGTCCGAGGCCGGGATCCTGGAGCGGATCATCGCCGAGTCGCAGGTGGTCGGAGCGCACTTCCAGGCCGTCCGCCCGGTGGTCGAGGCGGCCGTGGCCGCCCGGCCCGAGATCGAGGCCGCCCTGGCCGAGGTCCGCCGGCTGGCCGAGGCCGCCCGGGAGGCGGCCGCCGAGCTGCTGGCCGGCACCGGCGCCGGCCCCGCCGCCGGCGAGGACCCGTCCGGGCCCTACCGGGTGGAGTCGCTGGAAGAGGCCGCCGCCTCCGGCGACGCGACCACCGACCCGGCCGACTCGGTCTTCCAGCCCCCCGAGGAGACGCCGATCCCCGACCGGCGCTTCGGGATCCTGCCCCGCCGGGACCGTTAGGTCCCCGCCGCCCTCCGGCGCTCGTCGGCCCGGATCGAGCGGCGCAGGAACGCCGGTCGGGGGTCGATCCCTCCGGCGTCAGGCAGCCGGCGGACGCAGGACGTCGAAGAGCCGGGCGCGGCCTTCGTCGATCACCTGGCCGAGCGGGCCGGGCAGGCGGGGCAGCGACTCCAGGCGGCTGGTGACGGGGGCGGCCCTGGTCCGGGCCTCGGCCAGGACGGTCTGGGCGTGGCGGGTGGCCGTGCCGAGCTCGGTGGTGACCTTCCGGGCGAGCAGCCGCCGGCGGGTCTGCACCTGCTGGAGGGCGAGCACCCCGAGGCCGACGGCGGTGTAACCGGCGTCCTGCACGGCCTTCGGCACCATGATCCCCGTCCTCTCCGGGCAGTGGTGCTGCCCATCGCGTCCAATCTGTATAACTAAAGTTAGCAGTCGACCTGCTCGGTCGAGTACATCCTGGCGGGCCCGAGCGGTCGGCCGAGGGACCCCGGCGGGGAGGCGCCGGTTACCGTTGGCGGCATGGCGAGCCGGCTGATCGTGGCCCTGATCGTGGTCGTCGTGGCGGTGGTGCTGTCCCGGCTGCTGGAGCGCCGCCGGCCGGCCCCGCCGACCCGCGACGCCTACCCGGTTCCCGCCCAGCTCGACCGGCTCGACTTCCCCCGGCCCGACGCCCCCTGGCTGTTCGTGCTGTTCTCCTCCCGGACGTGCGACTCCTGCGCCCCCATGGCTGTCAGGGTCGCGGCGCTGGAGTCGGAGTCGGTGGCCACCGTCGACGTGGAGGCCAAGGCCGACAAGGCCCTCCACGACCGCTACCGGATCGAGGGCGTCCCCATGGTCGTCCTGGCCGACGCCGACGGCGTCGTCCGGGCCGGCTTCGTCGGCTCCGTCGACAGCTGGGAGCTGGAGGAGGCCCTGGCCAAAGCCCAGGCCGACGACCCCGCCTGACCGCCCCGAACCGGCGTTCTTCCGCCGCTGTATCCGGGCTGGTGCACGCCGGTTGGGGCCGGCGGCGGGGTCAGGTCGACTCGGCGGGGCGGGTGGTGGGCCGGGGGGCCGGGCGCAGCGGGGGACGGTCGGCCTCGCCGTTGGGCTCGGGGCCCGGCGTCAGCGCCTCAGGGGCCGGGGGCACCGCAGCGGGACGGGCGGCGGCGGCGCCGTCGCCGTCGGGATCGAGCCGGGCGACCCGGCGGGAGCCCCCGACCTGGCGGCCGGCGGCCTCGTCGACCAGGCGGCCGACCTCGCCGCCGTCGATCGTCTCGTGCTCGAGGAGGGCGGCGGCCACGGCGTCGAGCCCCTTGCGGTGCTCCCGGAGCACACGGCGGCCCCGCTCCTCCTGCTCCCGCAGGATCCGCTCGACCTCCTCGTCGATCACCCGGGCGGTGTCGTCGGAGTAGTCGCGGGTGTGCATGAGGTCCTCGCCGAGGAACACCGCCCCCTGGGAGCCCCAGGCCATCGGGCCGATGCGGTTCGACATCCCCCACTCCCGGACCATCTTGCGGGCCAGTTCCGTGCAGCCGACGAGGTCGTTGTTGGCCCCGGTCGACAGCTCGTTGTAGACGGCCTCCTCGGCCAGGCGGCCGCCCAGGCGGACGACGAGCGAGTCCAGGATGTAGTCCTGGCGGTAGATGTGCTTCTCCTCCAGCGGCAGCTGCTGGGTCACGCCCAGGGCCATGCCGGTGGGGAGGATCGTCACCTTGTGGACGGGGTCGGCGTGGGGCAGCACGTAGGCCAGGACGGCGTGGCCGCCCTCGTGGTAGGCGATGACCTCCTTCTCCTCGTCGGAGAGGGCCATCGATTCCCGGCGCTGCCCCATGAGGACCCGGTCACGGGCCTCCTCGAAGTCGCGGGCGGCGACCTTGTCGGCGCCGCGGCGCACGGCGAACAGCGCCGCCTCGTTGACCAGGTTGGACAGGTCGGCCCCGCTCATGCCCGGCGTGCCCCGGGCCACGACGTCGAGGTCGACGTCGGGCCCGATGCGCTTGTCCTTGCAGTGGACCTGGAGGATGGCCAGGCGCTCCGTCTGCGTCGGCAGCGGCACGACGATCTGGCGGTCGAAGCGGCCGGGGCGGAGCAGGGCGGGGTCGAGGATGTCGGGCCGGTTGGTGGCGGCCATCATCACGATGCCCTCGGTCGTCTCGAACCCGTCCATCTCCGAGAGCATCTGGTTGAGCGTCTGCTCCCGCTCGTCGTGCCCGCCGCCGAGACCGGCGCCCCGCTTGCGGCCGATGGAGTCGATCTCGTCGACGAAGATGATGGCCGGCGCCTGCTTGCGGGCCGTCTGGAACAGGTCGCGGACCCGGGCGGCGCCCACGCCGACGAACATCTCCATGAAGTCGGAGCCGGTGACCGAGATGAACGGCACGCCGGCCTCGCCGGCCACGGCCCGGGCGATGAGGGTCTTGCCGGTGCCGGGCGGGCCGACCAGCAGCACGCCCTTGGGGATCCGGGCGCCGATCTCCTTGAACTTCCCGGCGTTGCGGAGGAAGTCGACCACCTCGGTGATCTCCTCCTTCACGCCGCTGTAGCCGGCCACGTCGGAGAACGTCGTCTTCGGCTTCTCGGTCGTGTAGACCTTGGCCCGGCTGCGGCCGATGTTCATGATCCCGGCCATCTGGCCCTGGGCCCGGCGGCCCATCCACCACCACAGGGCGATGATGATCCCGAAGGGCAGCAGCCAGACCAGCAGCGAGCCGAGGAAGTCGGACGAGCGGGGCTTGTAGTCGCGGGCCACGTTGTGGTCGGCGAGGAGCTGGATGTCCTTGTCGGGGATCTGGTTCTGCGGGCCGTTGACGTGGAACTGCTTCCCGCTCTTGAGGACGCCGTCGATCTTCCCGCTGACCTGGTCGATCTTGACCCGCTCGACCTGGTCGGTCTTCACCTGGCCGAGGAACTGGGAGTAGCTCAGGTCCTCCTTGCTGCTCCCGCGCCCGACGCTCGAGAGCACGAGCGCCGACACGACCAGCATGGCCACCAGCCAGGGCACCCAGCGGGGCCAGCTCGTCTCGGGCGCCCCCGGGGGGCGGGAAGGCCCGCCCGCGCCCGGCGGGCGGGAGTCGGAGGGGCGTCGGGGGTTCACAGTGCCCATCGTAGGACCAGGGGTTCCCAGCGGGGGACCAGTCTCTCCGGGCCAGTTCCGCCGCCGCCGCCCCGGCCGGCGGGCCGCTTTCGAGAATGTCCTTGACCGGACTTCGAATCCGTGGTATGTTGGTCCTTGTCTTCCGCAGGGGCCGGAACCGAAAGGTTCAGGGTCACTGCGGAAGACTTTTTTGCATCCCAGACGTTGCGGCGATCGGCGAAAGCGCTGGTCGCCGCCTCTTTTTGCGCCGGCGGCCGGCTGCCTCCCCGGCCCGGGTCCGACCCCCGGGCGGGCGCAGCCCGGGCCGCCGATGAGGACGAGAATCTTAGGTAACAGGCTGTTACCTAAGACGGCCCTAGGACAGCTTCGCCCCCGACGCCAGGAAGAGGATGGTCGTCGTCAGGTTGAAGCCGGCGTGGATGAAGATCGACGCCGACAGGTCGCCCGTCCGCAGGGCCGTGACCGCCAGCACCGCCCCCAGGCCGGCCAGGGCGGGCAGGAAGGGCAGCGTGTTGGGGTCACCGATGTAGTGGACGCCGGCGAAGATGACCGCCGACAGCAGCACGGCCACGGCCGGGTCGACCTTCCGCAGCAGCCCCCGTAGGAGCACGCCCCGGAACAGCAGCTCCTCCACCAGGGGGGCGAAGATCACCGCCCCGACCACGAACAGGACGATGGTGGCGGCGTCGCGGTGCTTGTCGAGGTCGTTGAGCAGCTGCTGGTTCTTGACCGACGGGTCGAGGTGGAGGATCGGCACCAGGGCCAGCGTCAGCGCCACCTCGAGGCAGGCGCCGACCACGAGGAACCGGACGTCGCGCAGGCGCATCCGGAACCCGAAGTCGCCGGCCAGGGTCCGCTGGCCCTTCACCCGGCTGACGTAGACGACGGCCAGCACGATCGTCAGCTGCTGGGCGGGCAGGACGATCCCGAACACCACCCGGGAGTCGAGGTCGCCGGTGCCGTGCCCGGCGTAGAGCGGGAAGCTGGCCAGGACGGCACCGAGGTAGCCGGCCATCCAGCACAGCAGGGCGTCGGGCAGTCCCCAGGCGGTCCGGCCGGTCTGCGATCCGCTTCCGCCGGCGGCGAGCGTCAACTGGCCGGGCGGGGGTCGGCCGCCGGCGCCTCGTCGCCGGGCGAGCGGCCGGCCTTGGCGGAGCCGAGGTAGCGGGACCGCAGCTTCCCGTCCTCCCGCCAGTAGGCGTACCAGTAGGGGCCGTGAGGGCAGCGGGTGCAGTTCGCCTTGCCGCAGCGGACCTCTTCGCGCCGGTAGGTGATCTTGGCGCCCTCGGGCACCCGGCCGGCGCCGCGCCGTTCCAGGAGGTCCTGGGCGAGGATCACGAGCCGGCGCAGCTCGGGATCTGACAGCGACCGCACGTCGGCGATCATCGACCGGTCGAGGCTCACGGCACGAGCGTACCCGGGAGCCGGAAACGCCTGGTGGCCCGGCCCCGCCACCGGGACCGGGCCACCTCGGCTACGAACTTCGATCGAGCGGGTGCCCGGACCTACGCCTCCGCCGACCGCTTGCGGCCGAGGAAGCGGCCGAGGCCACCGAGGGCGAGGACGATGCCGCCGAAGCCGGCGAGGCGGTCCGCGCCGGTCCCCGTCCGGGGCAGGACGGGCATCGGGGCGGGGGCCTGCGCCTGCTCGCCGGCCACGACCGGGGCGGCCTCCACGGCCGGCGCCGAGGTGTCACCGGCGTTGGTGTTGACCGGGTCGACGGCCGGGGCCTGGGTGGTGGTCGTGGTCGGGGGCTGCGTCGTGGTCGTCACGGCCGCCGCGGCGGTGTAGCACAGCGTCTCGCTGACCATGCTGCCCTGGCTGGCGGGCGTGGTCGCCAGCTGGCCCAGGAGGGCCGAGTTGACGCAGATGTTGGAGCCGGCGGGGATGTCGGCCGGCACGGCCAGCGTGCTCGACGCCGAGCCGTCGTTGCCGACGCCCTTGTCCTCCGACGACAGGGCGGAGTTGAAGACGCCATCGACCGAGGTGCAGACCAGGATGCGGTCGGTCTCGTTGAACTCGGCCTTGGTCCACGAGGCGTCGAGGCTGATGCTCGAGCCGGCCGGCACGGACGAGCCGGCTGCCGGGGTGCCGGTGAGGTGAAGCGAGCCGTTCTGGGCGTTGCCGAGGTACCCGGTGCAGTCGAGGACCTTGGCGCCGGCCACACCGGCGGTGAGACCGATGCCCAGCGTCGTGAGCCCGCCGATCAGTGTCACGGCCGCGAGCCGCTGGCGCATGCGCATGTTGTGTTGCTCCTTCAGGTTGGGGGGCCGCCTGCGGAGGTGGGTTTCGGGACCGGCGGGCGGGATCCCTCGCCCGGGCGCCCCGGCGGCGGGAGCATTGGCCGGACTGTCCGGTTGAGGACCGATGAGGCACCCGGAGGCGGAGATGACCTGAGAACCGGCGAAGTTGGTTAGCTTGTGCAACCGGTAAGGAACCAGTTTCAATGGTCCGAGGACTGGGGACTGGCAGAGCCGGGGGTATGCGATGCGACGGGCGCTGGGCAGAGTGGCGGCGATGTCGGCTCTGGGTTTTGTCGGGCTGGTGGGCGGCGGCGGTGCCGTCCTGGCCGCCACCCCGCAGACGCCCGGGCCGCCGCCGGGCAGCCCGGCGCAGATGTCGTACTTCGCCGACACCTGCCGTCACGAGCTCCAGCGGCCCCCGATCGGCGGCGTCGAGAACGTCACCTCGCCCGGTCCGGGGAAGGTGCTGGCCGGCGACGTCATCGACGTCACCCTCTCCTGGGACCCCGCCGACTGGAACGACACCTGGGTCGAGAAGGTCCTGAACTGCGTGTCGGTCGACGGCACCGCCGTCCCCGAGCTGACCGACGAGGAGCGGCCCGCCCCCAATGACGGGTCGTACCAGCGGGAGCTGGCCGTCCCGGCCGACATCGGCGCCGGCCACCTCGTGTGCGAGCAGGGGTTCGTCTACGGCGTCCTCAGCCGGGGCGGGTACTCCCAGACCTCGAGCCCCCGGGTCTGCTTCACCACCGAGGCCGCCCCGCCGCCGCCTCCGCCCACCACGACGACGACCGAGGCGCCGACCACCACCACGACGGCGGCGCCCGTGGTCGTTCCGGCGCCGGCCCGGGCGGCGGCCGGCGTGGCCGCGCCGCTGCCGGCCCCGGCGCCCGCCCCGGCGCCGGTCAAGACGCTGCCCCGCACCGGCCCGCACAGCCGGCTCCTGCTGCTCGGCGCCGGTGGGGCGCTGGTGGCGGGCGGGATCGGCATCGCCGCCGGCCGCCGCCGCCGGGCCGGTCTCGGCTGAGCCGGGACTTTTTCGCCCCGAGCGTTAGCAAGCGCCGACATTTGGGAAGGGCTTCCACCCGACGGGCCGAACGGGCCCGCGGGGGAGGTGCCAGAAATGCGGGGTCGGATCAGGGCCGGCGCGTTCGGATTGGGCTGCGCCGGATTGTTGGTGCTGACGCTGGTGTCGCCGGCCGCCGGGGAGCGGAAGGCACCGGACCAGGGCTGCGACCGGGACTGCCCGGCCCCGGCCCAGAATCTGAGCGCCGACTGCGACGATGCCTCGATGAACACGCCCCGGGGTGATGCGGGCGACGTCAAGCTGACCGCCGACGTCCGCGACGGCGCCACGGTCGCCCCCGGGCAGGACATCCGCCTGACGCTCAGCTGGGACACGAAGAAGTGGGCCGGGCCGGATCTCGACCGGGCGCTCGACTGCATCCGGGTCAAGGGCGGGCTGGCTCCCGACCTCTCGGCCGAGGAGGCGCCCACGGCCAACGACGGCACCTGGGAGTACCGCCTCCACGTCCCCGACGACATCAAGCCGGGGTGCGACATCTGCGCCGAGGGATTCCTGGCCGGCGACTCCTCCGGCGGCGGACCGCTCGAGGCCCGCAGCGGCCGGTACTGCTTCATGTCCGGCCGGCCGGTGCCGGCCCCGCCGGCCGCCCGGGCGCCGGCCGCCCCGGCGCCGGCCGCCGCGCCGACCACGACGAGTTCGCCTGCCCGGGTCCCGACCGAGGTGGCCGGGGTCACGGCCGGCCGGCCGGTCCCGGCCCTGGCGGCGGCGCCGGCGCCCGCTCCGGCGCCGGCGCCCGCTCCCGCCGCCGAGCTGCCCCGGACCGGTTCGTCGGGCAGCCGCGGCGGCGCGGCCGGCGGCGGCCTGGCGCTGGCGCTCGGTGGATTCGCCGTCATGGGCGGCGCCGGGCGGCGGGATCGCCGCCGGGCGCGGGCCTGAGCCGGCCTCCACCGGGGCCGTTTCGTACCAAAAGCCCGTCCGATCCGTCCGCCGGCGAACCCGGCGGGCGGATCGCGACTGGCATGCTAAGGGGGTGCGCCTGTCCCCCCGCGAGCGCTGGATCGGCTTCGTCACGACCGCCGTGGCGTCGCTCTACGTGTGGTTCACACTCCAGCCCGACCTGCTGCTGTCGAACACCACCGCCAACGGAGGCGACACCGGCGCCCACGTGTGGTGGCCGGCCTTCCTGCGCGACCACATCCTGCCGAAGTGGCGGCTGACCGGCTGGGCGCCCGACTGGTACGCCGGCTTCCCGGCCGGCGTCTTCTACTTCCCGCTGCCGTCGCTGCTGGTCGTCGTGCTCGACATCTTCCTGCCCTACAACGTGGCCTTCAAGCTGGTCACGGCGCTGGGCCCGGTGATGCTGCCGATCGCCGCCTACTCCTTCGCCCGGGGCATCGGCGCCCGCTGGCCGGGCCCGGCGCTCTACGCCGTGGCCACCCTGCCCTATCTCTTCTACACGGGCTACACGATCTGGGGCGGCAACCTGGCCAGCACGCTGGCCGGGGAGTTCTCCTTCTGCATCGCCATCGGCCTCGGCCTGTTCTTCCTCGGCTCGCTGGCCCGGGCCCTCGACGAGCGCAAGGGCCTGGCCGTCCCGGCCGCCCTGCTGGCCGCCACCGTCATGAGCCACGTGATCGTGGCCACCTTCGTGGCCGTCGGGGCCGTGGTCATCTGGCTCCAGCGCCGGCCGAGGCGCAACCTGGCGGTCACCATGGCCATCGGCGTGGTGGCGGCCCTGGTCACCGCCATCTGGTCGGTGCCGCTCGTCCTGCGGCTGGGCTACACGACCGACATGGGCTGGACGAAGGAACCGCCGCTCGGCCCCAACCACAACCTCCTGCCCGACGACCTCCGCTGGGCCTTCGCCCTGGCGGCGGTGGCCGCCCTGTGGGCCCTGTGGCACACCGCCCTGGAGGTCTGGGCCTGGTGGCGGGGTGTCGAGCGCGACTACTCCCGGACCCGGGCGGCCCGGACGCTGGTGGGCATGGCCGCGACCTTCGGCGTGGCCTTCGTGCTGATCCCCGAGAACCGGCTGTGGAACGCCCGGCTGCTGCCCTTCTACTACCTGATGGTGCTGTTCCTGGCGGCCACGGCCCTGGCCGACGTCACGGCGCCGGTCACCCGGGCCCTGCCCAGGGTGGGCTCGCTGCTGTGGCGGCTGGTGTCGGCCCCGGTGCCCGAGGAGGCGGAGCTCAGCCCGGTCGAGGGCGGCACCCCGCCGGCCGGCTCGGTCTTCACGCCCGTCGCCGGGCCGGTCTACGGGCCGCCCGAGCCGCTCCTCAACCCGTCGGAGGCGGTGCTCGGCCCGCCCGAGCCGGTGGCCATCCCCGACGACGTCCCCGTCCGCCGGCGGGCCGTGCCGGCCTGGCTGGTGGCCGCCGTGGTCGTGTTCGTCGCCCTCGGCGGGGCGATGCAGTACACCCACAGGACCCGCGGCTTCCTGCCCGCCTGGATCCGCTGGAACTACAGCGGCTACGAGGCGAAGCCGGCCTACGCCGAGTTCCGGGAGGTCATCACCACGATGGCCAAGCTCCCCCCGGGGCGGGCGCTGTGGGAGCCGTCGTCGGCCATCGACCACTACGGCACCACGCTGGCCCTCGAGCTGCTGCCCCACTTCACCGACGGCCGGATCGCGTCGATGGAGGGCCTGTACTTCGAGTCGGCGGCCACCACGCCCTACCACTTCGTGACGGTGTCGGCGCTGGCCAAGCAGCCGTCGAACCCCGTCCGCAGCATGGCGCCGTACTACAAGACGCTGAACGACTTCGAGCTCGGCGTGGCCCAGATGCGGCTGATGGGCGTCAGCTACTACATGGCCCAGTCCGACGAGGCCAAGGCCAAGGCCGACGCCAGCCCCGGCCTCAAGCTCCTGGCCGAGACGGGCAGGCCCGGCGTGACGCCCTCGGTGGCCCGGTGGAAGATCTACCAGGTGCTCGACTCGCCACTGGTCGAGCCGCTGCGCAACGAGCCGGTGGTGCTCGACGGCCTGTCGCACAAGCAGTGGCTGCAGCCGTCGGCCCAGTGGTTCGTCGACGCCAACGCCCTCGACCGGCCGCTGGTCGACCGCGGCCCGGCCGGCTGGGCCCACGCCGGGCCGGCCGACGCCAGGAACCTGCCCAAGAAGCCCCTGCCGGCGGTGACGGTCAGCAACATCAAGAGCACCGACGACACGGTCAGCTTCGACGTGTCGCAGCCCGGTGTCCCGGTGTTGGTCAAGACGTCGTACTTCCCCAACTGGCAGGCCGACGGGGCCAAGGGGCCGTGGCGGGCCACGCCCAACCTGATGGTCGTGGTGCCGACCGGCACCCACGTGTCGCTCCACTACGGGCGCACGGCGGTCGACTGGGCCGGCACGCTGATGACGGTGTTCGGGCTGGTGGGTCTGGCCGGCCTGGCCGGCTGGCGGCTCGTTCCGCTCGCCCCCCGCCCGCCCCGGCGGCGCCGGCCGGCGGCGGCCGGGGCCCCGCCCGCCGGGCCCCCCGGGCCGTCCGGGCCCGACTCCGGCGGCGGCCCGCCGTCCGAGGAGGAACCGGCCCCCCTGCTGGCCTAGCGATACCATCCGGCCCTCTATGGGGAACGGGCTCGACACCATCTTCAAGGCCTACGACGTCCGGGGCGTGTACCCCGACGAGATCGACGAGGACATCGCCCGCCGGATCGGCAACGCCTTCGCCGTCTTCACCGGGGCCGAGCGCCTGGTGGTGGCCTACGACATGCGGCCGTCGTCGGTGCCGCTGTCGGCCGCCTTCATCGAGGGGGCGACGCTGGCCGGCGCGTCGGTGGTCGACGCCGGCCTGGCCTCCACCGACCTCATCTACTTCGCCTCCGGCCGGCTCGACGCCCCCGGTGCCATGTTCACCGCCAGCCACAACCCCGCCCAGTACAACGGGATCAAGCTGTGCAAGGCCGGCGCCGCCCCGGTCGGCCAGGACACCGGCCTCAACCAGATCAAGGCGGCGGTGGCCGAGGGCCGCCTGGAGCGGGCGGCCACGCCCGGCACGGTCACGAAGCAGAGCCTGCTCGACGACTTCGCCGCCCACGTCCGCAGCTTCGTGGACGTCTCGAAGCTGGCCCCCATGACCGTGGTGGCCGACACGGCCAACGGGATGGGCGGCCTCGTCGTCCCCCGGGTGTTCGACGGGCTGCCGTTCGACCTCACGATCCTCTTCCCCGAACTCGACGGCACGTTCCCCAACCACCCGGCCGACCCCATCCAGCCCGAGAACCTCCGGGACCTCCAGGCCGCCATCCGGGAGAAGCGGGCCGACATCGGCCTCGCCTTCGACGGAGACGCCGACCGCGTCTTCCTGGTCGACGACCAGGCCCAGCCCCTGTCGGGGTCGCTGACCACCTCGATCGTGGCCAAGGGCATCCTGGCCACCCACCCCGGCGAGACGGTCGTCCACAACCTGATCTGCTCCCGGGCCGTGCCCGACATCATCCGGGAGATGGGCGGCACGCCCGTCCGCACCCGGGTCGGCCACAGCTTCATCAAGGCCGTCATGGCCGAGACCGGCGCCATCTTCGGCGGCGAGCACTCCGGCCACTACTACTTCCGCGACAACTGGCGGGCCGACTCCGGCATCATCGCCGCCCTGGTCGTGCTGGCCCAGCTGGCGGAGGCCGGCGTGCCGCTGTCGGAGCTGCGCCGCCCCTTCGAGCGCTACGCCGCCTCGGGCGAGATCAACACCAGGGTGGCCGACCAGAAGGCGGCCATGGAGAAGGTGGCCGACCACTGGCCCGACGCCCCGAAGGACACGCTCGACGGCCTGTCGGTCGACTGCGGCGACTTCTGGTTCAACGTCCGGCCGTCGAACACCGAGCCGCTGCTGCGCCTCAACCTCGAGGCCGCCGACACCGACACCTGCCGCCGGGCCACCGACGAGGTCCTGGCCCTGATCCGGGGAGCCTGACGCCGATGGGTCTCGACGCCCGCCTGCTGGAGATCCTGGCCTGCCCCGACGACAAGGGGCCGCTCTTCTACTTCGAGCCGGCCGTGGCCGGGACCGACGGCGGGTTCCTCTTCTGCCCCGCCTGCCGGCGCCGCTACGAGATCCGCGACGACATTCCCGTCATGCTGATCGACGAGGCGGCCGTGCTCCCGGCCGGGGAGGCGGAGGCGCTGGCGGCCCGGGCGGGGGAGCTGGGGCTGCGGCCGACGTTCACGCCGTGAGCGGCGTCGTCGACAGCCTCGACTTCGCCGGCGCCGTCGCCTCGCTGCCCGACCAGTTCGGCGAAGCGGCGGCGGCGGCGGCCGCCGCCGCCGACCTGGACCCCTTGTCGGGCCAGGGGTTCACCAACGTCGCGGTGTGCGGCATGGGGGGATCGGGCATCTCCGGCGATGTCCTGGCCGCGGCCGGCTCCCATGATCTGACGGTGCCGGTGACCGTGCTCAAGGGCTACCGGGTCCCCCGCTTCGTGGGGCCGGGCACGCTGTTCTTCGCCATGTCGTACTCCGGCGGGACGGAGGAGACGCTGGAGGCCACGGCGGCGGCGTTGGCGGCCGGCGCCCGGGTGGTGGCCGTGTGCTCCGGCGGCGAGCTGGCCGCCCTGGCCGGCCGGGCGGGGGCGCCGGTGATCGGCTGCCCGCCGGGGTTCATGCCCCGGGCCGCCCTCGGCCACCTGGCCACGCCGCTGTTCGTCGTGTGCGACCGCCTCGGCCTGCTGCCGGGGGGCGAGGCGGCGATCAAGGCCGCCCAGGCGCAGGCCGCCCGGCGGCGCGACGCCTGCCGGCCCGAGGTCGAGGGCCCGGCCAACCCCGCCCGGGAAGTGGCCCGGCGCATCGGCCGGACGTTCCCGCTGATCTGGGGGACGGGCGCCCTGGGGGCGGTGGCCGCCTACCGCTGGAAGGCCGACGTCAACGAGAACGCCAAGGCCCCGGCCTTCTGGAACGCCTTCCCCGAGCTCGACCACAACGAGATCTGCGCCTTCGGCCAGCACGGCGACGTTACCCGCCAGGTGGTCACGGTGGTGGAGCTGCGCCACGACGCCGAGCACGCCCAACTGGGCCGGCGGGTGGCCGCCACCCGGGCCATCGTCGACGAGACCGTGGCGGCGGTGCTGGAGGTGCGGGCGGAGGGCGACGGCCGTCTGGCCCAGCTGGTCGACCTCATGTACCTGGGCGACTGGGTCAGCCTCTACCTGGCCTTCGACGCCGGCGTCGACCCCGGCCCGATCGACGCCATCGCCCGCCTGAAGGCCGAACTGGCCGGGTAGGCGCTCCCCGGTGGACACCCGCCCCACCTCCCGCCGTCCCGACCATCTCGTCGCCACCTTCGAGCTCGAGCCGCCCGGCTCGGCCCGGGCCCTGGCCGTCGAGGAGTCGACGGGGACGGAGGAACCGGCCGGGGCGATGTTCGCCGAGGTCGGGGGAGAGGTGCTGGAGGAGGGCGGGGGCCGGGCCGTCATCGCCTGGCCGTGGCGGAACTGGGGCGCCAACCTGCCCCAGCTGATGGCCTCGGTGCTGGTCGGCGAGGGCTGCGAGACGGCCCGGTTCACCCGCTGCCGGCTGGTGGCCGTGGAGTGGCCCGAGGCGCTGGTGGCGGCGCTGGGCGGCGGGCCGCGGCTCGGCCTGGCCGGGGTGCGGGTCGGGCTGGGGGCCGGCGCCGAGACCCGGCCGCTCCTCGGCGGGATCGTCAAACCGTCGCTCGGCCTGGCCCCGGCCGAGGTGGCGGCCACCGCCGGGGCGCTGTGCCGGGGCGGCTGCGACCTCATCAAGGACGACGAGCTCCTGGCCGATCCCGACTGGTGCCCGCTGGCCGAACGGGTGCCGCGGGTGGCCGAGGCCCTGGTCTGCGCCGGGCGGCCCTGCCTCTACGCCCCCAACATCTCGGGGCCCGTCGACACGCTGGTGGACCGGGCGGCGGCGGCGGTGGCCGCCGGGGCCACCGCCCTCATGGTCAACGCCTTCGCCACCGGCATCGACGCCGTGCGGGCGGTGGCCGCCGCCGGGCTCGGCGTGCCCGTGCTGGCCCACCGGGTCGGGGCGGGGCCCATCGCCCGCAATCCGGAGGTCGGCGTCGACGGGTCGGTCCTCTGCGAGCTGACCCGCATCGCCGGCGCCGACCTCGTCCAGATCGGCGGGTTCGGCGGGAAGCTGTTCGACAGCTTCGACGAGGTGGCCCGCAACCTCGCCGCCTGCCGCCGCCCGCTGGGCGGCGCCCGGGTCCCGGTTCCCGTCAACGGCGGCGGCGTGTGGGCCGGCTCCACCCCGACGGTGCTCGACGCCGCCGGCTCCGACGTCATGCTGCTGCTCGGCATGGGCGCCTACGAGCACCCCGGCGGCCCCGAGGCCGGGGCCCGCAGCGTGGCCCAGGCCATCGACGCCGCCGTGGCCGGCGAGCCGCTGGAGGCGGCGGCCCGGTCGGCGCCGGAGCTGGCCGCCGCCCTGGCCCACTTCGGAGGCCGGTCGTGACGCAGCCCCCCGACCCGATCCCGAGGACGGTCGAGTGGGCCGACGGCGCCGTGCGGCTGATCGACCAGCGGCTGCTGCCCGGCGAGCTGTGCTTCGTCGACTGCCGGACGGTCGACGAGCTGTGCCAGGCGATCTCGTCGCTGGCCATCCGGGGGGCGCCGGCGCTGGGGGCGGCCGGCGGCTACGGCGTGGCCCTGGCCTGCTCGGGGGCGGTGGCCGGCGGTGCCTCGGCCCCGGCGGTGGCGCAGGCGGCGGCCGGGGCGGCGGCCCGGCTCATCGCCACCCGCCCCACGGCCGTCAACCTGGCCTGGGGCGCCCGCCGGGTCCTGGCCGTGGCCGAGATCGCCGCCCGGGGCGGCCTCGACCTGAGCGCCGGCGGGGATGCCTCGGGCGACGCCGAGGCGGTGGCCCGGGCGGCGCTCGACGAGGCCGAGGAGCTGGCCGCCCAGGACGTGGCCGACAACCGGGCCCTCGGTCACCACGGGGCGGCGCTGGTGCCGGAGGGGGCGCAGGTCCTCACCCACTGCAACGCCGGCGCCCTGGCCTGCGTCGGCTACGGCACGGCGCTGGGCGTGATCCGGGCGGCGGCCGAGGCCGGCAAGCGCCCCCGGGTGTGGGTCGACGAGACCCGGCCCGTCCTCCAGGGGGCCCGGCTCACCGCCTGGGAGCTCGACCGGCTGGGGATCGACGCCACCCTGGTGGCCGACGTGATGGCCGGCTCGCTCATGGCCTCGGGCGACGTCGACGTGGTCGTGGTCGGCGCCGACCGGGTGGCGGCCAACGGCGACGTGGCCAACAAGATCGGGACCTACTCGCTGGCCGTGCTGGCCGCCCACCACGGCGTGCCCTTCTACGTCGCCGCCCCCACCTCGACGATCGACCTCGCCACCCCCGACGGCGCCGCCATCCCGGTGGAGGAGCGCTCCCCCGACGAGGTCCGCCGGGTGGGCGGGGCCAGGCTGGCGCCCGACGGCGTGGCCGCCCTCAACCGGGCCTTCGACGTGACCCCGGCGGCGCTGGTGACCGCCATCGTCACCGAGCTGGGGGTGGCCCACCCGCCCTACGACAAGAGCCTGCGGCGCCTGGTCGAGGCGGCGCCGCACCGCCGCCCGCTCAGGACACCGTGAGCAGCACCACGGTGTTGTCGCCGAGGGTGGGCACGGCCGCCAGCTTGTCGGCCCGGCGCAGGCCGAGGTCGGCGGCGTTGGCGATCTTGGCCAGCTCGGTGGCCTGACCGTCGGGCGTGACCCGCCACACGTGACCGGTGTTGTCGGTCACGATCCAGTTGCCGCCCAGCTTCTCGATCCCGTCGAGGTTGCCGAGGGGGGCCATGTTGCCGAGCGGCGTCACGGCCTTGGTGGCCAGGTCGACGACCAGCACCCGGCCGGGGCCCCGGGCGGCGGGCCCGTCGCCGTCGGGGTCCTTGCCGTAGCCGGCCACCATCAGCTTGTCGCCGTCGAGGTACAGGCCGTTGGGGTTCTCCAGCGCCGGCGATTCCAGCCACACCTCGGGCTTCATCGTGGCCTTGGGGACGCGGTAGATCACGTCGCGGGCCGTGTCCGACACGTAGGCGTCGCCGGTGCGGTCGTCGACCGTCACGTCGTTGGGGAACTTGGCGCCGATGGCGTCGAGGTCGATGGTGGTCCGGATCCTGGCCGCCGCCACGTCGACGACGACCAGCTGGCCGACGTCGGCCACCAGCAGGTCGTCACCCCAGCGGTGGATCCCCTTGGGGGAGCGCAGCCCGGTCACCCACTTGGCCGTCTCCAGCCTCCCGTCGGATCCGATCGTGCTGAGGTAGCCGTCGGGGGCCCGCCCCAGGGGGTCGATCGGGCCGGGGCCCATGTTCGACACGTAGAACTTCCCGGTGGCGGCGTCCCAGGGGGCGCTCTCGGGGTTCTCGAACCCGGTCACCGTTCCGCCGCCGTGGGCCCCGGCCGCCGTGGCCGGCGCCAGCGCGCCGATGAGGAGCACCATCACGAACAGCCGGCGCATCGAACCCTCCCCGGTCCCCATGTGCGGGCGTGGCCCCAGCGCCCGGCCCTGATCTTCACACGTCGGCGCCTGGTTGTCTCACCCCCTCGGTACGGTCGGCGGCGTGGAGGTCCTCGGCCCGCTGCTCGACGTCGTGTTCCCCGCCCGCTGCGTGGGCTGCGGGGCGGCGCCGTCGGCCCTCTGCCCCCGGTGCCTGGCCCGGGCCCGGCCGGCCCCCGGCGGCGCCCCGCCTCCCGAGCTCGACTGGTGGGTGGCCGCCTTCGCCTACGAGGCGGCGGTGCGGGAGGCGCTGGCCCGCCTCAAGTACCGCAACGCCCGGTCGGCGCTCCCGGCGCTGACCGCCGCCCTCGTCGCCCGCCTGCCCGACGGGGCGGCCGGCACCGTCGACCTCGTCACCTGGCCGCCGACCACGGCCGCCCGGCGCCGCCGCCGGGGTTTCGACCAGGCCGAGCACCTGGCCCGGGCGGTGGGCGACGCCCTGGGGGTCCCGGTCCGGGGCGCCCTGGTGCGCCGGGGCGGCGCCTCCCAGACCGGGCGGTCGGCGGGCGAGCGCCGCCGGGGTCCGGCCTTCTCCGCCCGGTCCGGAATCGTGGCCGGCCGGCGCGTGCTGGTGGTCGACGACGTCGCCACCACCGGGGCCACGCTGGCCGCCGCCGCCCGGGCGTTGCGGGCGGCCGGCGCCGGTGCGGTGGCCGCCGCCACGGTGGCCCGCACGCCCCGCCGGGCCCGCTCGCCACCCGGTGCAGATCGACCACCCGCCCCTCAAGGCCACGTCAAGGAAGGCCGTTATCAGCAGTGAGTCGAGGATCGGCCTCCGGGCGGGGGCCGCCTCGGGAGGAGCCGAGGAACCGTAGCGATGGAACCGAACAACACCTCTTCCGCCGACCGCCACGACGCCATCGTGCGCCTGCGCCAGCAGCTGGCCGACGGCGCCTACCGGCCGCCGGTCGACGAGGTCGTCAACCGATTGGTGAGCGCCGTGATCGCCCGCCGGGCGGCCGGCACCCCCGGGGCGCCGCGCTGAGGAGCACGTATACTGGCCCATGGCCGTGTGCGGGTCTGTGGTTGCGCCGCTCTTTCCTGACGGAAGCGGTTAGTCGATGCCAGTCGCAGGCGAAACGACCCACGTAAGGCAACCCGTGGTTGCTGAGCATGGTGCGGCTTAGGGGTAAGTCCTGCCCCGCGGGTTCCGATCGGCGGGGCCCGGCCGGGAGAGGGAACGAAGCCGTCCGCAGCCGGGCGCATCGCCGCCAGGTGGACGGGCACTTCCCCGGCAGGCGAGTGTGGGGGCAAAGACCAGGTCAGCCGCACACGGCCTGGACCGTTCCGATCGACTGTCGCACTGGACGCGGGGGTTTACCGATGGACGTCGTGATCCGGGGCAAGAACGTGAAGGTCTCCGAGCCGCTGCGCACGGCGGCCCAGGAGCACCTGGCCAAGCTCGACCGCTACGCCAACGGGTTCGCCCGGGCCGAGGTCGATTTCTCCGAGGAGCGCAATCCCCGGATCGCCGAGAACCAGAAGTGCGAGGTGCTCGTCCACGTCAAGGGCCACCTGCTGAAGGCCCACGCCTCGGCCACCGAACCCTTCGCCGCCCTCTCCGCCGTCTGCGACAAGGTCGAGCACCAGGTCAAGCGCCTGAAGGACAAGCGCGTGGCCCGGTCCCATCCCCGCCGGATCCGCACCCAGCGGATCGAGATGCCGGCCCTCGAGGGTGACGAGGAGACGGCCGAGGAGCCCCAGCCGGCCCGGATCGTGAAGACGAAGGAGTTCACGATCAAGCCGATGACCGCCGAGGAGGCCGTCCTCCAGATGGATCTCCTGGGCCACGACTTCTTCCTCTTCACGAATTCCGACAACGGGCGCCCGTCGGTGCTCTACCGCCGCAACGACGGAAACTTCGGTCTGATCGAGGCCGCGGGCTAACCTGGCTGGTCGGACGTCCCAGGAGGTTCCGTGACGGACATGCCAGCGGCCGGCACCGACCGGATCCGTGTGCTGATCGCCGACGACCACGCGCTGTTCCGCCGCGGCCTCATCATGGTCCTCGAGGCGGAGCCCGACATCGAGGTCGTGGCCGAAGCCCAGGACGGGACCGAGGTCATCGGCAAGGCCGAGGAATTCGTGCCCGACGTCCTGCTGATGGACGTGCGCATGCCGAAGCTCAACGGCATCGAGGCCGCCCGGGCCATCCGGGAGTCGGTGCCGTCGGCCAAGATCGTCATGCTGACCGTCTCCGACGAGGAGGACGACCTCTTCGACGCCA
>Ga0070741_10001899_pt1 | contig 59366 bp, 60 predicted proteins | sample Coa_R1_4_FD_66440 | JGI IMG/M metagenome (GOLD analysis project Ga0070741, IMG submission 66440) | Surface soil microbial communities from Centralia Pennsylvania, which are recovering from an underground coalmine fire - Coalmine... | ecosystem: Environmental > Terrestrial > Soil > Unclassified ...
GACAAGGCGGTGCAGGACGTCGAGGCGGCGATCGAGGAACTGAAGAAGCGCGGCGCCAAGAAGGTCGCCGTCACCGGCTATTGCTGGGGCGGCACGATCGCCTGGCTGGCGGCGACGCGGCTTAAGCCCGATGCGGTCTCGGGCTATTACGGCGGCGGCATCCACGGCACCAAGAACGAGAAGCCCACCGTGCCGACGCAGCTCCATTTCGGCGACAAGGACATGCACATCCCGATGGCGCACGTGAACGAGCTCCGGCAGCTCCATCCCAACGTCGAGATCTTCGACTACCCGGCCGACCACGGCTTCCATTGCGACGAGCGCGGCTCGTACGACAAGGCCGCCTCGGCCAAGGCGATGGAACGGACCTTGGCGCATTTCAAGAAGCACGTTGGCTGACGCAGCGCTCAACCTCACCCTGAGGAGCGGCCCGCAGTGCCGCGACTCGAAGGGTGGATACACACTCGGTGTTGCCATGCTTCGAGACGCTCGCTGCGCTCGCTCCTCAGCATGAGGTCCCCAACCAAGAAACCGTTCGATGCGACGGCGCGCGGGCCCCTGAACGGGGTCCGCGTCGTCGACCTGTCGCGCCTGGTGGCGGGCAATATCCTGACGCTTCAGCTCGCCGATTTCGGCGCCGAGGTGATCAAGATCGAGCCGCCCGAGGGCGACACGCTGCGCTCGTGGAAGGTCAAGGGCGTCGAGACGGCGTGGAAGGTCTATAGCCGCAACAAGAAGAGCGTGGCGCTCGACCTGCGCGCCGACGCCGGCCGCGCCATCGTGCGCCAGCTCGCCCAGGACGCCGCCATCCTGGTCGAGAGCTTCCGGCCGGGCGTGCTCGAGGACATGCAGCTTTCCCCGGCCGAGCTGCACAAGCTCAACCCGAAGCTCATCATCGTGCGCATCTCGGGCTGGGGCCAGGATGGCCGCTACCGCCACAAGCCGGGCTTCGGCACGCTTATCGAGGGCTACAGCGGATTTGCCTCCATGAACGGCTTCGCCGACCGCGAGCCGGTGCTGCCGCCGATGTATCTCGCCGACGCCATGGCCGCGCTTTACGGCTACGGCGCCGTCATGGTGGCGCTGCGCGAGGTCGAGATGAACGGCGGCAAGGGCCAGGTCATGGACCTGCCGCTGTTCGATCCGCTGTTCTCGGTGCTCGGCCCGCAGGCCGCCAACTACAAGCTCACCAAGGAAGTGAAGGTGCGCACCGGCAGCCGCTCGACCAATGCCGCGCCCCGCAACGTCTATCAGACCAAGGACGGTCACTGGGTCTGCCTGTCGGCCTCCACGCAGGGCATGGCCGAGCGGGTACTGGTCAAGATCGGCCGGCCCGAACTGGTGAAGGATCCGAAGTTCGCGACCAACATCGAGCGGGTGAAGAACGGCCTCGAGCTCGACGCCCTGATCGGCGATTTCATCAAGGCACGCGACCTCGCCGAGAACCTGAAATATTTCGACGAGGCGGGCGTCACCATCGGCCCGGTCTACGACATCAGCCAGATCGTCGAGGACGACTACGTGCTGGAGCGCGAGGCGCTGATCAGCATTCCCGACGCCGAGATGGGCGAGCTGCCGACTCATCCGGTGGTGCCGCGCATGTCCGGCGCGCCCGGTGCGCTCAGGACACCGGCGCCCAGGATCGGCGAGCACAACGAGGCGCTGCTTCGCCCGCTGCTCGGCGAAGCCGAGTACGACAAGCTCAAGAAGGCCGGAGTGATCAAGTGAGCCGCCCGCCCTCGTTCCGTCCGCAGGTCCCTGTCTGGCGTTCCATCCTCTACGTGCCGGGCAATGTTCCGAAATTCATCGACAAGGCGCACGAGCGCGGCGCCGATTGCGTGCTGGTCGATCTCGAGGACAGTGTGCAGCCGGCCCAGAAGCAAGAGGCGCGGGCCATGCTGCCCGAGACGATGAAGAAAGTGGTGCGCGCCGGCGCCGACGTGGCCGTGCGCATCAACCGGCCGATCCGGCTCGCCGTGGCCGACATCGAGGCGGCGGTGCGGCCGGGCCTCTCGGCCCTCTTCATCACCAAGGCCGAGAGCGTGCAGCATCTGCGCCTGCTCGACGAGATGGTGAGCGAGCTCGAGAAGGAGCGCGGCATGGCGGCCGGCAGTGTCGGCTTCGCCGCCATGATCGAGCATCCGCGCGCGCTGACCCATATCGACGACATTGCCGAGCACGCGCCCAGGCTGATCGCCATGATGCTGGGCCGCGAGGATTTCGCCCTCGAGACCGGCTCGATCCCAGGCGACGAGACGCTCGAGCTGCCCAAGCGGCTGGTCGCCTTTGCCGCGCAGGCGCACGACGTCGCCATGATCGGCATCCTGGGCACCGTGGCCGACTATTCCGATCCCGCCGCCTACAAGAAGAGCGCCGAGCGCGCCCGCCGCTTCGGCTTTTCGGGCGGCACCTGCGTCCATCCGGGGCTGGTGCCGGCGCTGAACGAGGCGTTCGCCCCCACGGCCGACGAGGTGGCACAGGCCCGCAAGCTGATCCAGGCCGATGCCGAGGCGGCGGCGGCCGGCCGCGGCTCCTTCCAGGTCGACGGCAAGATGATCGACATCCCGGTGATCGAGCGCGCCCGCCGGCTGCTCGCCCGCCATGAGGCCATTGAGCGCCGCAGCGCCCGCCGCTAAGCCTGCGGGTGGATGACCCGGCGTTTCTCGGTTCCCTTCAGTGTCACCCTGCTCGGGCTGATGGCCCTGATCGTCGGGCCGCTGGCCGGTGTGCTGTTCTGGCTGGGCGCCGAGACCGCTTCCTCGCTGGAGGAGCGCAGCGTCCGCCAGCGGCTCGGCGCGCTCGATGCCGCGGTCGGCAATTTCCTCGCCAACGGCCTGCAGGTGATCGTCGAGTCGGGCTCGACGCTCGCAGAGGGCACGAGCTTCCGGCCGGATGCCGGCGCGGCCGGCGTGGGCTCGCGCCGCCGCCAGCTGGTCGCGCTGCTCGGCCGCCAGCACTTGATGGCCGCGGCGTACGTCGGCTACGCCGACGGCAACTTCCTCTATGCCGGGCGCACCGAGTCCTTGTCGGAGGAGCAGCGCGTCGAGTACGGCGCGCCGGCCAGCCGTTCGATCATCGTGCGCCACATCTCGGGCGACGGCGCGGAGCGGCGCGAAGGCTGGTGGTTCGAGCTGGCCGACGGCACGCGCACCGAGGAGCGCACGCGGCCCGCCGACTACGATCCCCGGCGCCGGCCCTGGTACATCGAGGCGCTCGCCAGCCACCAGGCGGCGCTCACCGATCCGTACGTCTTCGCCAATGCCGACGTGGTCGGCATCTCTGCCGCTGTGCCGCTGCCGAACGACGCCGGCGCCTTCGGCTTCGACATCACCCTCGACCGGCTCTCGGTGCTGGTCGGCGAGCTCAGGATCACGCCCAACTCGATCATCATGGTCGGCAAGCCGCAGGGCAGCGTCTTCGTGCAGACGAGCGCCTGCTCGCCGCTCGCCGCCGGCTGTCTGCCCGGCGGCGGCGAGGCGCGGCTGGCGCTGACCCGGGCGATCACCGATTCGGCGGGCCACAATCGCCTGCATCGGCATGTCGGCGCAGGCGAGCGCGCCTACGAACTGTTCGTCGAGCCGATGCCGCCCACGCTTGGCCGCCAGTTCGTGGTGGCGGCGGCCGTGCCGGTGGTCGAGCTCAGCGCCGATTCGCGCGCCCTGCTCGACAATTCGGCGGTGGCGGCGGCGATCGCGGTCGGCCTCGCCGTCCTGGCCGCCTTGGCCGGTTCGCTCCTGCTGTCGCGGCCGCTGCATCGCATCACGGTGATGACCGAGCGCATCCGCCGGCTCGATTTCTCCGATAGAGCGCCGGTCAGGAGTCACATCAGCGAGGTGCTGCGCCTGTCGGAGTCGGTCGAGCGCATGCGCGACGGGCTCGAGGTGTTCGGCCGCTACGTCTCGCGCGGGCTGGTCGAGCGCATCATGCACTCGCCCTCGACCACCGGCATGCGCGGCGTGCGGCGCGACATCACCGTGATGTTCACCGACATCGAGGGCTTCTCGCGCATCGCCGAGGGGCTCGCGCCGGAAGTGCTGACGCGCCGGCTGTCGCACTATTTCGAGGCGCTGGGCGCGGCGATCTCGGCCAACAACGGGACGATCGACAAATATATCGGCGACAGCATCATGGCCTACTGGAACGCGCCGGAGGCCGACGAGGACCACCTCGCCCATGCCTGCCGCGCGGCGCTGCAGGTCGCCGCGGCAAGCCGCCATCTCGCGAGCAAGTGGCAGGGCCGCGGCCGGCCGACCTTCCGCACGCGCATCGGCGTGCATACCGGGCCCGCCGTGGTCGGCAATGTCGGCACGCGCGAGCGCATCAACTACACGCTGGTCGGCACGGTGGCGAACCAGGCCTCGCGACTCGAGGGACTGAACAAGGCCTACGGCACGGACGTGCTGGTGAGCGGCGAAGTGGCGAACGCCGTCGCCGAGCGCTTCGTCTGGCGCTTCGTCGACCGCGTGGTCGCCGCCGGCACCACCGAGGCGCACGACATCTACGAGCCGCTCGGCGAAGTGCAGGACGCCGACCGCCACGCCGATTTCCTGGCGCCGTGGCGCGAGGCGCAGGCCGCCTACGCCAAGGGCGATTTCGGTCCCGCCCTCACTGCCTTCCGGCAAGCCGCGGCCTGCCGGCCGGAAGACGGGCCATGCCGGGTGTTCGTGCAGCGCTGCGAGGACTTCCTTCATCGCGGGCCGCCGGATGGCTGGACCGGCGCCTGGCACTTCGAGCGCAAATAGGATGTCCGGCCGCGCGATCGCCGACTCACCACAAGACTTGGGGTGCATGGCCGGCCGGCCCATTAAAATAACGGGAATTTAATGGGGTGGCTGACCATACTACCCCAGACCTAGAAGCAGCGGTTTTAGCGGGCAGGCGCAGCAGGTCGATCATGCGCGCCACCATAGGCCCGGTGTTAGAAGGAACCCGATTCTGTCGTATAGATATGCGCCCATTCTGGGGTCTGGGGACCCGAAAGCGCTTGGCGGCCGTCCGGCCCGAATGTATAAGCGGAAGTGCAAATAGTTTGAGAAATTGGTTCGCCGGATTTCCGGAGCGGCCGCAAGCGCGTGTCCTGAGGCCATATCGATGCGTCATTTCATTGCGGGAGCAGTGCTAGTTGTGGCCGCGCTGATGGTGACCTTCGGCGTTGCCACGATGTTGCAAAGCAAGGCGACGCACACGGTGCAGAACCAGGAAGTGTACACACCACCGGCGCTGAAGAGTCCCGGCGCCAAGTCGAAGGGTGAGAGTTCGCGGGTCATGGTGTCGCGTCGGATGAACGACGAACAGGTCAACGACCGCAGCGAAGAGACGAACGAATAAAGGCGGGAGAACGACGATGCGTCACGTCACTTGGGCAGCAGCCTGGTTTCTGGTCGGCTTGGCGGTGGTGCTGGGCACCGCGAGCGTCATCGAGCAGCGCGCCTCGGTCGCCGAGCGCGGGCCGCGGATGCCCATTCCCGCCGTGGTGCCGGCACCGGAAGACACGCCGCGCACGCGGCCGTCCGAACCGGGCCGCCAGCTCGTGGCCTATCGCCATTCGGCCTACAGCCGCCAACACGACCAGGACTGAATTCCGGCGTTTCTCGCCAAAGCAAAAGGCCCCGCATCCGCGGGGCCTTTTCCATTGGGAGCGATCGATGGCGCTCAGTGCTGGTCCGCCCAGACCTGGCGTTTCACCGCGTACATGAAGCCGGCCAGCACGATCAGGAACAGGATGACGCGCACACCGGTGCGATTGCGATCCTCGAGATGCGGCTCGGAGGCCCAGGCGAGGAAGTTCACGACGTCCGACGCTTCCTGCGCCAGGGTCGCCTTGGTGCCGTCGGCATACTGCACCTTGTCGTCGCTGAGCGGCGGCGGCATGGCGATGCGGTGGCCGGGGAAGTATTTGTTGTAGTTGTCGTCCTTGGTGACGTTGGCGTCCTTGATCTGCTCGGGCGTCAGCTTGTCGAACGGCACGAAGCCGGTGAGGATGCCGTAGACGTAGTTCGGCCCGCCCTCGCGCGCCTTGATGATGACGCTGAGGTCGGGCGGCGCCTTGCCGCCGTTGGCCGACGCGGCCGCCAGCTCGTTGGGATAGGGCTTCTTGAACTTGTCCGACGGCCGCGCCGCGCGCTGAATGGTCGAGCCGTCGTCGCCGATATCGTCGACCTGGATGTCGGCGATCAGGCCCTTCACCTGGTTCTCGGTCAGGCCGAGCTGCTCGAGGTTGCGGTAGGACAGCATCTCCAGCGAATGGCAGGCCGAGCAGACCGTGGCATAGACCTGATAGCCGCGCTGGGCGGCCGCGCGATCGTAGGTGCCGAACGGACCCTTGAAGCTCCACTCGTGACTGGGCAGCTGCTCGGGAGTCTCGGCCGACGCCGCTCCCAGGGCGAGAGCGGCAAGCGCGATGGCGCCGGTCGTCAGTAGTCTACGCATGGCGCTTACCCCGCCTTCTTGGTGAGCACCGCGTCGGCGATGCTGGGCGGCATTGGCAACGGCCGTTCGATCTTGCCCAGGACCGGCAGCAGGATGAGGAAGTGGAAGAAGTAGTAGGCCGTGCCGAGCTGCGCGACCAGCAGCAGCGGGATCTTGATCCCGACATCGAGCACGGCGTCGGGCGAATGCGCGCCGCAATAGCCCAGCACCAGCACGTCGACCACCAGCGCGAACACGAACCACTTGTAGATCGGCCGGAAGGTGCAGGAACGCACGCGGCTGGTGTCGAGCCAGGGCAGCACGAACAGCAGGCCGATCGAGCCGAACATGCAGACCACGCCGCCCAGCTTGTCGGGAATCGAGCGCAGGATGGCGTAGAACGGCAGCAGGTACCATTCCGGCACGATCTCGTTGGGCGTCTGCAGCGGATTGGCCGGCACGTAGTTCACCGGCTCGCCGAGCGAGTTCGGCGCGAAGAACACGAAGCCGGCATAGATGATCAGGAAGACCACCACCCCGAAGCCGTCCTTCATCGTGTAGTAGGGATGGAACGGCACGGTGTCCTGCGGGCCCTTCGGATCGATGCCGAGCGGGTTGTTGGAGCCGTGCACGTGCAGCGCCACGACGTGCAGCGCCACCACGCCGACGATGATGAAGGGCAGCAGGTAGTGCAGCGCGAAGAAGCGGTTGAGCGTCGGGTTGTCGACGGCGAAGCCGCCCCACAGCCAGGTGACGATCGAATCGCCGACCACCGGGATGGCCGAGAACAGGTTGGTGATGACGGTGGCGCCCCAGAAGCTCATCTGGCCCCACGGCAGCACGTAGCCCATGAAGGCCGTCGCCATCATCAGCAGCAGGATGACCACGCCCAGCATCCACAACAGCTCGCGCGGCGCCTTGTAGGAGCCGTAATAGAGGCCGCGGAAGATGTGGATGTAGACGGCGGCGAAGAAGAACGACGCGCCGGTCATGTGCATGTAGCGGATCAGCCAGCCCGACGGCACGTCGCGCATGATGCGCTCGACCGAGGCGAAGGCGAGCTCGGCATTGGGCTGGTAGTTCATCGCCAGCACGATGCCGGTGACGATCATCAGCACCAGCATCAGCGTGGCGATCGCGCCGAAATTCCAGAAGTAGTTGAAATTCCGCGGCGTCGGGAAGGTGTGATACTCCTTCTCGAGATACGAGAAGATCGGCAGGCGATGATCGATCCAGGCGATCACCTTGTTGTTGAAGACCGGCGGAGCGCCGTGCTGCGAAGCCATCTGTTAACTCCCCCGGGCGATCAGCCGATTTTGACGAGTGTGTCGGACGTGAAGAGGTATTCCGGCACCGCGAGGTTCTTCGGCGCCGGTCCTTTGCGGATGCGGCCCGAGGTGTCGTACTGCGAGCCGTGGCAGGGGCAGAACCAGCCGTCATACTCGCCGCGCGGATCGCCCTGCTTGGTGCCGAGCGGCACGCAGCCGAGATGGGTGCAGACGCCGACCAGGATCAGCCATTCGCGGCGCACCTTCTTGGCGGTGTCGGTGACGCGCGCATCGTCGGTCTCCGGATCGCGCAGCTCCGCGACATTGACTGCCTCGGCCTCCTTGATCTCCTTCTCGGTGCGGTGGCGGATGAACACCGGCTTGCCGCGCCATTTCACCGTGACGGCCTGGCCGACCGCGATCGGCTTCACATTCACCTCGACCGTCGACAGCGCCAGCGTGTCCGCGGCCGGGTTGAGGTTGTTGATGAACGGCCATGCCGTGGCGATGCCGCCGACGGCGGCCAAGGCCCCCGATGCGACCAACAGGAAATCGCGCCGAGTCGGGTCGCCGTGCGCGCCGGCCGGAATGCTGGAAGATGCCATTCTTTGTTACGTCCCCCGAGGAGTTGGAACGCTTATAGACGAGAAAGCGCCTTATGTTTCAAGGTCTTTGGGTCGCAGGCCCAACCGCGCGCGACGCTGCGGCACCCTGCCGCACAAAGGGCGTGCGGACCCTTTTCGCCGTGCAATCGGGAGGGCAAAACAGGCCATGCGCCTCGCTCTCTACGAGCCCGACATTCCCCAGAATCTCGGCGCTTTCATCCGGCTGTCGGCCTGCCTTGGCGTGCCGCTCGACGTCATCGAGCCGTGCGGTTTTCCACTCGACGACAAGCGCATCCGGCGCGCCGCCATGGACTACTACGATCTCGCACGCATCGTCCGCCACGCCTCGTGGCAGTCGTTCCGGCGCGACAAGATGGCCGGCCGGCTGATCCTGCTCACCACCAAGGCGGCGCAGCGCTTTCCCGACGTCGCGTTCCGCGCTGACGACATCCTGCTGCTGGGCCGCGAGAGCGCCGGCGTCCCCGAGGACGTGCACGAGGCGGCAGACATGCGTTTGCGCATTCCCCTGCAGAAGGGCGCGCGATCGCTCAATGTCGCGCTGGCCGCGACGATGGTATTGAGCGAAGCCCTGCGCCAGACCAACGGATATGCCGCACTCGCATGACGACGACCGACCTCAGCAAGGAAAAGAGCGAGACCCGCGCGTGGTTCGAGGCGCTGCGCGACCGCATCTGCGCCGAGTTCGAGAAGATCGAGGGCGAGCTCACCGGAACGCACGCCGGGCAGCCAGCCGGCCGCTTCGAGCGCAAGCCCTGGCAGCGGCCGCGCGAGACAGACGGCCCCAACAAGGACCAAGACCGCGGCGGCGGCGTGATGTCGGTGATGAAGGGCCGGGTGTTCGAGAAGGTGGGCGTCAACGTCTCGACGGTATTCGGCGAGTTCAGCCCGGAATTCAGAAAACAGATTCCCGGCGCCGCCGACGATCCGCGCTTCTACGCCACCGGCATCTCGCTGGTGGCGCACATGCGCTCGCCCAAGGTGCCCGCCGTGCACATGAACACGCGCTTCATCGCCACCACCAAGGCGTGGTTCGGCGGCGGCGCCGATCTCACGCCGATGGTGCCACGCGAGGACGACACGCAGCTCTTCCATGCCGCCCTGAAGCAGGCGTGCGACCGGCATGACACGGCGTACTACCCGCGCTTCAAGAAATGGTGCGACGAATACTTCTTCCTGCCGCACCGCAACGAGGCGCGCGGCGTCGGCGGGATCTTCTACGACTATCTCGAGGGCGATTACGCCAGGAACTTCGCCTTCACGCGCGACGTCGGCGAGACCTTCCTCGCCACCTATCCCAAGATCGTGCGCCGGCACATGAACGAGCCCTGGACCGAAGCCGAGCGCGAGCACCAGCTGGTGCGGCGCGGCCGTTACGTCGAGTTCAACCTGCTGCACGACCGCGGCACCAAGTTCGGCCTGATGACCGGCGGCAACATCGAGGCGATCCTGATGAGCCTGCCGCCCGAGGCGAGATGGCCCTGACCGGCCCTCGACAAAACCGCGCCAAACGAACTGGTCGTTGGTATAAGCCCCTGGAATATCTAGGCTTTTCCCGCTATTTGCATCAGCCCTTCGTCGCCCGCACCACGTAGGTGTTGAGCCGGCGCGCGAAGGCAGCCGGATCGGCCGGCACCTCGCCGTCGAGGATGTGCGCCTGGTCGAGCAGGAGGCTTGCGATGTCGGACAGCTCGTCCTTGCGGTCGGCCGCCTTCGCCGCCGCCAGCGCCTTCACCATGTCGTGGCGCATGTTGAGCTCGAGGATCGGCTTGGCGCCGCTGCCCTGGTTGTGGCGGACGAGCAGGCGCTCCAGCGCGCGGTCGCGATCGGCGGCGCTCGCCACCAGGCACGAGGCGCTGTCGGTCAGGCGCGAGGAGGCGCGCACGTCGGCGACCTGCTCGCCCAGCACGTCCTTCACCGCCTTGAGGACGGCGGCATCGTTCTGGCCCTCGCTCTTGCCCTCTTCCTTCTTGGCCTCGTCGGTGAGCGGCACCAGGCTGAAATCGACGTCGCCCTTGCTGAGCGACTTCAGGGGCTTGCCCTCGTAGTCCTGCGGCAGCATGGTCCAGAAGGCGTCGACCTGGTCGGTCAGCAGCAGCACCTCCAGGCCGCGGGCGCGCGCCGCCTCGAGCTTGGGATTGGCCTTGGCGCGTTCGAGGCTGTCGGCGACGAGATAGTAGATCTCGGTCTGGTTGGGCCGGAAGCTCGCGACATAGTCCTTGAGCGAGCGCCCCTCGCCCGCCGTGGTGGTGAAGCGCGCCAGCGCCAGCAACCGGGCGCGATGCTGCTGGTCCTCGTACACGCCCTCCTTCATCACCGGCCCGAAGGCCTGCCAAATCTTGCCGAAGGTCGCGGCGTCCTTCTCGGCCGCGGTTTCGAGCTCGGACAGGACGCGGCCGACCAGGCCGCTCCTGATCTGCGCGACCTGCGGGTTGTTCTGCAGCATCTCGCGCGAGATGTTGAGCGGCAGGTCTTCGCTGTCGACCACGCCGCGCACGAAGCGCAGCCAGGGCGGCAGCAGGTCGGCGTCGTCGGTGATGAAGACGCGCCGCACATAGAGCTTCACCCTGCCCTTGCGCTCGCGGTCGGCAAGGTCGAACGGCGGCATCGTGGGCACGAACAGCATCACGGCGTAGGCCTGCCGGCCCTCGACCTTGTAGTGCAGGGTGAGCGCGGGCTCGTCGAACGCCATGGCGATCGAGCGGTAGGCCTGCAGGTAGTCGTCCTGCTTGAGCTCGGACTTGGGCCGCTGCCAGAGCGCGCTGGCGGCGTTGATCTGGCGCGCCTCGCCCTTCTCGCCCATCAGTTCGATCGGGAACAGGATGTGGTCGGAATAGGTGCGGACGATGCGTTCGAGCTCGAAGCGCTGCAGGTAGCGCTCGGCGTCCTTCTTCATGTGCAGCACGATCTCGGTGCCGCGCTTCAGCCGCTTGGCCTGCGCCTCGCTCGCCGGGGCGATCTCGAAGCCCGCGCCGCCGGTCGAGGTCCAGACCCAGGCCTCCTCGCTGCCGGCGCGGCGGCTCACCACCTCGATGCGGTCGGCGACCATGAAGGCGGAGTAGAAGCCGACGCCGAACTGGCCGATCAGGCCCATCCCCTCCTTGCTGTCCTTCAGCCCCTTGAGGAAGGCTTTCGTGCCCGAGCGCGCGACGGTGCCGAGATTGTCGATCAGCTCCTGGCGATCCATGCCGATGCCGTTGTCGGCGATGGTCAGCGTCTTGGCGTCTTCGTTGGCCTCCAGCCGGATGGCGAGGCGGTCGTCGCCGGCCAGCAGGTCGGGCTTGGAGATCGCCTCGTAGCGCACCTTGTCGAGCGCGTCGGAGGCGTTGGAGATCAGCTCGCGCAGGAAGACGTCGGTGTCGGAATAGACCGAGTGAACCATCAGGTTCAGGAGCTCGGCGACCTCGGCCTGGAACTGGTGCGGCTGGGCAGGAGGAGCGGTGGTTGTGTCGGTCATCGCGGCAGTCGATTTAGGAAAAGGCGGTTCTACGTCAAGAGGAGCGGGCGACGAGCCGGCCGGCCGCCAGCGGCGCCGCGCACAGCACGACCAGCAGCAGCGGATAGGGCGCCCCCCATTGCACGGCGAAGCGGGTGAAAAAGGCCTCGGGGCCGTTGCCGAAGGTCAGCCGCTCGTAGAGGAAATCGACCAGCGCGGTCGAGGTCGGCCAGAGCAGCGCCGCCAGCAGCGCCGCCTCGAGCCAGTGCCGGCCGGCGGTGCGGCGCGCATGGATCGCCGCCATGAGCACGACATAGGGGATCGGCACCAGCACCTTGTACCATTCGACGGAGCGCACCGGCAGCGATGCCGCGATCCAGGTGTCGCCGATCGTGTCGTTGGCGACGATCAGGGCGGCGATCGCGCACCACAGGCCGAGGGTCAGTCCGGGCCGGATCATCGGCGGTGCGCCGCACGCTCCAGCTCGGCGAGGCAGGCCGCACGGTCGGCCGTGAAGTCGCCCGCGATCCACCAGCGCTCGACCTCGTCGAGCAGCGCGCCGACCTTCGGGCCGGGCAGCAGGCCGAGCCTGAGCGCGTCGCCGCCGCCGACCGGCAGCTCGGGCGGCGTCCATTCGTCGGCGAGCTTCAGCGCCGCGCGCCAGCCATCGGGTGCCTCGAGCAGGACCCGATCGACGAAGGTCGTCTTGCCCAGGCGATAGAGCTCGGCGCGCGGCCGGACACCGACCGGCGGCTCGCGCTCCAGCATCAGGCCCAGTCTCAGCTGCTCCTGGGTCGAGAGCTTCAGCCGCTTGCCAATCCTGATCGCGTCGGCATCGGCCGGCAGCACGGCGCCCAGCCGGCGCAACGCGTCGGGCGCACTCTCGCGCCCGATCAGCGCGCGCAGGCGGCGGCTGCCGTCATATTCGGGCAGCCAATGGTCGAACGCGCCGATCTCGCGCATCGCATCCATCGCCTCGGCGGCGGCCGGCGCGAGCAGCAGCCGCAGCAGTTCCTTCGACACGCGCTCGCCCGACAGGTCGGCCAGCAAGCCCACGTTGCGCCGGCACGCGGCCAGGCCCGCCGCATCGAACGGCGGCCGGCCGTACCAGGCATGGAAGCGGAAGAAGCGCAGCACGCGCAGGTGATCTTCGGCGATGCGCCGGTCGGCATCGCCGATGAAGCGCACCCGGCCGGCCGCGAGATCGGCGCGGCCGTCGAACGGATCGTAGAGCGTGCCGTCGGGATCGGAATAGAGCGCGTTGAAGGTGAAGTCGCGGCGCTCGGCGTCCTGCTGCCAATCGTCGGTGAAGGCGACGACGGCGCGGCGGCCGTCGGTCTCGACGTCGCGGCGCAGGGTGGTGAGCTCGAAGGTGCGGCCGTCGGCGATCGCCGTCACCGTGCCGTGCCTGAGGCCGGTCGGGACGACCTTGATCTTCGCCGCCTCCAGGGCGCGCATCACCGTCTCGGGCGGCGCGGTCACGGCGATGTCGATGTCGTCGATCGGCCGGCCGAGCACGGCGTTGCGCACGCAGCCGCCGACGAAGCGGGCGGCGATCGCGCCGCGCGCGAGCGCGGCCAAGAGCCGGCCCGTCGGCGCGTCGCGCATGCGCTCGGGCAGCTCGATCTTGGCCGATGCCCTCATGGCGGCAGCAGCCCGCCGTAGCCCTGGTTCTGGGTGAAGAAGAGCACAAGGAAGCCCACGATGGTGCAGGCAAGGCCCGCGATGCCGAGCCAGGTCAGCGGCAGTTCCTGCCATTCGGGCAGGGTGCCGGAGAGCTTGCGCTGCTGCATGACCTTGACGCCCCACGCCCACACGAAGAACGCAGCCGTCGGCGCCAACACCAGGACCAACACCAGCAGGATGATGCGCAGCATGTCAGCCGCCGTTCTTCTTGTCGCCGGTTAGGATGAACTGAAGGTTCTTCAGCATGCCGGCCGTCGCGCCCCAGATGTAGCGCTCGCCATAGGGCATGGCGTAGTAGCGCCGCTGGCGCTGCTGGTCGCCCTCGCCCAAGGTGCGGCTGTCGATGCGGTGGTTCTTCTGGTCGAGGAAGTGAGCGAGCGGCACCTCGAAGACGTCGGCGACCTCGCGCGGATCGGCCTGGGTGGTGAAGCCCTCGCGCACGATGCCGACCACCGGCGTGATCTCGAAGCCGGTGCCGGTGCGGTAAAGGTCGACCGCGCCCACGACCGACACGAAGCGCCGGTCGACGCCCACTTCTTCCTCGGTCTCGCGCAACGCCGTCGCCACCGCGTCGGCGTCGCTGTCCTGCCGCCGGCCGCCGGGGAAAGCGACCTGGCCGGCGTGGCTCGGCATGTCGGCCGTCCGTTGCGTCAGAAGGACGGTCACGCCCTGCGGCCGATCGACCAAGGGCACGAGCACCGCCGCCGGCCGCCATTTGTCCGGCAGGGGCACCACGCCGTTCAGCGAAAAGTCGCTGTCGACCGGCGGATCGGCGACCGGCAAACCGGATGCCAGGCGCGCGCTTCGTTCACGCACCCGGCGCACAATTTCGTCAACCGTCATGCCCTTGTTCCGGCCTCAATTCTGGGCTTCCCTCAAGCAAATTCCCCCCGATCATAGGAGCGCCCGGTGGCCCCCGACACATCGACAGCAACCGACGCCGACGCGCAAGCCGCCCTGGCCGACATCGAGCGTCTGGGTGGCCAGCTGCGGACGGCGCGAACCGCCATCGGCAAGGTCATTTATGGCCAGCAGGAGGTCATCGATCAAACGCTCGTGACGCTTTTGTCGGGCGGCCACCTGCTGCTGATCGGTGTGCCGGGCCTTGCCAAGACCAAGCTGGTCGAGACCCTGGGGGTGGTGCTGGGCATGGAGGCCAAACGCATCCAGTTCACGCCCGACCTGATGCCGGCCGACATCCTGGGCTCGGAAGTGCTCGAGGAAAGCGCCGCCGGCGAGCGCTCCTTCCGCTTCCTGCAGGGCCCGGTCTTCGCCCAATTGCTGATGGCCGACGAGATCAACCGCGCCAGCCCGCGCACCCAGTCAGCCCTCCTGCAGAGCATGCAGGAGAAGCACGTCACCGTGGCCGGCAAGCGCTACGACCTGCCGCTGCCCTTCCATGTGCTGGCGACGCAGAACCCGCTCGAGCAGGAGGGCACCTATCCGCTGCCCGAGGCACAGCTCGACCGTTTCCTGTTGCAGGTCGATGTCGGCTATCCCGACGAGGCGGCCGAGCGGCAGATCATGATCGCCACCACCGGCTCCGACGTGCCGGTCGCCACGCAGGCGCTGACCCCGGCCGAGCTGATGGCCGCGCAGGCGCTGGTGCGCCGCCTGCCGATCGGACAGAGCGTGGTCGAGGCGATCCTCAAGCTGGTGCGTGCCGGCCGTCCGGAAAGCAGCGATCTCGATCTGGTGAAACAGCGCGTCGCCTGGGGTCCCGGCCCGCGCGCCAGCCAGGCCTTCATGCTGGCCTGCCGCGCCCGCGCCATCATCCAGGGCAGGCTGGCGCCGTCGGTCGACGACGTGGTGGCGCTCGCCGGCCCCATCCTGCGCCATCGCATGGCGGTGAACTTCTCGGCCCGCGCCGAGGGCGTGACGGTCGAGACGGTGATTGCCCAGATGTGCGCGCGCCTGGCCTGACTCTTCTCACCCTGCCGTCGTAAATGGCCAGTCCGTCCACTCTCAACCGCTCCCTCGAGCTAGCCGGCACGCTGCCCGCGTTGATGGTGGCGGCCGATCGCGTGGCCGCGACCGTGATCCAGGGCGTGCATGGCCGCCGTCGCGTCGGACAAGGCGACGCCTTCTGGCAGTATCGCCCCTATCGCGACGGCGACAGTGCGAGCCGCATCGACTGGCGCCAGAGCGCGCGCAGCCGCCACCTCTTCGTGCGCGAGACCGAATGGGAAGCGGCCGCCAGCGTCTGGCTGTGGCGCGACGCCTCGCCCTCGATGCAATACGCCTCGCTGCGCGGCCTCGACACCAAGGCGGTGCGCGCCGAGCTGATCACGCTCGCACTGGCGAGCCTGCTGACCGATGCCAGCGAGCGCATCGCGATCCTGGGCTCGGGCATGCGGCCGACCACCGGCCGGATCGCCGTCCGCCGCGTCGCCGAACAGATGGCCGAAGAAATCGCCGACAAGCGCAGCACGCCGCCCAGCCTGCCCCCCATGGTGCCGCTGCCGGCGCACGGCACCGTCGTGCTGTTGTCGGACTGGCTCGATCCGCTGGACAAGATCGAAGCCGTCGTCCGGCACTACGCCAGCGCCGGCGTGCGCGGCCATCTCGTGCAGATCCTGGATCCCGCCGAGGAAGACCTGCCGTTCGACGGCCACGTGAAGTTCGAAGGCCTCGAAGCCGAGGGCCAGCACACGGTTCGTCGTGTCGAGACGGTACGCACCGCCTATGGCGCGCGGCTCGCCGCCCAGCGAGAGGGCCTGCAGCGCCTGGCGCGGCCGGCCGACTGGACCGTGCATTTGCATCGCACCGACCGGCCGCCGCAGACCGTGCTTCTTTCTCTTTACCTCGCGATGGCCGACCTGCGTCGGCTGAACGCCGTTTAAATGCTGAGCCTGGGGCCCCTCGCCTTTGCCGCGCCGGGCATGCTCGCCCTGTTGCTGGCCTTGCCGGTGATCTACTGGCTGCTGCGCCTCATTCCGCCCTTGCCGCGGCTGGTTCGTTTTCCGGCGATCCGCCTGCTGATCGGGCTGGAGCCGAGCGAGCAGACGCCGATGAAGATGCCGTGGTGGCTGCTGCTGCTGCGCATGCTGCTCGCCGCGGCGCTGATCCTGGCCGTCGCCAAGCCGCTGCTCAACCCGCAGGCCGAGCTGCCGGGCAAGGGGCCGCTTCTGCTGGTGATCGACGATGGCTGGTCGTCGCCGCCGGGCTGGACCACGCGCATCGCCCATGCCGACCGCCTGATCCAGCGTGCCGAGCGTGCCGGACGCCTGGTGGCGCTGGTCGGCACCGCACCGGCGCCGATCGACGCCGCGGCCGTGCGCAAGGGCGCCCTGCGGCCCGACGAGGCGCGCACCATCCTGCGCGCCTTCCGGCCCAAGCCCTGGCCGACTGACCGCGCCGCCGCGATCAACGACATCGATCAGATGCAGCTCCCCTCCAACAGCTATGCGGTGTGGCTGAGCGACGGATTGCAGGATGACGGTACCGACAAGCTGACGACACGTCTCAAGCGCTTCAGCGGCCTGCAGGTGGTGCTGCCCGATGCCGCCAACACGCCGCTCCTGCTGCTGCCGCCCAGCGCCGAGGGCCGCGACCTGAAGCTTCATGTGCTGCGGCCGACGGCCGACGGACCGCGCACCGCGGCCGTGCAGGCCTCGGACGAGCACGGCCGGGTCGTGGCCCGCATCGAGGTCAAGTTTGCCGCCACCGAGACCAAGGGCGAAGGCGTGCTGGCCGCACCGGCGGAGCTGCGCAACCACATGGCCCGGCTCGACATCGAGACCCAGGGCGGCGCCGGCTCGACCGTGCTGCTCGACGAGCGCAACCGGCGCCGTCCGGTGGCGATCCTGGGCGAGAAGCCGACCGCCAACGGCCAGCCGCTGCTGCAGGAGGTCTACTATCTCGAGAAGGCGCTCGATCCCTATGTCAGCCTGTCGATCGGCGACATCGACGCGGTACTGAACCGCAGCACCGCGGTGCTGTTGATCCCCGATGGCGCCGCGCCCTCCGCCGCCGATCGTGACCAGATCGCCAAATGGATCGAAGGCGGCGGCGTTGCCGTGCGCTTCGCCGGCCCCAACCTCGCGGCCGGCGGCGACAAGCTGGTGCCGACGCCGCTCAGGCTGGGCGACCGGGCGCTGGGCGGAATCATGAGCTGGGGCCAACCGGCCGCGCTCGCCGACTTCCCGGCCAACAGTCCGTTTGCCGGCCTCACGGTGCCCAAGGACGTGCGCATCTCCCAGCAGGTGCTGGCCGAGCCAACGCCCGACCTCACCGACAAGACCTGGGCGCGCCTCACCGACGGCACGCCGCTCGTCACCGGCGAGAAGCGCGGCCAGGGCTACCTTGTGCTGATCCACACCACGGCCAACACCAACTGGAGCAACCTCGCGCTGTCCGGCCTGTTCGTCGACATGCTGCAGCGGCTGGTGATCCTGTCGCGCGGCATCAGCGGCGACGGCGTCAACAAGGCGCTGAAGCCGTGGCGCACGCTGGACGGCTTCGGCCATCTCGGCGCGCCGCCCGCGGGGGCGCAAATGCTGCCGGCCGATGCCGACCACACCTTCAAGCCGCGGCCGACCACGCCGCCCGGCCTCTATGGCGACGAGAACGCGCAGGTCGCCTTCAATCTCGGCGGCCATGTCGGCGTTCCCACGCCACTGGTGCTGCCGGCCGGCGTCTCGACCGACCGCATGTCCGAAGGCGGCGAGACCGATCTGTCGCGGTGGTGCCTGCTCGTCGCGGCGGTGCTGCTGTTGCTCGATCTGCTGATCTCGCTGTGGATGCGCGGGCTGCTGCCGCGCGCGGTGCGGCTGCGTCGCGCCGCGCCCGCGGCCTTGGTGCTGTTCGCCTCCCTCTTCTTCTTCACCGGGCCGCCCGCCGACGCCCAGCAGCCGCAGCACGCGGCGCCCCAGCAACGACAGGCCACCGCTGCGTCCCCCGAAAAGCCCGCCGCGCCGCCGCTCAGCGAGCAGGAGGCGCTCAAGGGTGCGCTCGATGTGCGACTGGCCTACATCATCACCGGCGACCGGGATGTCAACGACATCAGCAAGGCGGGCCTCGAGGGCCTGAGCGAGGTGCTGCGCAACCGCACCTCCGTCGAACCCGCCGATCCGGTCGGCCTCAATCTCGACAAGGACGAGCCGCGCCTCTACCCGCTGATCTACTGGCCGATCACGGCGTCGCAGCCCAACCTGTCGGCCAAGGCGTCGGCCGCCCTCGACCGCTACCTGCGCACCGGCGGCATCGTCTTCATCGACACGCGCGACCAGCAGATGACGTTCGACCGGCCGGCCAACGGCAATCCCGACCTCAAGCGCTTGCTGTCGGGCATCGAGACGCCGCCGCTGATCCAGATGCCGTCCGATCACGTGCTGACCAAGACGTTCTATCTCCTGTCCGACATGCCGGGCCGCTGGGCGGGCGGCAAATTGTGGATCGAGGCGGGCAACGGCCGCGTCAATGACGGCGTCACCACGATCATCATCGGCTCGAACGACTATGCCGGCGCCTGGGCCGTCGACCAGCGCGGCCGCGGCATCATGCCGGTGTCGCCGGGCGGCGAGACGCAGCGCGAGATGGCGTTCCGCGTCGGCGTGAACATCGTGATGCACGCGCTGACCGGCAACTACAAGGACGACCTCGTGCACGTGTCCGACATCATGCAGCGGCTCCGGCGATGAGGCGGGCACGATGAACACCACCTCCGCCGTCTCGGTCGCCTTCGATCCCCTGCTGCCGTGGGAGATCCTGGCGGTGCTGGCCGGCATCGGCCTCGTCCTCGTGCTGCTCAGCCTGCGCGCCGGCGCGCGCGGCACGATCTGGCGTGTGGGCGCCGTCGCCATCGTGCTGGCGACGCTGGCGAACCCCGCCCTGATCGAGGAGCAGCGCAAGCCGATCGCCGACGTGGCGCTCGTCGTGACCGACGATTCCGATTCGATGTCGATCGGCGATCGGCGAGCGCAGGTTCAGGCCGCGCGCGAGATGCTGAAGAAGAAGCTCGGCCAGCAGCAGGGGCTCGAGGTGCGCGAGGCGACACTGCCGCCCTCGCACATCCAGCTCGGCAGCGACCGGCCGGGCGGCACACGCCTGATCGAGACCATGCGCCAGGCGCTGGTCGACGTGCCGCCCGAGCGGCTGGCCGGCGTCGTCTTGCTGACCGACGGCCAAGTGCACGACGTTCCGGCGATCGACGCCAACGGCAAGGGCCTGCCGCCGGAGCTGGGCGGCGCGCCGGTGCATGCCCTGATCGCCGGCAAGAAGGGCGAGCAGGACCGCCTGATCGTGCTCGAGCAATCGCCGCGCTTCGGCGTGGTCGGCAGGCAGGTCACCGCCAAGTTCCACATCGAGGATTCGACCGGCGGCAGTGCGCCGGTGACGGTCTCGGTGGGCGGCGAGGTCGTGCAGCGCCTGAACGTGCCGATCGGCAAGCCGGTCGAGCTGCCGATCACCGTCGGCAATCCCGGCGCCAACGTCGTCGAGATCGAAGTCGCGCCCGGCCCGGACGAGCTGACGCTCGACAACAACCGCGCGCTCTTCACCATCAACGGCGTGCGCGACCGGCTGCGCGTGCTCCTGATCTCGGGCGAGCCCTATCAGGGCGAACGGGCCTGGCGGAACCTGCTGAAGAGCGATCCCGCCGTCGACCTGGTGCATTTCACCATCCTGCGCACGCCGCAGAAGGACGACTTCACGCCGGTGCGCGAACTGTCGCTGATCGTCTTCCCGCAGCGCGAGCTGTTCGAGCAGAAGCTGAAGGAATTCGATCTCATCATCTTCGACCGCTACGAGTCGGGGAACCTGATCACGCGCGACTACTTCCGCAACATCGCCGAGTACGTGAAGAACGGCGGTGCGTTGCTGGTCTCCGTCGGACCGGTCTTCGCCACGCAGCGTTCGCTTTATCGCACGCCGCTCGGCGCCGTGCTGCCGGCCGCACCGACCGGCGACGTGGTCGAACAGGGCTTCAGGCCCAAGATCACCGAGATCGGCCAGCGCCATCCGGTGACCGCCGACCTGCCGCAGTCGGGCGGCCCCGGCAAGGACCCGGAATGGGGCCGCTGGTTCCGGATGGTCACGTCGCGCAGCGAGCACGGCAACACGATCCTTTCCGGCGCCGACGACAAGCCGCTGGTCGTGCTCGATCGCGTCGGCAAGGGCCGCGTCGCCGAGCTGCTGTCGGACCAGCTCTGGCTGTGGAACCGCGGCATCGACGGCGGCGGGCCGCAGCCCGAGCTGGTGCGCAGGGTCGCGCACTGGCTCATGAAAGAGCCCGACCTCGAAGAAGAAGCGTTGCGCGCCACCACCAGCGGCGGCCGCATCGAGGTCACGCGCCGCACGCTCGCGGCGACCTTCCCGCAGGTCAAGATGACCGGCCCGGGCGCGCCGCAAACCGGCCAGCCCAATGCGGCCGACAACGCGCGCACGCTCGATCTCAAGCAGGTCGCGCCCGGTCTCGGTCAGGCGATCGTCAATGTCGACAAGCCCGGTCTCTACCGGTTCGATGACGGCACGCTGAAAACCGTGGCGGCGGTGGGCAGCCCCGACCCGGTGGAATTCTCGGACGTGCGCGCCACCGACCAGAAGCTGAAGCCCCTGGTCGAAGCGTCGAACGGCAGCCTGATCTGGCTCAGCGACCATTCCGATCCCGACATCCGGTCGGTGCGGCCCGGCCGCGCCGCCGGCGGCTCGGATTGGCTGGGGCTCCGCCGCAACGAGGGCTATACCGTGGCCGGCATCAACCAGACGCCGTTGTTGCCCGGCATCGTCGTCGCCATCGCCTTCCTGATGGCGATCGGCAGCGCCTGGTGGCGCGAAGGCCGCTAGCCGGGCGGCGCGACAATGGCCAGTGCTCTGCCGTCCCTGCGTGGCGTCACGATCTTCGTTGCCGCCGCGCGGGCCCTGAGCTTCACCCAGGCCGCACGAGCGGTGAATCTCACACCCTCGGGCGTGAGCAAGCGCATCAGCGACCTCGAACGCGAGCTCGGAGTCGTCCTGTTCCGCCGCTTCAACCGCCGGCTCGAGCTGACCGAGCCGGGCCAGCGCCTGCTGGCAGCGGCGGGCCCGGCGCTCGATCGGATCGAGCGCGAATGCGCAGCCCTCCGGCCGCAGCGCCCGCGTCGCACCTTGCGCCTGTCGGTGCTGCAATCGTTCGCCACGCTCTGGCTGCTGCCGCGCCTGGCGACGTTCAAGCAGGACCGACCCGATCTCGACGTCGAGATGGAAACCTCGACCGACCTGATCGACCTCTGCGACGATCGCTTCGATGCCGCCATTCGCTTTGGCCGCGGACGCTGGCCGGGCCTGGTGGCGAACCGGCTGTTCGAAACCTGCGTGTTTCCGGTCGCCGCGCCCGGGCTGGTGCCGCAGCCGGGCCGCATCTCGCGCGCGGCGCTCGATCGCGTCACGCTCTTCGGAATCGTGCACACGCCCGACCTGTGGCCGCAGTACCTGAGGGGCGTGGGACTTGCCGGCCACGAGCCGCGGCGCCTGCAATTCTTTGACAACGTCCAGCTCATGTACGAGGCGGCGGCCAACGGCCTCGGCATCGCGCTCGCCCCGGTCCAGCTTGCCCAGGCGCATCTCGCCAGCGGCCGCCTTGTGCGGCCCTTCAGCGACCCTCCGGTCGCGCTGGAACAGAGCTACTACCTCGTCTATCGCCGCGACCGCGCCGACCGGCCGGCGCTCCGGGCCTTGCGCAAGGCGCTGGTCGGCGACGGCGCTCGCATGCCCTGAGGTCATCCGAGGCGCCTACTTCGTCGTTTGTCCGCAGTGATGGCGCGCGCCTAGCCTCGCGCGCCCATTGCTGGAGAAAAACGATGCGCCTGGCTTCAATCGTCCTGCTGTCGATCCTGTGCACCGCGCCTGCGGCAGTTGCAGCCGACGTCGAAGCCAACAAGCAGCTTTACCGCAATTGCATCGAGGAGCTGATCAACCGGCGCCATGTCGAGGCGGCCGATAAATGCTTCACCGTCGACTTCATCGAGCACAATCCCAACCTCGTTTCGGGCCTCGCCGGCAGGAAGCAGTTCCTGGCGGCGATCCACGCGGGCTTCAGCGACTATCACGCCGAGATCGACCAGATGGTGGCCGAAGGCGACCGGCTCGCCGTCCGCATCGTCTGGACCGGCACGCAGGACGGCCCGTTCCTCGGCCGCCCCGCCACCGGCAACAAGCTGCGCTTCGCCACGGCCGATTTCTTCCGCATCCAGGACGGCAAGCTCGCCGAGCATTGGGATGTTGTCGACAGCTTGCCGCGCGCGATTGCCCTCGGCCTCGTACAACCGCCGGCCGGCTCGACCAAGATCACGCCGAAATAGCGTCAGTCCGGAATGCCCAGAAGGCGGACCCGGAGCTGGTCGCAATGGCAGGCGGTGGTGCGTTCTTGGGTCGTGGGACCTCAAGTTTAGGAATCGGGGGGCCGTTACCAACCCGAAACTTGATTGGGCTTGCCCAGAGGCCATCTTGGGGGCGAGAGGTAGCAAATGATCGAACTCAGACCCTTCGACAAGCTCGGCAAGTCGGACCACGGCTGGCTCAAGGCCAACTTCCATTTCAGCTTCGCCGATTACCGCGATGCAAAGCGCGTGCATTGGGGGAACCTGCGCGTGTGGAACAACGACCGGATCCAGCCGCAGTCGGGCTTCCCGCCGCATCCTCATCGCGACATGGAGATCGTGACCTATGTCATCAAAGGCGCGATCACCCACCAGGACCATCTGGGCAACAAGGGCCGCACCGAAGCGGGCCAGATCCAGGTGATGAGCGCGGGAAGCGGCATCCAGCACGCCGAGTACAATATGGAGCAGGACGAGACCGAGTTGTTCCAGATCTGGATCCTGCCCAACAAGGAAGGTGTGCCGGCGCGCTGGGAGACCGTGCAGTTCCCGGCCGAGGCGCGCGACGGCAAGCTGGTGGCGCTCGCCTCGGGCCGCGGCCATGACGGCGCGATCCCGCTCTACGCCGATGGCGCGCTGTTCGCCGGCAAGCTGAAGGCCGGCACCACGATCAAGCAGAAGCTTGGCGGCAAGCCTGCCTATCTCGTGCCGGCCAAGGGCCGGATCGACGTCACGGGGAGCGATGGCAAGACGGTGACGGCCAACGCCCGCGATGGCGTGGCGGTGGTCGATCAGGACGAGATCGAGATCAAGGCGCACGAGGATGCAGAGATTGTGCTGGTCGAAACCGACCAGATCAATTGACCGGCCGTCGAATTGACGCTTGGGACCGGGCGGGGTTCACTCCCGCCCGGTTTTCTTTTGGGGGACGCGCATGGCCTACAAGGGCTTCGATCTCACCGGCAAGGTCTCGCTGGTGACCGGCGGCAACGGCGGCATCGGCTTCGGCATGGCCGACGCGATGGCCGAGGCCGGCGCCGATATCTGCATCTGGGGCACGCGCCGGGAAAAGAACGATGCGGCGGTCGCCAAGCTCAAGCGCCACGGCCGCAAGGTGCATGCCCAGATCGTCGATGTCGGTGACGAGAAGCAGGTGAGCGACGCCTTCGCCGAAACGGTGAAGGTCATGGGCAAGGTCGACAATTGCGTGGCCAATGCCGGCGTCTCGGGCCGCGGCAAGGGATCGATCCTGGAGATGGACTACGAGGAGTGGCGCCGCGTCACGCGCGTCAATCTCGACGGCGTGTTCTTCACCTTCCGTGCCGCCGCCAAGCACATGGTCGAGCGCGGCAAGGGCGGCTCCCTGGTCGCGATGGCATCGACGGCGGCGATAGAGGGCGCGGCCCGTTCGAGCCACTACGGCGCGAGCAAGGGCGGCGTGTGCGCCATGGTGCGTGCGCTCGCCGTCGAGCTGGCGCGCTACAACATCACCGTGAATTCGATCCTGCCGGGCTGGATCGAGACCGAGATGACGGCCAATGCCGTCGCCAATCCGAAGTTCGCCGGCAACGTGCTGCCGCGCATCCCCGAGCGGCGCTGGGGCGTCGGCGCCGACTTCGGACCGCTCGCCGTCTATCTCGCGAGCGACGCCACGAAATACACGACAGGCCGCGACTTCGTCATCGATGGCGGCTATACGTTGTTCTAGCCCCCGAGGGAGACGAAGATGAAGAAATTCCTGGCCGCGACGCTGGTGCTGCTTCTGGCGACGGTCGCGGCATCGGCGCAGCCACAGAAACCTGCGAAAGAAAAGCCCGCCAAGCCCGCGGTTACGGCCCCGCATGAGGATCGTTATGTCGGCTACTATTATCCCAAGCCGACGACGATCGAGACATTCGAATCTTCGCTGCAACCGATCGCCAATGTCGACCGCGCCCAGCGGGTCCAGTTCGTCACGGTGATCTCGCAGGGCACGCTGCAATCGGCTTACCGCGTGCCTTACGCGGTGTTCGTCAAGGGCGAGAAGGCCGACCGCATGATCATCGTCGGCATGCAGCAAGGCGAGCTCAATACGATCTATCGCATGCGCGCGTTGCTCGCGAACATGACGACCATGTCCCGTCTCTCACCCTTCTTCCAGGAGCACACGGTGGCGGAGGACGCGACCTTCTTCGATCTCCTGAAGCTGCTCGGCTTCACCGAGGTCACCATCACCGACGGCGAGAAGCTGACGCATCAGGTGACCATCAAGTAGGGACCCTTCGGTCGCTCATCCTTCGAGACGCCGCGCTGCGCGCGGCTCCTCAGGATGAGGCAAATCGAAGGACCTCACCCTGAGGAGCGGTCCACAGGACCGCGTCTCGAAGGGTGGGAGCAAGCACGCTACGCCAGCGCCCGCGCGATGTCCTCGTGATACCAGCCCAGGGCCTTCTCGAACCTGCCGAAGGTCTGGACCTTGTTGGCGCCGCTCCTGAAATTCGACTGGATCGAAGCGCCAACCGTGAAATCCTCGTCGAGCGCGGCCAGGATCAGGTCCTGGTTGGTCTTCCAGTAGGCCTCGTGCCGCTTCACCCGTTCCTCCGGATCGACCAGCACCGAGACGTTGATCAGCGATTCGTCCGGCGTCACCGGATAGCTGGTGAACACGCCGCAATGATCGGCCGTGTAGGCGAGCACCGTGTTGGGGAAGAGGTTGTAGAGCACGACCGCGTGGTCACGCAGGCGCCAGCTCTCGCGGGGTTGATTCTCGACATCGAGCAGTGAAGGCTTGCAGACCGCGAAGCGCGAATGCCGGCCGCGGCGCTCGTAGGACGTAATGTTGTCGAGGAACAGCGGCGCCACGCTCTTCTGGTGCAGATAGCGGAAGTGATAGAGCTCGAGGAAGGTGTCGATTACCAGCTTCCAGTTCATCCTGGGCCGGAGCGGCGTGGTCGATTGCACCTCCCAGGTCTGCATGTCCCACGACTTCAGGTCGTCCTTCACCGGCCCCAGGAAACCATCCATGTCGAGGTCGGCGCTCTGGCCGGGCTCGAGCACCGTCGGCAAGACGAAGACGAGACCGCAGCGCTCGGCGACCGCGAGCGGTTTCAGGCCGTGCGTGCCCTTGTCGACCTCGCCGAACCAGGCGCCGTCTGTGATGCCGACCAGCCGCCCGGTAAGGTCGTAGGTCCAGCCGTGATAGGGGCAGACGAAGGCGCGCTTGTTCGAGCCGCACGGGCTGAGCTCGACGGTCGCGCTGCGATGGCGGCAGACGTTCAGGAAGGCGCGCAGCTTGCCGTCCAATCCACGCGTCACCAGGATCGCCTGGCCGGTGTCGTTGTGGGCGAGGAAGTCGCCCGGCTTGCGCAGTTGCGCGGAGAAGCCGACGACGATGGGGTACTTGCGGAAAAGCACCTCCTTCTCGCGCTCGAAGCGCGCTGGGTCGTAATACTCCTCGACCGTGCAATAGGAGAGCTCGCCGTTGTCGCGCGCATTGGCGCGCGCCATGCCGAGCATGCGTTCGATGTAGGCGACCTGGTCGGCGTGCTGCATATCCGCCTCGCTGCTAAATCGCGTTCATGCCGCCGTCGATCACCAGCTCCGTGCCGGTGACGAAGCGCGACTCGTCGGAGATCAGGTACAGGATGCCATAAGCGATGTCGTCCGGCGCGCCAAATTCGCCGATCGGGATGCGCTTGCGGACGCGTTCCCGGCGCTGGTCGTTGGGCAGCACAGATTCGCCCATCGGCGTCAGGATGATGCCGGGATGCACCGAATTGCAGCGCACCTTGTAGCCCTTGCGGGCGCAATCGATCGCCACAGTCTTGGTGAACTGCCGCACGGCGCCCTTGCTCGCGCCGTAGGCCGACAAATCGGGCGTGCCGAGGAAGGCCGCCAGCGACGAGGTGTTGACGATCGAGCCGCCGCCGGAGCGGCGCATCGCCGGCACCGCATGCTTGCAGCCCAGGAACACGCCCTGCACGTTGATCGACAGGATCTTCTGCCACTGCTCGACCGTCTCGGTCTCGAAGGTGGCGGGAAACGGCCCCGAGATGCCGGCGTTGTTGGCGAGCCCGTCGAGCCGGCCCTCGCGCGCCATGATGCCGTCGATGATGCGCTGCCAGTCGGCCTCCTTCGAGGTGTCGTGCTCCTCGAAGCGCGAGTTTCCGCCGATCTGCTGGACCGTCTCCTGGCCGCCCGCCTTGTTGATGTCGCTCACGATCACCGTGGCGCCCTCCTTGGCGAGAAGCTTGGCGGCGGCCCGGCCGATGCCCGATCCCCCGCCCGTCACCAGTACAACCTTGCCTGCAACCCGGCTCATGGCTTCCGTCTCCGAACTTTCTTGAGCGCAAGCTAGAAGCCGCGCAGGGTCCGCTCAAGACAGGAGCATCGCATGGCCCGCACCTTGGAATTCTTCTTCGACTACGGCAGCCCCTATTCCTACCTGGCCGACACCCAGGTCGAGGCCATCGCCAGGCGCACCGGCGCCAGCCTGCGCCGCCGGCCGATGTTGTTGGGCGGCGTGTTCAAGGCGACCGGCAATGCCTCGCCGATGACGGTGCCGCAGAAGTCGAAATGGTCGGCCACCGACCTGCCGCTGTGGGCCCGCTTCTACAAGGTGCCGTTCCAGCGCAATCCGTTCTTTCCGGTGAACACGCTCGCCCTGATGCGCGGCGCCGCGGCAGCCGAGATCGACGGCCTGTTCGAGCGCTATCATCCGGCAATCTACAAGGCGATGTGGGTCGATGGCCGCAACCTCAACGACATCAAGGAAGTAGCGGCGGTCTTGGCCGCTGCCGGGCTCGACCCGCAAAAGTTCGGGAACCGCATCCAGGACCAAGACGTTAAGGACCGCCTCAAGGCCACGACCGACGAGGCTGTGGAGCGCGGCGTGTTCGGCGCACCGAGTTGTTTTGTCGATGACCGGCTTTTCTTCGGCAACGACCGCCTGCACTTCGTCGAGCTGGCGCTGAAAGGAGAACTCCCATGACCAAGCTTGGTCTCGGTATCGCAACGGCTGCGATCCTGCTCGCCACGCCGTCATTTGCCCAGACCGTCGGCACGTGCACGCGCGGCATGTCGGTCGACGAGAACACGCCGTGGGTGCTGTTCGATCTCGGCAGCGCGGCGCTGCGTCCGGAGGCCAAGCCAGTGATCGCCAACGCCGTCGCCAAGGCGAAAGCGCGTCAGGCCGTGGCGTTTTGCCTGGTCGGCCAGACCGACAAGCTGGGCGACAAGACGATGAACGCCAAGCTCGCCGAGGCGCGCTCGCGCGCCGTCGCGGCCGAGCTGATCAAGGACGGCGTCCCGGCCAAGAACATCACGATCGCCGCCAATCCCGAGGCGTTCGGCAACGTGAGCTTCGGCAGCCACAACGCTTCCGAAAAGGACCGCCGGGTCTCGATCCTCTTCAAATAGCCATCTCGATCACCGCCTTGCCGACGACCTTTCGGTCGAGCAGCACACGAAAGGCGTCGGCGACGCGTTCCATCGGAAAGCGGTGCGAGATGTGCGGGCGCATCACGCCCTGGGCAGCGAGCTTGGGCAGGTCGGCGTAGCTGTAACCCATGTGCGGCAGGCGCAGGAGCGTCTCGCCGGCGCGCACCCCCATCACGGTGAGCCCCTTGATCAACACGTGGTTGGACATGAGCTTGCTCGGTCCCCCCGACGTGAAACCCACGACCAGCAGGCGTGCACCGTAGGCCGCAGCGCGCACGGACTTTTCCAGCACCTCGCCGCCCACCGGATCGTAGATCACGTCGGCCCCCTTGCCGTCGGTCGACGCCTTCACGGCCGCGACGAAATCCGACGTGCGGTAGTTCACGGTTTCGTCGGCACCTTCTTGCTTGACGACCGCAAGCCGCGCGTCGTCGCCACCGGTGGCGATCACCCGCGCACCGAGATGCTTGGCGAGCTGCACGGCCGCCAGGCCGACGCCGCCCGATGCGCCATGGATCAACGCCACCTCGCCCTTCTTGAGCGCGGCGCGGTGCACGAGCGAATGGTAGGCCGTGGTCGCAGCGACACGGAAGCCCGCGCCTTCGGCGAACGACCAGCCCTCGGGCAGGTGCAGCAGATGGCCCTCCGGCCCGACGGTCACATACTCGGCGAAGGCGCCCGGCCGGATGCCGAAGATCACTTTGTCGCCGGCCCTCCAGTCGCCGCGCTCGACACCGACGGCATGAACCGTGCCGGCACCCTCCATGCCCGGAATGAACGGCAGCTCGGGCTTGTGCTGGTACTCGCCCGAGACTGTCAGAACGTCGGGAAAATTGACAGCCGCCGCGCCGACGCGGACGACAACGTCGCGCGGGCCGGGCTCGGGGATCGGTCGTTGCTCTATCTTGAGGACGGACGGATCGCCCAGGCGATCGCAAACGACTGCCCTCATGGGCGTCTAGTCGAGCTCGAAAGCGTTCTTGTAGTCGAGCTTCAGCGCGGGATCCTGATCTTCCTTCTTGAGGAAGCAGTTACCGACCACCAGCACCTCGATCTCGCTGCCCATGAAGCAGCGGAACGCATCCTCCGGCGTGCACACGATCGGCTCGCCGCGCACGTTGAACGAGGTGTTGACCACCACCGAACAGCCGGTCTTGGCCTTGAACGCCGAGATCAGGTCGTGGAAGGCCGGGTTGGTCTCGCGGTGCACGGTCTGGATGCGGCCGGAGTAATCGATGTGGGTCACCGCCGGGATGTCGGACCGCGGCACGTTCAGCTTGTCGATGCCGAACAGCTTCTCTTCTTCCGCCGTCATCTTGCGCCGCCGCTTCTCCTGCACCGGCGCCACCATCAGCATGTAGGGGCTGTCGCTATCGATGTCGAAATACTGGGTCACGTCCTCGCGCAGCACGGCCGGCGCGAATGGCCGGAACGACTCACGGTACTTGACCTTGAGATTGAGCGTCTTCTGCATGGTCGGCGAACGTGCATCGCCGAGGATCGAGCGGGTGCCGAGCGAACGCGGCCCGAACTCCATGCGGCCATGCATCCAGCCGACGGCCTTTTCGTCGGCCAGCGCCTGCGCGGTCTGCTCGATCATCTGCTCGTAGCTGAGCGTGGCGAACCGGGCGCCGGCCTTCTTCAGCCGATCGGCGATCTCGTCGTCCTTGAACTCGGGGCCGAGATAGGAGCCCGCCATGCCGTCCATGTGGCCATTGAGCTTGCGCGCCTGGCCGAGGAAGCCGTGATAGGCGGAGAACGCCGCACCCACCGCGCCGCCAGCATCGCCCGCCGCGGGCTGCACCCAGATGCCGTCGAAGATCTTCTCGCGCAGCAGCTTGCCGTTGGCGACGCAGTTCAGCGCCACGCCGCCCGCCAAACAGATGTTCTTCGCACCGGTCTCCTTCTTCACCGAGCGCGCGAGCCGCAGCACGATCTCTTCGGTGACGGCCTGGATCGAGGCCGCGAGATCCATGTGCTTCTGCGTCAACAGTTCCTTGTCGGGTTTGCGCGCCGGCCCGCCGAACAGGTCGGCGAACTTGTCGTTGGTCATGCGCAGGCCGGTGCAATAGTCGAAATAGCTCTGGTCGAGGCGGAAGGTGCCGTCCTCTTTCAGGTCGATGACGTTGTTCAGGATCGTGTCCTTGAACCTGGGCTCCCCATACGGCGCCAGCCCCATCACCTTGTATTCACCCGAGTTGACCTTGAAGCCGGTGTAATAGGTGAAGGCCGAATAGAGCAGTCCCAGCGAGTGCGGAAAGTGGATCTCCTTCAGCATCTCGAGCTTGTTGCCCTGGCCCCAGGCGAGCGACGTCGTGGCCCACTCGCCGACGCCGTCCATGCACAGGATCGCCGCCTCTTCGTAGGGCGACGGGAAGAAGGCCGAGGCGGCATGGCTCTGGTGATGTTCGCCGAACAGCAGGCGCTTCTGCCAATCGAAGTCCGGCTGCCACTTCTTCATCTCGTCGCGCAGCAGCGTCTTCTGGAACAGCTTTTCCTTCAGCCACAGCGGCATGGCCATGCGGAAGGAATTGAAGCCGCGCGGCGCGAACGCAAGGTAAGTCTCGAGCAGGCGCTCGAACTTCAGGAACGGCTTGTCGTAGAACGCCACGTAGTCGACGTCGGCAAGCTTGATGCCCGCCGCGTCGAGACAATACTGCACGGCGTGCTCGGGAAAGCGCGCGTCGTGCTTCTTGCGCGTGAAGCGCTCCTCCTGCGCGGCGCCGACCAGATGACCGTCCTCGATCAGCGCAGCGGCGCTGTCATGATAAAAGGCGGAAATGCCGAGTACGCGCATGGAGACTCCGCTCCTTTCGCTAGAACAGCGTGTAGATGAACGGCGCGATCGCCGAGCCCTTGGTGAGCACGATCAGGCCGCCGAAGATCACCATCATGATCAGGATCGGCAGCAGCCAGAACTTCTTGCGCTCCCGCATGAAGGCCCAGAGTTCGACGAGGATGGCACCCATAGGTCAGGTCCTTTCGCGATTAGAACTGATTCTTCATGGATTCGGGCTTGGGCCCCGGCGGCGTACGCTCGATCCAGTAGCTCTTGGCGGCGGGATCCATCTTGGTGCGCAGGAAGTCCTTGCCGAAGGCGCGCATCACCAGTCCGACCGGCGTGATGGTGATGAAGAAGAGCAGCCCCAGCACGATCGGGTTCACGACCTTGTAAAGCAGCAGGCCGAACTTCAGCCAAAGCCGGTTCAGCGGCCCGAGCGCCCGTGGATAAGTGTAGGCGACGACCAGGAACACTGCCGCGAGCGGCAGTGCCCAGTGCCAACTGGTATGGCCGCGCCACCACGAGAGAGCGCTCATCAGGGCGAAAAAGCCCGCGAATACGAGGCCAAAGCCGCGATCGGAGCCCGCTTTGACGTGCTCCTCGCGCGAATAGTCTTCGTGTAGTTGGCTGGTCGCCATTTCCCAGTGTTCAGGAACGCTAAATTCGGGCCCTTAAGTCCCTGATCACAAAGACCAAGTCAATTGGCGATGTTACGCGTTTTTCAGACTTTTGCGCCGCCCATGACCTGGGCCATCAGGGCGGTCAAAGTCAGCTTCCAGACGGCCACGGCCCGGTCGAAACTGAGCCGGTCCCGGCGCCGCAGCACCGTCCAGGCATCGATCGACAAGGCGGCCAAAATGGCGTCGATCAGGTCCTCGCGCGCCGCCTCGCCCAGCGCCGACAATTCGGGCCGGAAGGTCTCGAGAAGCGCCTCGCGCAGCAGCCGGCGGGACTCCTGGCTACGCTCGATCAGGGCCGGATGGGTGGCAAACTGGCCGGAAGCGACCTTCAACGGAACGACCTTGTCATAGATGGCCGCGAGGTCGCGCACCACGGCCTCGATGCGGGCGGCCAGCGGCCGGTTGCTGGACGGAGCCTCGGGAATGACCAGGTCGGCGCGGATGCTGTCCAGGACGGTCACGAACAGGGACTGGACATCGCGGAAGTGCTGGAAGACCGAGCGGACCGACACGTCGGCCCGGCGGGCCACGCCCACCACCGTGGGGGCCTCGCTGGTCTCGGCGATCATCAGCTTGGCCGCTTCGATGATCTTGCGACGGGTCTCCGCCGCCCGGCGATTACGCCCGTCCGTACGCACCACAGTGCCCGTCTCTGACGCGTCGTCGTTCGCACGCGACATGACTGCTGCATCAACCATAATTCCGCTTTCCCGCTCGATTGAAAGGAGGGCGACAGGAAATAAGCTCGCCCCTGCCGAAGGAAGCGCGTCAAATAGGGGCCGAGTGAGGCATGAACAAGGTAAAGACGGTCGCACCGCAATGAATACGAGCCATGCAAATAGTCCGCGCGCGATCCTGTGGGACTTCGGCGGCGTGATCCTGTCGAGCCCGTTCGACGCGTTCCGGAGCTACGAACGCGAGGCCGGTCTTCCCGAAGATTTCATTCGCATGCTGAATGCGCGCAATCCCGACACCAATGCCTGGGCGAAAATGGAACGAAGCGAAGTTTCCCTGGCCGAGTTCGTCGCCCTGTTCGAAGCTGAAGCTGCCGCGCAAGGGCACAAGCTCGACGGCTGGCGCATCCTGCAGCTGCTAAGCGGCGACATTCGGCCGCAGATGGTCGAGGCGCTGCGTCGCTGCAAGCAATCCTTCCGCATCGCCTGCATCACCAACAACATGAAGCACGGCGAGGGTCCCGGCATGTCGCGCACGCCGGAAAAGGCGCAGGCGATCGCCGAGATCATGACCTTGTTCGAGCATGTCGTTGAATCGAGCAAGCTCGGCTGGCGCAAACCCGACCCTCGCATCTACCGCCACGCCTGCGACCTGCTGGGAGTCGCGCCCGAGCATTGCATCTATCTCGACGATCTCGGGATCAACCTGAAGCCCGCACGTGCGCTCGGCATGCGCACGATCAAGGTCGGCGATCCCGACAAGGCGATCGCCGAGCTCGAGGCGATGATCGGCGTTCCGCTGAGGGATGGGCGATGAGCTGGCAATCGGAAATCGACGAACTGCGCCGGCGCGAAGAGATGGCGCGCCGCATGGGCGGCCCCGACAAGATCAAGCGGCAGCACGATGGCGGCAAGCTCACAGTGCGCGAGCGCATCGAGCGGCTGCTCGACCGGGATTCGTTCCACGAGATCGGCGCCATCGCCGGCAAGGCGGAGTACGACGAGGCCGGCAATCTCAAGGACTTCATGGCGTCGAACTTCGTGATGGGCCGCGGCCGCATCGATGGCCGGCCGGTCGCGATCGGCGCCGACGACTTCACGGTGCGCGGCGGCGCGGCCGACGCCTCGATCCACGAAAAGCAGGTCGTGAGCGAGCAGATGGCGGGCGAGCTCGGCATTCCCATGGTACGCCTGATCGACGGCACCGGCGGCGGCGGCTCGGTCAAGAGCTACGAGATGACGGGCTACACCTACGTGCCGCGCAATCCCGGGTGGGAGCACGTCGTCGACAACCTCGCCAAGGTGCCGGTGGTGGCGCTGGGCCTCGGCTCGGTCGCGGGACTGGGCTCGGCGCGGCTCGTGACCTCGCACTACTCGCTGATGGTGAAGGGCATATCCCAGATGTTCGTGGCCGGCCCGCCGGTCGTGGCGCGGCTCGGCGAGAAGGTCACCAAGGAAGAGCTGGGCGGCACCGACATCCACGCCCGCAATGGCGCGGTCGACGACGAGGTCGAGAGCGAGGACGAGGCCTTCTCCCGCACGCGGCGCTTCCTGTCCTATCTGCCCTCCTCGATCGACGGCCTGGGTGAACGCCCGCAGACCAACGACGATTCCAACCGCCGCGAAGCCTCGCTGATCGAGGCGATCCCGCGCGACCGCCGCAAGGTCTATCGCATCCGGCCGATCGTCGAGGCCTGCGTCGACCGCGGCAGCTTCTTCGAGATCGGCAAAATGTGGGGCCGCTCGGTGGTCACCGGCCTGGCGCGGCTCGACGGCTGGCCGGTCGCGGTGCTGGCGAGCGATCCCTTCTTCTATGGTGGCGGCTGGACGGCCGACGCCAGCCACAAGGTCACGCGCTTCGTCGATTTCTGCGAGACCTTCCATTTGCCGGTCGTGCACTTCGTCGACATTCCGGGCTTCGTGATCGGCGTCGCGGGCGAGAAGGCCGCCACCATCCGGCATGGCGCGCGAGCGCTCGCCGCGGTCTACCAGGCCAAGGCGCCATGGTGCTCGATCGTGCTGCGCAAGTCGTTCGGCGTGGCGGGCGCGGCCCACCAGAACTGGCAGAAGTACAATTTCCGCTATGCCTGGCCATCCGGCGACTGGGGCTCGCTGCCGCTCGAGGGCGGGATCGAGGCAGCCTACAAGGCCGAGCTGGCCGCGGCGCCCGATCCGGCGGCCCATCTCGCGGCGATCGAAGCGCGCCTCAACAAGGTGCGTTCGCCGTTCCGCACCGCCGAGCGCTTCGGCGTCGAGGAGATCATCGACCCGCGCGACACGCGTCGGCTGCTCTGCGAGTTCGCCAACCTCGCCGCGCCGATGCGCCGGCCGGGACCGCGCAGCTTCGGGTTCCGCCCTTGAAGCGAACGGCGCGGCCGATCACGGCCAAATACCTGCAGAACGCCGCCACGTTCTATCTCGAGCGCTACCCGACGACGGCGGAAGGGCTGCGCCGCGTCCTGCAGCGCCGCGTGAAGAAGGCCGAGATGCTCGAGGCGCCGGTGATGGAGAATGTCGGCCGCGCCATCGAGGAGATCGTCGCCAAGCTCGTCGATGCCGGCGTGGTCGACGACAAGGCCTTCGCCCAGACAAAGGCGCGCGCGTTGCACCGACGCGGCAACTCGACGAGGCTGACGCGGCAAAAGCTAAGGATGGCCGGCATCGACGGCGACACGCTCGACGAGGCGATGGCGGCGCTCGACCAGGAGCTCGATACCGACCCCCGGCGGCGCGAGTGGCAGGCCGCCGTGGCGCTCGCCCGGCGCCGCCGGCTCGGGCCCTTCCGGGCATCGAAGGAGCGCAAGGAGAAGCGCGACCGGGACCTCGCCGCCATGGCGCGCGGCGGGTTCGACTACGACCTTGCCAGGAAAGTGATCGATGCCGAAAGCAGCGATGCACTGGACGAGAACTGAACGCGCCGCCATGGTTGACGCATGCCGCGCTTCGGGGGGAATAGAATCGGCCGTTCTCGTGTATCTCCAGGCGTGCTTTCGCTCGTGAAGTGACGCCATGATCGGGCGCCTCCGCCTCTGGTCGGGATACGTCCTCCTCTTCTATGTCACGACGCATCTGCTGAACCACGCGCTCGGCCTGATCTCGCTGCGTGTGATCGAGATGGGCCGCGTCTGGTTCGTCTTCATCTGGCAGGGCCTGCCCGGCCAGATCGTGCTCTATGGCGCGTTGTTCCTGCATTTCTTCCTGGCACTGTGGGCGCTCTTCCGCCGCCGCACGCTGCGCCTGTCGCCGTGGGAGTGGACGCAGCTCATCCTCGGCGGCTCGATCATCCCGATCGGTGTGCTGCACGTCGTGGGCACGCGCGTGGCGCACGATTACTTCGGCGTGCACAGCGGCTATCCGTGGGTGCTGGGCTCGCTGGTTGCCGGCACGTGGTGGGGAGTGGCACGCCAGTTCAGTCTGCCGCTGGTCGTGTGGCTGCACGCCTGTATCGGCATCCACTTCGCCTGGCGCCTCAAGCCCTGGTATCGCGATTGGCTGCCAGTCCTGTACGCCGCAGCCCTGCTCGTCCCCGCCGCCGGCATCGGCGGCGCGGCGATCGCGCTGCGCGACTTCGCCGAGCTCGCCCAGCAGCCCGGCTTCCTGAACGATCTGTTCGAGCGCGTGAACGCGCCCGATGCCACCAAGGCGCACGATCTCTACATGATCTCGGACACCTTGATGACAGGAGCGGGCCTCTTGCTGCTCGCCTGCCTGTTCGCGCGGCCGATGCGCGACTGGTGGGAGCGCCGCGCCGGCGTGGTCTACCTCGCCTATAGCGACCGCCGTTCGGTGTCGCTGCCGACCGGCTTCTCGATCCTCGAGATGAGCCGAATTGCCGGCATCCCGCACGCGTCGGTGTGTGGCGGCCGCGGCCGGTGCTCGACCTGTCGGGTCAGGGTTGGCGGCGAGGATCGCGACAAGCTGCCGCCGCCTTCGCCGGAGGAGCAGAAGGTGCTGGCACGGGTCGGTGCACCGCCCAATGTGCGCCTCGCCTGCCAGCTCCGCCCGGCACCCGGTCACTATCGCATCACCACCCTGCTACCCGCGGGCGCCGGCCCGATCGAGGCCTACCGCCGCCAGCCGCAGGCCCATGGCGGCGAGCGCTATATCGCCATCCTTTTCGCCGATATCCGCGGCTTCACCTCGATCTCCGAAGGCAAGCTGCCTTACGACGTCGTTTTCCTGCTCAACCGCTATTTCCGCGCCACCGGCCACGCCATCGAAGCGGCGGGCGGCCGGCTCGACAAGTTCATCGGCGACGGCGTCATGGCGATCTTCGGCCTGAACGCCGAACCCACGGTCGCTTGCCGGCAGGCACTCGATGCGGCGCGCCGCATGGGCGCAGCGCTCGACGAGCTGAATGAAGCGCTGTCCGGCGATCTCGACCAGCCGTTGCGCATCGGCATCGGGCTGCATTCGGGCGCGAGCATCGTGGGCGAGATGGGCTACGAACGCGCCACGCAACTCACCGCCATTGGCGACACGGTCAACATTGCGAGCCGCCTCGAATCGCTCACCAAGGATTTCAAGGTTGAACTCGTGGTTTCACAGGAACTGCTGGATCGAGCCGGCGTGAAGCTCGATGACGCGCCGCACGAGCATGTCGAGATCCGCGGCCGGCAGGAGCGGCTGGACGTCCGCACCGTCAAGCGCGCCACCGATCTCACCGGCCAACTCACGCGAATGTCATCTTAGTTTCGTTGCCGCGACCGGTAGACCTCCAACAATCGCCTCGACACAGGAGGAGGACGACCATGCGCTCAGCTCTGCTCGCTAGCCTATCGATCGTCGCGTTGGGTGTGTCGATGTCTGCCTTCGCGGCCGGAGGCGGAGGCGGCGGCGCTTCGGAGAGCTTCCAGACGCCGGCCAAGCCGGTCGATCCCAATTTCGCGCAAGCGAAACTGATGATCGAGGGCAAGAACTACGCCGCCGCCATGCCGCTGCTGCGGCAGGTCGTGGCCAAGGATCCGCGGAATGCCGACGCCTACAATTTGATGGGCTATGCCACGCGCAAATCGGGCGATCCCAACGGTTCGCTGGTTTATTACAACCAGGCGCTGGGTATCGATCCCAAGCACCTGGGGGCGCACGAATATGTCGGCGAGGCCTACCTGCAGCTCGACCGCCTGCCCGAGGCCGAACAGCACCTGGCGCGGCTCGATTCGCTCTGCCTGTTCGGCTGCGCAGAATATCGTATGCTCAAGGCAGCCATTGCCGACTACAAGGCCGGCAAGAAACCGACGAACTGAACGGGGGAACTCGATGCGTCCGATCCTGCTTTCGCTCGCCGCCGCGCTCGCTGTCAGCGCCAGCGGTCCCGTCCTCGCGATGGGCAACTCAAGCGATACACCAACCCCGGCCGCGGCCTCGGTCGATCCCAACTACACCAAGGCCAAGGCCATGATCGAGGCCAAGGACTACAAGGGCGCCCTGCCGCTCCTGCAGCAGGTCGTGGCGAAGAATTCCAAGAATGCCGACGCGTACAATCTGATGGGCTACGCCACACGCAAGTCGGGCGATCCCAACGGGGCACTGCAATACTACAACACGGCTCTCGGCCTCGATCCCAAGCACCTCGGTGCGCACGAGTATGTCGGCGAGGCCTATCTGCAGCTCGGCAAGCTCGACCAGGCGGAGCAGGAGCTCGCCCGTCTCGACGCGCTCTGCGTGTTCGGCTGCCTCGAGCAGCGCACGCTCAAGGCGGCGATCGCCGACTACAAGGCCGGCAAGAAGCCGACGAACTAGCGAAACTGCCCTCGTGTGACGGCGAGGAATTGTGGCTATGCTCGGGGCCTGAACGCCCATTCATGCGCCCTCGGAGGGCCCTGAGCGATGAGCACTGTCACTCCCGTCCCGCTCGTTTTCGGCGATTACGCTCTTGAGGACAGATACCGGCTGGACAAGGGCCGGGTCTACCTGACCGGCATCCAGGCGCTGGTGCGCTTGCCGATGATGCAGCGCCAGCGCGACCTCAAGGCCGGTCTCAACACCGGCGGCTTCATCTCCGGCTATCGCGGCTCGCCGCTCGGCATGTACGACAACGCCCTGTGGGGCGCGAAGCGGTATCTGAAAGAGAACAACATCCACTTCCAGCCTGGGCTCAACGAGGATCTGGCGGCGACTGCGGTGTGGGGCAGCCAGCAGACCAACCTCTTCCCCAGCGCCAAGGTCGATGGCGTATTCGGCATCTGGTACGGCAAGGGCCCGGGCGTCGATCGGTCGATGGACGTGCTGAAGCACGGCAATGCCGCCGGCACGTCGCAATATGGCGGCGTGATCGCTCTGGCGGGCGACGACCATGGCTGCCAGTCCTCGACCCTGCCGCATCAGAGCGAACAGGTCTTCGCCGCCGCGATGATCCCGGTGGTCAATCCGGCGACCGTCCAGGAATATCTCGATTTCGGCGTGCTTGGCTTTGCGCTGTCACGCTATTCCGGCTGCTGGATCGGCTTCAAGGCGATCTCGGAGACGGTCGAGAGTGGCGCCTCGGTGTGGGTCGATCCCGAGCGCATCCAGATCGTGATGCCGACCGACTTCCAGCTCCCACCGGGCGGCCTCGGTATCCGCAATCCCGATCCACCGCTCGAGGCGGAGCGCCGCCTGCACGGTCCGAAGATGGCGGCGGTGAAGGCCTTCGTCCGCGCCAACGGCTTCGACAAGACCGTCATCGAGCCGCCGGCCGGCCGCGCGCGCATCGGCATCATGACCACGGGCAAGGCCTATCTCGACACGATGCAGGCGCTCGAGGATCTCGGCATCCCGATGGCGCGGGCACGCGAGCTTGGCATCCGCCTCTACAAGGTCGGCATGACCTGGCCGCTGGAACCCGACGGTGCGCGGCGCTTCGCCGAAGGCCTCGACGAGGTGATCGTGGTCGAGGAGAAGCGCTCCAACCTCGAGGACCAGCTCGTCCGCATTCTCTACAATCTTCCCGCCGGCAGCCGACCTGTCGTGATCGGCAAGGCCGACGAGACCGGCCAGATCATCCTGCCCAGCGAGGGTGAGCTGACGCCGACCGGCGTCGCCATGGTGATCGCCAACCGGCTGATCAAGCACACCGGCGATTCGCCCGAGCTCAAGCAGCGTATCGCCCGCCTGGAAGCCAAGGAGAAGCTCCTCAATGCCCCGCCGCCGAAAGTGGCGCGCACGCCGTTCTTCTGCTCGGGCTGCCCGCACAACACCTCGACCCGCGTGCCGGAAGGCAGCCGCGCCATGGCCGGCATCGGCTGCCATGGCATGGCGATCTGGATGCCCGACCGCCGCACTTCGCTGATCAGCCACATGGGCGGCGAGGGCGTGGGCTGGGTCGGCCAGGCGCCCTTCAGCAACGAGAACCACGTCTTCCAGAATCTGGGTGACGGCACCTACTACCACTCGGGCCTGATGGCGATCCGCCAGTCGGCGGCGGCCGGCGTCAACATTACCTACAAGATCCTCTACAACGACGCGGTCGCCATGACGGGCGGCCAGCCGCACGACGGCCCCCTGACGGTGCCGGAGATCACGCGGCAGGTCGAAGCCGAGGGCGCCCGCAAGGTCGTCGTCGTCACCGATGAGCCGGACAAGTACCCGATGAACGCGGGCTTCGCGCACGGCGTCACCATCCGCCATCGCGACGAGCTCGATGCCGTGCAGCGCGAGCTGCGCGAGATTCCGGGCCTGACCGTGCTCGTTTACGATCAGACCTGCGCCGCCGAGAAGCGCCGGCGCCGCAAGCGCGGCACCTTCCCCGATCCCGCCAAGCGCGTGTTCATCAACGACGCGGTGTGCGAGGGCTGCGGCGATTGCTCGGACAAGAGCAATTGCGTGTCCGTGAAGCCGCTCGAGACCGAACTGGGGCGCAAGCGCCAGATCGACCAGAGCAACTGCAACAAGGACTTCTCCTGCCTGAACGGCTTCTGCCCGAGCTTCGTCTCGGTGCATGGCGGCACGCCGGCCAAAGCCAGGCGCCCGCAGCTCAAGGTCGTCGAGAAGGACCCGTTCGAGTCGCTGCCGATGCCGACGATGCGTCCGCTGTCGGAGGCCTACGGCATTCTGGTGACCGGCATCGGCGGCACCGGCGTGATCACAGTCGGCGCATTGATCGGCATGGCCGCTCACCTGGAAGGCAAGGGCTGCACCGTGCTCGACTTTACCGGCCTCGCACAAAAGAACGGCGCGGTGATGAGCCACGTTCGGCTCGCGCCCAAGCCTGAGGACCTGCATGCCGTCCGCATCGCCGCCGGCGGCGCCAATCTGGTGCTGGGCTGCGACATGGTCGTTGCCGCGTCGCCCGCCGCACTCTCCCGAATCGAGCCCGGCATCACCAAGGCCGTCATCAACGGCTACATGACGCCGGTCGCAGCCTTCGTGCTGAACGGCGACATGGATCTCGGCGCCGAGGCGATGATGAAGACGATCCGCGACGCCGCGGGCGACGAGGCCACGTCGTTCGTCGACGGCACCGGCCTCGCCACGGCAATCCTGGGCGACTCGATCGCCACCAACCTCTTCATGTTGGGATACGCCTGGCAGAAGGGCCTGGTGCCGCTCTCCTTCGAGGCCATCAACAGAGCCATCGAGCTGAACGGCGTCGCCGTCGAAACCAGCAAGCGCACCTTCGCCTGGGGCCGGCTCGCCGCGCATAATCTCGGCGCCGTGCAGGCAGCCGCCAAGCCGACGCTGCGGGTCGAGAAGCCGGTGGCGCGCACGCTTTCGGAGATCGTTGCCAGGCGTGTCGAACTGCTGACGGCCTATCAGAACAAGGCCTATGCCGAGCGCTACAAGACCTTCGTCGATCGCGTCGCCGCGGTCGAGCGGGCGCGCGCGCCCGGCCGCTCGGGCTTGGCCGAAGCGGTCGCCAAGTCGCTCTACAAGCTGATGGCCTACAAGGACGAGTACGAGGTGGCGCGGCTTTACAGCGACGGCGAGTTCCTGAAGAAGCTCGGTAGCCAATTCGAGGGCGACTACAAGCTCTCGTTCCATTTGGCGCCGCCATTGTTCGCCGATCGCGATCCGGTGACGGGCCAACTGAAGAAGATGGAGCTGGGAAGCTGGATGATGCCGGCTTTCCGGTTCCTTGCCGGCCTCAAGGGCCTGCGGGGCAGCAAGCTCGACATCTTCGGCTACACAGCCGAGCGCAGGATGGAGCGCCGCCTGATCGGCGAATACGAAGCCACCATCGACAGCGTGCTCGCCACGCTCGACCAGGCCAACCACTCACTCGCCGTTCAGGTCGCCAGTGTACCGGAGACCATCCGCGGCTTTGGTCACATCAAGGAAAAGAACGTTAAGGCGGCAAAAGAGCGCGAGGCATCCCTGCTCGCCGCCTATCGCTCACCCGCGACAGAGAAGGCCGCGGCGGAGTAAGCTCCCGAGATCGCCGCCCATCGTCGGCGGCGGTCGCCTCAACACGTCGGGAAGCTCGTGGTCCACGCTGTCAGCGCGTCCTATCTGCGCTCCGAACGCCTGTCGCCACCGGCGCTTGGCGCGGCGGTGCTGCTGCATGGCCTGGTCGCGGCGGCGCTGTGGGGGCTGTCGGCGAACCGGCCGCTGCCGCCGACGCAGCGCCTCGATCCGATCGACATTACGATCGAGACGCCCAAGCCGCCGCCTGAACCGCCCAAGCTGCCACAGCAGGCGCTGCCGGCGCCCGCATTCGAGGGCCTGCGCCCGCCCGCGCCGCTCGAGTCCGATAAGCCTACACAGGTGCCGACGCCGCCCACTCCGTCGCGCGAGGTAGCCCCGCCGCAGACCGCCAGGGCTATCGAGCCGCCGAAGCCCGCGGCCCGACCTCATGGCATCGTCGTGCCGCCCGCCAATCCGCTGCCCCGGCCATCCCCGCTCGACCGGCCGCAACAGCAACGCGAGGCCGCGACGACACCGGGGCCGAACCAACCCACGCCCTCGCCCTTCGTCAATCCGGCCGACGAATACAATCGCGCGCGAGCCCAGGACAATTATCTGTACCAAGTCGTGAGCCGGCTGCGCGGTTACCGGTATTACGCCAAAGTCACCGCGACGGAGGGCGTCACCGTGGTGCGCATCGTGATCGCGCGCGACGGACGGCTGCTCGATGCCGAGGTCGTGGGCTCCAGCGGTCAACCGGAGATGGATCGCGGCGTGTTGGCCGGCGTTCGCGCTGGCTCGCCGTACGCGCCGTTGCCCGACGACATCAAGGGATCGAGCGCCACGTTCCGATTGCCGCTCGTCTCATTCGCCGATCAACGCTGAAAACGCTGCGGGACGCCGCCGCCTCCGAATGGGGTTGGGGAAGAGGCGAAGGCGTCCCGACTTGCGGCACCTTCGCGAAGGGAGGTTGCAAAGGCGCACAATCCGCCTATAGGCGGGTTCGCCTGTTCATAGATAGCGCAATCTACGGTCGTAGATTGCATCCGCGATGCGCTTATTAGGCGCGGCCGGTCTGATGGGAGTAAGAAGCCAGATCGAAGCCCCGGCCGATCGCGCTCTTGGCGCCGAGACGGTCGAGCGCGCGCTGCCACTTCGCTTCGAAATTGCCATCGAATACCAGCTCTGCGTCGGCATCGACCACGAGCCAGGCATTGTCCTGCATCTCCTGGTCGAGCTGGCCGGGCGCCCAGCCGGAATGGCCGAGCGCCAGCCAGGCGTTCTTCGGGCCGTGGCCGCCGGCCATGTCCTTCAAAATTTCGAGAGATGCTGTGAGCGCCATCCCGCCTTCGATGAGCAAGGTTTCTTCGCGCTTGTAGTCGGCCGAGTGCAGCACCAGCCCCCGCGAGGTCTCGACCGGGCCGCCGAACAGCACCGGCTTGTCGCCGGCTGCGGCCGGCACCTCGATGCCCAGTTGCTTGTAGACCTGGGCGAGCGGCAGATCGTCGACCTTGTTGTTGACGATGATGCCGAGCGCCCCGTCGGTGTCGTGCTTGCAGATGAAAACAACACTTTTCTGAAAGCGCTCGTCGGGCATGGACGGCGCCGCCACCAGGAAGCGGCCTACCAACGAGGCAGCGGGGGAGCTGGGCTCGGGCATGTGATTATGATCCTCCAAATCCATGGGGATTGTCCGGGCAAAGATCAAGGTCCGATGTGGCGCCATGGACAAAGAGCAGACCCTCGCCTAGGTTCCGCCTGTCTGAAGTAAGGAGCACTGAATGGCCAAAGTTGGCGATAAAGTGCCCAGCGCGACGTTGCGGATGCTGGGACCGGAAGGTCCCAAGCCGATGACGACCGAAGAATTGTTCGCGCCGGGCAAGACAGTTGTGGCGTTCGCCCTGCCGGGTGCGTTCACCCCTACTTGAAGTGCCAAGCATGTGCCAGGGTTTCTGGCCAACGTTGACGCGATCAAGAAGAAGGGCGTGGACACCATCGCCTGCATCTCGGTGAACGATGCATTCGTGATGGGCGCCTGGGGCAAGCATCAGAATGTCGGCGACAAGATCCTGATGCTGGGTGACGGCAGTGCCGAATTCTCCAATGCCATGGGTCTCACCATGGATCTCACCAAGAACGGTCTCGGCGTGCGCAGCCAGCGCTATGCCATGGTCGTCAAGGACGGGGTCATCAAGGACCTGTTCGTCGAAAAGCCGGGCGCCTTCGAGGTGTCGACGGCCGAGAACGTTCTGAAGCATCTCTGAGGTCCCGCCGGCGCGCGGGATCGATCTCGACGGCGGGGCCTTTGGTCCCGCCGTTGTCGTTCAAGGAGGGCGGTATGGCGAACGAAAAGCAGAAGACCGCATTGATCACCGGTGCCACCGATGGCGTGGGCCGCGTGGTGGCGCGACGACTCGGCGCCGACGGATGGCACGTGCTGGCTCACGGCCGCAACCGCGAGCGCGGCCAGTCACTGGTCGCCGAGATCAAAAAAGACGGCGGTGCGGCGGAATTCATTGCCGCCGATCTCGCCTCGCTGGCCGAAGTGCGCCGGCTGGCCGAAGAAGTTAAAAAGCGGACCGTCCGCCTGCAGCTGCTGATCAACAATGCCGGCATCGGTACGGCCGGAGGCGGACCGCAGCGCCAGCAGAGCGCCGACGGCCATGAGCTGCGCTTTGCCGTGAACTATCTTGCGGGCTTCCTGTTGACCCACCTGTTGCTGCCGCTCTTGAAGGCCGGCCAGCCGGCGCGAATCGTCAACGTATCGTCGGCGGGCCAGCAGGCGATCGAGTTCGACGATGTGATGCTGACCAAAGGCTATAGCGGTTCACGGGCCTATCGCCAGAGCAAGCTGGCGCAGATCCTGTTCACGATCGACCTCGCCGAGGAAGTCAAGGATTCAGGCGTGATCGCCAATTGCCTGCACCCCTCGACCTACATGAACACGACCATGGTGCGCCAGTCGGGCACGACGCCGATGAGCAAGGTCGAGACCGGGGCCGAGGCGATCCTGCAGCTTGCCGTGTCGCCCAAGCTCGAAGGGCGTAGCGGGCTTTATTTCAACGTCATGAACGAATCGCGTGCCGATCCCCAGGCCTACGACGCTGCGGCGCGCGCGAAACTGAAGGCGCTGAGCCGGCAGCTCACCGGCCTTTAGAGCGTCAGCCCACCGTTCACGTGGATGGTCTGGCCGGTGATGTAGCTCGCCTGCGCCGAACACAGGAACGCGATCACGTTGGCCACCTCGACAGCCTTGCCGTAGCGGCGCATCGGAATCGATTCGCTCACCTTGGCCATGCGCTCACGCGGCACGGCGGCATGGCCGTCGGCGTCCTTCTCGATGAAGCCCGGCGCGACGCAATTGACCGTGACGCCGCCCGGCGCGAGATCGGCTGCGAGCGCCCGCGCCAACGCCTCGACGCCCGCCTTGGCTGCGGCCGACGCGGGGAAGCTCATGATGCCGCGTGCAAAGGCGTGGGCGACGAACGACGATACCGCGACGACCCGGCCTTGCGCGCCCGACTTCACGAGCCATGGCTTGGCCGCCGTCACCATCTCGAAGAAGGCCGAAGTCATGGCCGCCAGGCTCGCGTCCCATGCGGCGCGATCGACCTCGCCCACCAAACGGCGATCGGCAAAACCCGCGTTGCTCACGAGCACATCGAAGCGGCCGAACTTCGCCGCCGTCTCCTCGACCAGCCGCGTGCCCGTGCCGCGATGCGCCAGGTCGCCCTCGAGCAGCAACACCTCGCCGCCAGCGGCCGCGACCGCGCTCCCTACCTTCTCGAGGCCGGGCCGGTTCTTGCGCGCATGGAGGGCCAAGGCCGTATTGGGGGCAGCGACAGCTCTCGCGGCGGCAGCGCCGATGCCAGACGAGGCGCCGGTGATCAGGATGACTCGCATCGCCCCACTCTACCGGGCCCGGTGCCGGTGGCTATCGCCCCTACAGTTACACTGGTCTGTGTAGTATACTGATCCGATGAGTATACAGATCGGTGTAACTTGCCCAATCCTATGACCGAACGCATCCTCGAGACGGCAAGCCGACTGTTCTACGAGCAGGGAATCCGCGCCGTCGGCGTCGACACGATTGCGGCCGAGACCGGTATCTCCAAGCGCACGCTGTACAACCACTTCCCTTCCAAAGACACGCTGATCGTGGCGTACCTGCAGCGCCGGGTGCGGCTCAAGCCGACCTCGGGCAAGCCGCCGGAGCTGCAGATCCTCGACGATTTCGCCCGCCTAGAGCAGGCCTTCTCGGCCACCGACTTCCACGGCTGTCCCTTCGCCAACGCCGTGACCGAGCTCAAGGACCCCGGGCATGCCGCCAGCGAAATCGCTCGCGCCTTCAAGGAGATGCGCCGGCAGTGGTATCGCGAGCTCCTGACCCGCGCCCGGGTGACCGATCCCGAGGGGCTGTCGCTGCAGCTGATGCTGCTGCTCGACGGCGCCATCGTCACCGCCCTGGTTGGCAAGCAACCAGCCGCCGTCGCCCGTGCCGCCCGCGATGCAGCACGTGTGCTGCTCGTCGCCGGAGGAGCTGATACGACCCGAGAAATCCGCCTTTAGTCTTTAATATTGCAAGATCGCTGCAAACAGGTCCAGATTGGAGCTATTCCAAGATGACGCGCGGTCGGCAAGACGACATTGCCAATGCATTCAGCGGATCGGCACATGCATATTCTCCTGATTGAAGATGACAGCGAGCTCGCCAGCGAAATCAGCGAATATTTCCGTCGACAGAAGCACACGGTATGTCATGCTCGCGATCACCGATACCGGCACGGGCATGCCGCCCGACGTGATGGCCCGCGTCTTTGAACCCTTCTTTACCACCAAGGGCGTGGGCAAAGGCACCGGCCTTGGCTTAAGCATGGTCTACGGCTTCATCAAGCAGTCGAACGGCCATGTGAGGATCTACAGCGAGCTCGACCGCGGCACGACGATCAGGCTCTATTTGCCCAAGAGCGACAGGAAGTCGGAAGGGGCGGTCGAAGCCGCCCGTGAACCCATGCCACGTGGCAGCGAATCCATCCTCGTGGTCGAGGACGACGAGCAGGTGCGCGCCAGTGTCGTTATGCAGCTGACCGGGCTTGGCTACAGCATTGGCGAAGCCGCAGACGGCGCGTCCGCCTTGGGCATGCTCGCGTCGGCAAAACGTCCTTTCGACCTGGTATTGACCGACGTCATCATGCCCGGCGCCATGAACGGGCGCATGCTGGCCGATGAAGTCGGTCGCCGATGGCCCGCGACGAAGGTCATCTTCATGTCGGGCTACACGGAAAACCGCGCTCGCCGCGGCCGCAATGGGCCGCAGCGAGGGGACCACGCAAGTTCGTGGTTTTGTACGCAAGTGGCGCGCCCGAAGAGATTCGAACTCCTAACCTTCTGATCCGTAGTCAGATGCTCTATCCAGTTGAGCTACGGGCGCGCGGGAGGGGCCTTCTCTAAGGGAGATGGCCCGGGCTTGCAAGCCGACCGCAACGAGGGTGCCGAATTTCCTCCATAACGGCTGCCAAGTCGCTCTTTTCCCTTGGAAATCTGCCCTTTCGGTTTGATCCCGTTTCAAGTAGCATGCGGCGAAGAGATTTGGGGATCGGCGCCCCCGCTTTGGGGTGCCCAATGACATGAAGCCAGGGCAGTTTCGAGGCCAATGATGGCGCAAAGAGTCCGACGATCCGCCGCCCTTCTGCTGGCGGCGGTCGTTTTGAGCGGGTGCGAGCAGGGGGGACCGTTCGGGCAGACGAGCGCTCCAGCCGGCAACCCGGCGACCAGCAGCCAGACCGGCACGCAGACTGTCAAACAGCGCATCCAGCAGTTGCGCGCCGACCAGCAGGCGTTGGCCAACGGCATCACCCGGCAGCAGGAAGCGCTCGCCGCCACGCGCAACCAGATCTCCGCCGATTCGAGCGCCTACTCGAGCCTGATCAGTGCCATCACGGCGCGCCTGCAGGCTGGCACGACGCCCGGCAATCCCGAGCTCGTGGCGCAGTGGAACGACGCGCAGGCCAAGCTCGATTCGATCACCGTGCAGCTCGGCATGCTGAATTCGCTGGCGACACAAGTCACCACCCAGGCGTCGGTCGCGGGCTACCTTGTCGACAACGTGCGCGCGACCTATTCGGTCGGCGGCGCGGTCGAGGAAGACCACCGTCAGTTGCGCGCGATCGAGAGCGACGCCAGCCGTTCGATCCAGGACGTCGATCGCCTGATCGGCGACCTCAACGCCGAGATCCAGCGCGAGAACGGCTTCCTCGCCCGCGAACGCGCCAATCTCGCCGGCCTGTCCTACGGCATCAATGTCGGCCGCCTCGGCAATCCGGTCGGCCCGCGCGGCTACGCGACGCCTTCCCAGCCGCGCCGCGTCGTGCAGGCGCCAGCCTCGGCCGCCCCCGTCCAGATCGGCCAGCGCTGAACATCCGCGCGCGATAGCGTAAGCTTCGCGCTCATGGCCGGTCGTTCTCTCGCCCTGCTCCTGCTCCTGTTGTCGTTCGCGGCCGTGCCGGCGCGCGCGCAGGACGTCGACATCCCGGCCGCCGACCGCCAGGCCATCCGCGACGTCATCCAGCGGCAAGTCGATGCCTTCAGGCGCGATGACGGCGAGGCCGCCTTCGCCCTCGCCTCGCCCGAGATCCAGCGCCTGTTCGGCACGTCGGAGATTTTCATGGACATGGTCCGCCAGGGCTATCGGCCGGTCTATCGCCCGCGTGTGTTCGACTTTGCGGGCATCGTCAGCCTGAACGGCCAGCCGACCCAGACCGTGCACGTGATCGGCCCCGACGGTCGGCCGGTCACGGCGTACCACCCGATGCGGCAGCTGCCGGACGGCACGTGGCGCGTCGACGGCTGCTTCCTGAAGGCGCCGGACGACCACCAAGCCTGAGCGGCATTCCGGCAATGAACCGCGTCTCGCCCAAGGTGCTGGCGCTGCTGGCCGCGCTCACCCTGCTGTGGGGCACCAACTGGCCGCTGTTCAGGATAGCGCTCGGCGAGTTGCCCGTGCTGACCTTCCGCACGATCGTGCTGACGGCCGCGATCGTCGTGCTGGCGGCGATCCTGTCGTTGCGCGGCGACAGCTTCGCCGTGCCGCGCGGCAGGTGGACCGCACTGCTCGCCGGCTCGCTCATGAACATCACCGTGTGGAACGTCGCGACGGCGCTCGCCGTGCTCTACATCCCGTCGGGTCACGCCTCGGTGCTGGCCTACAGCATGCCGCTGTGGGTCGTGCTGATCGGCCGCGTCGTGTACGGCCAGAAGCTCACCGGACGGCTGATGGCGGCCGTCATGATCGGCGTGGTCGCCATCGTGGCGCTGATGCTGCCCAACTTCGGAAGCTACGCCGGCGCGCCGTGGGGGCTGTTCTGGGGCCTCAGTGCCGGCTTCTGCTGGGCCGTCGGCACCTTCATCGTCAAGCGCACGAGCTGGCCTGGCATGGGCCTCTCGCTCACCTTCTGGCAGATCGTACTGTCGCTGCCGCCGTTCCTGCTCGGTGCGCTTCTGATCGACGGGATGCCGACGCATTGGCCGTCGGCGCGGGCCATCCTGACGACGATCTATATCGGCGCGGTGCCGACCGCACTGGGCACCGCAACATGGTTCGCGCTGGTCAAGCTCCTGCCTGCGCAGATCGCTGCGCTGTCCTCGATCGCCATTCCCATCGTCGCCATCGTGAGCGGCATCGTCGTGCTGCACGAGCCGCTGTCCTGGCTGCAGGCGGCGGCCATCGCCTCGACGGTGATTTCCCTCTGGCTGGCACTGGTTCCCAAACGGACCGTTTGATACGGTTCGAATAACGGTCGGGAGGACCCCATGCTCAAAAGAAGAACGATGATCGCCGGCGCCGGCGCGCTGGTCTCCAGCCAGGCATTCGCCCAGAACGTCACCCTGCCGATCGGCAACGGCGAGCGGCCGATCGTGAAGTATCCGCAGAAGCGGCCGATGATCCGGCTGACCAGCCGGCCGCCGCAACTCGAGACGCCGTTCTCTGTGTTCAACGAGGGCGTGATCACGCCCAATGACGCGTTCTTCGTGCGCTACCATCTCGCCGGCATCCCGACCGAGATCGATCCCGACACCTTCACCATCGCCATCAAGGGCAAGGTCGACAAGCCGGTCAGCCTGAAGCTCGCAGACCTGAAGCGCATGCGCTCGATCGAGATCGTCGCCGTCAACCAGTGCTCGGGCAACAGCCGCGGCTTCTCCGAGCCGCGCGTTGCCGGCGGCCAGTCGGGCAACGGCGCCATGGGCAACGCGCGCTGGCGCGGCGTGCCGCTCAAGGCGGTGCTCGACCTGGCGGGCGTCCAGGCCGGCGCCAAGCAGGTCCAGTTCGACGGCCTCGACGGGCCGGTGGTCGACAAGACGCCCGACTTCGCCAAGGCGCTCGACATCGACCACGCGCGCGACGGCGAGGTCATGGTCGCCTACCAGATGAACAACGGCGACCTGCCGATGCTGAACGGCTTCCCGGTGCGGCTGGTCGTGCCGGGCTACTACGGCACCTATTGGGTCAAGCACCTGAACGAGATCACCGTACTCGATCATGTGCTCGAGAATTTCTGGATGAAGACGGCCTATCGCATTCCCGACAACGACTGCGCCTGCGTCGAGCCCGGCACCGCGCCCAAGGCGACGCGGCCGATCGGCCGCTTCACCGTGCGCTCGTTCATCACCAGCATGGCGGACGGCGCCAAGGTCAAGGCCGGCGAGCAGACCCTGCGCGGCATCGCCTTCGACGGCGGCAGCGGCATCAAGCAGGTCGACGTCTCGATCGACGGCGGCAAGACCTGGGTCGCGGCCAAGCTCGGCGACAATCTCGGCAAGTACTCGTTCCGCGAGTTCACCCTGCCGGTCACCCTCGCGGCCGGCGCGCATGCGCTCCAGTCGCGCGCCACCAGCAACGAGGGCAAGGTGCAGCCCGACAAGGCGACGTGGAACCCGGCGGGCTACATGCGCAACGTCATCGAGACCGTCAACGTGACGGCGGCCTAGGGGAGACGACCACCATGAAACGCTTCGCTTTCCCCGGCCTCGCCGCCGCGATCGTCTCCGGCACCCTGGCCTTCGCCATCGCAGCCGTCGCCAAGCCACTGGTGATCGAGCTGCCGGCCGATTCGGTGAGCTTCAAGCCCGGCCCCAACCTCGACGTCGTGGTCGGCAATTGCGCGGCCTGCCACTCGGCCGACTACATCCAGACCCAGCCGCGCGGCCCCAAGTTCAAGAGGGCGTTCTGGGAGGCCGAGGTCAACAAGATGATCAACGTCTATGGCGCCCCGATCGCCAAGGAAGACGTGCCCAAGATCGTCGAATATCTGACGGCGACGTACTAGCGTCCGCCCCAACGCCCGGGAGTCTCACCGGCGTGAGACGCCTCGGATGTCGATGGCATAAGGCTTTTACGCCCGAGTCTCACGCAACACCCCCACCGGGGGGTTGAGACAGCGTGAGACGCCTGAGACACGTGAGACGCCTGAGACGCTCCGACTGCAAATTGTCGTCAGGTACGGCCTAGCCTAGTTCAAAGCTCGTCACGCCGAACAGCCCCGCCCGATCGAACGCCGGATCGGGTCCGGTATACATGCGCGCGGTCTCGAACGAGGGTTTCAGGCCCATGCCCTCGACCAGCTTCACCGACGGCTTGTTGAAGTCCGGCACGTCGATGGCGATCGAAGCAGCCTTCATGCGGTCGGCGAGGTCGCCCGCCAAAGCCAGGGCGATGTCCGGCGAGGCGGCATAGAGCGGTCCAATCCGCGAGGTCGAGCGGCAGGCGCGCATCACCGCGAAACCCGCGATCGCGCCATCCCGGAGCGCCACCAGAGCGGCGCGCTCGGGCAGGGTGATCCAGGCCGCCAGGAACGAATCGCGCGGTTCGGGAAAGAAGCGCCGGTCGTAGGCAGCAAGCTTGTCGAACGGAACGCTGCGCGCATCGAGCAGTGTGACGCCGGCCGACGGTCTGGCCTGGGGCGCCGGCCCCTCGTAGCGGATGTTGTTCCAGGACAGACGAAATCCCGACTTCTTGTAGTTGGCTTGCTGCGCCGGCACGCCGTCGAGACCGACATTGCGGCCGGCCAGGCGCTTCATGCCGGCGTCCCAGATTTGAATGCCATAGCCCTGCCCGCGCACCGCCGGCCGGGCGATGTAGAAGCCCAAGAATCCGAAGCTCGCGCCGTACGTCACCACCGAGATGCAGAGCTGTGGCTCGCCCTTGACGCGCCCGATCAGGAAGCCGCCGGGATCGGTGGCGAGAAAGGCCAGCGCGTCGGTGTTGCCCGGGTTCCAGCCCTCGTCGCCTGCCCAGTCGGCCATGCGCAGGACGTCGAGCGCGCTGGCGACGGAAACCTCGAAATCGGCCGCCATTCAGCGCAACTCCTTCAACCAGTCGACCACGACCTGCCGCGATACCATCGGCGCGCTGAAATGATCGGCCTCGACGACACGATAGGCGCTGAGCGGGTTCTTCGGCGCGCGGTCGAAGGCATAGCCCGGCCCCGCGTCACTCATCCTGTCGTGCCGACCGACCACCCAGAGAAGCGCCGTGTGCGGTGAAAGCCGCGCGGCGTTTCGCGGCATGACGGCACCGCCGTCGGGATCGAAGTAGCTGATGAAGACCGCGGGCTTGGCCGACACCTGGCGCGTTCGGCCCTGGTTTATATCCTCGAAGTTGAGATAACTGCCGCCGCGGCCGGACGACAGCATCGCGCGCGCCCTCTGCAGGTCTTCGGCAATCTCGGAATTGCGGCGCATGCGCTCCGGCGCGTGGCCAGGCGATATCGCGACAACGCCGTCGAGCTCCGGGTGGCGCGCGGCATAGGCCAACGCCATGTTGGCGCCGAGGCTCTGGCCCGCCACGACGAGATGCATGACGCCGGCCGCGCGCAGCTCGGCCATCTGCGCGTCGATCTCGGCCATGGCGCCATCGAGATCCTTGTCGTAGGCGCGCGTGTCGGACCACGGCATGTCGCGCGCGATCACACGGAAGCCCGCGCCGCGCAGCGCCACCTCGAGCGGCCGGGTCGGCCCCTCGGGCGTGCCCCATTTGCCGTGCAGCAGCACGACGCCCGTCTGGGCGTGAGCAGTTACCGCGATCATCGATGCCGCGATCATCGCGAGCAGGCGCAGGACGCTCATGCCGGCATTGTCCGCCAGCCCCGCAGGGCCCGACAAGCGCCGCCAGCACGAAAACGCACCTCGCTGCAATTAGCCGACAGCACTGCAATTATCGGCGGCATTTCATGTTTATTTTTCACCCGCCGTGGACGTTGGCGCCGGCCGATACGTATTGTCGTTCAGTCGCGTCAACGTACCGAGTCGCCGACCCCATTTCCGGAGATCGTAATGCCCTTGATCAGACTCCTCGCCGTTGCCGCCGCGCTCGGGCTGATGAGCTCGGCGGCGCTTGCCGCCGATCCTGAAAAGAAACCCGCTCCGAAGCCCGCTCCGAGCAAGGTCGTTACCCCGCCGCCTCAAAAAGCGAATCCTCCGCCGCCCACGCGGTACGTGCCCGACGTCCCGGACACACCGACAAATTACAGAAATCCGAGAACCAGCGGCTGATCGGACTATTCCGCCGCCTTCGCCTTTTGAACGAAGAACCGGTTGTCGGGTCGCGGCAGGCCGAGGTTTTCGCGCAAGGTCTTGCCTTCGTATTCGGTGCGGAAGACGCCGCGGCGCTGCAGCTCGGGCACGACCAGGTTGACGAAATCGTCGAGCCCGCCCGGCAGGTAGGGGAACATGACGTTGAAACCGTCGGAGGCTTCCGTCTCGAGCCACTCCTGCATCTGGTCGGCGATCATGGCCGGCGTGCCCACCATGCCGAGCCCGCCATAGCCGCCGAGGCGGCCGGCGATCTGCCGCACCGTCAGGCCCTCGCGCCTCGCCAGAGCCATCACCCGCTCGCGGCCGCTCTTGCTCTGGTTGGTCTCGGGCAAATCGGGCAGTGGCCCATCGGGATCGAACTTACGCGCATCGACACCGGCGGCGATCGACAGGGCAGCGATGCCGCTTTCATAGGAGACGAGGCTGTCGAGCTTCCGGCGCTTCTCCTGCGCCTCGTCGAGCGAGGCGCCGATCACCACGAAGGCGCCGGGCAGGATCTTGATATGGTCGGGATTGCGGCCGGCCCTGGCGGCGCGGCCCTTCACGTCCTTGTAGAACTCGCGGGCGCCCGCGATCGGGCCGCCGGCGGCGAACACCATCTCGGCAGTCTCGGCGGCGAGCTGGCGGCCGGCATCGGAGGCGCCGGCCTGCACGATCACCGGCCAGCCCTGGATCGGGCGCGCGATGTTGAGCGGGCCCTTCACTTTCAAATATTTGCCCTTGTGGTTCAGCACGTGGAGCTTGGCGGAATCGAAATAGATGCCGCTCTCGACGTCGCGGATGAAGGCATCGTCGGCCCATGAATCCCACAGCCCGGTGACGACGTCGTAGAACTCGCGGGCGCGGGCATAGCGCTCGTCGTGTGGCATCTGGTCGTCCATGCCGAAATTCTGCGCCGCGTCGGGGTTCGAGGTCGTGACGATGTTCCAGCCGGCGCGGCCCCCTGAGATGTGGTCGAGCGAGGCGAAGCGGCGGGCGATGGTGTAGGCAGGCTCGAACGTGGTCGAGGCCGTGGCGATCAGGCCGAGGTGGCTGGTGTGCTGCGCCAGCGCCGGCAGGAGCGTCAGCGGATCGAACGACGTCACCGTGGCCGAGCGCTTCAGCGCCTCCATCGGCATGTTCAGCACCGCCAGGTGATCGGCCATGAAGAAGGCGTCGAACTTGCCGCGCTCGAGTGTCTGCGCGTAGGAGATCAGCGCCTTGAGGTTGAAGTTGGCGTCGGGCGTGCCGCCAGGATAGCGCCAGGCGGCGGTATGGATGCTGACCGGCCGCATGAAGGCGCCGAGGCGGAGACGTTTCTGGGTCATGCGGGAAATCTCGCGCTCGGCCCGCCCGGCTTCAAGGCCTCCCGGACGAGAAGAGCTAATCCTTCCAATTAGACCGTCATGCCCGGCTCAATGCATCGAGCATTGCACCGCTGAGACGGAGAAATCCGGCCTTGCGAGCCCGCTCGTGCAGCTCGCTCAACTCGGCGCGCCGCTTGGGTGCGAGAATGCCATCGACGGCATCGGCGAGCAGCACGCCTCGGCGAACGACCAGATCCGTGAAGGGCATCGGCTCATGTGCGCAATATTCCGCAAGCGCATTTGCATGACGCCGGGCTTCGTCTATGCGGCCGGCGCTCATCGACGCCTCGATCGCATTCCGGCGAAAAAACAGGTGATTGTGCCCTAGAGTTGGCCGCTGCAGGAGGGCATCGCCCTCAGCGAGCCAGGCGTCCCGTTCCGCGGGGTCGTCGCTCAGCGCGGCGCCGATGCCCAGCGCTGCCGGCCCGATATAGGACAGTGCGTGCTCTCGGCAGAGCGCGACCGCTTCGCGGGCCATCTCGGCAGCGAGCTTGGCTCGACCGCAAGCCGCCTCGAGCTGGGCGCCGAAGATGACGTTCTCTCCCTCGAAGCGCCAAGCTCCTAGCTCGGCTACGATCTGGCGGGCGCGCTCAACGTGCGGCAGCCCTTCCAGCGGCCGGTCCGATTCGACCGCCGCCACCATCAGGACATGCAGAGCGATCAACTCGGCGCGTCGATTCTGTGCCTGTCGAGCCATCGTGCGTGCCATCTCGCCCGCCTCAGCCATCGCGTCGAGGCGCAACATGAAGCATTGAGCGATGCCAACCATCGGCAAATTGGCGATTTCTATGGCCCCAGCACCTGCTTGGCGGGCCGCATCGATGCAGCGCTCCAGTGCGTCAAGCGCCGAGCGCATGCGTCCTTGGGCGTAAAAGGCATCGGCCAAGCCGCCCAGCGCCCGCGCGGTCAGCTCAGGAGATTGGGCTCGTTCGGCAAGCGCCAGAGCCGCGCTGTGCTCCTTCATGCACTCCTCGACGCGGCCCGCCGGGAACAGGAGATTGCCGCGGAGGTGGTGGCAGCGGGATTGCAGTTCGGTCAGGCTTTGCGCCTCTGCCGCCGCCAGCGCGCGATCCAGGGCGCCGGTGGCACCGGCCATGTCGTCGACGATGCGCAGTGCCGCCGCGATGCCGAACTCGGCTTCCGCGCGGGCATTGCCGCTGGCTCCGTGCGCCGATACCGAGCGGAAGTGAGCTTCCGCTTCACGTGCTGAGCCCAGCTCCAGCTTGAGATGACCGACGAGGAGCAGCAGCGCCACCATTTCGGCGTCGTCGCGGGCGAGTTGCAAACCGCGTTCGGCTCGTTCGAGCGCAAGGGAGAGATTGCCGCTCCACCGGAAGTATTCGGCGGCTATTCGATAGGCCCACGCCGCAGCCGGATCGCCGGCCCGATCAAGGTGGCTCGCCCGCAGGTCCGGCTCCGAATCGCCGAGCCATTCGGCGGCACGGCGGTGCAGGCCGCGCGCCGTCTCGCCGAGCAGCGAAGCGTAGGTGGCCTCCTGGATCAGCGCATGGACGAACATCACCATGTCGCCATCGAACGCCAGCAAGCCCGCCTCCACCAGCGGCTTGACGTCGAAGTGGGGCTGCCTCAGCAGCGCGCGCAAAGCGGGGAGGGAAAACCGCTGTCCGAGCACGCCTGCGGCTTGCAGCGCGCCGCGATCGGCCTGCGACAGGCGGTCCAGCCGTGCCTGCACGAGGGCGCGAATTGTTCCGGGAAGCGGCTTGGCCTCCGCATCGCCAGCGTTCAGCACAAGCTGTTCGAGGAACAGCGGATTGCCGCCCGAACGTGCAACCAAGCGAGTCGCTTTGGCTTCGTCGAGGGCGCTCGCGGCGGCGCGGGCAAGGCGCTGCATCGCATCGGTGCGCAAGGGACCGAGTTCGACGACAGCCAGAGATGCTCCACCAAGGTCCCGGCGGAACGCCGCGTCCACCGGATCGCCCTCGATCCGCGAGGTCGTGACCAGCAGGATCGGACATTCCAAGGTATGGCGCGCCAGCACGCGCACGAGTTTGCGGATCGCATCGTCGGACCAATGCAGGTCCTCGATCGCAATGGCGAGCGGCCTGCTCCGGGCGACGGCGGCCGCGAGGCCTGCGAGTGCCTGTATGCGCAAAGCGGCTCGCCGCGAATCTTCCATGGCGAAGTAGGGACCCGCGAGACCAGGCGGCACTTCCTGGTCCAGGATGTCGTGGAGGGCCGCACGTTCCGAAGGATCGGCCATCCTGCCATCACGCCAGTGCGGGGCGCGTCGATCGAGTTGCTCGGCCAGCGCGCGCAAGGGCGATTGGCGACGGTCGGCTCCGAAATCCACGATGCGAACGAGGATGGGTGCGAAGCCGCGCCGCTCGGCTTCGGCAAGGGTCTCGGACAAGAGCCGGGACTTGCCGATGCCAGCCTCGCCACGGATATGGAGGACGGCGCCCGGTCCGGCAGCGGAGATGACGGCAACCGCCTGCGCCAGCTCCAGTTCCCGGCCGATGAAGGGAAGCCTGCCGGCCGAGACCGTTTCGCGAGGTCCGTCCAGGCGCCATAGACGTTGCGGCCGCGCGATGCCCTTAAGCGGCCGCTCGCCGAGATCTGTGGCGGCCATTCGGTTTGCGACGGCCTGCCAGACCGAATCGCCCAGAACCGTCTCCCCGGCCCCGGCTTCGCCAACCAGGCGAGACGCGAGATTCACCGTGTCACCCAGCACTGTGTAATCACGCCGAACGGCGCTGCCGATGTCACCGGCGACGACATCGCCCATGGCGACGCCGACATGCGCGGCAACTGGCCGGCCGATCTCCGCGCAAAGGGACGGCATCGCGCGCTGCAAGGCAACCGCGGCCGAAACGGCACGCAGCGCATCGTCGCCATGCGCAAGTGGAGCGCCGAAGAGCGCCATGGTGGCGTCTCCGACGTGCTTATCGACGGTACCGCCGTGCTCCGCGATGATGGCGTCCGCGCAGCTCAGAAACCCTTCGACAATGCGACGCGCCTCCTCGGCGCCGACGGCAGCCGAAAGCTCGGTGAAACCACAAATGTCGGCAAACAGGACAACGACCTGCCGCCGCTCATTCCGGTCGACCGGCCCATGAGCGTCGGGTAAGGGTTGCGCAGGTTCGACGATATGGGCGATGGCATCGAGTAGTCGCTTGCGATGGCCCAGCGAGGCAACACCCAATTCCCGGAGGTCCTCGGTGGTGAGGCCGCGCAGGATGCCGTCGTCGTCGATATGGTTTGCAGCAAAGGCATCGGCATATCGGCCGAGTCCCAGTTGCTCCAGCCAGGCTCGAATGTCCACCACGGGCCTCGACAGTCAGTAGCGGTGCTCGGGAGTGTAGCCCTGCAGGCCGGGCATGAAAACCGAGGCGATTGTCCTCGCCGCGCCGCGCTCACGGCTCCAGGAGGGTCGTCAGTTGGGCGCCTTCGTCGGCGACGAAAACCGCGATCAATTCGGCCGGCTCGGTGTTGCTCGCATTGGCGGAGACGTAGTGGATGGTGCCGGGCGGCTCGAAGAACGACTGGCCGACATCGAAAATCTCCACTGGGCCGTCATTGAGCTTCGATTTGATCCGGCCCTTGGTGATGTAGGCCGTCACCGTGCCGCCATGACGGTGCGGCGGCGTGAAGCCGCCGGGTCCGTAGGTCACCCGGACGATCGTCACGCGCTTGCCCGGCATGTCCGGCAGCGCGTGCGAGGCGACGATCTCCACCTTGCTCAGCGACTCGTCGGACGAGGCGTCGGAGGCACAGATCGGAATTGGGAATTCCGAGATCGCGCCCATATTCCTGTGCACAGCGGTAGCGCCCGTGACGGCCCAAACGATCACCCCGGCACCGACGAGCGACAGCAGGAGCGGCGCTCGATCAACGCGCCGGGTCATCGTCATTTGCAGGGCGAAGCTCATCGATTTCTCCTTGGCCGAAACCCTACCGCCCCCCGGCATTGGTCGTCGAGCCGGCACTTGATCCGGCGAGCCGCATCGCATGCGCCCCCTTGTAAGGCGGCGATTGCGGCGGCTTCCATTCTTTGAGAACGGCCGGATCGAGCGACCACACCTCAACGGCCAGCGGCCGGCAGACGGTGATCGGGTCCTGCGCGTCGGGACCCCACAGCGGCACCGAGAGATCGCCGCCGGGACAGGTCGACAAAGCACACAGCAGATCGATCTCGGCGAAGAATTCCAGATGGTCGCCCTTCTTCGCCGGGCTGGCGCGCATGAAATATTTGTCGGCGCGGTTGAGGCCGGTGCACTGGAAGACGTTCAGCACGTCGTGCACGTCGAACTCGGTGAGACCGTAGGGCGCCACCGCGCGCACCAGGTTGGAATGGCAGTGGAAGTCGAAATCCTCGCCGGTCAGCATGCGGTTGACGTAGGGATCGCAGCGCGTGCCCAGCAGGTCGTGGATGCGGCCGCCGAACTCGTCGATACCGTAGTCCTTGAGGCTGTCGGACGTGATGGTGGCGATCGGCCGGAGATACGGCAGGGTCGACCACAGCCGGTCGAACACCGACACGTGCGCCGCCTGAAGCTGGCGCGTGCGCGAAGCCCACAGCCGCTCGCGCGGATTGTGCCGATTCCACAGGTTGAGGTCGCCGACCTGCGGGCCGTCGGGCGTCAGGATGCGGAAGACGTGGCCGGCCGGCACCGTCCAGGCCCGGCCGCTCCTGATCGGGATGGTGAACCGCTCGACCAGCTTGCGGCCGGGCGCTTCGGCGATGCGCCGGTAGAAGGCCCGGTCGACCGACAGTGCCGGCGTCGTCGCCTGGTAGGCGGGCGGATGGTCTTTCATTGTCCACTCCCTGGTAGGTCGGAGGCCGGCTAGACTAGCGCATGTTCCTGCTGGAAC
>Ga0070741_10001900_pt1 | contig 59361 bp, 61 predicted proteins | sample Coa_R1_4_FD_66440 | JGI IMG/M metagenome (GOLD analysis project Ga0070741, IMG submission 66440) | Surface soil microbial communities from Centralia Pennsylvania, which are recovering from an underground coalmine fire - Coalmine... | ecosystem: Environmental > Terrestrial > Soil > Unclassified ...
GCCGGCCGTCGCGCCTGCCTCATCGTGGCCAACGACGTCACGGAATTGATTGCGGCACGCCGGTCGATGGAGCGCTACGCGGCGCGTCTTGCGCTCCTGCACGAGATCGACAAGGCCATCATCGCGGCGCAGACGCCGATCGGCATCGCGGAGCCCGCCATCACGCGATTGCGCGAGCTGGTCCGGGTGCCTCGCGCGATCGTGAACATCTTCGACCTCGAGAAGAACGAGGTGGAGTGGCTGGTGGCGGCCGGCCCTCGCCGCGTCCATCGCGGTCCGGGCGTTCGCTTCCCGATGACCTTCATGGGCGATGTCGAGGCGTTGCGGCGCGGCGAGCTGCAGGTCGTCGACACCAACACCCTGCCGGCGGGCGTCGAGGTCGACGCGCTTCTGAGGTCCGGTGTGGAGCAGTACGTCGTGGTGCCGATGATCGCGGGCGGCGAGCTCATGGGGGCGTTGAGCTTCGGCGGAGCGCCCGGCATGCTCTCGAGCGAGCAGATCGGGATCGCGCAGGAGGTGGCGGCGCAGATCGCGATCGGCATCGCGCATGTCCGGCTGCTGGAGCGCGTGCAGCGGCACGCCCACGATCTCGAGCGACGCGTGCAGGAACGCACCGTCGAGCTCAACGCGACCAACGAGCGACTGCAGGACGAGATCATCGAGCGTCGACGCGCCGAAGCGGAAGCCGCGCGCGCGAGCCGCCTCAAGAGCGAGTTCCTCGCCAACATGTCGCACGAGCTGCGCACGCCGCTCAATGCGATCCTCGGGTTCACCGAGCTCATTCACGACGGCCTCGTTGCGCCGGAGGATCCGCAGTACAAGGAGTTCCTCGGCGACATTCTCGCGAGTGGACAACACCTGCTGCAGCTCATCAACGACGTGCTGGACCTGTCGAAGGTGGAGGCGGGCAAGCTCGAGTTCCATCCCGAGCCTTGCGACGTGGCGATGTTGACGTCCGAGGTGCTCGGCGTGCTGCGGCCGACCCTCGCCGCCAAGGCGATCAATGCGCACGCCGACATCGATCCGTCGCTTGCCAGCGTGCTGCTCGACACCGCGCGCTTCAAGCAGGTCCTCTACAACTACGTCTCCAACGCCGTCAAGTTCACGCCCCGCGGCGGGCGCGTCACGGTGCGCGCGCGGCGCGAGAGCGACGCCAAGTTCCGGCTCGAGGTGGAGGACACCGGGATCGGCATTGCTGCCGCGGACATCGCGCGACTGTTCACCGAGTTCCAGCAGCTCGATTCGGGCACAGGCAAGAGCCATGGCGGCACGGGCCTGGGCCTCGCGCTCACCAAGCGCCTGGTGGAGGCGCAGGGTGGCCGGGTCGGCGTGGAAAGCACACTCGGCGTAGGCAGCGTGTTCTATGCGGTGCTCCCGACGCAGCCGCGACGCGAGAACGGCGCGCAAAGCGTTGACACGACACCGGTGAATGCAGGTGAGGCTCACGCCCGCGTGCTCGTGATCGATGCCGACCCGACGAGCCGGGCCATATTGACCCGGACGCTGGCCGGCGCGGGCTACACCGTCGAGACCGCTGCCACGGGTGCCGATGCGCTCGCCGCGTGCCGCGAGCGCGCCTTCGCCGCGATCACGGTCGATCTCGCCCTGCCGGACATGAGCGGCTTCGAAGTCCTGCACGCGATCCGCGCCGAAGGCGTGAACGGCATGAGCACGCCGGTGCTCGCCATCAGCGCGGTCACGCCGGAAGGCACGGCCACCGCGTTCGCGGTTCACGACGTGCTGACGAAGCCCGTCGATCCGGAGGCGGTCCTCGCCTCGCTGCAAAAGGCCGGAGTGTCGGCGCATGCTCCCGGCGTCGTGCTGGTGGTGGACGACGATGTCGCGTCGCTCAATCTCGCCGCGGCGACGCTCGCGCGACTGGGCCTTTGCGCGCATTGCGTGCGCGCCGGTGAGGAGGGGCTGCAACACGCCGCCGCACGCACACCGATCGCGGTGCTGCTCGACCTCATGATGCCGCAGATGAGCGGATTCGAGTTCCTGAGCCGGTTTCGAGCCCTGCCGAGCTGTGCCGCCGTGCCGGTGATCATCTGGACCGCCAAGGACCTGACCCCGAGCGAGCGGTCGTACCTGCGCTCTCGCGCGCAACAGGTGATCGGCAAGGGCCGCAACGGCAGTGGCTCGCTCGTGCACGAGCTCAAGGCACTGCTCGCGCGCAACGAGGAGTGAAAGGCGACGATGGCGAACGGACCGATTCTCGTGGTCGAAGACAACCCGACCAACATGAAGCTCATGACCTTTCTGCTCGCCTCGGGCGGCTACGACGTCATCAGCGCGAGGAACGCGCAGGAAGCTCTGGCGCTGCTCGAGACCTCCGCTCCGCGCCTCATTCTCATGGACGTGCAACTGCCCGGCATGGACGGGCTGGAGCTCACGCGTCGCCTCAAGGCCGATCCCAGGACGCGGGACATCGCGATCGTCGCGGTGACGGCATACGCCATGAAGGGCGACGAGCAGAAGGCGCTCGACGCCGGTTGCGACGGTTACATCAGCAAGCCGATCCAGCCGCGTGTGGTGCTCGACGTCGTGGCCGAGCGCATGCGCCACTGAAGCTCGCGAGCGCCGCCTCGGCTGACGTCGTCGGCAGGTCGTTACGGCTGATCGGGAATGCCGGCGCGCGCGAGGCCGTCGAGATAGGACGCCAGCAACATGGCGTCCTTGACGTAGAACAGACGCTCGCGCGCAAGCCTGAGGCTGAAGTCGGGCTTGCGCTGCCGCAGCTCGCCCACCGCTTCCTCGAGCTCGCCCGTGCGCCCGAGGTGACCCAGCGCCGCGACGCGGTGCGAGAACGCGAGGTAATGACAATTCGGCACGAGCGTTGCCTTGCGTGCCCAGTGCGCCGCCAGCTCGAACTGCTGCGCGAAGATATGGGCGAGCGCGCGATAGGCCATGAATGCCCACCGCAGCGGGTCGTGCGGACTCAGCGTGATCGCCGTGTCGAAATGCGGCACCGCTTCGGCGAAGCGTCCGCTGCAGGCAAGAGAATCGGCAAGGCCGCAATGCACGACCGCAAGGCTCGGATTGAGCTCGAGCGCGAGCTGCAGCTCATCGATCGCCTGGCCGTAGGCGCCGCGCGCGAGGAGGGCGCGGCCGTACATGAATCGAACCAGCGCATCGCGCTCGTCGAGCTCGATGCCACGCCGGGCGATCGCCACCGCTTCATCGAGCGCTGCATGGTCGGGTACTGACTCGTAGTACACCATGCTGAGCACCATGGCGTAGGAAAGAAATCCGTACGCCTGCGCGAGCTCGGGATCGAGTGCGAGCGCGCGACGGAAAAGCTTCTGCGCCTCCTCGTTGCTGCCGGGCGTCGAGCGGTAGAAGGTCTTCGTGCCCAGCCGGAAGAAGTCCCACGCTTCGAGCGCCTGCACGGGCTTGCGCTCGGCGCGCTGCTGCTCCGCGATGCCGACTTCGGGCTCGAGGCGCGCGGCGATGGTGGCGGTGATCTGGTCCTGAACCTCGAAGATGTCCTGCAGCTCGCGATCGTAGCGCTCCGCCCACAGCTGCGTGCCGTTCTGGGTCTCCGCGAGCTGCACATTGACGCGCACGTTCATGCCGGCGCGACGGACGCTCCCTTGCACGATGTAATCCGCGCCCAGTTCCCGCCCCACCGCGCGTGCATCCCCGCTGCCGCGGAAGGCAAAGGAGGAGCTGCGCGCAATGACGCGCAGGCCGCGATTGCGCGAAAGCTCCGTGATGATGTCTTCGGTGATGCCGTCGGAGAAGTAATCGTGCTCGGGATCTCCGCCCAGATTGGCGAACGGCAGCACCGCAATGGAAGGCTTGCCGTGCCCGGTCGCCATGGTCGAGGTGACGGGTTCCGCCGCGGCGGCGGATTCGACTTCGCGGACCTCGCCGATGAACCGCACGCCTTTGCGGTGATAGGTGCGGATGAGGCGCTGCCCCTCGCCGCTGTCGCCGATCGCCTTGCGCGCCGCGTTGATCCGGCTCGCCAGCGCCGAATCGGAAACGATCCGGCCAGCCCAAACGGTCGAGATCAGCTCGTCCTTGCCGACGACGCGGTCCCGGTGCTCGATCAGATAGGCGAGCAAGTCGAACACCTGCGGCTCCACGACCACCGGATTCGGTCCGCGCCGAAGCTCGCGGCGTCTGGGATCCAGCTGGTATTCGTCGAACGCGATTGCCATCGGCTCTTCCATGCCTTCACACGCGGCCCGACGAATGCTCGCGCAAATCACAAGGCAAAGGCAAGGTTTGCGCAAGGACTCCGGGCCGGCCTTGCGGGAAGCTTTGGTCCGCAGCAGACCGATTCCGGCGGACGCGGCCGCGCCGCGAGCCGCCGCCAACCCCAAAGGAGACCCCATGACTGCTCATGCCGCATTCGATCCCAAGGAGCTCGAAGCCAAGGTGAAAGCGATGTATCGCGATGTCGCTACCAAACCGACCGGCCCCTATCATTTCGAGATGGGTCGCGCCCTCGCCGAGCGGCTCGGCTACGACAAGGCGCTGCTCGATGCGATCCCGCAACAGAGCATCGAGTCCTTCGCCGGCGTCGGGCACTATTTCCATCTCGCGGACATCCAGGAAGGTGAAACCGTGGTGGACCTCGGCAGCGGTTCCGGGATGGACACTTTCATCGCGGCGCGCAAGGTGGGGCGCACCGGCAAGGTGTTCGGCATCGACATGACCGATGAGCAACGCGTCAAGGCCGAGGGGCTGCGCGTGCGCGACGGGTATACCAACGTCAAGTACCTCAAGGGCTACATCGAACAGGTGCCGCTTCCGGACGGATCGGTCGATGCCGTGATCAGCAACGGCGTCATCAATCTTGCAACCGACAAGGCGCGCGTGTTCCGCGAAGCGGCGCGACTGCTGCGAGTCGGGGGCCGTCTTGCGATTTCGGACATTGTCACCGACGTGCGGCTGCCGGAGACGATCACCTGCAATTCGACGCTGTGGGCGGCCTGCATCGGCGGCGCGGGTCAGCGTGACGATTATCGCGCCCTCATCGAGAGCGCCGGGTTGCGGGTGGTGAAGGAGGAGGACAACGAGCAGTACACGTTCCTCTCCGACAACGCCCGTGCGGCGAGCAGGAAGTTCGGCGTCAAGAGCATTTCGATCCTCGCCGTGAAGCGCGCGGCGAACTGAGCACACCAAGGAGCAGGAAAATGGGCGAGACGAAAGAACTGGTGGTAGTCATGACGCATGGCGCGGACAGCGAGCTGTCGTCGGTGGCGTTTACGGTGGCCAACGGCGGCCTCACGGCAGGATTGAAGGTGTTCGCCTTTCTCACGAGCGGGGCGGTCGACCTCGTGCGCAAGGGCGGTATCGACATGACCCACGTGCAACCGATGGATCCGTTGAAGGCGCTGATCGACGATTTCATCCACCGCGGGGGCACGGTCTGGGCGTGTCCGCCATGCGTCAAATCGCGCGGCTACACCCAGGAAACGTTCATCGAGGGTGTGACGATCCAGGGCGCGAGCGCCATGCACGAGCGCCTCAAGGCGGGCGCGGCATCGCTGTCGTTCTAGAGGATCGTCGGGCGGCAGGAGTTCAAGCGATGCGAGACCGGATATGAATCACCGGGCGGCGCGTGTAAGCGATGGGCACGCTCATCGAGGGCGCCTATGATTGAATAGCAACAGCAAAACGTCGGGTCGGCGCAGCGGAAACGGTTCCTCGCACGACCCTTGCCGCCGGCAAACGCGTGCGCGCCAACGTGACTGAAACCAACCCGCGATCACCGTGGCGCCTTTCGGTTGCGCCGATGATGGACTGGACGGAAAATGGCGTCCGGATGCGGCTTCCGGGCCAGTCGTGTGCACGTGGTGTGCACTTTCGCTAAAATGCCGGCGTGTGCGCCATCATGGATCGCTGGACGGCCAAGCTCGACGGATGGGCGTTGTGGGCCGTGCGCGGCGCTCGCTACTCCATCAGCGGCGCTTACACCGGACGCGCGTCCGACTACTACGGGCCGCCGCGGTTGCCGCCGCCTCTAGTAGGCGAAGCACTCGACGTTGACGATCTTGTGCAACGTCTTTCCGCCGATCAGCGCAAAGCGATCGAGGCGAGGTTCTTGTGGACCGTTCCCGAAACGCTACGAGATCGCGCCCGCGTACTCGGCGTCTCCGCTGACGCGCTGCGCAATCGTCTGCACTCAGCCTGCTATCGCCTCGAGGATCTATATTGCGAGCGGCGCCGTGGGTTCGTGCGACCGCCCGTAATCATTCCCGCCTGAAACGAAAAACCGCCCCGAAGGGCGGTCCAAATTAAAAGCGTGCTTTTAATTCACCGTGGCGTGAACCGCAACGGCACGCATCGCATGATGCACGTCTTGCCCTCGCCGAGCTCGAGAATCGTGACAGCGATGCGATTGCCGAGCCGCGTGGCAATGAACGCAACGCGCTCACTAGGGAAGCCGACGTAGTGCCACTTGCGATTGCATTCCGGGTGGCCCGGGATCTCATTGGCGTCGAGAATGCCCTCCGCTTCGAGCACGTCGGGCGCCGCGAGATAGTGCCAGCGCGCTCCGTCACCGCGTTCGATCGCCGGATTGTGCGCGACGTGCGGCGGCCATTCGGAATCATCGGCGAACGGATAGACCGGCTCTTGCTTACGTGCACGCTTAGCCATGGGCTCACTCCGCCACTTCATCGCTGAGACGCGCGAGAATTCGAAGCGCGTCAGCGAACTCGCCGATCGTTTCCGACGATGCAGTGGGATGAATAACCCGCAACTCCTCTGGAACGGCCCGATTGAAGAGCTCTAGCGATTGACACGCCTCATAGAGCCGCTCGACCTCGCCATAGCTGGCGAGTCCGACCAGTGTGACGTTCAGGAGCGACCTAAGCTCCTCATCCGTGATGAGCGTGCCTTTGCTACTATCGTTGACAGCCATGATGCACTCCTTGTTAGTGCGTTGTGGTTAGGGCGCGCGACTGCGCAAACAGTCGCGTTGCCCGCTTCCGGCTTTCCGGCCGGCCGGTTCTCAATTCAGGCGGCGGCCTTCCATTCGATCCCTCGCCGCACCTTCAGGCGCAATGTATCGGCAGGCGTGTGCTCGTCCTGTTCAACGAAGTTATCAATGATCTCTCGCACTTTGACGTTACCCTCAAGGCGCTCGAGATACAAAATTTTGAGCAGTCGCGCGCTACCTCTAGGCACCTTACCGCGGCGCTCCCATAGCGAAACGTTCTGCTCGGACGTGCCCAGCAGGCCAGCTAGGCCTCGCTGAGACAGGTCGAGCTCCTTGCGCAAAAAGCGCAGTTCCGCGCCGGTGAGACGAGGGCGTCGAGCGATCTCGCGTCCGATCAGGCGATGCAGGCCAGCGACGTCCTGAATCGCCACAGCCTTGCCGTAAGGTGTCTTTTCGATCTCGTAGCCGTTCTCTAGCCAGACGTTTTGCAGTCCGCATTCCGTGTAGTGATACATGCGTCTCTCCTCAACTCCTAGTTCATCACGGTGATAACGACCACCTTGTTTTTGTACTTGTCTTCTCCCAATGCCACGGCGACCTTGATGTCATCGCCGGCTATCGTTGCTCGAAGGGTGCATTTCCAACACCCGTGAATATCCTGGTGCGCCGGCTCCACGACCCTACCCCGTGTCAGCACCGCATGAACTTGAGTCCGCAGAATCCCCCGCTTCTTCATCCTCCTCGCGGCGTGCGTGGTGATGAAAACGTTGGCGGAAACTTGGGCTAGCTCAGCGATTTGGCGTCGGAGCGTCTCGTCATTCAAACGGAAGGGTAGAACCTGGGCTGCTGGCCGCACCCATAAATTTTATGGGTTATCGAGCCCCGTGTCAACTAGCGTTGAGACTTTATTTGCGGCGCTGTAGCGCCCGTAAAGCGGGGTAAGGGGCGTCCTACACGGTCGATCTTCGTCGGGAACGAGAACGTCTTGCAAGAGATGCCGGCCACGTCGGACGCTTCCGACTGCCGGCCCTCGCGGCGCATCGCGAGCAAAGGCGCGCAAGGGTGAAAGGTGGGAAAGCCCCTCGCGCGTGTCAGAGTCGAGTTAGCCGCGAGCAGTCTCAATCGTGAGCTTCGCAGCGATCAGGGCGACGAGTTCTTCGGCGTCGCGTGTGCGGCCTTCGTTCACGAGCCGCGAGAGTTCGCGATCCAGGCGATCGAGCGCATCGGTCAGCGCAATCGCTTCCGGAGAATTGTCCAAGTCGTCAGGCATCGCCGCTCTCACGCTGTTTCGCTTCCGCCGCTTGCAGCTTCCGCTCGAGCTCATCGACGCGCGCCAGAAGAGGTTGCAGCGCACGCTCAACGTAAGCCTTGACGTTCGTGGCCACGGCGGCGGCCATCAGTGCAATTTCGTCTTTTGCCATTTCAAAGGATGAACCAGCTGGGGTCGCGCTCGCTGCTTGCTGCTGCTGCCTGAGGATTGCCGGCTGACTCGTGCGACATCGTGAGGTGGTCGGCCATTTTTTCGAGTACGCGGAACATAGCAGCCTGCCCTGCTTCCAGAACGTCGACGCGCTTCTGCAGCGCCTCCAGATCGTCACTTGGTGTCGCCATCGGTGCTCCGTTGTTGCTGCAATTCGGCGACCTTGTGCTCGAGCTCGATAATCCGCGCATCGCGCTTTGCCATTTCTTGATCGAAGAACTTTCGGATAGCTGCACCCGTCATGTCCGAGAAAAGCTCCATAGTTCTGGCGGTGACATACTCGGTCATCGCTTGAGCTCCGCACGCAATGCCGCGATTAGATTTGCAGCCTCGCGGCGCACCGCTTCGATCTCGGACCGGACATGCGCGCGCAGGTATTCGACGTGGCCTTGCATTTCGTCACGCGTCTGAGTAACCGACTTGCGAAACGAAACGACTTGCTCGACAAAAGCCTCGCGCTCCTCGCGTATGGCGCGCAGTTGGCCCGTGTGTTCCTTGCGACACAGAGTCAATGCCGCGTCCTCGACTGCGCGGAGCGCAATCGTTCGCTCGGATTCGCGCAACTGCTCGGGCTCGGTGATTGGCGCCCCGGTGCGGTCGCGCTTCTCACGCTCCCAGCGCCATGTGTTGATTGCCTTCCGGGCCGGGCCTGTGTGCGGGTGCTCGAGCGCCTTCGGCAAGGAACCGTCGAGTCCAATACCACGCGCGAACAGGCGCGTCAGGTCCTCGTAATCATCGGCGTCGAGATCGGCGTCGCCGCGTCTCGCTTTGCCAAGCAATTCTTCGTCAGCGCTGAGGCGAACCGGCGCGGGCTTAGGTGCAATGGTGCTTTCGGCTGTCATCATCAGAAGCTAACGCCGGACACGACTGCGACTAAACCATTGCGCAGCGCCCAGTTGATCCGCCGAGCTGACCGGATCGCCGTTGCATTTACGTGCATCATCGATACAGGACTTGTCATCCCGACGTCGGCACCGTTGGTATCCTGAAAGCCCGGATCGTCGCGCATGTCGATCGTGGCCTGATTGCCAAGCGTCACGGCAGTTCCGCCATCGCAATACACCAGGTCGTCAGCATCGAGCAGAACGATCGACGTGCCGCTAGTATCGAATAACAGATTGGCAGTCGTCAGCACCGGCAATCCCAACAGCACTCCACCCTTCGCCCCGATTTCGGGATACGCGGGCGCACCGCCAGAACCGCGCAATTTGCTAAGAAATACCGCCGTGCGCGGGTGCAACAGCCACACGGCGCTTTGCAGCGTGGACCCCGCGGCAATGAGCGAATCCAAAGCGCCTTGCAGATCAGTATCGATGGCTGACAGCGTCGACCCTGTCGAAGGCAAGGCTGTGACGCCGCTCGTTATTGACGCCGGGGTGTAGTCGTCACCCGCATTCGTGGGATCGAGTAGTGCGTAATCGCTGGCCTGCACGGCTGCTGCAACGAGATCGCGCGACAACAGCGCTTCAGTTTCGGGTCCGGCATCCTCCAGCGTCTCGTTCAGGACAACGCTGATAGCGCCGACCAGCTTTGGCTTGAGCACGTCGCCAGTCAGCACCGTACGGGATACGGGAATAGGTTTGCGATTGCCGATCCAATATCCGACTGCGCCTTGTCCGGTCCCGATCAGCTTTACCCAGGCCGGTACTCGGCGCGCGCCAAGCGGCGTGAGACGATCAATGACGGTCGAGGGACGCAGCGCGTCCGCGAAATCCTCGCCAGCAAAAACCGGCGTAGTTGCATCGCTTGCATCAGTGGCGGGGACAGTTGATTTATTGAGACGATCGAGTATCTCGCTGCGATCGATCCAGGACTTTTTCGCAATGAACTCGGCGGCTCGCATGTTGCCCATGCGCTCAATCGCTGCCGCGATGACAGTTCGGACGGTAGTGCGTTCGGTCAACATGGGTCGGGTTCCGTTGTGATGTGTCGCTTGTCACCCTACCGTGCGCTTGTTTTCGTTTCCACGCGGGGACTGGGTTTCCAGAGGAGAGAAACCCCGCGCAATCCCGCGAACCCGGATCGCGTACAGCGCCGCGCCATTGTCGACGGCGAGGCGTTCGAGCATGCGGTCGCCAACCCATGCTCCTGCGCAGCGCGCGAGCCGTTTCCCAAGCTTTCGCGGATTGGCAAGATAGGGAGCAATCAGCGAAAACAGGACCGGTCGACCGTCGGCATGGGCGATGATCTCGGCCACCTTCCACTGCTCCTTGTGGCGCAGGAGTAAGCAAAGCAACGCGTCCACCCAAATAGCGTCGTCTGCGCGCAGTCGCCGGCCGCCGACCAACTGCTCGAGCAGGCTTTCGATGCGGTCGAGGCGCTCGGCGAGCTCGCTGTCAATCATGGGGGCGCGGTCGAAAAATCATTTCGAGTCGGCTTCGGGACCGCTTGGTGCTCCCGTTTTCAGCGCCACGAATCGAGACCCCGGGGGGGTCGCGCGCGCGCGCGGGAAAATTCGGGGTTGGCATTCAAACGCGATCACCGTGCGGTCCCCTAGCGCTTGCGCCCGCGTTTTTCACCTAACCCCCGAGGGTCTAAGGTCGCGACACGCGGCTTGAGCATCGGCAGTTGCGGCTTCTTCGGCTCCGCCAGATGATCTTCGATCGGATAGCCATCTATGCCCACACGGATGCGCTTCCGCTGCTTTTTGCCCTGCTGCTCGAGCGTTACGCGGTCGTGGCAAGGTCGGCACAACGTCCGCAGGTTCTCCATGGAATCGCTTCCACCCTGCGACTTCGGAACAACGTGGTCGCATTGATTGCCTTCGCGCACGCGGCCAGCCGCGCGACATAGCTGGCACAAGAAACGATCGCGCTCGAGCACCTGCTGCCGCAACTTCACCCAGGCCGCGTCATAGCCGCGCTGATGCCGTGAAGTGCGCCGCCATCCGCTCATTGCGCTCGCTCGCAATCGCAGCTTATGAATTGCTCGCCGCAACAAGGGCAGAGCTCGACGCAGCAACTCGGGACGTGGAGTTGGCCGATCGCAACAAAGCAGTCTCGGCACTTCGGCCGGGGATCATCTACCTCGGTGCCGTACGGCGTACGTTGATAGGTGGCGCCGCTGAGCCACACCGTTTTCAGAGCTTGCGCTGCGTCGATACGTGCTTGCCAATACGCGGGCCATTCAGCGCTATTTGCGGCTGGGCGTCCTTCGGGTGTGCTCATAGTGCCTCCTCGGTTGAACTGAGTTTCAGAGCGGGATCTTTTGTCCGCGTGCGCGGATCAGCGGTCCCTGGCAAACGCCCTCGGGATTTCCGAGGCTTCCCCCCCTGGTTGGGGGTCCATCGGTGCTAGGCCAAAGTGGCAAGCGCTCGTACGTTTCGCGGTTGCCAGGATGGGTAGGTGCGCGCACACACACCCCCTATAACCCCCAGCGCCATTCGGCGCATTCGGCGCAGCGCGCCTTGCGCCATTGCGCGCCAATAGTTGATTTCCACTATTCGGCGCATTCGGCGCGTCCCTCTGGGGTGAGCACGAACGTAATCGTCTCGTGACGGTTGCTGCGTCGAATCGTGCCCTCTGCAATCAGCACGGTATGGCGCAATGATTCGATGTGCCGCAGAAAACGGCCGCGTGTGGTCCGATCGTCGCGCTTGAGTGAGTCCGGGAACTCGGGACGTTGACTCAATACATGCCAGGACGTCCGCCGACCAATGCTCGCTGCTGGCACGTACATGCCTGCCGCGTCGCAGCTAGCGAACGCGCGCAGGATGTCGCGCCTCTCGTTGCGCTCACGTATGGCGCCGACCACACCGCCAGCCGGCGCCGTGTCGGGCAGGTACAGGTGCGCGTCGGGGTTCCAGTGCAAGCGAACCTCTGCCCCGGCTTGGGAATAGTTCGCTTTGGCGAGCGTCAGCACGAGTGCGCCGTCGGGGTCCGTTGTCAGGGACCATCGCGCACGCACGCTGTTGTGCCATGCCGTACTCCCGCTGTAGCGATCGCTAGCGGTGCCGTCTCTTGCTGCGGCCTTGTCGACGTGAGCGAGCAGGATCACGGCGCCCTCGGGTCCGATCAGCCGGCGCAGCGCCCGGATGTAGCGTCGCACGTGGCGTCGCAGGATTTCGGATGATCCGTACAGATCGGACGCACCATCGAGCACGAGCAGGCCCGCCGGATCTATGCGGGTGCGCAGTTCGTCATAGCTGGCGGTAAGCATCGCGTCAGCGTGCGGAACGTCGACCATCAACTCGGCGTCAACGTGCGACAGGTCGAGCAGATCCAGCGCGCCGGCCAGGTCAGCGAGCGACACGCCCAGGTGTGCGCAGATGCGTCCCATGCGCCAGTGCAGGATGCCGGCGTTGTCCTCGGCGGACACATACGTCACATGGCGCCGCTGCGTCGCGAGCCCGTGCCAGGGGGGGCGTCCGAGCGCGACACACGCGGCGAAGTAGAGCGCCACGAGCGATTTCCCGCCGCCGCCGTGACCGGGGAGCAGCGTCACTTCGCCGGCTGGTAGCCATTGGTCGACGATATGTGAAGGCGCCTGCGGCTCGCGTTGCGCGAGCTCGCGCAGATCGATGATCGGCGGCCATTCGGCCCGCTGTCGTTCCGGCGCGTCCTGGCCCGGCGCATACCGACCGACACTGCGCGCGATCGCGTCCACTTCATCGCGTGATAGCGGTGGCATGCATCGCTGCTCGTTGATGGTATGCAGCGCGGCCGCCAACGGTTCGAGCGACAGGCCGATGCGGCGCATCTTCCCGGCCTCACGAGAGAGAAAATCATTGCGCTGGCCCTCTCCTACGTCCGCCCAACCGTTCGCGTCTCCTGTGCGTTCCTGGCTGTGGGCAAAGTCGTTTGCGAAGCTCTTGCGCAAGCGCTCCACGACAGGGGCAAGGTCGCAGGCTTCGCCGGGATTGCGCAGCGTGCGACCCGTCACAGTGAAGTAACGCGCCGCTGAATACGCTTCGATGCGGTGCTCGGTCTTCGCCGCACCGATCGGAGCGAACGGCGCTCCGTGGCCGATGATGTGGATCCCGGCGCCGCTCGGGCTGATCTCGGTGTAGCTCCCGCACTCGTCGACGATATGCCTCGCGAGCGTGGACAGCTCGCCGCTCTCGGGATCGCGGTGCTTGTCTAGATCGATGCCCTGCCAGCCGTTGCCGAGCGCGAAGCCGATGCCCGCGAATCGCTCGCGGCCGTTGAGCGCGCTTAACGCTTCGTCGAGTGTGGCGAGTCGGGCGGAATCGTCCGCGTCATCGAGCTCCCCATGCCGTCGCGTGCCGTCAATGTAATGAGGGATCTTGCGAGCATCGTGTAGCAGCCAGCGCTTTGCAGCGAGCATGCCGCTGGGGAGCGCGTCGCGCAGCGCGGTGGGATCGAGCAGCACGTCGGCGCTCATCCCGCGACACCCCGGAGCGCTTGCTCGAGCGTGCCGTGGACCATCTTCACGTCAACGACGGGCGGTCGTTCGAGGATGCCAAGGGATTCCAGCAGTGTGCTTAGGTCATTGAGCGCGTCGAGCATGCGCGCGAGATCGCGCTCTGCGCACGCTTCCCAAAGCCGGAGATGGACGTTGCGGCCCCACTGCCGCACGTGCGCATCGTGCAGCGTCATGGCGCCTCCTGCTCAAGTTCGGCGATGACCCTCTGCGTGACTCTCTCGGGGGGGGCGGCGCCGATCATTAGCGCCCAGATCAAAAACCTGCGCCGCTCGTTGCGGTGCTCGGGCGCTTCTGGGGTATGCTTACGGGACCCGTGCTGTTGCTTTTCCGAAGCCGCCGATGCCCCCGCGTCGGCGCTTCTATTTCCGGGGTCGGGTGGCGGATGGCTCTCGTTCATAGCAACGCCTTCGCCGGCACGGCGCGGCGCTCGCGTACCAGCGCCTTCATGTGCTCCTGTACCGCTGTCAGCGGATATAGATACCGATTGCCGATGCGGATGTAGGACGGGCCGGTCCCGCGCTTACGCCAAGCGGCCGCGGTCGTGCCTTCGATCTGGGCGAGCGCGCAAAGCTCGTCCTCGAGCATGCAGCCGAGAGAGCGCGCTAGCTCGCGGATTGTGTCGTGGCTTGCAGACATGTCCATTTGGTGCACCTCCTATCCGCACCATAGCGGCGGAATAGGGCGCGCGTAATGGACAGCAATTCGCGCGAACGCAGCCTATTTCTGTCCGGTGCGTTTGGCGGCCCGTCGGATGGCACGCTCGCTCGCCGGCACGTCGATGCACGCGCGGGACAGGATTTCCGACGCGCTTGCTCGCGCGCTTTCCGCATCGATTGAGCGCTCGCGCAGCCAATTCACTATTGAGGCGAGTAGTTCATCGCGCGGGATGACGCGCTTTCGGCCGCGTTTGCTGTGTTTTGCCTTAAGCGCTCGCTCCACTTCGCTGAGCAGCGCATGTAGCAATAGCGCATCCTCTTTGAGGCGCGCCGCCATGTCGTGCCAACCTTTGCCCAGCATGGCATCCCAATGTCGAACATTTGCCTCACTGAGCAGCGCTCCTGTGCGGATCGGCTCGTGCAACTCGCCCACGAGCGCACGCACCTCGCGGAGCGCCTTGCGCGTGCGCCGTACGTACTTGAGTTCTTCGTCGACAGGCCCGAATGATGCCCGTGCGTTCTGGGCGTTGCGATAATTGGTCAGTTCTGGTCCTAGCCACGCCGCAAATACCTCGATGTCGACGCCATCGGGCAGAGCGCCTTGGAGATCCGGCACCGTGCCGTCAATCCACCATGTACGTTGTGGCCAGTTCATGCTGACCGCCTGCGCCGGGGGGGCTTCTTTGCTGGCGTCGGCCGCTCTCTTGCCGCGAGTGCCGCATGCACATCAGCGGGTTTAATGTCTGTGTACCGACGCAGCATCGTCCACGTCTTATGTCCGGTGAGCAGGGCGACACGAGGAATGTCCAGACCCATGCGGAAAAACTGAGCGGTTGCACGATGCCGAATGTCGTGGAAGTGCAGATCTTCAATGCCGAGCTCGGCGCATCCGCGGGTAAACGCGGTGCTTACAGACGCGCTCTGCACTCCGAAAATCTTTCCCTCTTTGCGATCACGAATGAGCGGCTCTATAAGGAGCCAGGCCCGCGGTAGTAACGGCACGACTTGATCGTTGCCATGCTTGCGCCGTGGGTCTTTGCGGTCGCGGATGATGACAGTTCGGTTCTCGCGGTCGACATCCTCGACCACGATGCGGCAGATTTCATCGAGCCGCATTCCGGTGGCGTCGGCGAAATCGCACAATAAGGGCATGTTGATGCGCTGGCGAGGATTCCTGCGCCAGTGTTTGTACAACTTCGCTAGCTCGTCGTCGGTCGGCTCGCGTGTGCGCTCCTGACTGCGCGTGTTCAGCGGTTTGCCGTTCAGGTTTCTGTGTTTCAGGCTCGCGCGGGCCTCGAGGGCAATGTGCGCCGGGATATCGAGACGTCTCGCATAGCGACCCCATTTCAGGATCGCGCTGAGAAAGCTCAAATCGGCGCCGATGGTCACGCCACCGGCATGCTCCGTGATGCGCTGATCGATGAATTTGGAGAGTTCTACGGCACCCGTCGTCGCCAGGTGGCGCAATCGAACGTGGCCAAGCTCGCGTTTGAGCATGGCGTGCGTCGCCCGCCTTGTTCTTCCTGTGGGCTGTCCTTCTAACTCGTGGTGCTTCTCGATCAGGTCCGCGAGCGTGGCATCTTTCGGCGGCGCCATGAACCCGGACACCGTCGCGGAGCGGCGTTGTGCTTCAATAGCCGTCGCCCAGTCTTTCGCCTCACGCTTGGCCGGAAATACCTTGTGCTGACGATTGCGACCGCTGCCGACGAATGCGCGCCAATGCCCATTCGGGAGTTGCTGGTAGGCTGCCATCTGTGCACTCTCTGTGCGTCCAGTCGTGCACTAACTATACCCCTACCGTGTCCGTTGTGTGCACCTTGTGTGCACTATCCGTGCACACGGGGTATTTAAGTCAGTCCAGCCTTATGCACAATACGTGTCAAATCAATTACATAACGCGCATACATTAAGCGTAGCGCCGATGATGGACTGGACCGACCGGCATTGCCGGTATTTCCTGCGCCTCATCACGCGCCGCACGCGCCTGTACACCGAGATGGTGACGACCGGGCCGCTCGTGCATGGCAACGCGCACACGCTCGCGCATCATCTCGACTTCGATCCCGCCGAGCATCCGCTGGCCTTGCAGATCGGCGGCAGCGATCCCCACGCGCTCGCCCACGCGGCGCGTCTGGGTGAGCGGTGGGGCTACGACGAGATCAATCTCAACGTCGGCTGTCCCTCCGAGCGCGTGCAGACCGGGAGCTTCGGTGCCTGTCTCATGGCCGAGCCGGAGCTCGTTGCTGCATGTGTGCGTGCCATGCGCGATGCAGTGTCAGTGGATGTGACGGTGAAGCATCGCATCGGACTGGATGCGCGCGAGGACTATGGCTTCCTGCGCGACTTCGTGGGCACCGTGAGCGAGGCCGGGTGCGAGGTGTTCATCGCGCACGCCCGCAACGCGGTGCTGAAGGGCCTCACGCCCAAGGAGAACCGCGAGATTCCGCCGCTGCGCTACGACGCCGTTCATCGATTGAAGCGCGATTTCCCGTCGCTCACGATCGTGATCAACGGGGGGTTCACCGCATGGGATGCGATCGAACGCGAGCTTGCAGACGTCGATGGCGTGATGCTCGGGCGCGTCGCGTATCACGATCCGTATCAGCTCGCGGAAGCCGATCACCGCATCTTCGGCGAAACCACGCGGGCGCGATCTCGCGCGGAGGTGATCGAGGCATTGATCCCCTATGCGGAGGCGCAGGTCGCACGCGGCGTGCCGCTACGCGCCATCACGCGGCACGTGCTGGGTCTCTATCATGGCCGCTCGGGCGGGCGGCACTTCCGGCAGATCCTGTCCGATTCGCGCAGGCTCAAGAGCGGTGACGTTGCCGTCTTCGAAGAGGCGCTCGCGGCGGTGGAGCCCGTCCCGGCGTAGTTGCGCGTTGCGCGGGATCGACGTCTTCCCTGTCGCCCGCGGCGAGCAGGAACTTGTCGGGCGCGATCTCCTCCCAGACCGTGATCGCGATGTAGGCAGCGATCACCACCACCGGAAAGTAGGCTCCGATGCTGCTATACATCACCATCAGCACGCCGACCCAGCGCAGGAATACGAGAGCGAAACGGCGCTTGACCCGAAGCTCCTCCGGCGAGTGATCGCGCAGCGCGCGCGTGAAATCGCGATACGACCAGAGTGCGGCGGCGGCCTGCATGAGCGCACCCATGCGCAGCCCCGGGTCGGCGAATACCTCGCGCCAGTCTGCGTCACCCGCCCCGAACAGGATGATGAACACCGGAATCCCGAGCGGTAGCGCGAGAAAGACGCAGACCACCAGCGTTGCCGCAGCCGAGCGTAGCGGGCCGATCGGCTTCACGTTCGGCGCGTATCTCGCCATCGCGCCCATCAAACCGGCCATCAGGACGGCGATGGCGAGCATCGTGTCCAGAAAGTAGAGCAGCAGCACGCTCGAGGCATGCCAGCCGAGGAACAGCACGCCGGCGAGCGGCACGATGTTGCGGGCGACGATCTGCGCGATGGCAAGCGGCGGCAGAACCAGGCGGCCAGCGCGCGACGTCGAGTCGCTCGCGAGCACCGGCGCGTCGCTGCGCGGTTGCTCGATCATGCCGCCGGATGAAACTCGTCGCGATAGGCGCGCACGATATCTCGCACGTCGCGATCGGCGACCATGCCGAGCGACACGCCGAATCTCGTGTCGAAGGCGGCAGGCCAGCTCGAGACGATGCGATCGACGACCGGGTCGAATTGCCACCGCACGCGATCCGCGACGGCGTCGCCCGCCACGGCGCGCAGCGCGTCGAGCATTTCCCGCATCGACACCGTGATGCCCGGCACGTTGACCGAGCGCGTATAGGTGAAGCGCTCGGCAGGCGCCTCGTGACCGGTGATCAGATTGGCGATCACCGCGTCCGGCGAGATCACCCACATGCGCGTCTCCGGCTTGACCGGCACCACCGCCTCATGGCCGGCGAGGGGCTCGCGAATGATGCCGCTCGCAAAGCTCGACGCCGCCTTGTTGGGCTTGCCTGGTCGTACGGTGACGGTCGGCAACCGCAGCGAGCGTCCATCGATGAAGCCCCGGCGAGTCATGTCGTATACCAGGAGCTCGCCCATCGCTTTCTGGGTGCCGTACGACGACTGCGGCATCAGTGCCGCGGTGTCGGGAACGGGATCCGGCAACGGTCCGCCGAACACCGCGAGGGAGCTCGTGAACACGAGCTTGGGTGGTTCGCTGCAATGCCGGCAGCGCTCCAGCAACGCGCGCGTGGCGTCGAGATTCACGCGCACGCCGATGTCGAAATCGGCCTCGGCCTGGCCGCTCACCACGGCCGCGAGATGGAACACGGAATCGGTCTTCGGCGTGATCGCGTGCTCGATCAAAGCGGGATCGGCAAGATCGCCGGTCAGCATTTTGACGCGCGCATCATCGATACCGCTTGTGCCCGCGATATCCACCAGCACGAGCTCGGCGATCGGTCGCGTCCGCCCGCGCGCATCGGTGAGCGTGCCGCGTTGCAGGATCGCCCTGGCGAGACGCGTCCCCAGGAAACCGGCCCCGCCGGTGATGACAATGCGCATGATCCCCTCGTCTGCTTGCCGACATGGCTATGATAGTCCGATGGCCGATTCCCTTCCGGACTGGCTCGGCACGGTCGTCGACGCCGTCGCGGACGAGCGCGTGGCCATGGTGCCGCATGCGCTGCCATCCGCCATCGTCGATGCCTTGCGCAGCGAAGCGCTTGCGCGGGACGTGCTGGGCGAGGCGCACGACGCCGCGGTCGGCCTCGCGCGGCGCGCCGACGCCAGCGTGCGCGGCGATCGCATCGCCTGGCTCGACGAAGCGAGCGCATCAGCGCCGGAGCGCGCCTATTTCAGCATGGCGAGCGCCTTGCGCGAGGCGCTCAATCGCGAGCTCATGACCGGGCTGGTCGAGGTCGAGGCGCATTACGCGATCTATCCGCCAGGTGCCGCGTACGCGCGCCACCGCGATCGTTTTCACGACGACGATGCGCGCGTGATCTCGGTGATTCTCTACCTCAACGCGCAGTGGACCGCGCTCGACGGCGGCGCGCTGCGGATCCATCTGCCGGACAGCGCGATGGAAGTGTTTCCCACCGGCGGCATGCTCGTGGCGTTCGCGTCGGAGCGCTTCGAGCACGAGGTGCTGCCCGCACGGCGCGAGCGCATCGCGATCACCGGCTGGTTCAGGCGGCGCGCTTGAGCTTTGCCCCCGCATCGGTGATCGCCTGCTCGAGATACGCGCCATAGAAATCGGGCGTCATGAGACCGAGCAGCGGCTTGCCGAGCGGCTCGCCGCGTGCGTCGACCAGGTAGATCGTCGGTGTGACCTTGATGTCGTAGCGCTTCGCGAGCGCGCGATGCGTCGTCTTCTCGCCATTGAAGTCGACGAGCGGATCGAGCTTGTCGATCTCGACCTGGCGATAGATGGCGCGCGAGCCCCAGTCGTCGCCGCTCGCCATTGGCACCAGAAATTGCTGCAGGGCGCGGTCGCAATACGGGCAATCCCACAGATCGAAGAACAGCAGGACCGGAATGCGCTCGCGCGCGCTGCGCTCGCCGTCGGCGTTGAGCGCGCGCGCCGCGGGAAGATTGACCGCATGGCCGTTCACGCGCGGCAGCTTGGGGGGCTTCGCCGCCGGCGGCACGGCTTCCATCGAGAACTCGTCGATCTCGGTGCCATCCCCGACGGGTGCCGTTTGCGCTCGCACGAGCCAGGGAACGATCGCGCCGGATGCTAGAATCCAGCGCAACAGGCGACGCCGCGACAGCGCTGCGCGCGCGGCATCGACCATCGCTCCCTTCTCTCCCTTCGAACCCATGGCTTCGCGCATTCCCGTGACTGGTCCACGCCGGCTCGTGATCGCGACGCGCGAATCCGCGCTCGCGATGTGGCAGGCCACGCATGTTAGAGCGCGGCTCGGTGAATTGTATCCATCGTGCGAAGTCGAGCTGCTCGGGATCACGACCCAGGGCGATCGCGTGCTGGACCAGGCGCTGGCGGACATCGGCGGCAAGGGTCTTTTCATCAAGGAACTCGAGATCGCGATGGAGGACGGCCGGGCCGATCTCGCGGTGCATTCGCTCAAGGACGTGCCGATGGACATGCCCGAGGGGTTCACACTCGCGGCGATCACCGAGCGCGAGGATCCGCGCGATGCGCTGGCGTCCAATCACTATGTCGACCTCGCGGCGCTGCCTGGCGGCGCGCGCATCGGAACGTCCAGCCTGCGCCGCGAGGCACAGCTGCGCGAGCGCGATCCGCTGCTCAAGATCGAGCCCCTGCGCGGCAACGTGAACACGCGCCTGCGCAAGCTCGACGAAGGCCGCTATGACGCGATCGTGCTCGCTGCGGCGGGACTCAAGCGCCTCGGTTTCGAGCACCGCATCGCCTACACGCTCGATCCCGAGGAAAGCCTGCCCGCCGTGGGCCAGGGCGCGCTCGCGCTGGAGTGCCGTGCCGATCGTGCCGATGTCATCGAGGCACTCGCGCCGCTGGGGCATTTTGCGACGGCACTCGCCACGACCGCCGAGCGCGCCTTCTCCCGTGCGCTGTCGGGCAATTGCCATACACCGCTCGCCGCTCACGCTGTCGAGCGGCTGGGCGAGTTGTGGCTGCGCGGGTTTCTGGCAAATCGCGACGGCTCGCGCATCCTGCGCGGCGCGCAAGCGGCGCCGGTCACCTCGCTGCAGGATGCGCAAGCGCTCGGCACGGCGCTGGCCCAGGATTTCATTGCCCGCGGTGCACGCGAGCTCCTCGACTGACGCGCCGCTCGCCGGCGCGGGCGTCCTGATCACCCGACCCGCGCGGCAGGCGGGCGGCCTCGCCGAAAAGATCGCCGTGCTCGGCGGCAGGCCGGTGATCTTCCCGGCCATCGTGATCGAGCCACCGGTTGATGGGTCGGCCCTCAGGCGCGCTCACGATGCGCTGGAGCGCTACGACTACGCCGTGTTCGTCTCGGCCAATGCCGTGGAGTTCGGTGCGCCCGATCCGCGTCGCTGGCCGGCGAAGCTCGTCGCCTTCGCCCCGGGCCAAGGCACGGCCGAGGCGTTGCTCGCCGTCGGCATCGCCAATGTGCGCACGCCAACCACCACGCAGGACAGCGCCGGTCTTCTTGCGCTGCCGGAATTCACCGACGTGTCCGGCAGGCGGGTGCTGATCTTCCGCGGCGACGGCGGTCGCGAGGAGCTTGGCGATGCGTTGCGCGCGCGCGGCGCAACGATCGATTACGTCGCGTGCTACCGGCGTGCGAAGCCGGTCGGCGCGCAAGGACTGCAGGACGCCTTCGCGCAAGGCCGCATCGATGCCGTGACCATCACGTCGAGCGAAGGTCTCGACAACCTGTGGTCGCTGCTCGACGCGTCCACGCGCGCACGGTGGTCGCGCCTTCCCACCTTCGTGCCGCACGAGCGCATCGCGCAACATGCACGCACGCTGGGTCTCGATGTCGTGCTCACGGGCCCGGGCGATGCCGGTCTCATCGCCGCGTTGCTAGAATGGGCTACTCCCCGATAACTGCAGGAACGACCATCATGCCCGTCGACATCCTCGTCACCGCGCCATTGCCGGAGTTCCTGTACGGGCCGCTGCGTGCCGATTATCGCTGTCACGATTACGTGCAGGCCGGCGACAAGCAGGCGTTGCTGCGCGATGTCGGCGGCGCGATTCGCGGCCTGGTGCAAGGGGGCGGCACGGTGACCCCGACCTCGCTCCTCGACGCGCTGCCTGCGCTCGAGATCATCTCGGTGTTCGGCGTCGGTTACGACGGCGTGCCCGTCGATTATTGCCGCCAGCGCGGTCTCAAGGTCAGCAACACGCCCGACGTGCTCACCGACGATGTCGCGGATGTCGCCGTCGCCCTGATCCTCATGACGGGCCGCGGTCTCGTTCGCGCGAATCGTTTCGTGCACGCGGGCGAATGGTTGAAGCGAGGTCCGGATCTCGCCACCAAGGTCGGCGGCAAGATGGTCGGCATCCTCGGCCTGGGCCGCATCGGCAAGGCGATCGCGAAGCGTGTCAGCGCGATGGGGATGGATGTCGCGTACACCGGGCGCAATCCCCAGGACGTGCCGTACCGTTTCATCGCGGATCTCAAGGCGCTGGCGCTCGCGTCCGATTTCCTGGTCGTGGCCTGTCCCGGCGGACCGGGCACGCGCAACCTGGTCGATGCCGACGTGCTCGATGCGCTGGGCAGGAACGGCACCATCATCAACATCGCCCGCGGCTCGATCATCGACGAGCCCGCGCTCGTGTCGGCGCTGCAGCAGGGCGTGATCAAGGCCGCGGGACTCGACGTGTTCGCCGATGAGCCGAACATTCCCGCGCCGCTCCTGCAGATGGACAACGTCGTGCTGCTGCCGCACGTCGGCAGCGCGACGCGCGAGACGCGTCAGGCGATGGGCGACCTTTGCAAGGCGAACCTCGACGCGTGGTTCGCCGACAAGCCGTTGCTCACGCTCATCCCCGAGCTCGCGTAGCAGCGCGACCGCGCGCTCAGCTGCGCACCGCGCGCCATGCCGCCTGCGAGCGGCCCGCCGCGCCCTCGAAGTCGCCGCGCATGGCCTTGAGGGCGTAGCGCTCGCGCTCGATCTCGCGGCGCGTGCGCACGCCCATGCGACGGAACAGCGGCACGGGCGGACACCAGCCCTGCACCGCGTGCACGCCGAGGAACGACAGCACGAGCGCCGGCAGGACGAGCCAGCGCCGGTCGTGCGCGATGCCCAGCGCGAGCCCCGCGAGCCCGATCGCGGCGGCGTTCACCTCGAGCGAGCGCTCGATGTCCCATTCGCGATCGAGATGCTGCAGGTGCTGCGCGGACGCCTCGTTGCGCCCGGCGTACTCGCGCAGGCGCTGCAGCGTCTCGCGGTCGATGCGATGGTTGACCTCGGGTGGAGTGTGCGCGCGAACGCGGTCGGATTCGGCCATCGAGTAGGAGTGCGGTGAAGATCTTGCGCGAAGTTTACGCCACCGTCTCGGCGAGCCGGGCGATGAGGCCCGAGTGGCGCACGGTCGGCGTCCGCATTGCGCTCGCGAGCACCGGCGCGCCAGCGACCAGGATCACCTTGCGCCGGGCGCGGGTGACCGCGGTATAGACGAGCTCGCGGGTGAGGACGCGCGACTCGGTCGCCGGGAGGACCAGCGCGACCGCGTCGAACTCGGAGCCCTGCGCCTTGTGCACGGTGGTGGCGAACGCGGTCTCGTGCTCCGGCAGGCGCATCGGCGCGATCGCGCGCGTCGAGCCATGGTCGTCGCGGAAATGCACGAGCAGATTGCCGTCCGCGTCCGGCAGCGCGATGCCGATGTCGCCGTTGTAGAGCTTCAGCACGTAATCGTTGCGCAGCACCATGACCGGCCGGCCCGCATACCACGGCGAGCGCGTGACCGACGGCCAGGCCCGTTCCATGGCGGAACGGCAGTGCTGGCCGATGATGTCGTTCAAGCCCTGCACGCCGCGGGATCCCTTGCGCTGCGCGCACAGCACGCGAAAGCGATCGAACGCGTCGAGCAAGGTGCTGGCATCGCCCGCGTCGGTCTGCAGCGCCGCGAGGTAGCTCGCATACCCTTCCATCAGACGCGAGACGGCGTCGACACCGGGCACGCGCGCATCATCTTCGAGCCATTCGATCGTCGGGTCGCCGCGCGCGCGCAGCCATGCGATGGTGCGCTCGGCGTCGCCTTCCTTCACAGTTTGGGCGAGGCGTGCGATGCCCGAATCGGCATCGAAGCGGAAATTGCGCGTGAACCACACGACGGCGTCCTGCAGCGTGCTCGGGGCCGTCGGCTGCGGTGTCGCGATGCTGCGTGCCTCGACGCCGCACACCCGCGCGAGGCGCGCAACACACGGCGTGCGCAGGGTCGGATCGGCGGAGAGCTCGGAGAAGACGGCGCCCGATTCGACCGCGGCGAGCTGGTCCTTGTCCCCCAACAGGATGATGCGCGCGGACGGCGGCACGGCATCGAACAGCTTCGACGCGAGGGCGAGATCGAGCATCGACGCCTCGTCGATCACGACCGCGTCGTAGGGCAGCGGATTCGAGGCGTTGTGAAGGAAGTCCGGACTCGAGGGCGTGCCGCCGAGCAGACGATGCAGGGTGAACGATTCCTTCGGCAGGCGCTCCTGCACGTTGGGGGGAAGTGCGGCGGCGCGATGGCGCAGCGCATCCTGCAGGCGCGCCGCGGCCTTGCCCGTCGGTGCAGCGAGCGCGATGCGGCATTCCGGCTCGAGGTCGAGCAGGCACGCGAGCAGGGCCACGACGGTGGTGGTCTTGCCGGTGCCGGGTCCGCCGCTGATCACGGTGACTGGACGCATCACGGCGAGCGCCGCCGCGACCTTCTGCCAGTCCACCTCATCGTCCGCCGTGCTTGCCGCCCCGAACAAGGCATCGAGGCGGGCGCGCAGGCGAGCTTCGTGCGCGGCATCGAGCGCGTGCGGCACGCCCTCTCGCAGGCGCGATGCGATCCGGCGCTCGTATTCGAAATAGCGACGCAGGTACAGGCGCCCGTCGTCATCGAGCACCAGGGGCTCCGATCCGCTGCCGCGCGCATCGCCCACCATGGTCGAGGCCCGCAGCGCATCGCGCAAGGCATCGATGTCCGGTGTCGCAGCCGCGATCTCCCGCAGGTACGTGCACGCATGACCCGACGCGGTCGCCACACTCGCGGCGAACGCGGCGCTGCGCAGCAGCCCGAGTGAGGACGACGGTGCGCCGCCTTGCTCCGCCCAGCGGACCACGTGCTCGGCGAAGCCCTCGGCCAACGCGGCCACGCTCGGATCGAGCGTGTCGGCAGGCGGCCGCGCTTCACCCGGCGAGGCGCTTGCGAGCGCGGTTTCGGCCGCGACATCGAACAGCGACAAGGTCGCGGTGTCCGCCATCCGGCGCGAGCGACGACCGGCGCGGCTCACGGGATCACGACCTCGCGTGATCCGAGCACGGCCTCGAGCGCGCCGAGCGTCGCTTGATCGATGCGGTGGAACCACACGCCCGCCGGCTCGCCGTTCGTCATGCGCCATGAGGGCCGCACGCCGCGGATGAATACGTACAGCACGCCGCCGAAATGCTGCTCGAACCGGTACCGGCTCATGCGCCGCGTGAGGTAGCGATGCAGCGCGACGGTATAGAGGAGGTGCTGCAAGTGATAGCCGTGCGCGACCATCGCGCGATCCAGCGCCCCCGCCGAGTAGGTCGCGAGGGTGTAGCCCAGATGATTCGATTTCCAGTCGACGATGTAGAAGCGTCCGTCGTGCTCGACCACGAGATCGATGAACCCCTTGAGATATCCCTGCAGCTCCGGGAACGCGAGGCGCGGGACCTCGTAGCCATGGCGCGCGAGCACCGCGTTCAATGCCGCGGCACTCACGCCCGCGGCGGGGAGGCTGAACTCGAGCTCGGTCAAGCGGCGCGCGAGTGGAACCGAGGCGAGGCGCAATCCCGGGCGCAGCGGCGTGCTCGTGAGGTCGCGCAGCATCCGGTCGATCATGTCACGCAGCTTCTGCGTCTCGCCGGTGGGACCGCGATAGGGCGAAGCCGCGAGCGCCCGGTCGATCGCAGCGGGCCAGGTGCCAGGATCGGTGAAGTCGCTGCGCTCGAGCACGGCGTGCAGGCATTCGCCCGCGAGGGGACCACGCGGGAAGGCGAGAATGTCGTCGCTTCCGAGCTCGCCCGGCGCGAGGTCCTCATCGACCGGAGCGACGTGCAGGTCGTGATCCATCGCCGCCGTCTCGCGTCCGACATCGAGCGCGAGGGCGCTGTAGCTGCTGATGCGCCACGCGCGCTCACGTGACGGCGGCGGGGTGCGTGCGCGCAGGGCCTCGGCCGGCGTTGCGTCGTCGGCGCAGGGCTGGGGCGGCGCAATGGGCATCGCCTCCACCGTCAGCTTGCGATGGCAGCGCGCGGCGAGCGCCGCCCAGGCTGCGTCGATTGCCGCCGCATCGAGATTCCCCTTGCACCATTGCGCCTGGGTCTGGCCGCGGCCGGCAACGAGCCAATTGAGCATGCTGCGCGTGCTTTCGCTCGATGACGTCTTGCCCCACGCCGTGCCGCGGCTGTAGCAGCCTGCGATCAGATAGCAGCGGTGGCTCGCGCGTGTCAGCGCGACGTACAGAAGACGCACGGTCTCGGCGAGGGACTCGCGCTCGATCGCGGCCCTGATCGGAGCCGCCTCCTCGCCCTGGTGCGCTTGGTCGCGGAAATCGAGAACGGCGGCACCATCGGGATCGTGATAGCTGCAGGCGCCCGGCCATTCGCGCGAACGCAACGCGAAGCCGTCCCACAGGAACGGGCAGAACACCACCGGATATTCGAGGCCCTTCGCCTTGTGCACGGTTACGATCTGCACGAGGTTGCGATCCGATTCAAGCCTCAATTGCGCGACGTCATCGGCCTGGTCCTCGCTGCGCTGGGCGTGAAGCCATCGCAGCAGCGCCTCGGGCGCGGGCTGCAGCCGGGCGGCATCGTGCAGGCGCTCGCCCAGGTGCAGGAGATTGGTGAGCCGGCGCTCGCCGTCGGGCCGCGCGAGCATGCGCGCGGTGACGCCTTGCTCGGACAGAAGCTTGCGGTACATGACGCCGATGCCTTCACGCAGCCACGTCTCGCGATAGGCCGCGAACGCGGCGATGTGACGCACCAGCGCGCTCTCGTCCGTGGCAAGGGCATCGATCGCGGCTGCGTCGAGGCCGAGCAATTCGGTCGCGAGCGCACTGCGCACGCAATCGGCGCGCGATGGCTCGAGCACGGCCAGGAGCAGGCGCTCGACCTCCTCCGCGTCCTTGCTCGCGAACACGCTCGCCTGCGCGAGCTCGACACTGCCGAGACCCAGCGCGCGCAATTGCTCGCGCACGCGGGTGCCCTGGGCATGACTGCGCACGATCACCGCGATGTCGCCCGGCTGCAGGGCGCGGCCATCGAGCCGGATGCGACCGGCCTTGGCTTCGCGCAGCAGACGCGAGATCTCGGCCGCGGTCGCCCGCAGCGCCATCTCGGAGGCGACCTGCTTGCGCACGGGCTCGCCATCGTCGGCGACCGGCAGCATCCACACGCAGGCGTCGGCACGCGCCGGCGCCGAGCTGTCGCAAAGCGTCTTGCGCTTCTTGCCGCCCACGCGCACGTCGTGATAGGAGAGGCCGGGCAGGACGAACGCTTCGGGATTGGCGTCGAACAGCGCGTTCACCGCGTCGACGAGATCGTGCGATGAGCGCTGGTTGTCCTCGAGCGTGTATTCGGCGGTGGCGAGCCCGCGCGCGTCGAGATACGTGTAGAGGTCGGCATTGCGAAAGCTGTAGATCGCCTGCTTGGGGTCGCCGACCAGGAATACCGGCGCGCTGCCTTCGCCGTAGATCGCGCGGAAGATCGCGAATTGCACGGGATCGGTGTCCTGGAACTCGTCGATCAGCGCCGCGGGAAAGCGCGCTCGCAGCGCCGCCACGAGCGCAGCCGCATCGGGACGCTGGTGCAACGCCTGATAAAGATTGAACAGCAGGTCGTCGTACGCGAGCACGCGCGTCCTGCGCTTGCGCTCGCGCACGTCGTTCGGGCCATCGCGCAGGAGATCGTGGATGAGGAGGAGCCGCGCACGCTCGAGCTCGACGTCGAGCGCCTCGCGGGCGGCGAACAGGCGCTCGACTTGATCGCAGAACGGTGGCAGGGAGGCTGGGCGATCGCGGTAGCGGGCGTAGGTCGCTGCAGCGAGCTCCGCCGCACTGCAGAGCTCGAGCCGGCTGTCCTTGGCATCGAGCGGTGCGATCGGATCACCCAGCGCGAAATGCGCATCCCATTCCGCATAAGCGTGCGCGAGCCACGTCTCCTGATATTTGCTCTTGTGCAGGGTGGGGAGCGCCTTGGCGAGCGCCGCCTTCACTTCGGCGTGCGAGCGCTGCCACGTCGACTTCGCGGCCGCGTACGCTGCCTCGAGCTCGCGCGTGTCGAGCAGCACCGGGGTATGCAGGTCGGCGGGCCAGCGCAGGCGGGCGAGCGGTCGCGCCAGCCGCTTTCGCAGAAGCTTCGCGAACTGCTCCGGCGAATCCTTGCGCTTGGCGAGAAAGGCCGCCAGCACCGCTGGACAGTCGCGATCGGCGACGCGCCGGCGCCAGAAATCCTGTGCAACCTCGAGCACGATCTGCTCGTCGTCGGGCACGAGCTCGAGCTCGAAGGGCATGCCTGCGGCAAACGGAGCATCGGCGAGCGCGCGCTGGCAGAAGGCATGGATGGTGAAGATCGCCGCCTCGTCGAACGATTGGAGCGCGAGATCGAGCCGGTCTTCCATCGCTCGTGGCGTCAAGCCGGCGCGCTCGCAGGCGCGCACGAGCTCGCGCACCAGTGGATCCTCGTGCTCGGGTCCCTGTCCACGCACGTGATCGAGGGTCTCGCGGATGCGTGTGCGCACGCGTTCGCGCAACTCGGCCGTGGCGGCATTGGTGAACGTCACGACCAGGATCTGCTGCACCGTCAAGTTGCGCTCCAGCAGCAGGCGCATGTAGAGGGCGCAGATGTTCCAGGTCTTGCCGGTGCCGGCCGACGCCTCGATCAGGTTGATGCCGGCGAGCGCACAGCTGAACGCGTCGAGCGGAAGGGGCTTCGTGGTCATCGCTCGAGCCGTGGATCGTCGATCGCCGCGAGCAGCGGCGAGAACACGATGCGCGCACATTGCTCGAATCGTGCGTCGAGCGGGTCGGCAGCGCCGCGCAGGCACAGCCGGTACGCGGGGTCCTGGTCCTCGCGCTTGTAGGGCAGGATCGGCAGGGTGATCCATTGCTGCTCGGCGGCCGCGATGCGACCCTCGAGCGCGTAGGCCCAGGACGACTTCGGATAGAAGTGCAGCGGCGCGCGCAAGCCCTCGGCATAGAGGGCGAGCAGCTCCTGCAGCCGCTCGAGCGCATCGGGGATCGGGCCAAGACGGTACGCGCCATCGCGCGATTGCCAGATCGTGCGCTTCTCCACGGGCGCGTCGATCGCGTTGAGGAAAAGATGCTCGATCCAGCCGGCGAGGTAATCGCGCGGCCGCACGTTGTCATACCGATAGCGCACGAGCCCGCTCGGGCGCAGGTCGCTCATGGCCCCCTGCAGCTGCCACGGGTGGCCATCGATCTCGAACACGAGCTCGCGCGTGATCGGCTCGCCTGCCGGAGCGCTCGTGTGCATGCGAAGCTGCGACGCGAACACCGCGAGCGAGCCGAGCTCCCGGTCGAGGAGCGGCTCGCCATAACCACCGGCGGGATATTCCAGTCCGGCGCGCGCAAGCACCCGCACGGCAGCGAGGTCGCGACCTTCGAGCAGCGCGGGCAGCACGCGTTTGGCGAGCGCGCTCGAGGCCTTCCAGTCGGGAAGGAACGGCTCCTCGTCGTCGAGTTCGGCTTCGGCCTCCGGCAGCGCGATGCCGAGCCGCTGCTTGAGAAGATAGCGAGCCGGATTCTGGAAGAACTGGATCAGCCGCTCGAGGCGAACCACGCGCCACTCGGGCCCGGGCTCGGGCAACGGCTTCCCGAAGAACGGCACCTCCGGGTCCTCCGCGATCTCGTCGGCATCGTCGAAATGGCGCGCGACGCTGGTGAGGCTCACCGGCACGCTCCGCTGCGCGCGGGCCTTGAGGGCATCGCAATAGTCCTGGTTGAAGCTCGCGATGCGAGGGTCGCCGCCGCGCCTGAAATAATCGGCTGAGAAAGGTTGCAGCGGATGCTCGATGACGAGCCGTGCCATAGCGGCGCCTTGCGCATCGAGCGAGCGCGCATCCTCGGCGAGCGCCGGCACGAGCACCTCGAGCAGGTCGGCGATGACGCCCGAGGGCGGCAATGCCGAGTTGTCGCGGATGTTGCGGCCGGTATAAGAGAGATAGAGACGCTCGCGCGCGGCCATCACGAGGTCGAGGAACACGTTGCGATCCTCGGCACGCCGCTGACGGTCGCCTTCGCGCGGCGCCGCCGCGATGAGATCGAATTCGAGGGGACGCTCGAGCGAGGGGAAAGCGCCGTCGTCCAGGCCGATTGCGCACACCACGCGATAGGGAAGATTGCGCAGGCTGATCATCGAGGCGAAGGTCACGCCTCCGCCCGGCACGCCGCCACGCGCGGGATCGTCGAGCGTCTGCCCGAGCGCTCGCCGCACGACGTCGAGGCCGATCGGCAGCGTGTCGGCGCCGGCGCGAATGTCCTCGTGCAGCAGGGCGAGGGCGTTCTCGAGCTCGCGCACGTCGTCGAGCTCCTCGTCGACCGGATCGAAAAAGGACCTGATCGCCCGTTGCAGCACGCGCAGCCATTCCGCGGCGGGCCTTTCGCGTGCGAGCTCCTCCCGCAGGCTGTCGAGCAGCTGCAGTGCGCGCCAGAAGCTCCCGAGGGCAACGGCCTCGGTGCCCTCGACGTGACCCGCGGGCAGGATGCCGGCGAGCGTGTGCTGCGCATGATCGGGCAGCGCATAGCCGAGGAACAGCCGATCGAGTCCGTCGGCGAAGCTGTGGCGCGAAAGCGCGGGCACGTCGAATGCGGCGCGGTGCTCGGCGTGAAGGCCCCAGCGGATGCCCGCGTCGCGCATCCAGGTGCGGATCGCGTCGAGAGCATTCGCGTCGAGACCGAAGCGGCGCGCGACGATGGGTTGCTGCAGCACCTCGAAGACGTCGCTCGCGTGGAACCGCGAGGCGGCGAGCGAAAGCAGGTCGCGCAGGGCGCGTGCGGCGGCATTCTGCTCGGTGCGGGCGCGTCCGGTGATGTCGAACGGAATGCGCCGCGCGCCGGTCACGTTGCCGAATACGGCTTCGACCAGCGGCGCGGCCTCCTCCAGCGCCGGCGTGACCACGACGACATCCGCCGGCGCGAGCGTGCGGTCGGCGTCGAACATTGCAAGGAGCTGGTCCTGCAGCACCTCGAGCTCGCGCGTGAGCGAGTGACAGACATGCACCTCGATGCTGCGGTCGTCGCGCCGCACGTCGCACAACGCGCCGGGCTCGAGATCGGTCAGCTCCACGATCGAGCGTTGCAGCCGCCCGAGCAGCGTGTCGGCAGCCGTCGCCTCGTAGTCGGAGTCTTCCTGCGCGAGCTCCGGCCACTCGTTCATCATCACCTGCAGGTGCGCCTTGGTCTGGGTGCCCCAGCGCGCGAGCAGGCGATTGCCGACCTCGTGATGGTCCTGCTGCCCGCGTGCGATGACCTGCGCGAGCCGGCGCGGGGCGACGATCTCGAGCCAGTACGCTTCGCACGGATTGAGCACGTACACGTGCAGGTCCGCCCAGCGCGCAAGCTCGCGCAGCATCTGCACATAGAGCGGCGGAATGGACGGCAGGCAGAACACGTGCGCGACTTCGGGCAAGCCCGCCGCCCGCGCATCGATCGCGCCGTTGCGGATCGTGTTGAAGAAGGCGACGGACGGATGCTGGCGCTGGGTGCCGAGCTCGCCCGCGATACGGCGCCAGAGTGCCGCCTGCCAGTCCTGGTGCTGCAACGCCGGGTGATCGCCTGCGAGCAGAACGCGCCCTTTCCCGCTCCACGCATCCAGCCAGTCGGTGCGATAGGTGATGTACTGGTCGTAGAGCATCGCGATCCGCTGCGCGAGCTCGTAGCGCATGAGCTCGTCGGCGCCGTCGAGATAGCGCTGCAGCGGCGCATGCTGCGCGGTGAAGGCATCCTCGCCGAGGACGCGCAGGATGCGCCACGATAATCGCGCGGGCGCGAAGGGCGAGGTCTCGTCGACGCCCGGGACCACCTTGCCGATCTGCTCCCACAGCCATTGCGCGAGAAAGCGGAAGTGCACGTTGGCGCAGATGCCGAACGCATCGGCCGTGGCGAGCTCGATCCTGCGCCGCACGGCGACGCTTGGGACGATGACGCGATCGGGCGCGAACGGCGAGGCGCCGGGGCGCGCAAGACCCGACAGCAGGGAATCGAGCAGGCGTTCGAAGCGATTGGAGGAGGTGAGGTGCAGGGCCATGCGCGTTCTCGCGCGATTATCCGCGATGGCGCGGCGCGAGTCATGTGTCATGGTACCGGCCGGCATGGCTCATCGCGTGAGCCAGGCAGGCGAGCGAAGCGGGTAAAATGCGAGGTTCCCATGAGCACTGCTTCCACCGAGGTCGTGATCCGCGAGGTCGGCTTGCGCGACGGCCTGCAAAGCATCGCGCGCATCGTGCCGACCGAGCACAAGCTCGCATGGATTCGCGCCGCGCACGCGGCGGGCGAGCGCGAGATCGAGGTCGGCTCGTTCGTGCCGGCGCGCCTTTTGCCGCAGCTTGCCGACACCGCCGAGCTCGTCGCCTTCGCCAGGACCCTGCCGGGCCTCACCGTCTCGGTGCTCGTGCCGAATCTCAAGGGTGCGGAACGCGCCATCGAGACCGGCGCGCACGTGATGTTGCTGCCGCTGTCCGCGAGTCACGCCCACAGCCTCGCCAACCTGCGCAAGGCGCCGGACGACGTGGTGGAGGAGATCAAGCGCATCGTCGCGGCGCGCGATGCGGCGCGCTCCGCGTGCGTCATCGAGGTCGGGGTCAGCACCGCGTTCGGCTGCACGATCCAGGGTCGCGTCGAGCCTGACGAGGTCATACGCCTGGTCACGGCCGTGCTCGATGCTGGCGTCGAGCGCGTCGGCCTCGCCGACACCGTGGGGTATGCCGATCCGGCGATGGTGGCTGCACTCTTCCGCCGTGCGCGAAAGCTCGCCGGCGATCGTCTGGCCTGCGGTCATTTCCACGACACGCGCGGCCTCGGCCTCGCCAATGTGTACGCCGCATGGAGCGAGGGTGCGACGCGTTTCGACGCGACCCTCGGCGGCATCGGCGGCTGTCCCCATGCTCCGGGTGCGAGCGGCAATGTCGCGACCGAGGACGTCGCGTATCTTTTCGCGAGCATGGGTGTGGCGACCCGGCTCGATTTCGACGCCCTCATCGCGTTGCGGGCCAAGGTCGCGCAGTGGCTCGAAGGCGAGACCCTGCACGGCGCCATCTGGCGTGCGGGCCTGCCCAAGACAATCGTCGCCAGCAGCCCGCGCGTACCCGCATGAGCGCCCCGCGCGCAGCGAAACAAGCGCCGCAGCCGCTGGCCGGGCTGCGCGTCGTCGAATTCACGCACATGGTGATGGGCCCCACCTGCGGCATGCTGCTCGCCGACATGGGTGCGGAGGTGATCAAGGTCGAGCCCATCGACGGTGACCGCACGCGGCGCCTGCTCGGCGCGGGTGCCGGTTTCTTCCCGATGTTCAACCGCAACAAGAAGTCGATCGCGATCGATCTGCGCGACGACGAAGGTGCGGAGCTCGCGCGCAAGCTCGCCGCGAGCGCCGACATCGTCGCCGAGAACTTCAAGCCCGGCACGATGGTGAAGTACGGCCTCGACTATGAATCGCTGTCGGCGCGCAATCCGCGCGTGATCTATGTCTCGCACAAGGGCTTCCTGCCCGGGCCCTACGATCACCGCACGGCGCTCGACGAGGTGGTGCAGATGATGGGCGGGCTCGCTTACATGACGGGCCGCCCCGGCGATCCGGTGCGCGCCGGCACGAGCGTCAACGACATCATGGGCGGGCTGTTCGGTGCGATCGGTGCGCTCGGCGCGCTGATCCAGCGGGGCATCACCGGGCGTGGCATGGAAGTGCAATCGGCGCTATTCGAGAACAACGTGTTCCTGGTCGGACAGCACATGCTGCAGTACGCGGTGACCGGCCAGCATCCCGCACCGATGCCGGCGCGCGTGAGTCCGTGGGCCGTGTACGACGTCTTCACGGTCAAGGATGGCGAGCAGATCTTTCTCGCCGCGGTCAGCGACGCGCAATGGACCACGTTTTGCGACATCCTCGGTTTCGACGATCTGAAGCGTGATCCGCAATTCGCGACCAACAACGAGCGGGTGCGTGCGCGTGCGCACCTGCTCCCCATCCTGCGCGAGCGCCTCGCCTTGCGCAGCGCCGCCGAGCTTGCCGAGCACTTCGAGCGCGCAGGCTTGCCGTTCGCGCCGATCAGGCGTCCCGAGGATCTGCTCGACGATCCGCATCTCACCGCGACCGGCGGTCTCGCCGACATCCGCCTGCCGGACGGCGACAGGGCCGGCGAGACGGTGAAGACCACGCTTTTTCCGATCACCCTCGACGGCTGCCGCCTCGGCGTGCGGATGGATCCGCCGCGCATGGGCGAGCACACCGTCGAGCTCCTGCGCGAGCTGGGCTACGGTGCGCGCGACATCGACGATCTCATCGCGCGCGGCGCAGTCGCGTGACGCAAACCACCACGGAGCTTCCGCCATGAATCTGCCCACTCTCTGCCGCCGCGGCTTTCTTGCCGTGCTCGCCGCCACGATCGGCATCGCCGCGATGGGCAGCGCGAGCGCGCAGATCGGCGATCGCCCGATCAAGCTCATCCTGCCGGTCGCGACCGGATCCGGCGTCGACACGATCACGCGCTCGGCGGCGCCTTCGCTGCAGAAGGCGCTCGGTCACCCGGTGGTGATCGAGAACCAGCCCGGCGCGGGTGGCATCGTCGGCACGCAGCAGCTGGTGAAATCGGTGCCCGATGGCTACACGCTCAGCATCGTGTCCAACAATCACGTGATCTATCCGAGCGTGTACAAATCGGTGCCGTTCGATCCGATCGGCGACATCACGCCCATCGCGGTGATCGGCGCGACGCCCATCGTGATCGTGGTCAATCCGCACAAGATCCCCGCCACCAATGTGCAGGAGCTCGCTGCGCTGCTCAAGGCCAATCCCGGCAAGTACAACTATGCCTCGTCCGGCAACGGCACGATCCTGCATCTCGCCGCGGAAATGTTCTTCGACCAGATGGGCGTCAAGGTCACGCACGTTCCGTACAAGGGCGTCGGTCCGATGGTGACGGACCTTCTCGGCGGCCAGGTGGACATCGGTGCGCTGTCGCTGCCCTCCGTGCAGCAACATCTCAAGACGGGCGCGCTGCGCGCGATCGGCGTGGGCGCGGCCAAGCGCGTGCCCGCCGCGCCCGACATTCCCACCATGGTCGAGCAAGGGATGCCGAACTATCTCGTCGAAGGGTGGTTCGCGGTGATCGGTCCCGCGAGGCTGCCGCAGGCCGACGTGCACCGCATTCACGATGCCTTCGTCGCCGCGTTCAATTCGCCCGAGGTGCAGGAGGCGATGGCGCGCCAAGGCAATACCATCAACGTCAGCACGCCCGAATACGCAGCGCAATTCTTCCGCACCGAGCTCGTGAAGTACGCCGATCTCGTGAAAAAGGCCGGGCTCGAGCTGCAATAACGTGCGCTTCAATCCGCACGTCCTGTTTCTTTCGCAGGACCCGGAGCTCGTTCGCGCGCAACTCGCCGGGCAGGATCTCGATCTCGCGCGTGCGGAGCCCCTGCGCGACGACGTCTCGACCGACGAGATCTCGCCGCTTCGCAGCATGGTGCATTTCGATGCGACGCTCGGCCGGTATCCCTACACCGGCTTCACCGCGCGCGATCGAAGGCCGATCGGCGTGGACGCCATGTGCAAGAGCGGCATCGAAGTCGTGGTGGCGGGCAGGCGCTACGGCAAGGGATCGTCGCGCGAGCACAGCGTGGTGGCGGAACTCTCGGCCGGCGTGCGCCTGGTGATCGCCCAGAGCTTCGAGCGCATCTATCGCCAGAATGCCGACAACCTGGGTCTTTTCACGTCGACCGACTTGAGCTTGCTCGCGCGCATCCAGCGCGGCGAGGACATCCCGCTGTCGCTGCTCGTGTCCGGGCGCGACTCCCTGGCCGCAGCGATCCTCGAGGCGGGAGGTCTGCTCGCGTACGGGCGCGCCCGCATGGGTCGCATGCAGCCCTCGATGACACGACAGGCGCCCGACCCTGCACGGCCGCGCACGCTGTTCGAGAAGATCGTGCGCCGGCATGCGATGGCCACGGCGGACATGCCGATGGTCGGCAAAGCCGGGGACGCGGGATTCGTGCGCGCCGATTACCGCTTCATCCACGAGTACTACACCGGCATGTGCGCGCATCTTCTCGATGCCGAGTATGGCGACTTGCTCGAGTTGCACGATGCCGCGAGCATCATCTCGTTCGAGGACCATCTCTCGTACGTGCACCGCAGTCCCATGCATGTGGTGCAGGGGCTCGTGCCCGACGTGCGCAACCTGTCGAACGCGCATCGCGCCTTTGCGCGGCGCTTCGGGTTGAAGGAGCACGGCTACCTGGAAGGCTTGCCTGCAGGTGACGAACGCAACGCGGGCTCGCAGGGCATCTCGCATGCGCTCATGGCGGAGCAGTACGCGTTGCCGGGACAGCTCATCGTGGGCACCGATTCGCACACCCCGCACAGCGGTGCGCTGGGTTGCGTGGCCTTCGGCGTGGGCACCACCGACATGGCCAATGCGTTTGTGACGGGTGCGGTACGCATCGCCATGCCCGAGGTGATCCGCGTCCAATGCGACGGCGCGCTGCCGCGCGGGGTCGCGGCCAAGGACCTCGCCTTGCATCTGCTCGCCTTGCCGGAGATTCGCGCCGGAGTGGGGGTGGGGAAGGTGTTCGAGTTCGGCGGTGCGGCGATCGCTGCACTGTCCACCGACGAGCGCGCGACCCTGACCAACATGACCGCGGAGCTGGGCGGCTTCACCGGCATCGTCGAGCCCGATGCCGAGACGCTGCGGTTCCTGCGCGAACGGCGCGGCATCGACGGCGCGATCGAGCCCTGGATGCGCAGCGATCCCGACGCGGTGTATGCGGCGACGATACGCGTCGATTGCAGCGCGTTGTCGCCGATCGTTGCGCGCCCGGGCGATCCCGGCAACGGCGTTCCACTCGATGCGCTTTCCGAGCGCGTGAAGATCGACATCGCTTACGCCGGTTCATGCACTGCCGGCAAGCAGGCGGACTTCGACCAGTATCACGAGGTGCTGGCGTGGGCCGCCGCGCACGGCCTTCGTGTGCCTTCGAATGTGACGTTCTACCTGCAATTCGGCACCGTGGCGGTGCGCGATTACTGCGTACGCCATGGCTATCTCGCGGCCTTCGAGGCCGTCGGCGCAGAAATCCTGCAGCCGGCGTGCGGCGCGTGCGCCAATTGCGGCCCCGGCGCCTCCGTACAGGCCGATCAAGTCACGGTGAGTGCGATCAACCGCAACTTTCCCGGCCGCTCCGGACCGGGCCAGGTGTGGCTTGCGAGCCCTGCAACGGTCGCCGCGAGTGCGATCGCGGGCGAGATCGTCTCGTTCGCGACTTTGCAGGCGAGGCACGCCGCGGCGGCCTGAGATTCAGGCTGGCTCACATCCTGAGCCACCCACCCCCGCATCATGGTCGCACCGCTCGGGCGCATCGGCGTCCGCGGTCCATCAGGAGGCCACGATGCAGAACAACAACACCACCGCAAGCGCGTTCCGGTTCACGATCGACCTTCGCCGCGCCGGCTTCGCCGCAGGCGCATCGCAGGCGATCGTCGAGGCCCTGGTTCGACTCGAGGCGCCGCCCGCACCCGCCGGCGCGCATCTGCGCGAGCCGCTGACGCTCGCGCTCGTGATCGATCGCTCCGGCTCGATGGCGGGCGCATCGCTGCACGAGGCCAAGCAATGCGCGCGCACGATCGTGCAAAGCCTCGCCGACGGCGATCGCGCCGCCGTCATTGCCTTCGACGATGAGGTGGATGTGATGTGCCCGGTGGTGGGCACCGATCATCGTGGCCGTTTGATCGCCGCGATCGACGCGATCGACAGCGCCGGGTCCACCGATCTGCACAGCGGCTGGCTCGAAGGTGCGCGCGTGCTCGGCCGCAGCATCGTCGGGCGGGGCGTGTATCGCGTCGTGCTGCTGTCCGACGGTGCCGCCAATCGCGGCGAAACCGATCTCGAGACGATCGCAGCGTCGTGCCGCGATCTCGCGAAGCAAGGCATCTCGACCTCCACCTACGGTCTCGGCCACCAGTTCAACGAGGACCTGATGCTCGCGATGGCCAAGGCCGGACGCGGCAACGCGTACTACGGCCAGACGGCGCAGGACTTGGCCGAGCCCTTCCACAACGAGCTCGCGTTGCTGTCGAGCCTCTGCGCGCGCGGCATGGTGCTCAAGGTCAACGCGCCGCGCGGCGTGCAGGTCGCGCTGCGCAACGACTACGAGCCGGCGGAGTCCGGCGCGCACGCGTGGAAGCTGCCCGATCTCGCCTTCGGTGCCGAAGCCTGGGCTTACCTCAAGCTCGTGGTGCCCAACGTGTACCTGTCCGAGAGTGAAGTGCATCTGCCTTTGAGTGTCTCGGTCAAGGCGGCGGGTGTGGGCAGCACGCCACTCTTCTTCATGGCGACGCTCCCGGCGCTTTCGCGCATGAGCCGCGAGACCCTCATGACCACCCCGCCCGATCCTCTGGTGGAGTCCCGGCGCGATGAACTCGCCGCGGGCGAAACGCTCGAACTCGTACGCGGGCTGATCGCGCACGCGCGCTGGGATGCCGCCGCCGCCGCGGTGGAGAAGGCGCAGCGGCGATTCGCGTCGAATCCGTGGTGCAAGGGCATTCTCGACACCATGGAGCGGATGGTCGCGCGGCGCGATCGTTTTGGGGGAAAGGAAGCGGCCTACGCCTGCGCGAACCTGCGCCGCAGGCTTGCCGCGGCAGACGAGTTCCGGCTCGCCCCGGATGCCGCCGACATTCCCGCGTTCCTGCGGCGCAAGACGGAGCAGGGTCGCGGCCGCCGCCCGTAGCCCGCGCTGACGTTTAGCGCTGCAGGGTGTAGGTGACAGCCGCTGCGCTGCGTGAACACTTGACGTGTGCGAAAGGAAGCTGGCAGTCTTGGATCGCGCGAGGACCCATGCACCCGACCTACACCGATCACGCACGCGCCCGGATGCAGCAGCGCGGCATCGACCAGACGGCGATCGACTGCCTGCTCGAATTCGGCACGCAGCGTCACGACGGCCGGGGCGCGGTGGTCGTGTATCTCGACAAGCGGGCGCAACGGCGACTCCTGCGCGAGCGCCGCCTCGCGCCCGCCGAGATGGAGCGCATCCGCCGGTTCTATGTCGTGCTCGCCGACGGCGCGATCGTCACCACCGGGCATCGCTACGCCCGAGTGCATCGATAGGATGGATCGCACCGAGCGCTTCTATCTGATCGAACGCCTGCTTCATCAGCGCAAGGTCGTCACGCGCGAACAGTTTCTGCAAGCGCTCGACGTGTCGCTCGCCACGTTCAAGCGCGATCTCGAATACCTGCGCAACCGGCTGCACGCGCCCATCGTATGGAACGCGGACAAGCAGGGCTACGAATTCGGCGCGCCCGATGGGGTGAGTCCCGCGTTCGAGCTCCCGGGCTTCTGGTTCAACCAGTCGGAAGCCTATGCGCTACTCACGATGCAGCAGCTCCTTTCCGATCTCGAACCCGGATTGCTCGCCGCGCACGTCGCGCCGCTCAAGGCGCGCCTCGCGCTGCTGCTCGAGGAAGGCGACGTGGCGGCGGCGGAGGTCAACAAGCGCATCCGCATCATGCGCCAGGCGGCGCGCCGCGTGCCGTCGGGCGTGTTCGAGATCGTCGCGGCGGCGGTGCTGCGCCGTCGACGCGTGAAGCTCGTCTACCGCGGGCGCGGCAGCGGCCAGAGCACCGAGCGCGTGATCTCGCCGCAGCGCCTGGTGCATTACCGCGACAACTGGTATGTCGATGCGTGGTGTCATGTGCGCAACGACCTGCGGCGCTTCTCGGTGGATGCGATCGAAGCGCCCGAGCTGCTCGCCGACAAGGTGAAGCCGATCGACCTCAAGGCGATCGAGCGCGCGCTCGGCAGCGGCTACGGCATCTTCTCGGGCGAGGCGAAGCAGTGGGCGTCGCTGCGATTCACGCCGTCGCGCGCGAGATGGGTCGCGCACGAGATCTGGCATCCGGAGCAGCGCTGCAAATTCGAGCCGGACGGCTCCTACATTCTCGAGGTGCCGTTCTCGGACCCGCGCGAGCTCATGATGGATGTGCTCAAGTACGGGGCCGATGTCGAGGTGCTCGGGCCGCCGTCGTTCAAGGCGCAGGTGCGCGCGGAGATCGCGAAAATGGCGGCGCAGTGAGCCGCCGCGGCTCGTCCAGACGGCGTAGAGCGCTCAATCCAGCTTCGCCCCCGAGCGCTTCACCACGTCGGCCCACTTCGATTTCTCGCGCGCGAGAAACGTGGTGAATGCCGCCGGACCGAGCACGCGGGCTTCCGCGCTCTGCTCCGCAAAGCGCTGGCGCACCTCCGCATCGGCCATGACGCGCTCGAGCTCGGAGGCGATGCGATCGACCACGGGCTGCGGCGTGCCTGCGGGCGCGAGCATGCCGAAGAGGCATAGACCTCGAAGCGGGGCACGCCGCCTTCCTGCATCGTCGGTACGTCGGGCAGCGACGGCAAGCGCTGCGCGGCGGTGGTCGCGAGCACGCGCAAGCGCCCGCTCTGCACGTGCTGCATCACTTCGATTGGGGTCGCGAACATCATGTTGACCTGGCCGCCGACGAGGTCGGTGATCGCGGGCCCGCCGCCCTTGTACGGCACATGCACGATGTCGACGCCGGCATTGAGCTTGAAGAGCTCGCCGGCAAGATGCGGCACCGAGCCGCTGCCCGCGGAGCAGAACGTCAGCGCGCCCGGCTTGCTCTTCGCGAGCGCGACGAGCTCGCGCACGTTTTTCGCGGGCAGCGCATCATTCACGACCAGGATGAACGGCGACACGGCGAGCAGCGCGATCGGCGCGAATTCCTTTTCCGCATCGTAGGGCAGCGTCGGATAAAGCGCCTGGGTGATGACGAACGGCGTCGGCGCGAACAGCAACGTGTAGCCATCGGGCGGCGCCTTCGCGACCGCGGCGTTGCCGATGGTCGTGCCGGCACCGGGCCTGTTCTCGATCACGACCGGCTGACCCAAACGCTCGCCGAGCTTCTGGCCCACCAGTCGGCCGATGATGTCGGTGGCTCCGCCGGGTGCGAACGGAACGACGACCTTGATGGGCTTCGCGGGCCATGTCTGGGCAGGCGCGAGCGGCGCCGCGACCAGCAACACGAGGACACAAAGAAATCGCGCCAGCAGGCGTGGTTCAAGCATGGTCATGAAGGCCTCCCTCAGTCATCCGGCGCCAGCGGCATCGGCGGGGGTTTGGGTGTCCACAGCACCGCGAACATGCCGGCGAGCACGAGCGCGAGCGCGGTCCATTCGCCGATGCCCGGACGCTCGCCCAGGATCAGCATCCCCGAGAACACGCCGACCACGGGGACCGGCAGCGACGACATCGACGAGATCGCCACGGGAAGCGTGCGTGCGAGATTGAACCACGCCCAGTGCGCGAGGGTGCCGGCGAAGAAGATGTTGTAGATGATCGCAAACCACGCGCCGCCGGCGATGCTCGCGGGATCGGGCCACGGCGCGAAGAGCGGCGCCACCAGCACGAGGGGCACCCAGCCCAGCAGCATCATCCATCCCGACAGCGTGTCCTGCGGGATCGGCAGCTTCCATTTGCGCAGGAGCACCGTGCCGATGGACCAGCAGACCGCCGCACCCAGGATGAGCAGGGCTGCGGTCGGCGTGCGCTGCACGTGGCGCAGGTCATCGCCGATCAGCAGTGCCATGCCGGCCATGCCGAGCAGCAGGCCGACGACGCGGCGCCGCGACAACGGCTCGTGCAACATCGCGAGCGAGATGAGCACGGTCCACACCGGCATGGTGTAGGCCAGGATGGCGCTGCGTCCGGCAGGCAGCTGTTGCACGCCGAAGAGCACGAGCGCGTTCCACAGACCGATGTTGAACAGCGCCAGCACGGCGAGCTTGCCCCAGAGCTCGCGCGGCACCCGGATGGAATGGCCCGCAACGCGCGCGATGGCGAGGATGCCCAGTCCGGCGAACGGCAAGGTGAACGAGCGGAAGGTCAGCGGCGGCACGTCGCTCACCCCCATCTTGAGCACCGGCCAGTTGCAACCCCACACGAAGGTGAGCACGAGCACGCGTGCAAGCGCGCCCGCCGTGATGCCGGAAGAATGGCCAGTCGAAGTGGAAGTCATGAAGGGTCGGCGCGGCTCCCGCTGCGCTCTTTGTGTTGTGCGGCGTCTCTACAGCGGTTCGCCGTGCAGGCTCTGGTGCAACGCGCGGGCTTGGGTGACCCATGCGTCGCGCCGAATGCGTCCGGGAAACTCCGGCAGGCGGGCGTCGAACTCGTCGATGTCGCGCTCGGTCCAGCGCGCGATCTGGCGATAGGTGGTGATCCCCAGCTGATGCAGCATGCGCTCGAGCACCGGGCCGATGCCCACGATCAGCTTGAGATCGTCGGGTGTGCCCGGGCCGCCGAGCAGCGGTGGGGGCGCGTTGTCCTCGATGCCGATCACGATATCGCGGTAGCGTGCGGTTTCCGCTTGCGCGTCGGCGAATGCAGCGAACAGCCGTCGCCGCTCCTCCGCAAGCTCGGCAAGATGCGCGATTTGCGCGCGCTCGATGCTGCCCGGGGTATCGACTGGAACGCCTCGCGCGGGCAGCGCTGCCGCGGGCGCAAGCGGCGCGGCCGCGGCCGAACGCCGTCCCCACGCGTAGCCGGCGGCGACGGCGACCGCGACGGCCAGCAGCGCAAGTGCAATGAGCATGGGCAGGCGAGTGCAGGCTCCAGTGTTGCGCGGATTGTAGTCGAGTAGCGCCATCCACGCCGGCGGGCGGTCGTCAGGCCCGGTCCGGGCAGGTTGCTTGCTAGAATGAAGATCCTGCGGTTTTCACCATGTCCGACCCTTTTCTTCCCGAACACGGCCGGATCGACCAGCCCGACGCCGCCGTGCGCGACGAAGCCACCTCCCGTTCCAGCAGCCCGGCCGAGCCGCCGCCGGCCGCGCGCGCCGTGCCGCCCGCCGGTACGCGTGCGCCTGCACCCGAACGCTTCGTTCCGGTGACGCGTACGCTGCTCGCGGCGACCCTTGCCGTGGCCGTGCTCGTGTCCGCCGTGGTGTGGCTCGACGCGCGCCGTACGCAGCAGCTTTTGCGTGCCGAGGTGGCGCATCGTCTCGACCAGATCGAGAGCGCGGGCCAAAGCGTCGCCAAGACGCAGCAGCAGATGGCCTCGGAGCTGCGCGACGCGCAGGCGAAGATCACGTTGCTCGAAGCGCGCATCGCCGAATCGCAGGAGCAGCAGGCGGCGCTCGAGGCGCTCTATCGCGATCTTTCGCCATCGCGCGACGAGATCGCGCTCACCGAGATCGAGCAGATCCTGCTCGTCGCCAGCCAGCAATTGCAGCTCGCGGGGAACGTGCCTTCGGCGCTCGCGGCGCTGCAACTCGCCGATGCAAAGCTGCAGCGGCTCGACCGGCCGCAATTCCTGCCCCTGCGCCGCGCGGTGAGTCGCGACATCGATCGTCTCAAGGGCGTGCCGTACGTCGACGTGGCGGGCTTGAGTCTCAGGATCGACCAGATCATCTCGCTCGTCGACACCCTGCCGCTCGCACGCGACGAGCGCTTGCCGCAACCGGATGCGCAATCGAATGCGCCGGCGCAGGAGACTTCCGGTTGGCGGCGGTTCGTGCGCGATGTCTGGGCGGATCTGCGTCAGCTCATTCGCATCGAGGTCGCCGATCGGCCCGCTGCGCCGCTCGTGCCTCCGAGCCAGGAATATTTCCTGCGCGAAAACCTGAAGCTGCGGCTTCTTTCGGCGCGCATCGGCCTGCTCAATCACGACGATGCCACGTTCAAGGCGGACGTCGCCGCAGCGGACGCCTGGCTCAAGCAGTACTTCGACACGCGATCGAAAGCGGTCCAGACGGTGCAATCGATCCTGAAGCAGCTTGCCGCCACGCCCATGCCGGCCGACTTGCCCGATCTCGCGCGCACCCTCGATGCGGCGCGGGTGCTGCGCCAGGCCACCGAGCGCGCAACGCCTGGGCGCGGCGCGGGCGAGCGCCAGCAGGGTCGCTGAAGCCGCGGTCGTGCGAATCCTGTTCTGGTTCCTGTTGCTCGCGGCGGCCGCGGTCGGCATCGCCCTCGCCGCGCGCCTGATGAATGGCTATGCGCTGTTCGTCGCGCCGCCCTACCGCATCGAGCTGTCGCTCAATTTCTTGCTGCTGCTGGTCGTGCTCGCTTTCATCGGGCTGCACGTCGGCATTCGACTCGTCCAGCGCGCTGCTCGCATGCCGGCGGAGGTGCGGGCACTGCGTCGGCGCCAGCAGCTCGAGCGTGCGCGCATGCGGCAGGATGCCGCGGTCATCGCGTTGCTCGAAGGGCGCTATGGCCGCGCGCGCAAGCTTGCCGAAGAAGCGCTTGCCGTGCCGCAATCCTCGGGTCTCGCCGCGCTCGTGGCGGCGCGTGGCGCGATCGAGACGCGCGATTTCGCTGCGGCCGAAGCCTTGCTCGCGCGCGCCGATGCGCAGGTCGCGAGCCTTGCCGTGCCGCGTCTCATGCTGCAGGCGGAAATGCGCCTCGAGGCCGGGCAGGCCATCGAGGCCTTGTCGATCCTGCAGGCCCTGCGCAAGGAAGCGGGTCTGCATACGGCGGCGCAGCGTCTCGAGCTGCGCGCATTGCAGGCATCGGGCCGTTACGCCGAGATTCCTCCGCTCGTCGATCAGCTGGTGAAGCGCAAGGTCTACAGCGCGCCGGAAGCGCAACTGCTGCGCGAGAGCGCGCATGCCGCGGAGCTCGCGGCGCGACGCCACGATCCCGCCGCGCTGCGCGCGTACTGGAGCCGGCTCACCGACAACGACCAGCGCCTGCCGCGCGTCGCGCGTGCCGCGGCGGCGAGCTTCATCGAGCTCGGCAACGACCGCGAGGCCGCCGACATCCTCGCGCGCTCGCTCGAGCGTACGTGGTCGCCCGATCTCGTCCTCGCCTTTGCCGAGTGCCGGCCGGAGGACTCCACCCGCCAGCTCGAGCAGGCCGAGCGCTGGCTCGCCGAGCACAACCAGGATCCCAAGCTGCTGTTCGCGCTCGGCGTGCTGTGCGAGCGGCTGCAGCTTTGGGGCAAGGCGCAAACGTACCTGGAGGCGAGCCTTGCGCTCGACGACAGTTACGCGACGCGCGTAGCGCTGGGCGAGCTGTTCGTGCGCCTGGGCAAGCCGCAGGAAGCCAACGCGCATCTCGCCGCGGCGCTCAATCTCGCGCTCGCGGAGCTCAACGGCGAGCGCGCCCGGTCGGCTCAGGACCTGGCGCACGCATAGCGCCTCAGCTCTTGTGCGGCTCGGTCTCGCCGGCGACCACGAAGCTGTCGGCGAAGAATTCGTTGTCGGGCAGCCCACGCTCGGCGAACGTGCGTCGCGCGATGTCGATCATCACCGGCGCGCCGCAGGCGTACACCTGATACCCCGACAGATCCTCGAAGTCGTCGAGCACGGCCTGGTGCACGAAGCCCGTGCGACCCGGCCAGTCGTCGTCCGGCGCGGGCTCCGACAGCACGGGGATGAACGTGAAGTTCGGATGCGTCTGCTGCCACTGGCCCGGCAGGTGCGGCAGGTAGAGATCGCGCTTGCCGCGCACACCCCAGTACAGCACCATCTCGCGCTGATGGCGATGGTGGAGCGCGTGCTCGATCATCGCCTTGATCGGCGCAAACCCGGTGCCGCCCGCCACGAAGATGATCGGCTTGTCGGATTCCTCGCGCACGTAGAACGTGCCGAGCGGCCCCTCGAAGCGCAGGATCTCGCGCCCCTTGTACTGCGTGAACAGCGGGTCGGTGAATGCGCCCCCGGGAAGATGCCGGATGTGCAATTCGAGCAGCGCGTCGTCGTGCGGCGGATTGGCGATGGAAAAGCTGCGCCGCCGCCCATCCTTGAGCAGGAAGTCGATGTATTGGCCGGCGAGATACTGCAGGCGCTCGTTGGCGGGGAGCTTGATCCTGACGATCGCGACATCCGCGACGGGCTTGTCGATGCTCTCGACGCGACAGGGCAGCCGCTTGACCTGAAGATCGCCGAGGCGCCGCACTTCCTTCACCTCGATCACGAGATCGGTGCGGGGCTTCGCGCAACAGAAAAGCGCAAGGCCGCGCGCCTTTTCGTCGGCCGTCAGGGTCGATTCCTGGTGCGGCGCGAAATCGACCTCGCCCGCAATGATGCGTCCCTTGCATGTTCCGCATGCGCCGTTGCGGCAGCCGTACGGCAGCATGAGGTCGGCAGCCATCGCGGCTTCGAGCACGGTCGTGCCGGCCTCGCAGGTGAATGCGTGATCGCTGGGCTTTATAATGATCTGGTGCGACATAGACGACAGGTCGTTGCTCGAAACGCCCGGCGCGGAGGCGGGCAAAAGACACTGACAGCGAAGCGGCGGCGCAATTCCGGTCGCCACCATGCCGGGTTGCGCGTGCTTCTGGTCGGCTGCGGCGATGTCGCGATGCGTACCGCGGATCTCATGCGCCGTTGCGAGGGACCCAAGCGCGATGTCCGCCACGCGCCCCACGCGCTCAGGCTCTATGGTCTCACGCGTCGCTCCGAAGACGCGCCGCGGCTGCGGGCGCACGGCGTGATTCCGATCATCGGCGATCTCGACCACCTGCACACGCTGCATCGCCTGCGCACGGCGCCTTTTGCCGTCCTGCATTTCGCGCCGCCGCCCGGCGAAGGACGCGACGATCCGCGCACGCGCAAGCTGATTGCCGCGCTCACGGCGGCGCGCAGCATACCACGGCGGTTCGTGTACATCTCGACGTCGGGCGTGTACGGCGACTGCGCGGGCACGCGCATCGACGAGCGTCGTCCGCGTCGCGCGCAGACCCCGCGTGCACAGCGGCGGGTCGCGGCCGAGGATCGCCTGCGCGCGTGGGCGGCGCGTTATCACGTGCAGCTCTCGATCCTGCGCGCGCCCGGCATCTACAGCTCGACGCGCCTGCCGCTCGAGCGCATCCGGCAGGCCTCGCCCGTGCTCGTTTCCGACGAGGACGTCTACACCAATCACATTCACGCCGACGATCTCGCGCGCGCGACCGTCGCGGCGCTTTTCCACGGCCTGCCCAACCGCGCCTACAACGTGAACGACGATGCCGAGATGAAGATGGGCGCGTGGTTCGACGCGGTCGCCGACGCATTCCATCTCGCGCGGCCGCCGCGGGTCAGCTGGGACGAGGCCGAGCATCGCATCGCGCCGCTGCTGCTTTCGTTCATGAGCGAATCGCGACGGCTGTCCAACGCCCGCATGAAGCGCGAGCTGCGCCTGCGCCTGCGCTACCCCACGCCGCAGCATCTGCTGCGCGACATCGCCCCGCGCGAGCTCAAGAAGCAGATGGCCCTGCCCCTATGACGCAAGGCGCGCAAGATGCGCAGCGCCCGCTCCTGCAGCGCATCGGTCATCGCCTGGATGCGTACGAGCGGCTGATTCGCCTCGACAAGCCGATCGGCACGCTGCTCCTGCTGTGGCCGACGCTCTCCGCGTTGTGGATCGCGGCATCGGGGCGGCCCACGATCACGCACATCGTGGTCTTCACGATGGGGACGCTGCTGATGCGCTCGGCGGGCTGCGCGATCAACGACTGGGCCGATCGGCATTTCGACCCGCACGTCGAGCGCACCAAGGAACGGCCGCTCGCTGCCGGTGAGATCGCGCCGTGGGAGGCGCTCGTCATTGCAGCCGTGCTCGCGATCCTCGCGTTCCTGCTGGTGCTGCTCACCAATCGCATGACGATCCTGATGTCGCTGCCGGCGCTTGCGATCGCGGTGATCTATCCCTTCACCAAGCGCTTCTTCTTCCTGCCGCAGGCCTTCCTCGGCATCGCATTCTCGTTCGGCATTCCGATGGCGTTCTCGGCCGTGCTCGACGAGCCGCCGCCGCTCGCGTGGTGGCTGCTGGGTATCAACTTTTTCTGGGTGCTCGCATATGACACCGAATACGCGATGGTCGATCGCGACGACGATGTGCGGCTCGGCTTGCGGACCTCGGCGATCGCTTTCGGCCGCCTCGACGTGCTGGCCGTGATGGTCTGCTACGCGATCTACATCGCGGGCATGGTGTGGGTGGGCGACGTGCGCTTTTTCGGGCCGCTCTATTACGCCGGGCTCGGCGTCGCGGCAGTCATCGCGCTGTGGCACGGCTGGATGATCCACGACCGCACCCGCGAGGGCTGCTTCCGCGCCTTCCTGCACAACCACTGGCTCGGGCTCTCGGTATTCGCCGGCATCGTGGCGGATCACGTGGTGCGCCTGCACTCATGGCCGCGGTTCGCGTGAGCCTCGCGCGAGCTTTCGCCATGAGTCTCGCGCTGGCGCTGGGCAGCGCGTTCGCGGCAACGCCGGTGCTGGAGCGCGTAACGTTCGCGAGTTTCGACCTCGACGGCAGCGGCGCACCGCAGATGCTGCAGGGAATGCTCTTCCGACCGGCGGGCACGCAAGGCAAGCGCATTCCCGCCGTGGTTGCCCTGCACGGGTGCGGTGGCATGTACAGCATCGTGAAGAGCCGCCGCGATGAGCTGTCGATCCGGCATCGGACCATGGCGGAGCTCCTCACCGGCGAAGGCTATGCGGTGCTCTTTCCCGACAGCTTCCGGAGCCGCGGCCGCGAAGAGATCTGCAAGGAGGTCAATGCGCAGCGCACGCTGACCGTCGCCCGGCGACGCCTGGATGCACTGGGCGCGCTCGCCTATCTCCAGGAGCGTGCGGACATCGCCGCCGATCGCATCGCGGCGCTGGGCTGGTCGCACGGCGGCAGCACGGTCTTGTTCAGCGACAATGCCAGGGCGCCGGTGGTGCAACGTTTCCGCGAGGGCGATGCCGCGCCGTTCTTCCGCGCCGCGATCGCGTTCTATCCCGGCTGCTATGAATCGGCGAACGCGAAGGAAGGCTATGCGCCGGGTGCGCCGCTGCTCCTGCTCATCGGTGGCAGCGACGACTGGACCTCGCCGCGCCCGTGCATCGCGCTCGCCGAGCGCCTGAAGCGCGCCGGCTTGTCTGTGGAGATCGTCGTGTATCCGGACACCTACCATGGCTTCGACGGGCCGAGCTCGCAACCACGCCTGCGCCTCGACGTGCCCAACGGCGTGCATCCGGGCCAGGGCGTGACCGTTGCCGTGAACCCTGCGGCCCGCGAAGATGCCTATGCGCGAGTGAAGGCGTACCTGCGCACCGCGCTGCAGCCTTGAACGAGGAGACTTGCATGACGATCGTCGAGAACCCTGATCGCCGGCAGTGGCTAATCGGCGCCGGTGCCGTGGCGGCAGCGGTGGTGACGGATGTCGCGAGCGCGGCGGCATTGCAGCCGGAGCAAGAGAGCGTCAATCCGATGCTCACCCTCGCTGCGCAGGAGTTCTGGGCCGACAAGAACGGCGTTCGCCTGTGGGTCTATCGCAAGCGCGTCAACACGGCGGCGCCGTCGCCCTATGGCCTGCTGTTCCTGGTGCACGGCAGCTCCTATTCCGGCAAGACGATGTTCGATCTCGCCGTGCCCAACCGCACCGATTACTCGATGATGGAGCACTTCGCGCGCCTGGGCTTCGACGTGTGGACCATGGACCACGAGGGCTATGGTCATTCCGATCGCACCAAGTCGAACTCCGACATCGCGAGCGGCGCCGCCGATCTCAAGGTCGCGATGGACTTGATCAGGCGCGAGACCGGCCAGGAGCGGGCGGCGTTCTTCGGCCAATCGTCCGGCGCACTGCGCGCAGGCCTCTTCTCCAACCTCTATCCGCAGCATGTTTCGAAGCTCATGCTCGATGCCCTGGTGTGGACCGGCAAGGACGCGCCGACGCTCGCGCAACGGCGCAAGATGCTGCCGCAGCTGCAGGCCTCGAACGTGCGCAAGATCAATCGCGAGTTCTATGCGAGCGTGTTCACGCGCGACGATCCCAATGCCACCGAGCGCATGCTGGGCGATGTCGTCGCCGAAGCCGAGTTGAAGTACGGCGACACGGTCCCGACCGGCACCTATCTCGACATGGTGACCAAGCTGCCGATCGTCGATCCGACCAAGGTGCAGTGTCCGGTGCTGATCACGCGCGCCGAGCACGACGGCATCGCGACCGACGAGGACATCGTCGGCTTCTTCGAGCGCCTGCCCAATGCCGACAAGCAGCTCGTGAAGATCGGCGGGCTCGCCCATACCGCGCCGCTCGGCATCAACCGGCATCGGTTCTGGCATGCGCTGTACGCGTTCCTCACGATGCCCGACCGACGAGCCCCTCCCGCGTGAAGTACCGCGATCTGCGCGACTTCCTCGCGCAGCTCGAGGCGCGCGGCGATCTCGCGCGCGTTCGCGTCGAGGTCGATCCGCGGCTCGAGATGACCGAGATTTGCGATCGCGTATTGCACGCAGGCGGCCCTGCCGTCCTGTTCGAGCGACCGAAGGGTCACACCATCCCGGTGCTCGGCAACCTGTTCGGGACGTCGCAGCGTGTCGCCTGGGGCATGGGCCAGGAGTCCACGCAGGCGCTGCGGGAAGTGGGAAAACTGCTCGCGTTTCTCAAGGAACCCGAGCCGCCGAAGGGGCTCGTCGATGCATGGCAGAACACGCGGCCGCTTTTCATGCAGGTGCTCAACATGGCACCGAAGCTGCGAAGCAGTGCGGCGTGCCAGGAGATCGTCTGGGAAGGCGATGACGTCGATCTCGCGCGCCTGCCGGTGCAAACGTGCTGGCCGGAAGATGCCGGCCCGCTGATCACGTGGGGCCTGACGGTCACCCGCGGGCCGCGAAAGGACCGGCAGAATCTCGGCATCTATCGCCAGCAGGTGATCGGGCACAACCAGGTGATCATGCGCTGGCTCGCGCACCGCGGCGGCGCGCTCGATGCGCGGGATCATGCGCAGGCGCATCCGGGCACGCCGTTCCCGATCGCGGTGGCGCTGGGCGCCGATCCTGCGACCATCCTGGGTGCCGTGACGCCCGTGCCGGACACGCTCTCGGAATATCAGTTCGCGGGGCTGCTGCGTGGTGGGCGCACCGAGATCGTGAAATGCCTCTCGCACGGCCTCAACGTGCCCGCCTCCGCCGAGATCGTGCTGGAAGGATTTCTCACGCCCGATGCCGGCGACCCGACGGGCTACGCGACCGCGCCCGAAGGTCCGTTCGGCGATCACACCGGCTACTACAACGAAGTCGAGCGCTTTCCCGTGCTCACGATCGAGCGCATCACCATGCGGCGCGATCCGATCTATCACTCGACCTACACCGGCAAGCCTCCCGACGAGCCGGCCATGCTCGGGGTCGCGCTCAACGAAGTGTTCGTGCCGCTACTGCAGAAGCAGTTTCCGGAGATCGCCGACTTCTACCTGCCGCCCGAAGGATGCTCGTATCGCCTCGCGGTCGTTGCGCTCAGGAAGCAGTATCCCGGGCATGCGAAGCGCGTGATGTTCGGCGTGTGGAGCTTCCTGCGCCAGTTCATGTACACGAAGATGATCGTCGTCACCGATGACGACGTGAACGTGCGCGACTGGAAGGAGGTGATCTGGGCGCTCACCACGCGCGTCGATCCCGCGCGCGATACCCTGATCGTCGAGTCGACGCCGATCGATTACCTGGATTTCGCGTCCCCCGTTTCCGGTCTCGGCTCCAAGATGGGCATCGATGCCACCCACAAGTGGCCCGGGGAAACGACGCGCACCTGGGGCCGCCCCATCGCGATGGACGAGGCGGTCAGGAAGCGCGTCGATGCGATGTGGAGCGAGCTAGGCCTGGCGCCGTAGCGCCACGGCGCGCCGTTCGCCGTTTCGATCAGTCGTCGCTGCCACTGCGGGCGACCACGATGCCGATCAGCAGACCGATCAGCGCCGCCGCACCCAGTACCTGCCACGGATTTTCGCGCACGTAATCATCGGTCACGCGCGCCGCCGCGCGGCCGCGATCCATCGCCTGATTGGCCGCGGCGCGAGCGCTGTCGATCGCCTGTCCCTGCAGCTCCTGCAGACGCAGCTTGGCGCGCAGGAGCTTGCCTTCGACCTGGGAGCGCAGCTCGCGCGCTCGCTCGCCGGTCTCGGCGTTGGCGCGCCTCAGCATGTCCTGGGCGTCGGATACCGCCGACGAAACCTCGTCGACCACGTTGTCACGGCTCATCGTATCGGATTCGGCCATTCTGGTTCTCCCGTGCGGTGATTAGGATTTGCTTGGTGCCAATGGCATTGGATTGGCGCCGCGCCGATTAGTTGCCGGGCCGGGCGACGCTGCGACACCGGGTCGCGAGCCGCGCGTATAGTTTGCGCTCCCGTGGACCGGCGTCGTCGGACGAAGCTCGACCTGGCCGCCCGCGACCCGGCTCGCCGCACACCAGGACCGCCGCGCGCACTCGGCGCGGACTTGAACGCGGCGCAGGTCAGCCGCATGTAGGGCTCGTCACTCGAGGAGGGTCACGATGGCTGAATTTCCTGCTCCGGCTTCAGACACTCGCGCCGGCGTCGCGCCCGAGCCGCCGATCACCGCGACGCTCGTCGTGTACGCGCTCTTCGGCGTCGGCGCCGTGGCGGCGCTCATCTCGTCCGGATTTCCCGTCGCCTTGCCGCTGCTCGGCTTGCTCGGCATCGTCGGTGTGGTGATCGCCTACGTGAAACGCGACGACGCACGCGGCACGTGGGTAGCCTCGCACCTGCGGTGGCTCATCCGCACGTTCTGGTACTCGCTCCTGTGGGGCTTCATCGGCGGCATCGTGCTCGTGACGCTCGGCTTGATCCTGATCGGCATCCCGATCGCGCTGCTGATCTGGGCGGTGGCCTCGATCTGGGTGATCTACCGCGTGATCAAGGGCTACCTGCTGTTCAAGGACAATCGTCCCGTTCCAGGGATGTAGAACCCGTCATTTGCCGCTCATTTGCTGGACAGGCGCGCGAGCAATCGCGCGCGATACGCGCCGTCGCGGCGCAGCAATCCGCCCCGGCCGTTCGCTTCGAGCATGGCCTGCAGCAGGGCGAGACGGCGTTGCGCGCGCTGCTGCTCCTCTGCGTCCGTCACCGTCGCAAGCAGCCGGTGCAGATCCGCGATTTCCTTGCGCATCTCGAGCTCGGGCGGCACGAAGCCCGCATTCTTGAGCAGCCGGTAGGCGAGGCGCGACTCCTCGGGCACCATGCGATCGTCGTCGAGATCGAGCGGCCTGCCCGCTCCGGGAAGATGGTCGAAATGGCCCTGGCGCATCGCTTCCTCGATGCGTTGCTCGGCCAGGAGATGAAGAAGAAGCATGGGATGGGATCGGGCGTCGTTCAATCCACCGTGCGCGACCAGGTCTCGCCGTTGCTGAAAACCCATTGGACCAGGAAATCCAGGGCGGGTTGACCCCGTGCTGCATTCGGGTGATTGATGAGCGCAGCGATCGCGTAGCGGCGTCCCTGCGCGTCGATCACATAGCCGGCGAGCGCCCGCACGCCATCGAGCGTCCCCGTCTTGAGCAGCGCCTGTCCTGCCACGGTGCCGTCACGGAAACGATTCTCGACCGTTCCGTCGGTGGCCGCGACGGCGAGCGAGCTCGCAAACTCGTCGCGCACCGCGCTCTTATCGGCGGCGACCAGGAGCCGCGCGAGGCCGCCGGCGCTCACGCGCTCCAGCCGCGACAGCCCCGACCCGTTTTCCATGAGCAGCAGCGGCATCGCGAGTTTGCGCTCGCGCAGCCAGCGCTGCACGACCTGGGCAGCGCGTCGCGGCGATGCCGGCGCGCCCGCGCGCTCCAGAGCGAGGGTGAGAAAGAGCTGGCGCGCCATCACGTTGTTGGAAAGCTTGTTGACGTCTCGCACGATGTCGTAGAGCGGTGGTGACTCGAGCACGGCCACCGGGTTCGCGTCCAGCGGGGCGATCCCGTCGCGCACGCTGCCGCTGAAGCTGCCGCCCGCCGCGGCGTAGTACGTTGCGAACATCCCGTGCACGTACGCCGTGGGATCGAGCAACGCCACGTACCACGCCTTCTCGCCGCACGATGCGGGATAGGCGCCCGCAAAGAAAATATCCGCGCTGCTCCCGGCATCGATGAACACAGGCTTCACGCGCGCGCGCCAGCTCTCGCACGCGGCGAGCATGTCGAGCGCCGGTGGACGGTCGAGATGGATCGACGCAAGCGGCGGCTCGGCGGTCACGCCCGTGGCCGTGCCGGTCGGATCGGGTGCGAACAGTAAACGCACGCTCTTGAAGTTCACCAGCAGCGCATCGGGTCCGACGTTGTAGCTGCGCAGCGGCGCCCCGTCGAACGCGGCGGGATCGTGCGGTGGAACGTCGAATGCGCTGCGATCGAGCACGAGATCGCCGTCGATGCGCCGCACGCCGCTCGCGACGAGCGCACCCATGAACGCCTGCCATTGCTCGATCGTGATCTTCGGGTCGCCGCGACCCTTGAGCACGAGATTGCCGTGCAGCGTCCCCTGGTCGAGCGTGCCATCGACGTACGCTTCGGTGCGCCAGCGGTACGAAGGCCCCAGCAGGTCGAGCGCGGCATAGGTCGTGACGAGCTTCATGACCGAGGCGGGGCTCATCGCGGCGGATGGCCGGTGCGCGAGCAGCGGCCGCCGCTGATCGACCGCCTGCACCACGATCGCCACGTTGGTGAGCGGTACCCCCTGGTCCATGAACGCGCGTGCGATTTCGCGCGGAATCGCTGCACAAGCTTCGCACGCCCACAGCGCGACGAGCGCCAGGGCGAGTGCGAGGCGCGAGGACCACGGGCCGGGGCGAAGCAGCGAGGTGCGGCGCACGCGGGTCAGGATAGCTCGACGATCTCGAGCGTGCCACGCACGAGGTGCGCGAACTCCGCGTCCGTCGTCACGTAGGGTGGCATGAAATACACGGTATTGCCCATCGGCCGCAGCAAAAGACCCCGCTCGAGCGCCCGCGCGAAGCACCAGCGCGCGAAATCAGCACGCGAGCTGTCGACCTCGAATGCCATGATCATGCCGCGCGAGCGGAAATGGTGCACTTCGGGATGCTCGCGCAACGGCGCTGCGAGCTCGAGCCAGCGTTGTGCCTTGGCGCGATTGCGGGCGATGACGTCGTCGTCGGCGAAGATGTCCAGCACGGCGAGCGCGGCCCGGCACGCGAGCGCATTGCCGGTGTACGAATGGGAGTGCAGGAACGCGCGGGAGATCGCGTCGTCGTAGAACGTCTCGAAGATGCGCTCGCTCGCAAGCACTGCCGAGAGCGGCAGATACCCGCCGGTGATCCCTTTCGACAGGCACATGAGATCGGGCGCCGACGCGCCGGATTGCTCCCAAGCGAACATCGTGCCCGTGCGTCCGAATCCGGTCATGATTTCGTCGGCGATCAGCAGCACGTCGAAGCGGGTGCAGAGCTCGCGGGCGCGGGCGAGATAGTGCGGGTGATGCATGATCATGCCCGACGCGCCCTGCACCAGCGGCTCCACGATCATGGCCGCCGTCGTGGCGTGGTGCGCGTCGAGGTGGCGCTCCAGATCGCGCGCGGCGAGCTCCGCGGCATCGAGTGCCGCCGGGCCTGCGTTGCCGGCGAGCGCATCCGGTGCCGCGACACGCGCCTGCTGCGTGAGGAGCGGCGCGTAGGTGTCGCGGAAGATGGCAACGTCGGTCACGCCTAGCGCGCCGATCGTCTCGCCGTGGTAGCTTCCGGCGAGGCTTACGAACGTCTTCTTCTCGGGCCGGCCGCGGTTGTGCCAGTAATGGAACGCCATCTTGAGCGCGATCTCGACCGCGGAGGCTCCGTCCGAGCCGTAGAACGCGTGACCGAGTCCCGCCGGCGCGAGGTGCGCGAGGCGTTCGGACAACTCGACCACCGGCTCGTGCGTGAAGCCGGCGAGCATGACGTGCTCGATCTCGTCCAGCTGCGCCTTGATCGCGGCGTTGATGCGCGGGTGGCGGTGGCCGAACAGGTTCACCCACCACGAGCTCACCGCGTCGAGATAGCGCCGGCCTTCGAAGTCGATCAGCCACGGTCCTTCGCCGCGCGCCACCGGCACCAGGGGCAGCGTCTCGTGCACCTTCATCTGCGTGCACGGATGCCATACCGCCGCGCGGCTGCGAGACAGCCAGCGCTCGTTGTCGCCCTGCATCAGCGCGGTCCGGCGAGCTCTCTCATGAGCGGCCGGCGGGCGTGCCGCACCTGCATGCGTGCCACCGCTGCGACGAGCTCGCGGGCGATGCCGGGCTCGCGTACGGAATGGCCGGCGTCGGGCACGACGATGTATTCGGCCTCGGGCCAGGCGTGCGCCAGGGTATCGGCGGTGACGATCGGGCACACGATGTCGTAGCGGCCCTGCACGATCGTGCACGGCAGGTGGCGAATGCGGTCGAGGCCGCCGAGGAGCGCGTTCTCGGGCAGGAACGCGCCGTGCACGAAGTAGTGCGCTTCGATGCGCGCGATCGCGAGCGCACCCGCGTCGTGATCGAGGCGCGAGGCATTGTCGTTCTGCGGCAGCAGCGTCGAGCATGCCGATTCGTAGCGATCCCAGGCGCGGGCCGCGGGAAGATGCACCGCCGGGTCGGGGTTCGTGAGGCGCGCGTAGTAGCTGTGCAGCACGTTGGCGCGCTCCGGCGGAGGGAGGAACTCGATGAAAGCGCGCGCCGCCTCGGGAAAGATGGTGCCCATGCCGCGCATGAACCAGTCGAGCTCGGCTGCGCGCGCAAGGAAGATCCCGCGCAGCACGAGCCCGGTGCAACGCTCCGGGTACGCCTGCGCATACGCCAGCGCGAGGGTGGATCCCCACGAGCCGCCGAACAGCATCCAGCGCTCTATCCGGAGCATCACGCGCAGGCGCTCGAGATCGTCGACGAGATGCGCGGTCGTGTTGTTCGTGATCTCCGCGACGGGCGTCGAGCGTCCTGCGCCGCGCTGGTCGAACAGGATGATCTGCCAGAAATTCGGATCGAAGAACCGGCGATGGTGCGGCAGGCAGCCACCGCCGGGACCTCCATGCAGGAACACGACGGGCACACCGCCCGGGTTGCCGCACGCTTCCCAATACAGCGAATGCACCGCGTCAGCCGGCAGCCGCCCCGTGGTGTACGGCTCGATGGGCGGGTAGAGCGGGTCGGGTCGATTGAGCGGTGTGATGGACACGAACTTCTAGCGCGTCTTCTTCCACGCGACGACCTTCTGCCGCTGCTCGCCCAGGCCCTCGATGCCGAGGGTCATCACGTCGCCCGGCTTGAGGAATTGCGGATTGGGCTTGATGCCCATGCCGACGCCCGGCGGCGTGCCGGTTGCGATGATGTCGCCGGGCAGCAGCGTCACGTATTTGGAGAGGTCCGACACGAGCTCGGCGACGCTGAAGATCATCGTGCGCGTGTTGCCGGTTTGCTTGCGCTCGCCATTGACGTCGCAGAACATGTCGAGGGTCTGCGGATCCTTGATCTCGTCGGTGGTCACGAGCCACGGTCCGGTGGGGCCGGAGGTGTCGAAGCCCTTGCCCTTGCTCCACTGCGTGCCGCTGCGCTTCATCTGGTATTCGCGCTCGGACACGTCGTTCACGATGCAATAGCCGGCGACGTACTTGAGCGCGTCCTTGGTCTCGACGTAGCTCGCCTTGCGGCCGATGACGACGCCGAGCTCGACCTCCCAGTCGCCATGCGTGGAATCCTTCGGCAGCATCACGTTGTCGTTCGCGCCCACCATGCAGTAGGGCGTCTTGTAGAACAGGATCGGGAATTCGGGGATCGCCATGCCCGCTTCCTTGGCGTGATCCTCGTAATTCAAGCCGATCGCGAGGAACTTGCCCGGGGTGGCGATGCACGCGCCGAGGCGCTGGCGGCCCTTCACCAGCGGCAGCTTGCGCGCGTCGAGGCGCGCGAGCTCCTTGAGCGAAGCGGGAGCGAGCGTCTCGCCGTTGATGTCCTTGATCTTGCGCGAGAGGTCGCGCAGGTTGCCGTCGGCGTCGATGAGGCCAGGCTTCTCCTTGCCGGGCGGGCCATAGCGTACGAGCTTCATGGGGTGCCTTTTTGTTGGGGGGCGGAAAAGGCCGTTATTCTAGCCGACGGGGGGCACGGCCTCGTCAGGTGCGAGCTTGATGTACTCGATGTTGAGCGTGATCGCCTCCGCATAGCGCAGCACGAAGTAATCGCCGTCGATGGCATAGAAGCGCTCCGTGAGCCGGTCGGTTCCATCGAGCGCCACCTTGTCCGATTCGAGCGGCCGTCGCATGGCCTTTTCGAGCACGAGCCGGTCGAGGCGTCCATCCTGATCGAGATAGAAGTCGTCGAGGATGCCGTAGTAGAGCATCGGTCGGCCGGCAGCATCGACGATCGCCGAGACCGCGATGAAATCGGGCGTGTCGTCGGCGGCGAAGTCGGCGCCGGTCAGGAGGTAGTACCAGGGTGCGGCGTGAAAGCGCAGCAGCCGGCTGAGTGGCGCGGCCTGGCGGTCCAGGCGCCAGTGGATGATCGCAAGGCGTGCCACGGTGGGCATGACGTACGCGAACACCAGCAGGCTTGCGAAATACCACGTCACGCGTGGAATGTCCGCGGCGACTGCCTGAATCGCGTCGGCGTGCAGCGCGCTGTCGGACGATACGAGCTTCAGCAGCACGTCGGCTCGCACCGTGCGATGGGCGACAAGCCACGTGCCCGCCAGCCACACGGCATGCAGCACCGCCGCCCAGAGCACCGCCTGCGTGACCACCTGGCCGAACGGCGAGTAGTCCAGCGACAGCCGTTCGGCGCGCTTGAATCGCGAGCGGAACAGGAAGCCCGGCAGGAGTACGAAAAACACGATCAGCGCGGGCAACGCGACATTCATCGCGTCAGGCCGGCGCTGTCAGGCGGCTTTGGGGACGACCCTGGGCTTCAGGCGAACGATGCCGCTGCCCGTTTTGAGGTCGATGTAAACGCCGGCTCCGGGGCGATTGGCGGCCTCGCCCTTGGTCACGAGGTACTGCCGCAACTGTCGTGCGGCCGCAGGATCGGCCAACACCGACTTCGCCAGTTCGCTCTTGAGCGCTTTCATTTGCAGTGGATGCAGGCCGGGTGGGTTGCGCAATTGTGCAGGCAATCGCGAGCATAGCTTCGAGCTTGCGCGGCGGCAAGGCCGGCCGGCTGCGCGCGTGCCACGCCGGTCAGACCCGTCGCGCGCCAGCCAAGTTTCGTACCGCGGGCAACGCGCTCAGATGGTCATGCCGCCATCGACCGAATAGATGTTCCCGGTCGCGAACGCCGCTTCCTCCGAGGCGAGGAACACCACGATCGGCGCGATCTCGTCGGCCGTGGCGAGCCGTCCCATCGGCTGGCGCGCGATGAAGCTCCTGCGCGCTTCGACCGG
>Ga0070741_10001901_pt1 | contig 59349 bp, 49 predicted proteins | sample Coa_R1_4_FD_66440 | JGI IMG/M metagenome (GOLD analysis project Ga0070741, IMG submission 66440) | Surface soil microbial communities from Centralia Pennsylvania, which are recovering from an underground coalmine fire - Coalmine... | ecosystem: Environmental > Terrestrial > Soil > Unclassified ...
TCGGATTCCTTCGCTTCGACGATCTGCGCGAGCGTCGACCAGCCGAGCGACGCGACACCGAGAAGACCGCTCCGGAAGGCGACACGGGGTTTTCCTTCGAGTTTTTCGGCGTCAACATTCCAGAAGCAAAATGCGCCGGATACGGCCCACTCGCCGGGCTTCGCCGCGCGTTCAAACACGATAGTGTCGGAGGGATCGAGCCGGATCGTGCGCAAGAGCTTCATGACAGCATTTCACCCGATTCGGGATCCATCCACGACGGCCGCGCCAGCGCGTGTATGAGTTTTTTCTTCGTGATCGCAGTACTTCCCTTTTTTCGCGTGAGAAGGTCGCCCACGCCGTCAATCGTGCGCTCGACGCCCGCTTCCGCAGGAAGCCGCCGCAGATAATTCTCCGCGATCGGCGTGAAGCCTTCTTCCTGCCAGGCGTCGATCGTCACCATGAAGTGGCGTGCGAAAGTTTCGACGACGCGGCCCGGCCCGAGTTCGGCGAAGCCTTCCTCTTCCAGCCCAGTGAGGTGCGGTTTGATGCCGGGATCCATGAGGTTCATCGCGGCACGGAGCGTCGCGCCGAACACGATCCAGTCGGGGCGCTCGTTCTCGGCGGCGTTCTTCGGCCAGGCGAGTCGTCCGCCGCCGAGCAAGCCGCCGCTCACAAACAGAGCATCGGGCCATTCGATCGAGATCGGCGTGCTGGGTGCTGCGTGCACCGCGAGCGTGTCGGCGAGCGCGTTCATTCCCGCATAGATTGCGCGGCGCGCACCGGCGAGCGGTTCGTCGGGCTCGAGCACGAGCGCAAATTCGACGAGATCAAAGCGGCCGACCCAAATTAACGTACCTGCTCCCTCCTTCGCAGCTACTGCCTTTGCGTAGTCGAAGGCGCGGCCCGCCTCCCTGAGCGGCAGGAGCCGATAGGGCGGCGGAAGCTGCAAATCCTCGCTGTAGAGGTCGTGGATGCGGTGTTTTACTTCGGTCGGCATCGATCAGACTGCACCTGGCTGAACGGGGCTTACTTTGAAATCATTATAATTATAGCCTATTCCACGATCGGCCAGGCCGCCAACCAGGGCCTTGCCGATCGGGAGTTTCGGATGGCGTCTAAGCGTAAGGTTTTCGTCTGTTCCTGCGAGCGCACCATGCCGCTCGATAAAGACGCTATCGCAAAGGGTTGCCACGGCGGCGACATTGAGACCGCGAACCAGCTCTGCCGCGCCGAGATCGAGCGTTTCAAGGAGGCGGTCGAAACAGGCGAGCCCATCACCGTCGGCTGCACGCAGGAAGCGGTACTCTTTTCGGAAGTCGCCTCCGAAATTGCCGATGAAATTCCCGATGGATCGGAAATTTCCGACGTGAATTTCACCAATATCCGCGAAACCGCCGGCTGGTCGAAGGACGCGAAGGAAGCCGGCCCGAAAATGGCGGCGCTCTTGGCCGCTGCCGCGGAGCCCCTGCCCGAGACGCCGCTTGTGACGCTGAACAGCGACGGCGTCATCCTCGTCTACGGCCGAGACGAGCGCGCGATCGAGGCGGGAAATCTCCTGAAAGATCGCCTCGACGTCACAGTGCTCCTGTCGAAGCCGAAGGACATCCTTCCGCCCCACGCGACCGAATTCCCGATCGCGCAGGGAACGATCAAGAACGCCAAGGGCTGGCTCGGCGCGTTCGAGCTCACCGTTGACGATTACGCGCTGCCCGCGCCTTCCTCGCGCGACGCGCTCAAATTCGAGAACGCGCGCGACGGCGCGGTGTCGAAATGCGACCTCATCCTCGATCTTTCCGGCGGCACGCCGCTCTTTCCCGCCGCTGACCTCCGCGACGGCTATCTCCGCGCCGATCCCGGCGATCCGTCCACTGTCCTCCACGCCGTGCTGAAGGCGCATGGCCTCGTCGGCACCTTCGACAAGCCGCGCTACATCACCTTTACCGAACATCTTTGCGCGCATTCGCGCTCGCGCATCGTTGGCTGCCACCGCTGCCTCGATCTTTGCCCCACGGGCGCGATCACGCCGAACGGCAATCACGTCAAAATCGACGAGCACATCTGCGCCGGCTGCGGCGCCTGCGCCGGCGCCTGCCCGACGGGTGCCGCCGCCTATGCGCTGCCGCCCGCCGACTCCTTGATGCAGAAATTGCGCACGCTGCTCTTAGTCTATCGCGAAGCGGGCGGCGAAAAGCCGGTCCTGCTCCTGCACGACGCGGAACATGGCGACCCGCTGATCGACGCGCTTGCGCGCCACGGCGAGGGCCTCCCCGCGAATGTCATTCCGGTCTCCGTCAACGAAATCACGCAAGTCGCGATCGAAACCTTTGCCGCCGTCTTTGCCTATGGCGCATCGGTGCTCCGCGTGCTCACACGCGACAAACCGCGCCACGACATCACGGGGCTCACGAACAATATCGAACTTGCGAAAATCATTCTCGCCGGGCTCGGCTTCGGCGAGGAATGCGTGGGCGTTATCTCTACCGACGACCCGGACGTGCTCGGCCGCGAGCTGCGTGCGTTAGATGCGCGCGACTATGTGAAGGAGCCTGCGAGCTTCCTGCCGGTCGGGAAGACGCGCGACATGAAGCTCCTCGCATTGCGCGAATTGCAGCGCGTCGCGCCCGCGCCTATCGACGTGATCGCGCTCCCGAAAGACGCGCCCTTCGGCAAGGTCGAGATCAACGTCGAGGGCTGCACACTCTGCCTTTCCTGCGTCGGCGCCTGCCCCACCGGCGCGCTCGGCGACAATCCCGACAAGCCGATGCTGAAATTTTCGGAAGCGGCCTGCGTGCAATGCGGGCTCTGCCAAGCGACATGCCCCGAGAAAGTCATCAGCCTCGTGCCGCAGCTCGACTTCCGCGCAACGACCGCGCCCGCGCGCATGCTCAAGGAAGAAGAGCCGTTCCATTGCATCAGCTGCGGCAAGCCTTTCGGCACGAAAAGCACGATTGAGCGGATCATCGCGAAGCTCGAAGGCAAGCACTGGATGTACAAGGACGCGCCGCAGCGGCTCGAGATGCTCAAGATGTGCGACGACTGCCGCGTGGCGGCGGTCACCAACAACTCGTTCGATCCCTACGGCGCGCCGCAACGCCCGAAGCTGCGGACGACGGAGGATTATCTGCGCGAGCGGGAGGAGCAGGAGCCGAAGGGGTAGGCCGAAACGCAAAGCCGCCTATCGTTTCTTAGCGGCTGACAGCGGCGTACGTCTTGAACTGCTTCCAGAACGTCATCTCGAAAATCGAACTCACACGGTCTTCGGCAACTGCACGACGCACCACAATGCCGGGCGGCCGCTCATAGACTTTGCCCCATCTCTCGAGAGCCTGTTGCCACGGAGAGTTATCGTCCTCGGCCGACGCGAAAAAGTCTATGATGTAGGGCGGCTCGATGAAGATACCATCCTCTATGTAGAAAATGCCGCGCACGATTTTCTCGGTAATCCGCTCGAAGCTCTGCTTTGGAATGAGGATAGCGGTACGCTCGCTAGGAATGTCGGCCCAGCGGTCGTCAAGTCCAAGGAAGACACCATGATCCGGAATTTTGTCACCGTGTAGTGCCTGCGCGAGAATACGCTTCCCTTTGCCCAAACGGTGCTGTGCGTCGCGTGCGTTGCGAGCCGCGGCGGGTTTTAGTGAGCGGACTGCCTTCTCGACAATACTTTTTGACGCAGGGTCGTGAGGATCAAGACAAAGCCCAACCCTCACCAGAAAGTCTTGCTCAAGCCGACCGTAAGCCTCATTGCAAGAGATGCAACTGGGTATCTGCCACTTCTCAAGATCAAGTGGCGTCGAATCGGGATACCATGACTCCGGAAAGACGTGGTCTGAGTTGCGCTCTTCCACATCCTTCAGGCAGTGGACGCACTTACCGGGTCCGAGTTTCTTCGCCATGCGGTCGCGCCTATCAGATTCTCCGGCGAAGGATGGTGTTTTGATCACGCAAGTCAGATAAAGGACGCCGTCGCAAGCTGTTTGGCTCAGTGTATTGCCATGCCTTCCAAGCGTTCTCCGCTCCTTCAATACCAATAGACTTGTTGAGCTCGTTAAGAGTGGCGTACATCTTGCCATCTGCGCTGCTGAGCCAAAATCCGTTCAGCGCCTTCGCTGTGTAGTGCTTGCCTTTGTAAGTACGCATGATCGTGAAGCCGGGATCGAGCTTTACGCCGTACCGGGGATCATGAAAGCCGAAGGTTGTTATCATGTCGCGCTCGGGCTGGGCCTGTGTCTCGGGCAGCTTGAAGACGCCTCGAAGAATGGCGTCTTCGGTGTCCTGGCCCGGCTTCCGGGCAGACCAAATGGCAGCGAATACATCGGCCGAAATCTGAATTGAACGCATAGCCTAGCTCCTCTTTTCTTGATCTATCTACCTACCTATAGATAGAATAGGAGTCAAGGCGTCAGTTTGAATCTCAAGCCACGAGAAGCAAAGGCTTGCGGCGGCCCGATAATGACGAAAGAAGTTTGGTATCAACTCGTAACCCGGATGAAGCGCAGCGCAATCCGGGTTTATCGTACGAGCAGTGAAACGGCCTGCAATAGCGTCATGTCCAGGGGCATTCACGCCTTGAAAGCCTCGCGGCAGCAAAAGCGTGGATGCCCGCAACGAGTGCGGGCATGACGAACGGAGAAGCTAACGCAATGCCTCAGCTCGTAGCCCGGCGGAGCTAAGCGAAACTCGGGATAAGATTCGCGGATGGTCCGATACCGGCGCAATTCCGTCTTCCCCCACCCGCACGCTACGCTCGCTTCCCTCCCCCGCAAGCGAGGGAGGGATGAAGGGTGTGAGTGCAGCGCGGCGGCCGCTTCTACTACTGCCGCAGCATCTGCGTTTGCCACGGCGTCGTCCACATTTGCCAGGGCGTCGTCGAGGCCACACGCGTCTCGTGCGGCGCGCCGCGCCTATAGTAGCCGCTCGCATAGAGCGCCACGGCGCGGTTCTGATTGCCGCCTGCCGCGCGGTAGGCGCCCGCGAGATAGCGCGTCGCATAAGTGAGGTTGGTTTCGGGATCCATCAGGCCGGACGGCGAGCCGGTGTAGCCGACGCCGCGCGCGGTCTGATACTTGATCTGCATCAGGCCGAGGGCGCCGCGGTTCTGCGCACGCGGATTGTAGCCGCTCTCGCGCTTCACCACGCGATGCACGAGCTCGACCGGCAGTCCGTTCGCCGCGGCGTGCCGCGCGATCGCGGCATCAAACGCGCCGTCGTGCGCATGCGCGTTGCGCGACCGCGGCGCGCGTTCGCCGAACGGTGCGGCCTGCGGCGCCCAACCGGGAAACGTCCAGGCCTGCTGCTGAGTCCAGTTCGGGAAAAACGGATTGCCAAAAGAAGACTCGCCGGCCGCGTTCCCGCGTGCAAAAGCTTGCTGCCTGGCGTAGCCGTCCGGTGCGTGCCGCGACGCCGCCCGTGCGTAGTGACCCTTCGCAGAGTAATGGTGCCCCCTCGCCGCGTGATAATGATGATGCGAAAGACGAGAAACGTGATGGTGTGATTTTTTATTGTAAGACTTCGCCGCGAGCGCCGGCTGGGTGAAAGCGATGACGGCCGCCGCAATGACGCAGGTACGCATGAAGTGCTCCACTCTATCGTTGGGCCCTTCCCCGTCTTGTTGCGTGTCTTGTTGATCGAATCCGGCGGCGATCTGGCGCGAGCGTGCACAGACCGAGGTCATATTGTGAACATGGAACCGCTTGTGATCGTGGAACCACGCCCTCATTGTCATCACCGGGCCGCGACGGCCGGTAATGACAAAGGAGGTTTGTAGCTCGCGTTCCGCTTCACTCCTCCCGAGCTGCGCGCCCCCTAATGCAGATGCCTCAGCTTGTCGGGATTCCGCACCACATAGATCGCCGCGATCTTTCCGTCCTCGATGTCGAGCGCGGTCGTCTGGAGTTCGCCGTCGGCTTCGAGCGTGATGAATCCGGGCAAGCCGTTGATGAACACCGCACGAACGAATTTCGACGGATTGTGCCGATGCAGGACCGCTATCTTTTCGTGCAGCTTCATCACGGCATCGAATCCCAGGATCGGCGTCGGGAACGCCGGGCGCTTGCCGCCGCCGTCCGCATGCACGCTGACATCGGCCGCGAGCATCGCGGAAAGCGCCTTCATGTCGCCGCTCCTCGACGCCGTGAAGAAAGCTTCGGCAAGCTCGAGGCCGTGCTTCTTGTCGACCGCAAAGCGCGGCCGCGCCTCGCGCACATGCGTGCGTGCGCGGGCCGCGAGCTGGCGGCAGGCGGCGGGATCGCGCCCGATACTGGCGGCGACTTCCTCGAAACCGAGTCCGAATACGTCGTGCAGGAGAAACGCCGCGCGCTCGAGCGGAGAAAGACGCTCCAGCGCAAGCATCAGCGGGAGCGTCACATCTTCCTCTTCCTGCTCCTCGACGACGGGATCGGGAAGCCACGGGCCGATATAGGTCTCGCGCCGGCGCCGCGCGGATTTGAGCTGATCGAGACAGAGGCGCGTGACGGTGCGGCGCAGGAACGCCTCGGGCTCGCGCACCTCGCTGCGGTCGGCCTTCATCCAGCGGATGAAGGCCTCCTGCAGCACATCCTCTGCGTCCGAGACGGAGCCGAGCATGCGGTAGGCCACGCGCTTGAGTGTCGCGCGCAGCGGCTCGAACACCGCCGCTGCGTCGTCGTCGGGCCGCGCGTCCGTCATCAGGCGGCCGCTTTGTTCATGGCCTTGACCTGCGCCGGATCGGCCCACAGGCCGAAGCCGACCGCGAGGCGGTTCCAGCCGTTGATGACGTTGACCATCAGTGTGAGTTTCACCTGTTCTTCCTCCGTGAACTGTGCCTTCAACGCTTCATAGGCGCTTTTGTGCGCATGGCCTTCGGAGAGCTTTGTCAGCGCCTCGGTCCAGGCGAGCGCGGCACGTTCGCGGTCGGTGTAACAGGGAGCCTCGCGCCAGGCCGGAAGCAAGTTGATGCGCTGCTCGGTTTCGCCGTTTTCGCGCGCAAAAACGGTGTGCATGTTGAGGCAGTTGGCGCAGCCGTTGATCTGCGAGGCGCGGATCTCGACGAGATGCACGAGCTTCGGGTCCAGGCTCCCGGCGATCGCGAGCGAGGCGCGATGCCATTCCTTCATCTGTGCAGGGGCGGCGGCGAAGGGGTTCATTTGGCTGGTCATGATGGGTTCCTTTCACTGGATTTTTTGGTTCCGACATCATGACGAGCGAGACACCGCCGGTGTGACATCCAGGGTAAAATTTTGTTCCGTGCCTGCGGCGGGTAAGCGCAGAGCAGGCTCCTTTCCCCACCCGCTTGCGGGGGAGGGATTAAGGGTGGGGGCTATCGCGTTGCCTTCTTCAGAAACTCCACCAGCGCGTCGCGGTCTTCCTTCGAGCCGATCTTCTGCTCGGGCATCTTGGTGCCCGGCGTGTACTCGGCCGGGCCGATTTCGAACAGCTTCGAAATCGTCTCCGGTGTCCAGACGATGTCGAGCTTCTTCAGCGCGGGCGTGAAATTATAGCCCGGCAGCGTCGCGATCTTGCGGCCGAAAATGCCGGAAAGCGACGGGCCCGCGCGCGGGCCCTGGTCGGGCTTCAGCGTGTGGCAGGCGACGCAAGCGCGGAAAACCTCCGCGCCGTGATCGCCGGGATAGGCCGCGAGCGGATCTTCCGGGCCGTTCATGGCGACGGAGCCGATCGGTTCGCCCTTCTCCGCGTCCCAGCGGCGGATCAGGCGGTCGGCACCGCCGGTGTAAAGCGTGCGGTTGTCGGGCGCGAAGGCGACCGACCAAACCGGCAGACCGGGGCCGACGAGCGTCGCCGCGAGTTTCTTCTCGGCAACATCGACGATCCCCACGGCGCCGCGGGTGGTGGCGGCGGCGGCGCGCTTCCCATCCGGAGATGCCGCAACGGCGATGACCGGCGACTGGGCGATCTCGACCTCGCCGAGCTCCTCGCCCTTGGCGGAGAGAAAGCGGATTTTTCCGTCTGCGCTCCCGACCAGGATTTCTCCTTTCGGCGTGATACTGATCGCGTTCAGCGGCGACGGCAGCGTGACGACGGTAGGCGCTGTCCCGCCCGCGAGCGGCCAGATGCGGACAGTCGCGTCGTATCCCACGCTCACCACGGATTTCCCGTCCGGAGTGAAGGCAACGCCGTTCACGTTCATCTGATGGCCTTCGAGAACACGGGGCGCGCCGCCTGCTAGCAGCCATACGCGCACCGTGCGATCCCATGAGGCCGACGCGATCGAGGTCCCGTCCGGGGAAGCCGCGATCGAGACGACCGGCGCCTCGTGTCCCTCAAAAACCTGGCTGGGCTGCGCTTCGCCGGGTTTCCAGAGCGCAATCTTCGCGTCCGCGCCCGCGGTGACCAGCCGCCCGTCGGGCAGGATCGCGACTGCGTTCACTGCGCCTTCGTGAAAACGCATCACCTGCTCGGCGGCGCTCTTTGCGAGCGACCAGCGGATCGCGGCAGTGTCGAAGCTGCCGGAAAGCGCTTCTTTTCCGTCGGCGGAAATCGCGAGCGAGCGCACCGGCCCGCCATGGCCGCGCAACTGGGCTTCGGCGGCGCCCGGAAGAAAGAGAAACAGCGCAAACAAAAGGCCCGCAATGCGAGCCGATGATGCCGCCATTTTTCTCAAACCCTGCATGGGCTTCAGCTTGCGAGGGGCACGAGCGCTTGTCCAGCGGTCCCTCTCCAATTGTGATCGATGGCGCAAAGCTTTGCAAACAAAGTTGAGTATTCCCCCACCCGCTCGCTACGCTCGCTTCCCTCCCCCCGCTTGCGGGGAGGGATTAAGGGTGAGGGCTAGCGCTTACTGGGGAAAATCCAGAAAGCGTCGCGCGGAAACTCAACATAATGCGCGCCTTCGGCGAGCCCGCGTTCCGCATAGGCGCGGACGAGGGATTTGCCGAGCGCGAAGACAAGCTCATAGCGTTCGCCGAGATACATCTGCGTTTTCAATTCGAGTTTCATGCGATTGGGGCCCGGGGTATCGGATACGCGCACGCGCTCCAAGCGGATCACGCCGACCGCGGGCGCGCCCGGCGCGATTTCGCCGCGCGCGGCGCCCTCGATGATTTGGTCGCCGATTTTCAGCTTTCCCGCCCCCGCGCTCTCTCCGGCGAGGCGGTTGTTGCTGCCCATGAATTCCGCGGCGAAGAGCGTGCGCGGTTTTTCGTACAGCTCGGCGGGCGTTCCCTCCTGCTCGATCTCACCGCCGTTCAGGAGCACGATACGGTCGGCAATCGCCATAGCCTCCACCTGATCGTGGGTGACGCAAAGCGCGGAGAGATCGAGCGAGACGATGAGCTGCCGGAGCCAAGCGCGCGCCTCCTCGCGCAGCTTGGCGTCGAGATTGGAGAGCGGCTCGTCAAGGAGAATGACCGGCGGCTCGTAGACGAGCGCACGCGCAAGCGCGACACGCTGCTGCTGGCCGCCCGAGAGCTGATGCGGATAGCGCGCGGCCAGATGCGAAAGCCCGATTTGCGAAAGCGCCGCCTCGACGCGGCGCTTTCGCTCGTCTGAGGAAATTCCGCGCAGTTTCAGGCCATAAGCGACATTGTCGAAGACGGAGCGATGCGGCCAAAGCGCATAGGACTGAAACACGAGGCCGAGGCCGCGCTTTTCGGCGGGCAAATTTGCGCCGCTCGCGGCGTCATAAAGCGCTCGCTCGCCGATCTTGATCGAACCGGCATGCGGCGTTTCAAGCCCGGCCACCGCGCGAAGCAACGTCGTCTTGCCGCTGCCGGAAGGCCCGAGAAGCGCCACGACCTTTCCGCGCGGCACCGACATCGAAACATCGCGAAGGATTTCGTTGTCGCCGAGCCGCAAGCCGAGATTTTTCACCGTCAAGTCAGCCATGCAGGCGCACTCCCATCCGCAACGCGACCGCGAGCCCAAGCGCGATCATCAAAACGTTCACCACCGAGAGCGCCGACACGAGATCGATCGCACCCGTGCCCCAGAGCGAGACCAGAAGCGAGCCGATCACTTCGGTGCCGGGACCGAGGAGATAAACGCCGGTCGAATACTCGCGCACGAAAATCAGGAAAATCAAAAGCCAGCTTGCGATCATGCCATAGCGGATGAGCGGCACCGTGACGTCAAGCTGCGTTCGCAGCGGGCTCGCGCCAATCGTACGCGCGGATTCCTCCAACTCCGGCCCGACCTGCAGGAGCGTCCCCGAAATCAGCCGCATGCCGTAAGCGAGCCACACGACGGTGTAGGCCAGCCACACCGAAAACAGCGTCGCCTTAAGCGGCGCAAGCGGCTTGAAGAACAGGAACACCCACAGCATCGCGAGGCCCGCGACCAGCCCCGGCATCGCGCGCGGCGCCATCGCGAGATAATCCACGACGCGCGTCCAGCCCGACTGCCAGCGATGCACAGAGAGCGCGATCGCGGTGTAGCAAAGGACCGCGAGCGCCCCGCCGAAAACGCCGATGCCGAGCGTGTTCAAGATCCCGCGCTCGATATTTGGATAGTCGAACAGTTCGGCGTAATGATCGAGCGTCAGAACTTCGAGCAGCTTCACCCCCTCGCCCCAGCTCACGACGAAGGAGCGGAGCGTGATGCCGGCGATGGGAACGACGACCGTAACTGTGAACCACGCCAGGATCGCCGCGAGCGCAAGCCAGCGCCAGGGCCCGAGCGGGAGCGGAGCTTGCTTGAGCCCCTTCCCGCGTACCGAGACGTAGCGCTGCGCTTGCTTCAAGAGCGCGCGCTGCATGTAGACGAGCGGCGCGGTGACCGCGACGATGACGACCACGACCACCGCCATCAGCTGATACGACGGCACGCCGAGCTTGTTGGTGAGCTTGTAGAGATAAGTGGTGAGCACCAAGAGGCCCTGCGGATCGCCGAGCACGAGCGGGAGACCAAAGAGCTCGAAGCCGAGAAAGAAAACAAGCACACCAGCGAACAGGATCGACGGCATCACCATTGGGAGGCTCACGCCGAGCGCGACCTGCCATGGATTGGCGCCCGTAATCCGCGCCGCCTCTTCGAGGTCGCTCCCCAATCCGCGCAACGCCGCCGCCGTGTAGAGATAGACATGCGGCACATGCGCGAGCCCTGCGATCACCACGAGCGAAGTGAGCGAATAGATGTTCCATGGCAGAAAGCCGACCGCGCCTTTCACCCAGGTGGAAATGATGCCGACAGGCCCCAGTGCCACGACGTAGCCGAAGGCGAGTACCACCGCGGAAACAAACAGAGGAATCAGGATCAAGGGCTCGAGCCATGCCCGGCCCGGCAGATCCGTCCGCACCATGAGAAAGGCCAGCGCCGCGCCCAAGGGCAGCGCGATCACGGTCATGCCGCCCGCGACAATGAGCGTCGTTCCGAACGCCACCCAGAAATCGGATTCCGCGAAGACGAACTGGTAGGCGCGCAGCGTGAAGCGCGCCATGGAATCGAAAAACGGCGCGCTCAGGAAACTCTGGTAACCGACGAGCGAAAGCGGCGCGAGCACCGCGATCGCCATGACGGCGAGCACCGAAAAGCGGATTACCGCATACGGCATGTAGCGTCCCCGCGCCGGTTTCGTTCGGCTATTGTCCCTTCATCGCCGCTTGCCACTTTTTCAGGAAAGCGAGGCGCGTCATTTGATCGAGATTTTCGAGCAACCCCGGACCGATCTCGACCGGGCGCGCTTTGTCGCCGACTTCCTCGCGCACTTTCTTCACGCTCGCGGGCCCGTCGACATCGTCGCGCAGGGAATAAAGAAGCGCCTGATTCGCGATGATCGTCTGCCCGCGCTTCGAAAGCATGTAGTCGAGGAAGAGCTTCGCTGCGTTCGGGTTTTTCGCCTGCTTTGAGATGAAAGCGACGCGCGAGGTGATCAGCGTGTAGTCCTTCGGCAGTACGATGCCGAGGCCGGGGTCTTTCTTCGCGCGGCCGAGCGCATAGGAGCCGAAGATTCCGTAGCCGATGAGATGCTCGCCGGAGCCTACGCGCTCCATCATCGCGCCCGCGCTGGTGTAAAGACGGATCGAGGTCTTGCCGAATTCGCGGAAGAGATTCCACGCTTCCGGCCAGTTCTTCACGTCTTCGTTGACAAAGAGATAGCCGACGCCGGAACGCTCGGGATCGTAGGCCGTGACCTTGCCTTTATAAAAGTCGGGCTTCGCAGCGAGGAGTTTTTCGAGATCAGTGTGCGTCTGCGGCACTTCGGCGGCGGGCACGAGGCGCTTGTTATAGACGAAGGCGATCGGCTCGTTCGTCGTGCCGTAAGCCTCGTTCTTCCACACCGCCCATTTCGGCAGGTTCGGGATTTCCGGCGAGGCGTAGGTGAGCGCCTTCCCGTCCGAAACGAGCTTCACCTGCAAGTCCATCGCCGATGACCAGATCAGGTCGGCGGTGCTGCCGGCCGCACTTTCGGAAATGAAGCGATTGTAAACTTCAGTGGAGTTGAGGTCGGAGTACTCGACCGAGATGCCGGGATAGAGCGCTTCGAAATCTTTCACGAGCGGCGTCGCGGCGACCGCGTCGGTCGTCGCATAAATGATGAGCTTGCCTTCCTTCTTCGCCGCCTCGACGGTCTTGCTGTAGTCGGCGGGATAGCCGGGCGGCGTTTGCGCGGCGGCGGAAAACGAAAACAGAAATGCGGCGGCAAGTGTGACAAAGCGCATCAATTCCTCCCGGCGCCGCCTTGCGGACAGCTCCAATAGCGGCTTGGAGCGATGTTAGGCAAATGCGTGCGCCGTTGCCAGCGCAGGCGCGGCAAGGTGCGACAATGTGTACGGGCCGACGTTTTAGCCTTCTTCGGTTGACCCCGGCCGCTCGCTCCCGAAAACTAGGCCGCGAGCGCGCCGGATTTCTTCGCCGACCAGGTCGCGATGTAATCCATCAGGCCCGGCGACAGGCAATCGTAAGGCTCAAGGCCGACCGATTTGAGCTGCTTGCGAATGCCGTCCATGCGCTCGGGCGCGACACCCGCTTCGATGATCGAGGACACGAAGGCGGCGAAGCCGGGCGGCGACCAGCCGGGTTTGTCGAACAATTCGGGGTGAATGAAATCGAGGCCCTTGAACGGATGATCGCGTTCGACGGTGCCGAACATATGCGTACCGCATTTCGTGCAGGCATGCCGCCGGATCAGCGCGCTCTCGTCCACGACTTTCAGTTTCTTGCAGTTCTCCAACACCGAAACGTTTTCGTGCGGGACGACGGCGACGACGGAGAAAATCGCACCTTTCGGTTTCCAGCATTTCGTGCAACCGCAGGCGTGGTTATGCGCGATCTGGCCCTTGATCTTCACCTTGACCGGATCACTCGTGCAGTTGCAGGTGAGCGTTCCGCCTTCAAAGCTCGCGCTTTCCTTCGGCAATCCCTTATCGATGACGGGGTGCAGTTTTTCAGCCATTTGCTCCTCCTGTTCGTTATGCGTGCGCGCTGCTCCTCTCTCTAATTTGCAGGCGGCTACGACTACGGGAATTCCCGCAGCGGCGCCGCCGCTGCGGGACAGTAGCACGAATTAGAGCGCGACTTCCGGCTCTTTGATCACGTCCTGCAGCACCTGCTTGCCGCCAACGATCTTGAAGACGGCATAGGAACGGTTGATCTGGTCGCCCTGCGCATCGAAGTCGCATGACGAACCCGCGCCGTCGAAATTGATTTTCGTCCCGGCGCGAATCTTGCCGAGCGCCTCGACGACGTCGTTCACGAGTTCCCCGGGCGGGTTGCAGACCGCACGGATTTCCTTGGTGAAAACGAGCGACTCGGTGCTTTTCGCCTTCTCCATCGCCATCGCGAGCGTGCAGATCTGGTCGTGGGTGTTGCTCGCGAACAGAAAGATCGCGTTTTCGTCAGCGCCCATGAGTTTCACGAACTTCTTGTAGCTCGGACTCGAGAGCGGCGGCGACGGCTGGAAGTGCTCGATCCCCTCCGCCGCCTCCGGCCCGACGGCCTTCAGGAACTGGCCTTCGGCGTCGGCCATGATCGAGAGCGCCATGATCTTGCTTTTCGCGTCCATGCGCGTTGTTTCGCGCACGATCGAGACGAAGTCGGTGAGCAAACCGAGGCACATCACGGCGTCCGGCGCCGGGTTTGCGCCGAAGATGCGCTGCACTTCCGCCCGGTAGGACGGCTGGTCGGGGTTGTAGATGACCGTGTCGAGCACCTTCACGCCTGCTTTCTCGAACACTTTCTTGGCGGGATCGATCATCGGGATAACGAAGGCATTCTGCTGCGCGAGAATGGAAATGGTCTTGTATTTGCGCGAGACCATCGCCTGCGCCATGCCTGAGCCCCAGTTCGTGGCCTTGGCCTGATAGCGGAACACGAGCCCTTTGGTGTCGCCTTCGGTGATCGCGTTCGCCGCTCCCGATACCATCATGCAGGTATTGGCGCCGACCAAGACCGGTTTGATCGCCATGGCGATGGGGCTTCCCCAGATGCCGATGACGGAAACGCATTTGTTGATTTCGAGGAGCTTCTTGGTAGCGGCGAGCCCCGCGGTCGGGCTCGACTCGTCGTCCTCGAAGAACAGCTTGAACTTGCGCCCGCCGAGAATGCCGCCGGCATCGTTTATCTTCTTGGTCGTGATGTCAGCGGCCTTACGCATGTCAGGGCCGTAGGCACCCTGCGAGCCGGTGAACGGGAGGAGGACGCCGATATTGATGTCCTCGCCCGCCGCGTGGCTGTAGCCGATATATGGCGCGGCGGCGGCGAAACCGCCGGCCGCGGCAATACCGCGCAAGACGGTCCGGCGCTTGACCGGCCGATGAATCAGATTTCCCGATTTTGTCATGGTTGTCTTTCCTCCCGGTTGATGTTTTCGCCTTATTCGGCTGCTGTTATTTCCGTCTCCAGCTCGTCATCGATTTGAAGCGCATCGTTGAAGCGGTTGAAAAAACCGCAGAGCGCGATCCGCATCGTGAGCTCCACGATTTCCGCCTCGCTGAAGCGCATCCGCAAACGATCGAACATCGTCTGCGGAACGCGCTGCGCGTTCTTGGTGACTGCGATCGTGTAATCGACCACCAGGCGGTCGAGGTCGTTGAGCTCGGGGTGAAATTCCGGAAGTCTATCGATCGCTTCCTGCGACAGGCCCTCGACCTTTAAGGGCTGCGTATGGTGGGCGACGCAATAATGGCAGGCGTTGAGCTTGGAGGTGACGACGATCGCAAGCTCCACGTAGCGCCAGTTGATGTTTCGCTCCCGCTTCAGCTCCATTAGCATCTGCATCAGATGCTTCGCGGCGGTGGGCACATGCGCCATCACCGCCGCCTGATTGCGGAACGGGCCGTAGCCGGAGGCAAACTCCTCGTAGACGCGCGCGAGACCGGGTGAGAGTTCAGTCGAGGGAATGAGCCTGACGCGCGCCATGATCTCCTCCTACGTTGTTCGTGTCTCTGTTTGCACCGATGCCTTGCGCGGTTCCTTTTCCGGTTTTTTGATTTTCAGGCGGTATTCCGCGAAACAGCCCTGCGGCCGGAAGATCAACAGGAGGATCAATCCAAGCCCGATCAGGATGAGCCGGATCGCCGAAAGCTGCGTCGCGTCGAAAATGTTGAAGATGTCCTTGAGGAAACGCGTTCCTTCAATCACGGCCATCAAGCCGACCGATCCGAGTAGTAGCCCGCTGTTAGAGGCGCGCCCGCCGGCGATCACGGCCATAAAAACATACGCCGTGAGAATCGCGGAGAACTGGCTCGGATCGATATAGGTCATGTAGAAGGAATGAAAGGCGCCTGCGATGCCGATGATGACGCCGCCGAGCGCGAAGACTTTCACGCGCAATTTGACGACGTCCTTGCCGAGCGTTGCCGCGACGACATCGTCCTCGCGCACGGCGCGGATCGCGCGCCCGAACGGCGAGCGCAGCAGTTTCTCCAGCGCCAGGAAGAGCAGCAGGATCACGCCGCCGAGCATTCCCAGGAACCAGTATTCGTATTGCTCCTCGGGGATCAGGCCCCAGAACGGACGCGGGATCCCGGGGAGGCCGAGCGACCCGTGCGTCAACCACTCTTCATTCAACACGACAAGCCGCACGACTTCGCCGAAGCCTAGCGTGAGGATCGCAAGATATTCGTCCGAAAGCCGGAGCGATACGAGCGCGACGAGCGCGCAAGCGATGCCGCAAACAGCCGCGGCAGCAACGGTTGCGACCAGCGTCCCCGCCCCCGCCAGATCGACAAGCGCCGCGGTATAAGCGCCGAGCGCGAAGAATCCGGCGATGCCGAAATTCACCATGCCGCAGAGACCCCACTGCAGATTCAGTGCAAGCCCAAGGATCGAGATGATGGCGACCAGGCTGAGAATGGTGACGAGATAGGAAACCATCGCGATCCCCTACTTCTTGATCTTCGCGGCGCCGAGCAGCCCTTGGGGGCGCAAGATCAGCAAAAGTGCAATCGCAAGAAAGCTCACAACCTGCCGGTAGTTGGGCGGAATAAAGAGAGTCGACGTCTCCTCGACGACGCCGACCGTGAGCGCGCCAATTACCGCGCCCACCGGATTGCCGAGACCGCCCAAAATCGCGGCGGCGAAGGTGGAGACGATGTAATTCCAGCCGAGCAACGGATCGATCGCCCGATCCATGCCTGCGAGAACGCCGGCCACAGCGGTCAAGGTGCCGGTGATGGCCCACGTCCAGCGGACGATGCTCTCGCGCCGAACGCCGCGCACGGCCGCAAGCGACGGATTGTCGGCAACCGCGCGCATCGCACGCCCGAGCGCGGTATGGCGGAGGATAAAGTAGACAACGATCATCGCCGCGACGGCGGTCGCTGCGGTGATGATCTGCTCGTTATTGATCCGCAAACCGAAGAAATGTTTCGGGCGGGCAATGGCAAGGTCGTAGCTCCGCGCACCGTTTCCGAAAATGAAGCGCGCGATATTTTCGAGCACGAAGGAAACGCCCATCGAACAGACGAGGAGCGTGATCGCGGTGCGCTCGCGCAGTTGCCGGAAAACCGCCTGGTCGATGCCGACCGCAATCAGCGCGAAAATCAGCGAGCCGATAATCGCAGCCCACAAGAGCGGCATGCCGAGATAGACGTTGAAGATCAGCGCGAGATAGGCGCCGACGGTCAGCATCGCTCCGCTCGCGAAATTCGGGAATTTCAGAATACCGTAGATCAGGGTGAGCGCGACCGCGGGCAGCGCGAGGATCATGCCGCTGACGAATCCGTTGAAGATGTACTGCGCTGTCATGGCCGCTACCCCAGGAAGAGTTTGTGCAGGTCGTGCGTCGAGCCGATCTCGGAAGCCGGTACGGAAAGCCGCGTCGCGCCGTTCACGAGCACCATCACCGTATCGGCGATCCGGAGCGCTTCCTTGACGTTTTGCTCGATCATCACGACGGTGAGGCCGGTTCGATTGACGGCTTTGATGCGGTCGAAAATCTCGGCGACGAATTTCGGCGACAGCCCAGCCGACGGCTCGTCCAGAAGCAGCACGACAGGCGCCGCCATCATCGCGCAGGCGAAAGCAAGCATCTGCCGCTGGCCACCCGAAAGATGCCCGGCGCGGAGCGTCAACCGCGTCGCGATCTCGGGGAACATATTAAGGACGCGTTCGCGCTGCTCGCCGGTCGCACAGCGGTCACGTTTCAGAAATTCGGTGGAGACGCGCAGGTTTTCGTTGATCGTCAGATTGGGGAAGACGTTGTATTCCTGCGGCACGTAAGCGAGGCCCTTCGCCACGCGTTCCGGAGCCGCAAGCGGCGTGATCTGTTCGTCCTTGATGGAAATTCCGCCGACACGCGTGTGCAGCAGGCCGGCCAATACCTTGATGAAAGTGCTCTTGCCCGAGCCGTTGGGGCCGATCACCGTGAAGATCTGCCCCTCTTCGACGTCGATGGAAATGTTCGAAATGATGTCACCGCCGCCATAGCCCGCGGCGACATCCTTGGTTTTGAGAACGATTTCGCGCGCGGTCAATCGAGCCCCCCAAGATAGGCGTCAATGACGCGTTGATCGGCGACGATGTCGGAGAACGACCCGTCGGTGAGATTCTTGCCCTCGGCAAAGACATACACGCGGTCGCAGAGCCGCGCGATCATGTCCATGTCGTGCTCGATGATGACGAAGGTGACGCCCTCGTCGCGCAGCGACCGGATCACCTCGGAAATTTGCACGCGCATCGGGGGGCTCACGCCCGCGCCCGGCTCGTCCAGGAGAATGATCTTGGGATCGATCATCAGCGCGCGGCAAAGTTCCAAGAGCTTCTTCTGGCCGCCGGAAAGCGCACGCGCGGGATTGTCCGCGAGATGACGCAAGCCCACACGTTCAAGAATGGCACAGGCGCGTTCGATCGCCGCCTCTTCCTCGGCGCGAACGCGGCCCGGCAAAAAGAAATTTTTCCAGATTGTTTCGCCGGATTGGCCTGGACGAGCCAACAATAAATTTTCGAGTACCGTGAGTTCGGAGAGCTCGCGCGAAATCTGGAAAGTGCGCACGAGCCCGAGATGCGCACGCTTGAAAGGCGGAAGCTCGGTGATGTCCTCGCCGTCGAGCATGACCTTGCCGGCATCAGGCGTGATCAAGCCCCCGACTACATACAAGAGCGTGCTTTTACCGGCGCCGTTCGGCCCGATAATCCCGGTAATACGGCGCGTATCGGCACTGAACTGCGCCTCGCGAAGCGCAGCGATGCCGCCGAACGCTTTGGTTACGCCCGTCACGCTTAACACAATCCCCTCCTGTTCCTCCCGTGCCGTTTGCCGGCTTATTCAGGTGAGTATTGAATCTTCAGACTGGCACCGCGCGGCACGCGGTACCAGTCTGTCTTGCGTAAATTTGATCTATCGATTTATCGTTCTTACTTCACCTCACTCTGCCGCCTGGGCGGGCATCTGATTTTCCTGCTCGCGAACGAGCTCGGCAAAAATCTTTCGCGCGCGCCGAAGCGCGAGATCCGGCTTCAGGAATACTTCGCAATATCCCTCGTCCGGATATTCGAACATTTGTTGCTGCAGCTTGAGCGCCCATTCGTCCTCGGCGGCTACCGTCGGAAACATTTCTGCGATCCGCCTGGCCGCCGATTTGTTGGGGTCACCGTGCGACATGTGATGTTTGGGCGAGTTCACTAGAACTCGCCAGACGTGATTGCGTTCGTCGATCGGCGTGTGGGTATGAACGAGGACATAGCCACGTTCGTCTTCTTCGATCCCTAGCCGGCCGGGATATTCGCGCTCGCCTTTGCGCTCGTTGAGCTTGCCGGGCGGCTGGTTGCGCAGAACGACGCGCGTGACCGCCGGGCTCATCATGCAATGCGTATGGTGACGATCGACGACCGGATAATGGAACCAGTCCACAAAATATGGCGTCTGCTTGTAATTCTTCGTTTTACGGATGGTCATCACATATTTGTTGCCGTCCACCTCGCCTTCCTCGAGCTCGATCGGAATGTAGCTGTTGGCGACATCGCCGATATTGCCGTCGTGAAGCGGATAGAAGTGGGTGATATCGAGAAGATTCTCGATCAGCAGAAGATAATTCGCCGGCACGTTCATCGGCCCGACCAGAATGCTCTCCCATTTCGGGTCGTTGCATTCGGGAAGACGCGGCGGCTTGCGCGTTTTGGAAATCTCGTGATCGCCCGGCCAAATCCAAACAAGCCCGTCCTGCTCGATCACGGGAAAGCCGATCACTTTCGCCTGCGGCGAGATCGGGCCGGTTGGGTGCGACGGGATCATCACGCATTTTCCGGAGGTGTCGTAGCGCAATCCGTGGTAAGCGCATTCCAGCGTACCGTCCGGCATCAAGCGGCCTTTCGATAGCGGGAAGCGTTTGTGTGAACAGCGGTCGTCGTAGGCGACGACTTCGCCGTCCTTGGTGCGCCAGATCACCATCGGACGCTTGGCGATCACCTGGCCCGTCAGTTTTTCTTTCGGGAAGTCCGCAGAGAGCCCGGCCACGTACCAGGCATTACGGACGACTGCGGTTGGTATCATGTTTCTCTCCCATTCATTTCTTCGGAAACTCGATTTGTTCTCCAGATCACGGATCGAGCACGAGCATCGGGCTTCGCGAGCGCGCGCAGCAGACCATGACGTAGCTCTTGCGCTCGCCTTCGCTGAGCACGGTGTCGCGATGTTCGGGATCGCCCTCGACGTAGCGGGTGATGCAGGTGCCGCAATAGCCGTCCTCGCAATCGGTCTCGATGTCGAAGCCGTTCTCTCGCAGGACCGCGACGATCGTTTTCCCGACCGGTACGTCGAACACCTGACCGCTGCTCTTGATCTTGATCTGGAAGGGGCCACTCTCGGCGGGCGGGCGATCGTCTGGCGCTTCGAAATATTCGCAGTGCACATTGAACGGCGGCCAAGCGCCCACCGAGGCTTTTGCCGCACTCATGAATCCGGGCGGGCCGCAGAAATAGAGATGCGTTCCGATTTCGAACTGGCTGAGCGCACGGGCGATATCGAGCCCTTTCGCCGGATCGCCGCCGTCGTGATGCAACTCGACCTTGCCGGCAGCGATATGCGGCTCAAGGCGTTCGATAAAAGCGGAACGGTCGCGGCTCCGGGTGCAATAATGCATGTGCCAAGGGCGCTTATTCGCTTCGAGTTCCGCGATCATCGCCATCATGGGCGTAACACCAATGCCGCCCGCGAGCAGAAGATGAAATCGCGCTTCGCGTCCCGCGAGCGGAAAACGGTTGACCGGCTCTGAAACCGTCAGTATCTGCCCTTCTGCGAGCGCATGCATTGCAACCGACCCGCCGCGTCCGTTCGGCTCCTTGAGAACGGCAATCTCATAGCGGTGACGCTCGGCCGGATCATTGCAAAGCGAGTATTGGCGCTGGATTTTGTCAGAGATCCGCACGTCGATATGGGCGCCGGCGGTGAAAGGGGGCAGGTCGCGGCCGTCAGGATCGACAAGTTCGAACGAGGCGATGTCGGGGGTTTCGTGCCTGATCGTTCGGACGCGCAGGTTGAGGGTTCTATTCTTCGCCCGTTCCTGCACTTTTTCCTGCGCCATGATCTGCATCAAATTCATGGGCGAATTATTCGGGCTCCAGGCCATCAATACAAACGATATTTTTTCAGTGTTCTAATTCAAAAATTTTGATGTACGATTGCGCCGCCATCCACGAGGCGACGCGATGAACCTGCGGCAGATCGAAACTTTCTACTGGGCCGCGAAGCTCGGCAGCTTCTCGGCCGCGGCCGAGCGAATGAATGCGACGCAATCGACGGTGTCGATGCGAATTCTGGAGATTGAACGCGATTTCGGTGTTGCATTGTTCGACCGCGTACAGCGAACGGCGCGCCTCACGCCCAAGGGCAGAGACCTCCTGCGCTACGCGGAAGAAATTCTGCGCATCTCGGCGGAGATGCGCATGCGCGTCGCGGATGAGAGCGCAACGCAGGGTGTCGTCCGGATGGGCGTCGTAGAGATGATTTCGCTCACCTGGCTCCCGCGCCTCGTGAAAGCCGTACACGAACATTACCCGAAGATTTCTCTCGAGCTCGACGAAGCGCTTACGCAGGATTTGGTCACTCGTTTAAATCAAGGCACGCTCGATCTCATTCTGGCGCCGGGACGCGTCGCCGGCTATAATACGAGCCCCGTTTCGCTCGGTTCGGTGAAATTCTCCTGGATGGCGAGCCCAAGGTTGCCTTTGCCGGGAAAAGTATTGAAACCGCGCGACCTACAGAATTTTCCGATCATCGGCCTGTCCCAGGAATCGTATCATTACAAATCGATCGAGGACTGGTTTCATGCCGGCAACGCCAATTTTCGCCGGATCGATACTTGTAAAAGCCTTGGCGTCGCCGCCTCGCTCGCCGCCGCCGGTCTCGGCATTACGCTTTTGCCAGAGCAATTCTATGCCCGGGAGATCAAAGCCAAGCAGCTTCGCGTGATCGAGACCGCGCCGCAATTTAATCCCGTCGAATTCACCGCCACTTCCTCGACGGAAGGCATCCGCCCCATCGCACGGAAAATCGCGGCGCTCGCCGCTGCTGTGAGCAATTTCGAGAAGCACCCGGCGAAACTTCCGAAGGCGGGCTGACGAATTTCAGCGCGCTTTTTCGCTGTTCCGATATTGCTGAATGCGTTCTTTCAAACCCGGCCGCGCGCTGCTTTCGACGAGCGCAGCCATGTCTTCGGCGCGAGTGTCTACGATGGTCAGGCTGAGAAGGCGCCGCATCGATTCCCAATCGAGCGCATGCGCCTGACGTGAGGCCCGTTCGATTACTTCGGGCCAGCCGGACTCGGGCGCGATCATCGTGGCAAACCGCATCTCCAAAGCTTCGCCGGCATCGAACTGCTTGCTTTCGAGAAGAACCCGCCGCGCGGCGTCGGTGCCGATCCGTGCCGCCAGCCGCCGCGTGCCGAGCGCAATGCCAAAACGCCAGCCCGGCATGCGAAATACCGTGCCCGGCGCCGCGACCCTCTCGCTGCATGCGCAAAAGAGATCGGCACCCGCGCCCATTACCCGCCCGTGCGCCAGCGCAAGCGTCAGAAAAGACGCGTAGGCGACACGCTGCAAAAGCTCCTCGATCCGGATCAGTTTGCGAACGAGATCGGCGTCTTTTTGTTCGGCGAGATCGCTCAGATCGAAGCCCGAGCAGAAATTCTTCCCTTCCCCGCGGAAGATCACGAGCCGCATCTGTTCGCGTTCTGCTTCCGCGAGCGCGGCGAGCAGTGCTTCCACCAGGCTTTCGCTCAGGGCATTCGCGCGCGCGGAACGCGCGAGCGTGAGCTGCAGAACGGCGCGATCCAGCCGCTTTACTTGCAATTCGTCGGTTGGCTGCAGCATCGGCGCTCAGCGCTTCGCACCGGCCGCCTTCAATACCGGGGCGCTTCCGAGACCGAGTTCGGCAAGAACCTCGGCGGTGTGTTCGCCCAGAGCGGGCGGGCTACGGCGAATCGGAAACGTCTCTCCGTTCAAACGCATCGGCGATCCGACGGTACGCGTCTTTGTACCCGCAGGAAGGTTCAGCGACTCCACCAAACCGAGATGCACAACCTGCGCATCGGAAAGCGCCTGCGAGTAGCTGTTGATCGGCGTGCAGGGAACGCCCGCTTGCGAGAAAAGCTCGATCCATTGCGCGGCCGGGCGCGACATGAAGATCGGGTCGAGCAATTCGCAAAGCGCCGCCTGATTTTTCGCGCGCAGTTGCGGGCTGGCGAAGCGGGCATCCTTTTCAAGCTCCGGTTTTCCGATCGTCTCGCAAACGCGCTGCCACAGCCGGTTGTTGCCCGCGGCCATCGCAAACCATCCTTCCGCCGAACGGAACGCCTGATAGGGCGCGTTGCGCGGGTGCGCCGATCCGAGTTTTTTCGGATCCTTTCCGGTGCCGAAATATTCGCTGGTCTGCAGCGCAGCGACGGCGAGCGTTGTCGCCATCATCGGCACGTCGATGTGACCGCCGCCCTCTCCGCTTTGCACCTTGCGCAACGCGCTCACCGCGGCGTAGGCGCCGTAGAGGCCAGTGACAAAATCGCACAACGGCACGCCGCATTTCACCGGCGCCCCGCCCGGTTCGCCGGTCACACTCATGACGCCCGCGACCGCCTGCAGCGTGAGATCGAAGCCGCCCTCCTGCGAACGGGGCCCATCCTGGCCGAAGGCGGACATGGAGACGATAATAATGTCAGGTTTTTCGGCTGCGAGCGATTTGTAGTCGAGTGCGTATTGCGCCATCACGCCAGGGCGATAATTCTCGATCACGATATCGGCGGAAAGCGCGAGCGCCCGCGCGGCCAGGCGGTCCTTTTCTTGTTTCAGATCGAGCGTCACCGAGCGTTTGTTGCGGTTGACGGAGGCGAAATTCTCGCTGAAGCCGCCGGAATGCGGCGGCCATTGCCGCATGCTGTCGCCCTCGGGGCGCTCGACCTTGATGACGTCCGCGCCCATATCGGCGAGCAGCATTCCGCAAAACGGTCCTGCCGCGACTTCGCAAAATTCCGCCACCCGTACGCCAGCTAATGGAAGCATGATTTCCGCCCTTCTCGATCGGAATTGGCTTTAGCCCAAACAATCGCGGCCGCAAAGAACCCGTGAGGCAGAGTCTTGCGATTGGGCACAATCGCAATCGCCGCGACAAACGAATTTTCCCAATCGGATCACTTCAAGCGATTTGATGGATATGGCGCTCGTTTCGCTTTCGTCAGGTTGTTAAGATCAACCGTCGTTTTCGCGATTTTCGGGATGACAATGGACATTGCAGTTAGACCGATGGCACTCTCAGAAACCGGTCTCGTGATCGAGTACTTTCACTGCGCGGCGCCCGAGCATTTGGAAATGCTCGGCGTCGATCCCACCCGCCTGCCCACGCGCGACGCCTGGCGCGAACGGTTTGAGCAAGATTTTTCCTTGCCCGTGGAACAGCGGCCTCAATTCTTCGTGATCTGGCTTCTGGACGATCACGCCGTCGGGTTTTCCAGCTGCGACAAGATCGTATTCGGGGAATGCGCGAACATGCATCTGCATGTCGCCGATTCCGAGCGCAGAACGAAAGGGATCGGTACCGCCTGCGTCTTAAAGAGCGTGGAAATTTATTTTCGAGAGCTGAGACTGAAGCGGCTTTTTTGCGAGCCGAATGCTTTTAATGTTGCTCCCAATCGCACCCTGCAAAAAGCCAGATTCAAATATCTCAAGACCCATATGACCGTGCCGGGACCGCTCAATTTTCATCAAGCCGTCACGCGCTGGGTGATCGAACGCTGATTTTGATTCCGTCATTCGATGATGCAATCGCCAGTTTCGGCGCCTTCTTGGTAGTAAACGTCACTTCCTCGATCGGTTTCGGCACGCCGAACAAGTATCCCTGCCCTTCGCTGCAGCCTTCGGCTTTCAGAATTTCGAGCTGCTCCTTGGTCTCGACGCCTTCCACGACCACGCCCATCCCGAGGCTCGCGCCGAGCTGCACGATGGCGCGAACGATGGCGACCGCATCTTCCTTCGACTGCAATTCACGCGTGAAGGAGCGATCGATCTTGATCTTGTCGAAGGGGAAGCTGCGCAGGTAGCTCAGCGAAGAATAACCGGTACCGAAATCGTCGAGCGAAATCCGTACGCCGAGATCCCGGAGCTGATGGAGCGTATCGAGCACCAGCTTGTCGTCTTCCAGGAAGACGGTCTCGGTAATTTCGAGCGCGAGCCGCCGTGCCGACAGGCCCGTCGCTGCGAGCGTGGAGATGATAGATAGAATCAGGGTCGAACTGCGGAACTGCATCGCCGACAGGTTGATGGCAACGTTCATGCTGTTCGGCCACTTGGCCGCGTCGTGACAGGCCTGTTTGATCACCCATTCGCCGATGCTCGATATCAGCCCGACCTCTTCGGCGATCGGGATGAATTGGTCCGGCATAATCAATCCCTTTTCGGGATGATTCCATCGCAGCAACGCCTCGAAGCCTGTGATCTTCTCGCTCGCAATCTCGACGATCGGCTGATAATAGAGCGCGAGTTGCGACGTGGCGATCGCCTTGCGCAGGTCGAGCTCGAGGCGGCGGCGTTCCTGCAACCGCGCACCCATTTCCTTCTGGAAGAACTGGAACGTGCCGCGCCCGTCGGCCTTGGCGCGGTAAAGCGCCATGTCGGCGTTTTTCAAGAGCTGATCCGGATCCTTTCCGTCGCCCGGGGCAAGCGCAATACCGATGCTCGCCCCGATCAGAACCTGATGGCCTTTGATCTCGAATGGCTCGGAAAGCGTTCCGATGATTCTTTCCGCGAGTAGCGTCGCGCTCGAAGGGTTCGCGCCAAGCTGAACCACCGCAAACTCGTCGCCGCCAAGCCGCGCGACAATATCTGCGCCGCGCACGGCGAGCTGAAGCCGCTCGGTGACAGCGCAAAGAAGAGCGTCGCCAAACGGATGGCCGAGCGTGTCGTTCACGCTCTTGAAACGGTCAAGGTCGACAAACAGAACGGCGAGCGTCTTGTGCTGCGCGAGCGCCTGCAACGTCTTTTCCCGGAACAGAAGGCGATTCGGAAGATCAGTGAGCGCGTCGTGCCGCGCCATGTGCATGATCTTCGCCTCGGCGTGGTGCCGCTCGGTGACATCCTCATAGGTCGCGACCCAGCCGTGATCCGAGGTCGACCGGTAAACCGCCGCGATAATCCGGCCATCGGCGAGCTCATATAGATGACCCTCGTCCGGATGCATCCGGACGAATTCCTTCTGTTCGCGAAGGAGCTCTTCGGCCGTCCGCACGCCGTGATTGCCGGCGGCGACGCTGGCGCGCAAGAGATCGAGGAAGCTCATTCCCGGTTTGATGTCATCGCGGCGCACCCGGAAAATCTCGCAGAATCGGCTATTGATGACCTGCAAGCGATCGCCTTCGTCGAAGAGGCAAAGACCTTGCGACATGTTATCGAGTGCGGCATCGAGCAGGGATTTCGCGGCTGCGAGGCTTGCCTTCTGTGTTTTCAAGATCGTGATGTCGCTGCACATCAAAATGAATCCGCCGTCGCGCACGCCGCTTCGGCTGATGCGCACATATCGTCCGTCGGACAATTTGACTTCGGTGGTTTCCTGCTCGCGTTTCGGCGCTGTCAAGAGACGAGACAACAGAATCGAGGCGTCGACATAGTGCGAAAGCTCCGCAAGCGAGATACCGGGCTTGAGCAGCTGCCGATCCACGTTCAGGAAGCTAGCCGCTTCGCTGTTCGCGAGCACTACTTTGTTGTCGGCATCGACGAGAACGACGCCTTCGCGAGAGCTTTCGAGCGCGTCCACAAGGCGCGCCTGCGCGGAGCGCCGCTGCGAGACCTCGTAGTCCATCATACGTTTGATGTTGTCGCGCATCGACCGCATGCTGTCCAAAAGCGTGCCGAGCTCGTCGCCGCTCGCGACCGGAATCTCCGTATCGAGCTTGCCCGCAGCGATGGAGCCCGCAATCCGCGACGCCGCGGAAACCGGGCCGATGATGGGCTTGGAAAGCACGCGGGTAATTACGATCGCAAAAAGAACCGCCAGAATGGTCGCGCCGGTGTTCAATCTGACATCGCGGGCGACGCTTTCCTGCGCCGACTGGCGATACAGGAATCCGTCGCCGCTGGTATAGTTCACGAGAAGATCGATCTGCTCGTCGACGCGCGCCGCATAACCGTCGAGCGTCTCCCAGTTGTCGCCGAGCTGGGTGCCGGACATCAGCCGTGTGCGCGCAGCCTTCCACTCCTCCACAGCCTTGCTGACATTCAGCGCCGCCGCCGCCGCTCGCGCCGATTGCGAGCGCTGCACGGCGATCTCGAGGTCGTCGGAAAGCGTTTTCGCAAGCCGGCGAATCTCGGCTTCGAGTTTTTCGCGCTTAGCCGCGTCGGTTTCGAGCCACTGGCGCGAGAACGCCGCCCGCATGCTTGCGAAATCATAGGCCGCCGCGCGCGCGAAATTGATCGACATCAGCGACTGGTCGAACGTCTTGTTCACGAGCAAGCCCGCGTTGCGGATGCCCATGGTCGCATAGATACCGAGTCCCGCGATCAGCACGCTGAACAGCAAGAAGGCGATCGCGATGCGGGCGCGAATTGTTACCGCCGGCCGCAGCAGGCGCGCATGCGGCGACCGGGCCGCAGGTCCGCCCCGCCCCAGCGTTTCGATGGCTTTACTTAAAAGACTCATGACAACCCGGCCGTAATCCGGGAGCCGTGCTAAACCCTCCCGCGTAATATTCGGCTAAGAACAGCGTGCACTTTCTTATGTTTCGTTAATATTGTCTTAACCTCAGGAAACGCAGTCTCTTGGGCATCGATCCAACCGCTGCAACCCATGGATGCCGCTTTGCCTGCCCCAAAGAGTTCGCGCCGGACAAAAACAGTTAAGCGCTTCTTATTTTCCGCGCAGTGCGCGCTCGCCTTCGCGGCAGGCGCGGTGACGGCGGCTGTCGCCGTGACGGCTCCGCAAGTCGTGATTTCGCAAAAGGGGCGCGAATTCAATCCGGGCGAAGTTTCGATCTCGCGCGGTGAGACGATTCAGGTCGTCAATGACGACGGGGATCTCCTGCATCACGCATATATCGACTCGAAGAAATTCTCCTTTGATTCTGGCGACCAGCAACCCGGAAGCAAAACCAACATCACCTTTCCGGAGTCGGGTGATTTCAACGTGCGTTGCGCCATTCATCCGAAGATGAAGCTCATCGTACACGTGAAATAAGACTGCGCCTTCAGATGATCGTGCTGCCGTACAACAGCGAGTGCGCGACGTAGTACACAAGGAGTGTTGCAACGAACGCACCGCCATAGCCGAGCGGCACCATAAAAGGCTTCAGTGAGATTGCCTTGCGCTTCTTGCTGTCGGCGGCGATCACGATCAGGACCGCGATGATGCCGGAGTGGCCGATCATGTCGATTTTACCGAACTCGAACACGGCGCTGATGAACATCGCCGTGAGAATAATCGCTCCGACGCGCGCCAGAAGCGGCGTCCAGATTAGCGCGAAGGCTAGCGCGAATTCGATCGCACCGGCAGCGCGCATGAAAAGTTCGGGATCGAAGCCTAGCGAAAGAGAGGGATGAGTCGTGAGAAGGGGAAAGCTCCACTCAGGATAGGCCCACTTCTCGATCGATGCCCACATCAGTGTGATACCGGCCGCCCAACGGAGCATGTCGAGGGGCCGTGCACCGAAGAAATCGCGACCAAGCCCGACCAGGATGAGATAGAGCGCGGCTCCGAGGAAGATCGGATAATCCGCGAGATGGAAGACACCATACTGCGTGGCCGCGAAGGTGAACAGGAAGATGATGCCGAGGCCCGCGAGCGGCAGGGTCGCGCGGAAAAGCAGCGAAGCCGCGATCATCAGCTGAACGATCCCGATGATCGGGGCGTTCGATTTCAACTCGGGCGTAAGAATGATACCGCCAATCGCCCAGATCGAGATGAAGAAAAAGGCAAGCGTAGCGCGAAGAATGTTGTTGGTGTTCTCCTCCACCTTCGCGGTGACGCGGTCGAGCGATCGGATCAGAACATGGCCCGCCGGAGTGCGCTCAAACAGTGCGCCGGCGAGCAACCACAGGATCGAGACTCCCACCAGCCATTCGAGGTCGAAACAAAGCACATTTTCGAGACCCCGCGGCTGCCCAGCAACGTTATAGGCGCAAAACCACTTTACATGTGCGCTTGCTTCCCGCGTCGTCGCAATCAGATAAGAAAGCGCAGCCGCAAGAGTGGCGGCCGACCGCATCTTCAATCGAAAAAACATTCTTAGGCCCCAACGCCACGCGTTACGCACACAACAGCGAATTTCCGCAATCCGCTTCACTATTCGGTAGGGTTATTATTTTACTATACTTCTCCGGATTTGCACGAATGACGGCTTCAAACCTGCCGGTTTGGTTAACCCGCAGGCCGAATTTTTAATCATTAAAATTGCAGTGATTTGTCAAAGTGATAAGCGACAACTTTGACCTAAGGTCGTGCCCGGAAAAATTTGACGAAACACGGATTCGTGAAAGGCAGACCTTTGTCCAATCTCCGCAGCAGCTTCATGCATTTTTATGCAGCAGTGCGCAGCTATTTGCGACGACGCGAGGGCTTCGAGACTTGCCTCGGCGCGTTGGCGATTCTCGGTTTTGCCGCGGTAGGCACCATCCTACCGATGGTCTAACGCAAAATCCGGCTAGCGCGGAAAAACCGGTACGATCGATGGCTTTGCCGGGCTTGTAAGCGTGTCCAAAAAGGCGATCAGCTCTTTCTTTTCCGTCTCCGTCAGCTGGAGCGGCACGATTTGCGCCGACCGGCTCGGGCGGTTCACCCCGCCACGGTTATACAAATCGATGACCGCGTTAAGATTTTTCAGCGAGCCGTCATGCATATAGGGCGCGCGCCGTGCGATGTCCCGCAATGTTGGCGTCTTGAACGCGTGCTTCAGCTTCACGGACGACGGAAAGTATTTCCCCCTCCCTTCATCACTCGCGCGCGCTACGCCGATGTCGTGGAAGGAATTGTCCGTGAATAGCCAGCTGCTATGGCAGGAGGAGCAGCGCGCCTTGCCGTTGAAGAGGGCAAAACCAGATTTTGCATCGTTGCTGATCGCTTGATCGTCGCCATTCACCCAGCGATCGAAAGGAGCCTCGCCGGAGACGATCGTTCGCTCGTAGGTGGCGAGCGCGAGTTCGACTTTTTCCTTCGTGATCGGCCCAGCGCCGAATGCGTCATTGAATTCCTTGACATAACCCGGGATCGCACTCAGTCGTTCGATCACGAGCTTTTCGCTCGAGTTCATGTTGCTGACAGAGCCGATCGGCCCGAACGCAACCGATTCCAGCGTGCGGAAATGACCGTCCCAGCCGAGCGGCTCGATCCAGGCGATGTTGAGCAACGTGGGCGATTTCAGTTTCAGCGGCTTCTGGTTTTCACCGATGGCGAGCGGCAGACCGTCGGTCCACGAAAGCGACGGGCTGTGGCATGACGCGCAAGAACGCGTGCGCGAGCCGGAAAGAATGGGATCGAAAAACAGCGTCTGGCCGAGTTTGGCCTTGCTTTCCGAATAGGGATTGCTTGCGGGAAAAGGAATTTGGGCCGGCCTCTTATAAAGCGATCGCAAATCCTCGGGCGCGGATGAAACCTTGTTCGCACCGGCGGCGAGCACCAGCGGAAGCAGTAACCCAATAGGAATTAAGCCGAGGAACCAGCGAAGCATCGGACCGATCCTGAAAGCACGCTTAGCATCGGCCAGGGTTGTTGACCGTTCGTTAACGAACCCGCGACTGTCCAATTTAGGGAATTACAATGCCCAGCGAGACTGCGATCGCAGCCGCTTCGGCGCGGGTCGACGCCTTCAATTTCCGCTTCGCCTTTTCGAAATACTCGTGCGCAGTTGCGGTGGAAATACCGAGTTTTAGCGCGGCTTCCCGGTCGGTCGAGCCCAGCGCGATGAGCCGCAACGTATCGACTTCGCGCTTGGTGAGCCCCGCGGGCGGACAGGCGAAGCCGTGCTCGGAAGCAAGATTGCGCAGACGCTCGTGAAAGGCGCGCGAAAGCATCGCCAGCAGTGATTTGTCGTGGGGATCTAAACTGCGGCCGCGAAAAAAGAGACTCACTAGGCCGAAACGCCGGTCGCCGCGAGGAATCGGAACCGCCAGCCCTTCCGTCCAGCCATGGTCGGCAATGATTTGCAGCGCTTGCGTGCCGACGCTGGTCCATTTTCCTGCCTGTCGAAGCTCCGTCCAGGTAAGAGGTTCGTGCCGGCCCTTCAACATATCGAGCAACGGATCGCGCCTCAGAAGTCCGCTTTCCAGATAAAATTTTCGCCAGCTTTCGGGCCAATGAATTACGAAAAATACCGTCCGCTGCAAAGCGCGGAGATCCACCTCACCGCACACAAATGCATCGCTGTCGAACGTAGCAATGGCATCCTGGAACATTCGCGCGCAAATCACAGGATCGGGCGCGGTAGAAATCGCGCAAAGAATATTGGCAATACCGAAATCGGTCACGGAGCGGCCTTTCCGAAAAACGATTCAGAATGCGGGAGCGCGGTAGGGCTACGAGGGGCGCAACAAGACTGCAACGGCCTTGGGTAAAAAATTTTTTACGCCGGGCCGGAATATTTTTGAGAGTGATTGAGCTGCCTGGGTTGGAAGAGCAAATTGATTGCAACAATCACAAAATTATTCCTGGGATGCCGCATTACAATACCGCTGCGTATACCGCCACGCGGAACGTATGCGCTGTCTTTTTGCGGTGAACATTCGTTGCTGCTTCCCGGTCTTAGCCCTGCAAATATCTGTCCAATGCGCAGGTTCCGCGGAACATCGGCCCCTAGGCTCGGCGGACAAAGATGGTATCGTCTTGCCGCCGCGAACATCGTCACAAATCGCCGGAAGGAAGGATGCAAGATCGACCCGAGGGACATTCGTTTCGCCTTGCCCTTGGGCTCGAACGTCTCGGCTTGTTCGCGCTGCGGATTCCGCTCACGGTGAGCGCCATTCTGGCTTGCCTCTGCGTCGGGGCGTTCTTTGGCGTCGAGCGCATCAAAGTCGACGATTCGCTCAGCCAGTTGTTTCGCTCCGATACGCCCGAATTCAAGCAATACGAGGAAGTCACCCGCCGCTTTCCGTCGAGCGAATATGACGTCCTGATCGTGGTCGAAGGAAAGTCGCTTTTGGAGCGTGCGTCGCTCGAAAAGCTCCGCGATGCGGTGACCGACCTGCAATTGATTGAAGGCACGCGCGGTCTGATCTCGTTGTTCTCCGCCCGCGAGCCGCCGCAAGGCGGCAACCTGCCGCCACCGCTCTTCCCCGAAGAGCTGCCGGAAGGCGCCGAGTATCAGAAGCTTGTCGACCGCGTGAAATCGAACGAGATCATTCGCGGCAAGCTGTTGTCGGAGGATGGGACACTCGCGCTCCTCGTACTCGCGCTCGATCCGGAGATTACGCAAAGCGGCAGCCTCAACACGACGGTTGCGGAGATTCGTAAGACCGCAACCGAGGATCTCGAGGGCACCGGGCTTTCGGTGCAGCTCTCGGGCGTTCCGGTCATGCAATTGGAGATCCGCAACGCCGTTGAGCGGGACCGGCTGATTTACAACACCGTCGGCTTCATCGCCGGTTGCGCGATCGCAATGGCGTTCTTCCGGCGTGTCTCGTTCATGATCGTGGCGGCGGGGCCGCCGCTTCTCGCGATCCTGCTTTCGCTCGGCGTGCTTGGCTGGCTCGACTTCCGCCTGAACATGTTCCTCAACGTGATGACTCCGCTGATCATGGTCATCAGTTTTTCGGACTCGATGCAGCTCACCTTCGCGGCGCGCGATCGCTTGATCGCAGGCCAGTCGAAGCGCGACGCATTCCGGAACTCAATTTATATCGTGGGCCCGGCCTGCGTGCTCACGCATGCGACGGCGGGGCTCTCTTTTATCGCGCTGCAATTTTCTTCGTCGGATTTGATCCGCACCTTCGGCGAAGCCGGGTTGACCGCCACAATCATCGCGCTTCTTGCTGTGCTGACGCTTGTTCCGCTCTTCGGCGTTCTATTTGTGCAGCGGGAGGCGGCGTTCGCTGAAAGCGCGCGCATCGCCGATACGGGCGTGAACGCGCTTCGCCGCTTCTGCGAATGGATCGCGCTGCGGATGGTGAACCGCCCCGGCCTCTATAGCGCTATTGGGCTTCTCGTGGTCGGCGGGCTCGCGTTGATTTACGTCAATCTCGAACCGCGCTACCGGCTCGCCGATCAGGTGCCGGACCGCGAGCAGGCCGTTGCCGCGAGCAATCGTCTGGATACGAAACTCACCGGCGCAAATCCGATCGACATATTGATCCAATTTCCGCACGGCCAGTCGCTCTACTCGCCGGAATCGCTGCAGACGATCGCAGAAGTGCATTCGATCCTCGAAAAGGATCCCGGTATCGGCAATGTCTGGTCGCTCGAGACGCTCAGGCGCTGGCTCGCTGAAAAGGCTGGAAAATCCGATGTCGAAACGCTGAAGCAATATGTGGATTTGTTGCCCGTACATCTCGTGCGCCGGTTCATCTCCGCCGAACAGGACGCCGTGGTCGTCACCGGCCGGGTCGCCGATCTCGACGCAAGCCAAATTCTGCCGCTGGTGAACAAGCTCGATAGCGATCTCGCAAAGGTGCGCGCGAGCCACCCGGGCTACGAGATCGCGGTCACCGGGCTTTCCGCGATCGCCGCAAGGAACAGCGCAAGCATGATCGGCAAGCTCAACCGGGGCCTCACCGCCGAGTTCATTTTCGTCGCCGGTTTCATCGGTTTTGCCTTCCGCTCTTTCCCGGTCACGCTGATGAGCATTCTGCCGGGGATTTTTCCAGTGGTCCTCTCCGGCTCCATCCTTTGGCTCACGGGCGAAGGCTTGCAGTTCGCAAGCGTCGTCGCCCTCACTGTCTCGTTCGGCCTCGGCTTGAGCGCAACGATCCATTTCCTCAATCGTCTGCGCCTTGAAAGCACGCCCGGCGTCGGCCCGGCGCTCGCCGTCGAGCGAGCTACGGTGCTCGTAGGGCCGGCGGTGATCCTGACATCCGTGGTGCTGGCGTGTGGCCTTATCGTCACGGTCTTTTCGGACCTGCCGTCGCTACGGCTGTTCGGATGGCTGAGCGCGCTTGCGATGATCGCGGCGCTCGTTGCCGATCTTCTGATTTTGCGGCCGACCGCGATGTTCTTGATGAACCTATTCGAGCGATGGAAGCCGTTCCGCTCGTGAACCCTCGAAGAGAGCGGCTACTTTGACCGGCTCAGCGTGATCGACGCGCCTGCGGGCTGCGCGCCGGCGGAATTAATGGTCACGGACTGCCGATCGCCATGCGTGGTGAGCGAAAGATTCGCGGCAAAGCCCGGTCCCGTTACATTGACTTGAATGCGGCTAGGCAGCGCCTGCCCGAACAAGACGCCTTGCACGTTGCGGCTCGCTTCGCTCCAGTTGCCGGAAATCTGATTGCCCTGCGCGCGCGCATTGCTGGAAAGATCGAAGCGATAGCTGTCGCTCGCGCAACGGAGGCTTTGCTGCAAACTATTTCCACCTCCGCCGACCGCATAATGCGCGCGGCAGCGGATGCGTTCACGCGGGCCGCCGGCAAGCGCGACCGTCCCGCTGCCCGACCAGTTCCCGGCAAGGCCCGAGAACGGCCCGGGTTCCGCCATGACTGCAGAAGGAACGGAGAGCGCGACAACGGCCAATAGCGCCGCGAAAAACAAAGATAAACGAATCTGGAACGCTGGCAACGAACCCTCCTTGGTGCTTCGTCACAACGCTTACCGGCCGAAAATGTTGCACGTGCGGCGAACATAAGTTCGCTTCACGGCATCACGCCGAAGATGATTGACCATTCCTTCCAGAAGTCGATCCCGGCGCTGTACAAAAGTCAACCGTGACGGTTTACCGCTTTGCGCGGAAGCATCCGTAAGGCGCGCCGTTAAGCCGCCTCCATCCGCCCGACGAATTGGGCGACTTCCTTTTTGAGCAAAGCCGACTGGCTGGACAAGCCCTTCGCGGACGCGACGACGTTCTGCGATGACGAATTTGTATCGGCCGCAGCATTCAGGAGACGGTCGAGGCTGGTTGCCACGGACTCGGTCTGCCGTGTCGACTCGCCGATCGCACGGGCGATCTCCGAAGTCGCCGCGCTCTGCTCTTCCACGGCGGCCGCGATGGTCGAAGCGATTTCCGTCAAGCGCGCGATGGTCTTGTCCACGCCCTCGATGGATGCGACCGCCTTGTCTGTTGCGCCGGTGATGCCTTCAATATGCTGCGAAATTTCCTCGGTCGCTTTCGCTGTCTGGCTCGCGAGCGTCTTCACTTCGCTTGCGACGATCGCGAAACCACGCCCGGCTTCGCCCGCGCGGGCCGCCTCGATCGTGGCGTTGAGTGCAAGCAGATTGGTTTGCTCGGCGATCGCTTGAATGAGCGACACCACCTTGCCGATCTCGCCCGAGGCCTTCGACAGCGTGCGCACGATTTTGCTCGCTTCCTGGATTTGCGCCATCGCCTCTTGCGAAATTTTCGACGATTCCTGAACGCGCGATCCGATTTCAGCGACCGCGCTGTCGAGCTCTTTCGTCGCCTGACTCACGGTGATCGCATGATCGGCCGCGATCTTGCTCACCTGTGAAGCCTTGTCGGCTTCCGTACGGGCGTCGTCGGAGACGGATTGCATGGAATGCGCGGTCTTCAAGAGTTCCTGCGCCGCAGCGTCGACCGATTCGGCGACGGCTTTCACCTGGCTGTCGAGCGAAGCGGCAAGTTCACCCAAGAGCGCACGACGCTCTTTCGCCGCCTTGGCGTTGTTTTGTTCTTCGCGCTGCATTTGGGCCTGCATGTTCTCGCGAACGGTTTCGCGCACGCCGACGACCGCGCGTGCGATCGTTCCGAACTCATCGCCACGGTCGGCGCCCGCGACATCCGCGTCGATGTCGCCGCCGGCGAGCTGCTTGAGCGAGCCGGTGAGTCGGCCAAGCGGCCCGACGATCGAGCGGGTCACGAAGAACGTCGCTGCCAGAAGAACGAGTCCGATCACGCCAATGGCTATCAGAAGGCTGGCCACCATCCGGCTATGCATCGCTTCGACATCGTCCACCAGGACGCCTGTGGCGATCACCCAGTTCCAGGGTTTGAACGGCGCGACATACGAAATCTTGTCGCGGTGCTCGGTCGATTGCGGAAGTTGAAAATCATAGGAGACATAGCCGCCGCCGGCCTTCGCGGTGGACACGAAATCGCGGATGAAGTGTTTCCCCTTCGGGTCCTTGTCGTCGTACAGGTTCTTGCCCGCGCGCTCCGGCTTCGTCGGGTGAATGACCATCACGTGGTCGTAATTCACGACGAACAAGTATTCTCCGCCCTCGTAGCGAATGGCACTGATCAGTTTGTCTGCCTCGGCCTGCGCCTGCTCCTTGGTCATTTCACCGGCAGCGACTCGCTTGTCTAAAGCCGACAGGAGAGAGATTGTCGTTTCGACGACGTGCCGGATGTCCGCCTTTTTCTGCGCATAGAGATTTTCGCTGTTCTCGCGCACCACGAAGATGCCGATCAGGGCAAGGGCGCACAGGGCAATGACGCCCAGCACGAGTATCCGAGTGAACACCCGATTGAGTAATCGCAGCATTTTGGTGATTTCCTTAAAAGGCAGGCAGAAACTGCGTCAAATTATCAACACACCGGATAACGGGCGGTAAATGACGAGCCCCGGCACGCTCCGATGATTCGAAATTCTGAAAAATGGAATCGGCCGCAACCTCCGGAAGAAGCGCCGCGCCATCTCGCCCGGATTGCGCGGCACCGCGCCGCTCTTCAGACTTTCGCTGTGAGGCGCTGGCCGCCTTCGATGATCGCGGGGCTCAGTCAACCAGCCGACGCAAGGGGAAATGACCAGGGGCTCGCTTGCTCAGCGGTGCGGCCGCAGGGATCCCAATCCTGCAGCGTGCTCCAGATCGCTTCGCCCGCGGCTTGCGCGTCCGCCGCAAGGCGCGACACGTCCACGTCCGGTATCACGCCGCGCTCCATGCAGATCCGCCCGTCGACGATAACGGTGTCGACGTCGTCGCCCACGCCGCACTCCACCAAGCTCTTGATCGGATCGCGCACCGGGCCGTAGCGCAGCGAATTTCGCCCCTGGAAATCGATAATGACGATGTCGGCGAGAGAACCTTCCTGCAGCCTGCCAAGATCGTCCCGGCCCAACGACCTCGCACCGCCGACCGTCGCCGCCTCGAACACTTCGCTTGCCGGCGCCTTGAAATAGTCCTGACCGACAATCTTCCCCATCAAGGACGCGGTACGCATGTTCATGATCATGTCGCGCGGATACGTATCGCTGCCGATCGAGATGTTGACTCCGGCATCGCGGTAGCTCTTCCAGTCATTGAGGATACGTCCGCGGCGCGCGATGTTGATTGGGCAGTGCGAGATCGAGCATCCGGCATGGCCCATGAGCTGCAAATCATGGCCGCCGGAATAATTGAGGTTCGGTCCTTCCGCGATGAAATTGCCGTGGCCGATATTGAGCGTCGGCCGCAGCATGCCGATCTTGTGCAGGAGCTCGATCGGCGTCATCAGGTGCTCGCGCACGATGTCGTGAAATTCGAGCACGCTGTAAGCCGCGTGCGTCGCCATCGGAACGCGGAGTTTGTCCGCGTGAAGCAAGGTCTGTTCGAGCAACTCGATCGTAGAGGTTTCAACCTCTCGCGGCACAAGGATGCCCTTCACGCGGCCGTCGCAAGCGCCGTCGTGCTCGCGAATGAATTCGACCGCCTGCTTGAGGCCGCGCAGGCCGCCTTCGGGATCGAGAATTCGTCTTAACCGGCCTTTGGAATCGCCGACCCAGCGGCCGCAGTCGTAACCGGGGCCGAGATACGCTCTTGTGCCGAGGCGCTTCAACTGTTCAAGCAGCGCCTTTTGCACGCTGATATTGCTGCCGAACTCGACGAAGGTCGTGACGCCGTTCCGCAGCAGCTCGACCGTCGTGAACGTCGCGTTCAATTCGAGCGCGGCGTTCAGCTCCTTGTCTCCCGGTTTCAGATAGCGCGGATCGCCGGAAACCGTTTTGCCTTCCTTCGGCACGCTGATTTCGAGAAACGGCTGACCGAAATAGAGCGGCCGGCCGGTGTCCGAAATCAGGCGATGGGATGCGCGATGCCCCGAGTGGACATGGGTGTCGATGAAACCGGGGCATACGAGCTTGCCAGCGGCGTCAATCCGCTTATCGACTCGCCCTTCGAAGGATTGGCCGACATAAAGCACGCGCTGGCCTTCAAACACGACCACGCCGTTCGGGATCAATGTGTGGCTTTTGCCGTTCCATCCCACGATCCATTTTCCGGCGATCAGCGTGCGCATTTTCTTACCTCGAGAATTTTTTGACGATTGAAATTGGCTTCAGCGCTTGCGCTGCATGCGAAGCGCACGCCTCAAGCGCGACGCGCGCTTCAAAAAAACGATTATCCCCGAGCGAGATGGCCATTTCTCAGCTTCCCGGCTTGTCTTTCATCAAGGGGAACAGATCTTGCCAGCGAGCCGGGGGATTCTTCACGGTGCCCGACGCCGTCATGAAGTCGACGAACTTCATAGTGTGCTGAGGAGTCTGGGTGAATACGTTCTCGGGGTCGCGGATCATTGTTTCGATCAGCTTCGGATCGAGCTTCGACTGCTCCGCCTTGATGTAACCCTGCGCGGCGCGCGCCGGATCCGTCTTGATGATTTCCGTCGCTTCATTGAGAGCGGCGAGAAAAACAGCGGTGGTCTTCGGATTGTCCGCTAGGAATTTCTTCGAAGTCCAGGTCACGCTGTATGTCGCCGGTCCGCCGAGGACGTCGTATGAGTTCAGCGATCGGTGCATGCCGGCGGCTTCTTCCTGCTGATAATACGGCGCCGCCGTGAAATGGCCGGTAATCTCGCTCACGCCGGAAAGCAGACTCGTCATTGCGTCGACATGCGGTAGCGGAACGGTCAGGTGATCGAAGTCATTGGCATGCCCCTTCCCCAGCTCTTTCTCCGCGAACATGCGCAGAATGATGGCCTGCATCGACACACGCGACACCAATGCGATCCTGTCGTTCTCCTTGAGGTCGCGCAGGCTTTTCACGTTCGGCGAGCGGGTCATGAGAATCGCGGGCATCGAACTTAAAGGCGCGAGGCCGACGTAGCTGCCGTGGCTCTTGTCGAACAGCACGATCAGCGCCGTGAGCCCGCCATTCGCGATATCGATATTGCCCGAGAGTAAGGCCTCGTTCATGCCGGGGCCGTCGCTAAACCGCCGCCAGCTCACTTTCAGGTTGCCCAGACCCATCTTCGCGGCATTTTTTTCGATGAGCTTGAATTCCTCAAGCAGCGCCATCTGCAGATGCGAAATGCCGTACTGGCGAGCGAGGCGAAGCTCCTGAACTTCGGCCGCTGCGTGGCTCAGCGGCCATGTGATCGTCAGAATGGCTGCGAATGCGATCGCCGCGCACAGGTTTCTTGCGGCGGCGCAAATACGGGAAACACTTCCTGCGAAATTCCAGTTCGCCATTGTCGGAACTCCTCGCTAAAGCCGTTTCAATTCGCTGAGGCTTGCCTCCGGTTGGTCTTAAATGATCAGTATACTGATTATTATTGCCAAAAAGATCAAGCCTGCTTCACAAGCTTAGGCTGCACAGGAAATCGCTAGCAAGATTAGATTTTAAGCGGGACTGCGCCCGGTTTCATCAGCTCAGAGGCGACCGAGCGTCGTACGCCCCAGGTCGTTGTTTGCCTCGACGAGCTTGCAGAGCATCTTCATGAACAGGATTCTTTCCTTCGCGCTCAACGGATCGAGAAGCTTGTCGTGCGTGAGCTGAATTTTATGGCGCATCTTCGTGATCATGTCCCTGCCCTGCGGCGTCAGGGATGCGCGCTTGTTCCGCCGGTCGGATTGATCGACTTGTCGCTTTACGATCCCCCGCCGTTCGAGGCGGCCAAGTACGTTCGAAGCGGTGTCGCGGTCGATCCCGATTTCCGCCGCGAGCGAGACTTGATCCATCCCCGGTTTTTTAAAAAGAACCTGCATCACGCTGGATTGCACCGGCGTGGTTCCGAATTCCCGGCAGTTCTGGACGTAAATGGAAATAAAAATCTGATGAAGACGCCGAACCAAAAAACCCGGCCGGCGAGCCATTGTCGAGGAGAGCGGTGATTTGCGCATCGTCGCTTACCGGAAAGACCGCCTGGTTGGGGGACTAGGATACGATCAAGACGCCGCCCAACTATCTGAACACTCGCAAATTTCTGCTCGGCTAACTCAATGTGGGAGCATTGTGGGAGCGCGTCAAGTCGGGATGGCTATGACAGGCCTCGGCGGCTTGATGCGAGCTTCAAAGCGCGGGTCAACTCTGTACAGCCATCCGTCAGCGCCGGACTGACCGGGAAATGGTCGCACGCCGAATTCTTTCTCATAGTAGCGCACCATCGCTCGCTGGCGAAATACCAAGCCGCTATGTGAGGGAGCCTCCGCTGGCGCGTTACCCTCGTATTCGAGCGGGAACGCTTTCATCGTAAGCAAGCAATGATTGGGAAACTCGCGCGAGATCAGATGTCTCGCCGCGGCGGTAAGTAGTCCGGGAAAACAATTCGTTGGCACAGCCCATGCCATGCGGAAGTCGAGAAGACTACCAAACATGCTCACGTCGTCGCAAAAACGTCGCCATGCTCCACACAGCACGTCAGCAAGTTGAGATTCCAAGCTAGTTTCTGTGTCCATAATTAGCCAAAACTCTTCGTTTGATAACCATGGCGAGGCGTCAAACTCGAATAATTGCAGCGCCGCCACACGCCGCCTATTCACTTGTACCCAACAGAATACCTCACGTCGGCGCACACCTGCTTTCTCGTCGCCGACCCACGACCACCGAGACCTGCGATATTTGAGCGTGGCGGACGCGTCCCTGTGTTTGAGCTGCTGGCCATGAGGATAAACGTTTCGTTGCTCACGCTCCTCACGCACAAAGCTCGGCGGTTCTTGCGTCCGCCGGATGTGCCGCTGCTGCATCAGCTTCTCATCGAGCCCTCGAAGCCTCACTTTCCTGAGGCTCGATCCATCCGCGCATCGAGTGTCGTTCATATTCGGCCCTTACCGCGTAAAATCTCTTCAGTAGTGTTGTTAGGCTGAATCATTTCCCGTCACGATCACGCCGCTCTGCCTTGACGTCTTGAGCGTCATCAAAGAGCGACTTGCCTTTCGATTTAACAGTGGTCGTATCAGCTATGATGTCAGGCGGCGCCGGAGCCTCCACAGTGCCTCCAAACAGCCGAGGGTCAAGCTTGCGCGGGGGAGATGTAGACCACGGTTGATACCATCCCATGTCTGATTGCTGATTCCGGATGGCGCTAAGGACAGTGTTCGCCGCATCGACTTGAGTGTTTGCCGCCTGAGTAACCGTCACGAGGTCTCGCACTACAGGTTCAAGGCTTGGGTCTCCGGCGACCCGTTCAAGCAACTTTCCTAACGCGATCTCAGAGCGTGCCATCATTTCTTGAAGGCGATTGAGGCTGCTCTTCAAACTCTCGAACGAATCCTCGGTCGTTTGCTGACGTTTTATCCTGACCACTTGCCCAATAGCCCAGCTTGCGAGAAAAAACGCTGCGGCGAAGTTAGTGATAAGGCTCTGCAAGTTGTGACCGGGTGAAGACGAAGCGCCGTACCAAGCCCAGCCCACCCCAATGAGCAGCGGAAGTAAGAACTCGCGAACGATCTGTTGAATAACCCGCATGCAGCATCCACGCGCCCTACAGCCATCTTAACATCACCCGCTCGTCCTAATCTCTGTACTCCGCGCATCCCGCCGCGCGAAGATAAACGCCCACACCGCGTCCACCTTCTCGTTCCACGTCGGCTCCGGGTAAGGCTCCTCGGGAAGCTCGTTGAGGGTGAACCGGATGGCGCTTTGAATGGCGGCCCGCGTTTGCTGCTTCGCCCGCCAGTCCTCCACCGCAAGCAGCTCGTGCAGCTTCCCGAGCAGGTCGCGGGCGATTTTCTTTACCTCGGCTTCCTGAGCCTTGGTGAGCTTCGGCTCCGGTTTGGTGAGGAGGTCGAAGATCGCGAGTTCCTCCTCGCTGAGGCCTTCTCGGGCCGCGCGGCGTTCCTCCTCGTCCATCTCGCCGACGAGGCTCTTCAGCGCCTGAAAGAACGCCTCCACGTCCAGCTTTCCGAGATTGTAGGCCTCGACAAGCTTTTCGAGCTTCTCGACAAATTGCACGCGCGTCGGGTTTCGCGCCGCCATCTGATGCGCCTTCTCCTCCACCTCCGAGCGCAACCGTTCGGCCGCCGTTCGCGGGCGGGTCGCGAACAGCTTCGCGAGTTTCTCGAAGTCGACGGCGGAAAGGTCGACGCGGCCTTTGGCTTCGTCGCCCTCGATGATGGGCGCCGTGATCGCGACGCCCTCGATTTTCTGGTCGAGAAGCGCCTCGATCTTGGCGGCAACGGCGGAGATATCCACCGGCCCGAGCTTGCCGCGCGTCGCCTCCATCAGCACATGCAGGGTCGCAACCGGCTTCAGGTAAGGCTCCGCCCGCTGGTCGGGAAGGAGCGCCCGGTAGGCCCGCTCGGCTGCGCTCGCGACCCGAAAGAAACCGCGACGGCGTTCGTCGGGCGCGACAAGAGCTTCCACCGCTTGGCTGATTAAGGTGAGCCGCGCGAGCTTCTGCGCGGTAAAGATCGCCTCCACGTTCACGGCCGCCGCCTCGCAAAAGCCGCGAGCCTCCGCGAGCGCCTTCTCCAACTGCTCCACAAGCGCGTCGATGTCCTTGATGGGCGTGCTCCCGCTTTCCTTTCCCTTCGCGGCGTAGATTGCGAGCGCCTTCTGCAGGTTCTGGAACACGCCGACATAATCGACGATGACGCCCGCGTTCTTTCCGGGGGCGCGGCGGTTGGCCCGCGCGATGGTCTGCATCAGCGTGTGGTTCTTCATCGGCTTGTCGAGATACATCGTACTGCAGGTCGGTACGTCGAAGCCGGTAATCCACATCGCACACACGAATACGAGCCGGAGCGGATCGTCGGGGTTCTTGAATTTGCTCTCAAGGTCTTCCTTCTGCATCCGCTCGCGATGGGGCAGGATGTCGAGGCCCTTTTTCTTGAGGTCGTCGATCTCGTTCTGCGACTGGCTCACCACCACCGCCATGTCGACGGAACGCATCCAGTCGAGCCGCTCTTTCAGTCCGGCCCGCGCCTCTTCGGAAGCATCCGCGAATTGTTTCTCTCTGGCTTTCAGCTCCTCAGCCCACGCCTTCCGCACCTTCTCGTACATTCGCGCGGCGGTCGCCTTGTCAATCGCGACGAACATTCCCTTGCCGAGGTAACCCCGCGCGGAGAAGTGCCGCACAACATCCGTCGCGATCTCGTCGAGGCGGTCGTCGCGGGTGATGAGGTGGTATTGCTTGGCAAACGTTTTCTCCAGTTTCTCTTCCTGCTCGTCGCTGAGCGCCGCCTCGTCGAGCAGTTCATCCAGCTCGTCCGACAGCTCGTCGGCCGCGAGTTGCAGCTCGGGTTTGCGGTCTTCGTAATAAAGCGGCACGGTCGCGCCGTCCGCGACGGATTGAGCGAAGTTGTAGGTCGAGACGTAATCGCCGAAGACCTGCCGCGTCCGCTCCTCGCCCGCGATCAGCGGCGTGCCGGTGAAGCCGATGAAGGCCGCGTTCGGCAACGCGCGGCGCATGTTGGCGGCGAGCTGGTCGTACTGGCTGCGGTGGGCTTCGTCGGTGATGACGATGATGTCGCTCCGCTCCGAAAGCACCGGCATCAGTTCGCCGTGCTCCGTCGAGAACTTGTGGATCAGCGTGAAGACGTATCGCTCCTGACCCGCCAGCAACTCGCGCAAGTGAATGCGGCTCTGCGCCTGACAATCCTTGACGAGCTTCGGCAACACCCCCACCGAAGCGAACGTCCCCGCGATTTGTTCGTCCAGCTCCTGCCGGTCGGTGATGATAACGAAGGTCCAGTTGCCGCCAAGCCGCCGCAGCACCTTCTCGGAGAACATCGCCATCGAGAAGCTTTTGCCGCTTCCCTGCGTGTGCCAGAAGACGCCGAGCCGCCCCTTGTTCTCCCCAATCTCCCGCACAGCCTCGATGGCGCGGTTCACGCCGAGCACCTGATGATACTTGGCGATGACCTTTCGGAGGCCACCGCGAGCGTCCTCGAACAGGATGAAGTTCTCGATCAGGTCGAGAAAGCGGGAAGGCTCGCAGGTCGCCCGCAGCATCGTCTCCAGCGCGACACTTTCAGGGCTATCCTCAGTCAACCGTTTCCACGGCGCGAAGACTTCGAAAGGCGCATGGCTCGGACCCATCAGAGCTTCGATACCGTTCGAAAGGATGGTGAAGCCGTTGAAGTCGAACAGGCGCGGAATGGTGTCGCGGTAGTCCCGCAGGTTGGCGTCGTAGGCTTCCTGAATGGGCTTGGTGATGTCTTTCCATTCGATGAGGAGGAACGGGATTCCGTTTACGAAACCGATAGCATCGGGGCGGCGCGAATAGAAATTGCTCTCAAGCCACACCTGCGAGCCGAGGAAGAAGTCGTTGGCCTTCGGGTTTGTCCAGTCGACGAACGTAACGCGCTCGTCCTTGAAGGAGCCGTCAGGCTGTTTCACCTGCACGACGACGCCTTCCCGCAACAGCCTGTAGACCTCGCGGTTGGCGGCCACCGGCAACATGGCGGAGCGGTTGGCGATGAGCGCGGTCTCCGCTTGCTGCAGCGCCTCGCCGGACAAAGCGGGGTTGAGCTTGCGGAGCGCGGCGCGGAGCTTCGCGGGCAGCACGAACTCGCGGAAGGACTGGCGGCCGGTGGGGTTTTTCGGCCCCGGCTCTTCTTCCATCAGGTCGGCGTGTACCCAGCCCAGCTCTTCGAGCAATTCGATGCCCGGAGTCTCGACCAGTCCGTCTTCACTGGTAATCGCGCCGGAAAGCGACGGCGGGACCATCAGGCGACGGCCTCCAGTTCGCGTTCGGCACTTGAAACTGACAGTTCGCCAGAAACCAATCGCGGTAGAATGAGATCGCGCGACTCGCTCAGATTTGCGTTCCCTCTAAGCAGAATTTCAAGCTGTCCGAAGATCGACGAAAAATAACGGCCGACCTTACTTAGAACCTCCTCGGGCGGCACCGGCAAATGAATATTTAGAACATCCTTCGGTCGAACTCGCTGATGTGAGGTCGAAGTGCCTTGCGAAAGACCGCGAAGCGTTCCGGCAAACTTTTCGCTCTTCAGATAAGCATAGAGAAGGCTAAGTGGGACTTTCTCTGTGGGCGTCAGAGGAATGAACTCCGTTGACGCAATTTGAGGAAAGTCGGTGTTAGTGGGCACGTACCACACGCGCGGGATGCGAGGGTTCAGCTTCCCAATCAAGACACAAGGTTCAGAAAATTCGAGCTTGTTGCTAAGAATTATGTCGCCCCGCTCCTTGGCGGGAAGTCGGCCGCCGTCGAACGCAGGAAAGCTGTAATGACAGAATGTCTGGTCGGGAGATAGAGCGGGTGACATGCTTTCTCCCACAATTGTAGCGATCTGAGACAACGGAAGCATTTGCCACCCTTCTGGCAGATTTTTTCGAGTGTTCGCTTCGTGCCCCGGAAAACGGAAACGAACGAACCACTCCTCGTACAACCGCCGCGCCATCTCTTCCAGCAGCGCGATCCGCCGCCGGTTCACTTCGATCAGGTCGTCGTAGGCTCCAAGGATGGATGCGATGCGGCGCTGCTCATCCTGTGGCGGGAATGGCACGACCAAACGAGCCAAAATGCCTTGGTTGAGATTGCTAATGTTCGTGCCGCCGCCTTGACTTGAGAGCACTTGTCTAATCAGCGGTCCACGCAAGACATAGGCATAGAAGCTTGGGTCGCATCGGGAATCAGTAAAGCGCAACCTGATCGTAAACCCAGAATACGTCGTCGAACGTTTTGGTTCATCTTGAACCAACAATGAGCGCCCGATTAGCTGTCTGTTGCCGTTCGACCGAACGAAAAGAATGTCCCCCTTTTTGATAGTAAGGTCGCCGGGATCAACTGAGGTGGCATCCAATTCTTCAAGGTCACTGAATTCGACGAAAGATCGTGACTGAAAGTCTTTCACCCCAACGATGGGCAGACCACCGCGTCCACGTGCTGCCTGTGTGTAATTCAATCCGTTGCGAAACTGAGCAAGGCTACCCAGTTCGACGGACTGCCATTGCCTCGTCATGCGTCAAGTAGCTCCGCCATGTTCTGCGCAATACGAGCTTGTAATAGCGCCGCCTGTGCATTGAGCCCTTCCAGTTCTTCCTGTAGCGACGCTAGCTTCTCCTTAAATTCTTCTTCGTCGTCCGCTTGTCCCGGAGCCACGCCGACATAACGGCCGGGGTTCAGGCTCCAGTCCTGCGCCTCGATCTCTTTTCGAGATGCGACCTTGCAGAGGCCCGGCACGTCGCGATAGCAGCACTCCGGGAAAGCTTCGGCCATGCGCGGGCCGCTGCCCCCTTCGGTCTCCACTTCCTCGCCGCGCCAGAGCCGCACGATGTTGCCGAGAAACTCGATGTGGTCGGGGTCGAACACGCGATGCGCCCGGTCCACTTGCCGGTAGAGGTGCCGTGCGTCGACGAACAGCACCTGATCGCCGCGCGGCCCTTTCGCCTTCCCCTTGTCGAGGAACCACAGCGTGACCGGCAGTGTGACCGTAAAGAACATGTTCGGGCCGACCGCGACGATGCAATCGGCCGCGCCCGTCTCGATGAGTTTCCTGCGAAGCTCTTGCTCACTGTTGCGGGCATCGGAGGCGCTGTTCGCCATCACGAAACCGGCGCGGCCCTTCGGGTTCAGCGCGGCAAAGAACAGATTGATCCAGATGTAATTCGCGTTGTTGATCGCGGGGAGCCCGAGCGGAAACCGCGCGTCGACCACGCCCGCGTCGTTCGTGAGCTTCGCCTTGTCCACTTCCGACTGGTTGAAGGGCGGATTGGCCATCACAAAATCGAATTTGCCGATTAACTTAAACGGGTCGTCGTAGTACGTGTTAGCCACGCGGATGTCGCCAGAGAGCCCGTGTACCGCGAGGTTCATTTTGCAGAGCTTCAGCGTGTCGGACATTTTCTCGACGCCGTAGATGCTGATCTCGCTCGACGGCGACTTGTGATGGCGGCGCACGAACTCCGCCGAATGCACGAACATGCCGCCCGAACCGCAAGCGGGGTCGAAGATCGTGCCGTGGTAGGGCTCGATGATCTCGACGATGAGCTTCACGATGGAAGCGGGCGTGAAGTACTCGCCGCCCTTCTGCATGAAGGACGACGCGAACTCGCCCATGAAGTATTCGAACACGAGCCCGTAGGCGTCGCCTTCGATTTTGAGCGGCGCGAGCAAGCGGAGCAGCTCCCGCAACACGTCGTTGGGCAGTCCCTGATAGCCCTGCGGGAGCACACCGGCGAGATCGGGGTTTTCCTCCGCGATCCCCTTCATCGCCTCGTTCAGTTCCTTGCCGAGATCGGCGGTGCCGGGCAATTCGAGGAGCCGGGAGAAGCGGGCGTGCTCGGGCAGGAAGATCGCGCCCCTTGCCTGATAGTCGGCCGGGGCCGGTTTCAGGCGGCCCTTGTATTTCGGGGCGAGTTCGGCCGCGACCTTCTCAAACTTCGCCTCCATCTGCCGAAGGGCAATAAGCGCCAGAACGGGCTGGGCGTACTGGTCCGGCCGGAGATTGCTATTGGTCCAGAGCTGGTCAGCGGCGGCGAACAGCCTCCGCGAGAAATCCTGCAGATCGGTCCCCACACGCCCCTCCCACCGAAAGGAAGAAAATATAACCAAGCCGGGCGGGAAGAACCACAGCCGCGAGCTTCGACAAATTGGGGTTGTCCGGACCGTCGTCGCACAACCTTTGTGCTCTGTCAGGCTCTCTCCAAATGCATTGAAGTCCTCGTGGAGGAGCGCGAAAGGTCGACGCTTAAAGAGGTGGTTTGGACCGAACGAGCGACTCTTGCGCGGCGATTTGGTTGGACTCTAACACTCCGGGGCCACACCCGATGGGGAATATGGGAAGACAAGCGAGATGGCGGGCAAAGTGTTGACCTTCGGTTTTCTAGCGGTGGTGTTTGTGGTGCTCGTGTGGGCAGTGATCGGCACTCAGGCCGAGAAGGTCCGCGACGGTGGCTATTACAATGCCGCCGGTAATTGGCAGCGTAACCGCTGAGAAAAACGCCCAAGCAACCGATGCGCGACATTTAGAAGTAAGGCAGTGCGCCGAGCATCGCTCCGCGAATTAGGGAATACCTAAGCCGAACGCTCGGGGCGAATAGGTTGCTCTTTAACACAGAACCATCTTCGACCGCCTTTGCCGGTCGCCTCACACGCGGCTTCGTTCGTCTTCAAAGCTGTCTCTCTAGGCGCGTGGGGTGGCTGGCAGAGGTGGTCTCCCCACCCATGACTAGAGGACATGGACACGCAAACGACGACTATCACCCCACTTCCGCAGTGGTACGCGGACGTAAAAGAGAGACCCTCTTTACATAAAAGTACCACAAGCCCCCTCACGGCCACCGCTCTGGCCGATCTCCGCGTCACCTTCGATGGCATGGGACACACCCCTTCGCCGCAAATGTGGGAGGCGCTCGCGGCCGCTGTCTCGACGATGGAGGCAATGGCGAACGGCACGGCCAAGGCTGCAATCTATCTCTCGACACTGGAACCCGGCGTCGGCAAGACACAAGCGATGCTTGCCTTCCTGAGAGCGTGGTTGTCATCGCCCGACCACGACGGTACCTCCGCTCTAATCTGCATCGCCCGCCTCGACGAAATTGAGAAGCTGGCAAATGAGGGTGGTCTGCCGTCGTCGAGCTACGCGGCGTTCACTGCTCAATCGAACGACGAACAGCACAAGCGCATCAATGCCCTTGGTTGCGGCGATCCGTCTCGCGCTCGCATTCTCTTCACCACCCACGCGATGTTAGAGCGTCAATGCAAGGGCCGTCCATTTGCGAACGTGACAGCGTTTCACTATCACGGACGCCCCCGCGACGTGCGAGTGTACGACGAAGCGATCCTGCCGGGGCGAACCCTCACGGTCTCGCGCGGCAGCATCATGGCGCTCGCGGGCGTGATGATGCGTCGCTTTGCCAGATTCGCCGACACCCTCGACACCCTCCAAAGCACGCTCAAGGAGGTTAACGACCGCACTCAATTCGTCATTCCCGACTTGGCGACGGAGTATCGTGTGAGCCGCGTCGATGCGTTGAGCGTGGTTAAAGGCGAGGAACTCAGGAGCGTCGTTGATGCGCTATGGAGTTTGTTCGGAAAGGTTGTCAGCGTTCGACGCGACGGAAAGGCGAGCAACACACTCCTAGAATACGAAGAGACGCTGTCACCCGACATCGCGCCGCTGCTCGTGCTCGACGCGAGCGCGAAAGTCCGCACAGCCTATGACCTGTGGGATGCGCGTCGCGGCGGGATTGAGCGACTACCGCCAGCGCCGAAAGACTATAGCCCTCTCACTGTCCATGTATGGGCGGAGGGCGGCGGCAAGAACTCCTTCCGCTCGCGCGGCACGCGTCTCGTCGAAGGCATCGTGAAGACGATCAACGATAAACCCGGAGAACGCTGGCTCGTCATCCATCATCTCAATGTTGGTCCAGACATCGCGAAGGAAGTGCGGGCGCTCGTGACGTGTCCCGACAAGGTCGAGTTTCTGAATTGGGGGCGGCACAATGCCACGAACGAATTTAAGGACTGCCCGAATGTCATCCTTGCGGGGACGCTGTTTTACCCGCCGTCCTACTATGAGGCGTTGACACGCCTCGTGGCCAATCATCCGGCGTCGCGAGGCAACATCCACGACGACGACTTCCGCGAGATCGAGCTAGGCGAACACCGTCACCTGATCCTGCAAGCGGTGTGTCGCGGCAAGGTGCGCCAGTGTGATGGCCCGCGTTGCCACCCCGCGAACGCGTACATCATCGCAGCGACACGCTCAGGCATCGCTAAGGAACTTCCGAAAATCTTTCCGGGCTGTCGCGTGACGCGTTGGCAACCTCTCTCGTCGTCGCCTAGGGGGAAAGCAGGCAGGGCGCAAGAGTTTGTACTGAAAGCGTTCGCTGAAGGTGCCTGTGAGGTGCCATTCGTTGATTTGAAGAAGCACGTCTCAGTCGCCGACGCGGCGAACTTCGCGAAGCTCATCCGAAAAAAGATCGCCGCCGCGCTCGAAGCGGAAGGTATCATCGAATGGCCGCGCATTCGGCCAACAGGATATCGCCGCGCGAGCGAGGCCTATTTTGGAGAAACAGAGGAATATGACCGTGCGGCCTAAAAAGCTTTTTTGGTTCACCTCGATGTAACCATCGAAGAACTCGCCGAGAACCTGCCCGAGGGAGTGCCCGTTCCAATGCATCCGGGTAAAGGGCTTCCGAAGGAAGCGTGGGACTACGTCGAGCGCCGCATCAAGGAAAGCGAGCAGCGGGCGCGAGAAACGCCCAAGCAACGCGCGAAGCGTCTTGCCTACATGAAGCGGTGGCGAGAGCGAAAGAAACGCGAAGCCGCCAGCAAGTAAAGCTCCGATGAAGGATAGTCCGCTGAGGCAGGTCCGAACCCTGCCAGCGGGTCCCTTCGGATAGTTAGTGCAAATTTCTGAGACGGGGCTCGACCATAAGTGAAATGGCAATCCCCCCGCCACTGGGTAATGCACCAAGATTATGCACTATCTTTTTTGAAGCTCGATCACGAGTTCTGCAGCGGCATTGGTCATGTTGCTAAGGGGGTGCGAGCGGCAATAATTGTCGATCCAGCCTAATAAACCGTCGACATCAATTCCTTTCCCCCAATCGTTGTGGCCGGACCATCGCGCACCAACGATAAATCCGAGCACCCAGTTTGCGTCGACCCAAGCTTGAGGGCGCCTAGATGTTCTGTCTTCTGTCCATTGCCCACAGGACTGCAATCCGGTCCCGATGGTCTCAATGGCCGATGCAGGAATTGAACAAACTAAAAAGATCAGCAATGCAGCAGTGTAAGATTTTCTCATTCCGACTCTCCTCCAACCTACGGCTAACGATATAATCAATCTGAAAAATGCATTAGTGACCGGGCTTGCCTCTCCTTCTCGCTACTGTTACAGATATGACAACGTTCGTTGTAACGTTTGTTAGGGAGAAGGGCGAATGGCCGAAGGGGCTCATGTTGCGTATTACCGCGTATCCACCGCCAAGCAGGGCCGCTCCGGCCTTGGCTTAGAAGCTCAGCGGGACGCGGTCGCCGCTTTCCTCAACGGCGGAAATTGGACCCTTGCGGCCGAGTTCACAGAAGTAGAGAGCGGCAAGCGGAGCGACCGGCCGGAGCTGGCGAAGGCGCTCCGAGCATGCCGTGTGTATGGCGCGAAGCTCGTTATTGCGAAGCTCGACCGCCTCTCGCGCGACGCGCACTTCCTGCTAGGGCTTGAGAAGGCGGGCGTCGATTTTGTCGCGGCCGACATGCCGATGGCGAACCGGCTCACGGTAGGCATCATGGCAATGGTCGCGGACGAAGAACGGCGCATGATTTCCGCGCGAACGAAAGCCGCACTCGCCGCAGCAAAGAAGCGTGGCGTAAAGCTCGGCGGCTATCGCGGCGGAAAGCTCACGCGCAAAGCGCGGCAGAATGGATGGGAAGCGGTGTCCCGCCGCGCGGACGAACGCGCGAACGATCTTGCGCCGATCCTGAAACAGCTACGCGCGAGCGGCATCACGTCGTTGGGCAGGCTTGCGAAGGCGCTCACCGAACGCGGCATTCCCACCGCGCGAGGTGGGACGAAATGGACGGCTGTGCAGGTTTCCCGAGTCCTTATGCGCACACTCCGCTAAATGCCCGCTCACCCTAGCAGCCACCTTCAGCGGACTCCTCAGTAGCCTTTTCTGGACGCTGGAGAGCCATCCTAAGCGGGGGCTTAGCCGCTCGTTCGCGCCCTGAAACTGCTCGCGCGGCTGTTTTCCCTTTCGGCTGCTTATCAGTGTTTTTTTGTTTAGCGGCCCCAAGCGAAACCTCCTTCCACTCAACCCGAGCCATGGCGTTGGCAAGTACTGTCAGTGGAAGTCCCTTCTGATAAACCTTCTCGTCGACAGACGACCCCTCATGCCCGAGCAGCTCGTTGCGCACGTCCAGCGAAACTCCTGCGGCCGCGAGCTTGGTTGCTACGCCGTGGCGGAATGAATGGTAGTCCAGACCCTTCTCGTAGATACCGATGTCCTTTCGGTACTGCGTCCACCACTTCGTAAAGTGAAAACCGAGCTTCTTGTCCGCTCCGCCGGGCCGAAGATTGGGGAAGAGCCGGTCGCTTGGCTGCTTCGCGGTCTCTTCGATGTAATTCAGAAACCCGAGCTGTTGAACGCGAGGGTGGATAGGAACGCGCCGCTTTGATTGCGCGTTCTTTATCTGCTTCGCCCCTTCGTCGTTGATATCGAAATACCAAATGCCGTTTTCGCTTCGCACGTCTCCGCGCGTGAGCTGCGCAAACTCCTCCAGACGATTTCCGTGGAACAGCCCGAGGATGGGCAACCAGTATTTCTCGTCGCGGATAATGTTCCCTCCCGGCTTCGAGCGACGACCTTTCGAAAGACAACCTGTCCAAACTGGCGAGGAGAAAAGTTTTTTGAGGCGCTCACCCTCCCACATTTTGCGCTTCTCTCTTGCGCGGCGCTTGTCAGGGTACTCGAAGCCATATGCGGGGTTTTCGCCTTCATACTGGTCTCGACGTTTGAGATAAGCGAAGAGTCGTCCGAGTGCCGACATATGGCGTTTGACCGTTTTCATCGTGACGCGCTCTATGTTCTTGTCTTTTGTGGCGTTCACGATCTGCTCGATGGTAAGGCCGCGCCATTCTTTGCTCTTCGAGTAGAGTTTCGGAAGTGATCGCATTTGATCGTAAAATTTCGTCAAGTCTCGCCGCTCGTAGCTCGCGACTGGCCGATCACCGCAGCACTCCTCAAACATCCGGTACGTGGTTTGGTTTTGCGCAAGCGTTTGCCCGCGCCATCCTTCGTTTGTGGTCATCAACTCAATGAAAGGAGGAATGACCTCCGATAGCTTTTGGCTGTCTGTGTTAACTGCTTTGGCAGGTGAGCCGCCAGTCGACGAGAGTGAGTTTCTTTCCTGTACTTCAATCGGTTCGACCAGTCCCTCAAGCAGCCACTTCCTCGATTGCTCAAGCACTTGGATGTGTACCTGCAACAAGCCAAGTCCAAGCTCAACGCGCTTCGCACTACTCAACTCATGCCCCGCACCAAGTTGATCAATTAGAGGCTTCACGGGTCGGATATCGCGCCGCCGTAGATGTGATTTGAACTGCGCTATCTGGCTATCAAGCGCGGGAATGTCGGCTTCGATGTCTCTTGTCGTCCCATCGCGGCCTCGTACATGAATAGGCAACCCAAATGGTGTCGCGAGATGCCGTGCTCTAAGACCCTCTAGATGTTGCTTGAGATAGCTTCGCAGCGCGGCAGTTACGTCGAAAGTTTCCATTGATGTGTTCGTGAAGAACTCGCAGAAAGCCTCATTGAGGATGGAAGTCGCTGCTTCCGCTTTACGGAAGCTCCTCGTGTTTAGAGAGATCGCAATCTCGCCAGCAAAAGTCTTGGGCAGTCTCCGGCGATAATAGTAGATACCCCGCTTGCGAGTTATGTGGGAGCGTTGTGGGAGCATCTAGACAATTCCTCGGCTCGACGACAAGCGCCGAAGCGGAAAAATTGCTGAATGCTCAGATACTTCTTGGAAGCTGTGGTTGGGGGACTAGGATTCGAACCTAGATTAACGGAGTCAGAGTCCGCTGTTCTACCGTTGAACTATCCCCCAATGGCGGCTTGGAAGCAGGAGTGCGATAGCACCGGGCAGCCTGATTTTCAAACCCCTATTCCGTTACGATCCTGAATTTTCGAGTCGGCTCAAGCGTTTGGCCGGGCGGATGAATCTTCCCGATTCACTTTCACTTTTTCAAGTTTTGATTCAACTGGCTCCCTAGCCCTTTTTCAGCGCCTTTTCCCGAAGCGCCGTGAGCGTGGTGGAAGGCGTGATGGCGTCGGTCGCGATCTTCACGTGTACGACTGCGGCCTTCTTCGAGGCGAAGGCCTGCTCCATCACCGGGATCGCGTCCTTGTCGTTCTCGATGGTGAAACCGTCGGCGCCGAAGGAGCGCGCGAACATCGCGAAGTCGGGGTTCCTCAGGTCCGTGCCGAAGACGCGGCCGGGATACTCTCTCTCCTGATGCATGCGGATCGTGCCGTAGGTGCCGTTGTCGATGACGAAAATCTTCGGAGCAAGACCATACTGCATGGCGGTCGCGAGCTCCTGCCCGGTCATCAGGAAGTCGCCGTCGCCGGCAAAGCACAAGACCGGCCGCTTCGGATCGAGCTTCGCGGCGGCGACGGCCGCCGGCACGCCATAGCCCATGGTGCCGGAAATGGGTGCCAACTGCGTGCCGAATTTCGGATGGCGATAGAAGCGATGCAGCCAGATCGAGAAATTCCCCGCCCCGCTGCACATCACCGTATCGGCGGACAGATTCTTCCGCAGCCAGCCGACGATCGTGCTCATCTGCACGTCGCCGGGAATTTTCGGCAGCGGCTCCGACCAAGCGAGATAATCGTCGCGCGCGGCTTTTCGCCATTGCCGCCAGCGGATGTCCTGCGGCGGCTGCACGGCTTCGAGCGCGGCCGCGAAAGCGACGGGCGTTGCGTTGATCGCGAGCGTCGGCTGGAACACGCGGCCGAGCTCTTCGATGCCGGCATGCACATGCACGAAATTTCTGCCCGGATCGGGGGCGGTGACGAGCGTGTAGCCTTGCGTCGGCCATTCGGATAGCCGCGCGCCGAAGGCGAGGATCAAGTCCGCGTCCTTGATACGCTGGGAGAGCTTCGGGTTCGGCCCGGTGCCGATGTCGCCCGCGTAGCAATCGTGCTGGTTGGGAAAGAGCATCTGGCGGCGGAAGCTCGCGCCGACCGGAAGGTCGAAACGCTCGGCGAAACGAACGAGCGAGGCCACCGCCTGTTCGTTCCAGCGCGAGCCGCCAACGATCACGAACGGTTTTTCCGCCGCCCATAGAAGCTTCTGCAGCTTCGCCATGTCAGAAAGCGACGGCGCGATCTCGACCGGCTCGAAGGCGGGAAGATTGTCGATGATGGCTTCCTCAGTGAGCATGTCCTCGGGAAGCGTGATGACGACCGGGCCGGGACGGCCTTGCGTCGCGACGCGCACCGCACGTGCAACGAATTCCGGAATGCGCGCGGGATCGTCGATCTCGATGACCCACTTCGCCATGGTGCCGAAAACCGCGCGCACATCGACTTCCTGAAACGCCTCGCGGTGGCGGAAGTTGCGCGGGATCTGTCCCGCGATCAAAAGCATCGGCGTCGAATCCTGCTGCGCGACATGCACGCCCGCGCTCGCATTGGTCATGCCGGGGCCGCGCGTGACGAAGCAAAGGCCGGGCTTGCCGGTGAGCTTGCCGACCGCCTCCGCCATGAAGGCCGCCCCGCTCTCCTGCCGGCAAATCGTAAAATCGATTTTGGAATCGGAAAGCGCGTCGAGCACGGCAAGATAGCTTTCGCCCGGCACGCCGAAAGCGTGCATGAGGCCGTGCGCTTCCAGCGCGTCCACCAGAATGCGCGCGCCGGTGCGGGAACGGTTCGATTGTTTGTGCATCGTCTTATCCTACAGAGCGAAAGGCGGAACGGCCAGCGCGTACGGCGTCGCGCACAGCGGTATCGTCGGCGCCCAGCCGCGGCGAAGGGTGATCGTAGCGCAAGGGCGTTTCCGACATCAGGATCGGCGTGCGCACGCCGGGAATGGTGACGCCGTCCTCGGCTTCTTCCTTCAGATCGACGCGCATCTTGCGGTGCCTGATCTGCGGATCGGCGAAAGCGCCGGCGATATCGTTGATCGGGCCGACGGGGACACCAGCTTTCTCCAGCTCGGCCGCGAGCTTGTCGCGCGGATGTTTGCGCGTCGCGGCAAAGAGAATTTCACGAAGCGCCAGCCGGTTTTCCACGCGCGCGGCGTTGGTCTTGAAGCGCGGGTCGTCCGCGACTTCCGGAATGCCGAGCACGTTGCACATGCCGCGAAACTGCCCGTCATTGCCGCCGGTGATGATGATGTGGCCGTCGCTCGCGGGAAAGACGCCGAACGGCACGACGGTCGCATGTTCGTTCCCGAGCCTGCGCGGCGGCGTGCCGGAGACGAGATAATAAAGCGCCTGATTAGCGAGCACGCTCGTCTGCACGTCGAGGAGCGCCATGTCGATATATTGCCCCTCGCCCGTGCGGTGGCGCGCGATCAGCGCCGCCTCGATCGCGAGTGCCGAATAGACGCCGGTGAAGACGTCGGCGAAGGCAACGCCCGGTTTCTGCGGCATGCCGTCGGCTTCGCCGGTGATATCCATGATGCCGCTCATGCCTTGCACGACGAAGTCGTAACCGGGGCGATGCGCGTAAGGCCCGTCCTGCCCAAAGCCGGTGACGGAGCAATAAATCAGGCGTGGATTTTCCTTCCTGAGGCTCTCGTAATCGAGTCCGTATTTCTTGAGATCGCCGACTTTGTAGTTTTCAATCAGCACATCCGCTTCACGCGCAAGCGCCAAGAGAAGCGCGTGGTCTTCGTTGTTCTTGAAGTCGATCGTAACCGAGCGTTTGTTGCGGTTAATCGCGTGATAGTACGCGGAGGAAAGATTTTCGCCCTTCGGTCCCTCCACAAAGGGCGGCCCCCAGGCGCGGGTGTCGTCGCCGGTGCCGGGGCGCTCAATCTTGATGACGTCCGCGCCGAGATCGGCGAGCAGCTGTCCCGCCCATGGGCCCGCCAGCACACGGGCGAGTTCGAGAACCTTGATGCCTGCGAGCGGCGGCGCCATTGAAGACTAGGCCGACATCGGCCGCATGCCGAGCTTGTCGAGGAGCTGCATGTCGCGGTCGCGCGCGGGGTTCGGCGTCGTGAGCAACTTCGGCCCGTAGAAGATCGAGTTCGCGCCGGCGAGGAAGCAAAGCGTCTGCGTTTCCTCGCTCATGTCCTCGCGCCCGGCGGAAAGCCGCACGACGGAAGCCGGCATGGTGATGCGCGAAGCGGCAATCACGCGCACAAAATCCAGCGGATCGGTCTTCTGGCCGAGCGAAACCGGAGTGCCTTCCACTTGCACCAGCAAATTGATCGGCACGCTTTCGGGGTGCTCCGGCAGGCTTGCGAGCGTCTGGATCATGCCCGCGCGGTCATCTAACGTCTCGCCCATGCCGACGATACCGCCGCAGCAAACATGGATGCCCGCTTCGCGCACGGCTTCCAGCGTGTCGAGGCGATCCTGATAGCAGCGCGTGGTGATGATCTTCTCGTAATACTCGGGCGAAGTATCGAGATTGTGGTTGTAGTAATCGAGACCGGAATCCTTCAGGCGCTGCGCCTGCGCGCCGGTAAGCATGCCGAGCGTCACGCAGGTTTCCATGCCGAGCGCCTTCACGCCCTCGATCATCGCGCACACCTTGTCGAGATCGCGATCCTTCGGCGAGCGCCAGGCGGCGCCCATGCAGAAGCGCTGCGCGCCCGCGTCGCGCGCCGCGCGTGCGTCCGCGAGAACCTTTTCGACCGACATCAATTTCTCCGCCTTCACGCCCGTGTCGTATTTCGCGCTCTGCGGGCAGTAGGCGCAGTCCTCTGGGCAGCCGCCGGTCTTGATCGAAAGGAGCGTCGAAATCTGCACCTCGCGCGGATCGAAATAGAGCCGGTGCAGCCGCTGCGCCTCGAACATGAGATCGGGAAACGGCATTTCCAGAAGTTCGCGCACTTCCGCTCGCGTCCAGTCGTGGCGGATCGTTCCGGAACCGGCGAGAGCGGATTTGCGTTCAAGATCGGGGGCGAGTGACATGCGGGCTCCTGTTCAGTCAGTATCCAATAGCGCACGGATGGCGGCAAACCAAGCGGGGCGCCAGATGGAGCGGATTTCCACGACTTGCTGTATCGCAGGCGGCGGTCCCGCGGGCATCATGGCCGGTTTCCTGCTCGCCCGCGCCGGGGTGCGCGTCGAGGTGCTCGAAAAGCACAAGGATTTCTTCCGCGATTTCCGCGGCGACACGATCCACCCCTCCACTCTGCAACTGATGAACGAACTCGGGTTGATCGAGGATTTTCTGAAGGTACCGCACCAGAAAGTTTCTTCTCTTTATTTCCATCTCGGCGACAAGCGATTCAAGCTCGCGGACTTTTCCAAGCTGGGTGTGCGCTATCCGTACATCGCGCTGATGCCGCAATGGGACTTTTTGAATTTTCTCGCCACGAAGGCGAAACGCTATCCCGGCTTTTTGTTGCGGATGGAAACGGAAGTGACCGGCCTGATCGAAGAAGAAGGCCGCGTCACCGGCGTGCGCGCGAAAACGCCGCAGGGCGAAATCGAGATTTTCGCCGATCTCGTGCTCGGCTGCGACGGGCGCCACTCTGTCGTGCGGGAAGCGGCGAAGCTCGCCGTGAAAGAGCTCGGCGCGCCGATCGACGTTCTCTGGTTTCACCTGTCGCGGCCGAAATCCGATCCGGAGGAAACGATGGCGCGGCTCGGGCCGGGGCACTTTCTCGTCATGCTCAACCGCGACGACTATTGGCAATGCGCCTTTGTCATTCATAAAGGCGGCGACGCGGAATTGCGCGCAAAGGGCCTGGAGAATTTCCGCAACGAAGTCGAAAAGCTCGCACCATTCGCGCGCGGTCGAATGCAGGAGGTGAAAGACTGGGATCAAGTGAAACTACTCACCGTCGCGGTCGACCGGCTCGAGGAATGGGCGCGGCGCGGGCTCCTGTGCATCGGGGACGCGGCGCACGCGATGTCGCCGGTCGGCGGCGTCGGCATCAATCTCGCGATTCAGGACGCGGTTGCGGCCGCGAACTTACTGTGGGAGCCGCTGCGCGAGAAGCGCGTGACGATCGACGACTTGAACGCTGTGCAGAAGCGCCGCGAGTTTCCGACGAAAGCGACACAGCGTATGCAAGTATTCGTGCAGAACAATGTGCTGAAGAAAGTTCTATCCGGCACAGGGGAATTGAAAGTGCCGTGGGTACTGCGGCTGATTTCCAGCTTCCCCTTCTTCCAGCAGCTCCCCGCCTATTTCGTCGGCGTCGGCGCGCGGCCGGAGCATATTCATTCGCCGGAGATGAAAACGTAACGAATGTCATCCCGGCCAAGCGAGTCGTAGCGAGCGCGAGCCGGAATCCATAAACGCCGGCGCTTCTGGATCCCGGGCAGTCTCGCACTTTGTTCGCTCGGCTTCCGGCATGACCACATTGCCTGAATCCTTTCGCCCCAAGCACCTTAATCTCCGCGCCCGGGCTTTCACCCGTCCGGAGCATTGCTTCCCCCGCTACGCAAAGCGAGGGGGCCGGAGCGCCGCTCGGCGCACGGGCCTTCCGTAGGTGCCTCCCTTGCGGGAGGCGGGCGCTTCGCAGCGCTCCGGTGCGGCGATTTCTCGGCATGGGCCGCGCTTTTCGTGAGGCGAAAGCCTCTCCGTCAGCGAGCTCCTCGCGCCGGTTCGTAGTGACCGGAGGCGGAGCCCTGTGCCGTCCCGGGTGCGCGGCAGCGAGCCGCGCGCGCGGGCGCCGGACCTTTCCCCGCACC